>Ga0123353_10013944_pt1 | contig 11557 bp, 5 predicted proteins | sample TergutLab28metaG_3_FD_92763 | JGI IMG/M metagenome (GOLD analysis project Ga0123353, IMG submission 92763) | Labiotermes labralis P3 segment gut microbial communities from Petit-Saut dam, French Guiana - Lab288 P3 | ecosystem: Host-associated > Arthropoda: Insects > Digestive system > Gut ... | reverse complement strand
GGGAAAAGAAGAGGGGGGGGGGGGGGGGGGGAACTGCTCTTACGGAGCTGGCAAGAAAATAATTACAAATAAAACGAAGGCACCAGTAGTGGTGACGATATTTCTGGTTTGTACATGCTCTTATACAGTGGCGCACGCGCAAGAAATTCCTTTTCCAAATCCGTTACATATACAGTTGGAAACAAAGCTGAAAACACAGGTTGTAGATACGGCAGCAGCCGCAGTGGCAGCGGCAGCAAACATGCCGCTACGCACGTACCCAGCAGCGCGGACGAGTCGCGCCACGTTGCTCAAGATGTCTGTGGCAAACAGCGAGAGCTCCTGGCAGCGAGATCCTTAAAGGCCCGAACGTTTGTGTAAATACTATTTAGATATTCCGTTCCTAAAAACAAAGAAAACAGACTGTATCTTCATTACAAAGATGAAATCCTCGTTGTTGAGGAAAATTGTCTGATTATTTTGAGAATCATAAACAAGAAGAAGGCAGATGGCAGAACTTCTGAATATCACAGCACAGCATATAGTAAACACCGAGCTTTCAAAGGGGTAAACTTTTACATTGCGAAGCCATCTGTGCCCATATGCCTAATATGAGTGACGAAGGGACATTTCAAGAAATCTTGGGGTCCCAGGCGTACTTGGAGAAGTTACTGTCTTCGTACCATTTTCATGTAATAATACACACATGCAACACGCTTATTGTCATAACTTTCATACAGTGAACAAAGCAATCATTCATGGATCGCAAATATAATATTCGACCTCTCCTACATGTTTCGGTAATTTTGAGTGTTCATTAGTGACCCCTAGCACGGACCAGGAGGCCGGAACATGTAGGACTAATTAAATAATAAATGTATTTGTGATCCAAATATGTGCACCATGTTTTTGTAAAAACATCGATACTAGACGAGGTGCTAGCGAAGCACGCCCCACGCCCACTCCTACTACCCACACCGCAGCCGACTGTTGCGTCGTTACGTTAAGACGGCACTGAGAGTCAGAACAGCCCCATTAGAACCATGCATTCAAACATAACAGCCCTTGGTAGCAATGTTGCTGATACCATTCGCTTAAAGTCAAGTTCACCCTGGAACAGGCCACGAAGGCCCAGAGGGGGAGCAGAGGTATAGCTCAACCCTTTTTTTGACCTCGGCACTAGATGGGGGCGGTTGGACAATGCCACGCCCCGGCCGCTTTACCTCCGGGAATGAGCCGGTACCCATTGTACAGGAGGCTGGGAAGGCCCCACGTCCGGTCTGGACAGGTGCGGAAATCTCGCCGCCACCGGAATTCGATCACTAGACCGCCCAGCCCGCAGTGAGTCGATATACCGACTACGCTCTCCCGGCCCACGATACCTTTCGCTTACCCGCACAAATGAATGTGTAACGGACACCGGCGGAACAAACACGACGCAAAAACACAAAAAAGACGCATAACATGATCACACCCCACGTGAAAGAGTGAAAACTTATATCGGTAAACTAGTCTGATGACTATCCTAGCATCTGCTTGGAGGTGCAGACACTCCCAACTTATACACGGCGCAAGTCGGAACTGAGTATACGCATGGTCAACCATATATGTATATTCCAGACAGTCCAGCTGTAATTCAGAACTTCTAACACACCGGAGCCTGCTCGGCCAAAGCATGACCGCACCAACACTTTAGACTAATTGTGGTTTCATTACAGCAACGAAACATTCGGCGCGCGTTTAAAAAATGTATTCTTATTTTTGTACTTTTTATAATAGTGCGTGAGTGTTAAACTGCGCGCGTTTCTGTACGAGTACTGAAGAAAACTCGAGAATCTCTATCAGCACAGCTGATACGCTGACATATTCAAAACAGGCACCTTCCAAAACGTCGCTTCAGTTAACTTATTTAACAGTTCCTCCTACGCTTAACCATCGCACCAGTTAGCCATCTAGTGAATTAAGACAATCCCCTAACAATAAAGAAAGAGGCTGTCGGCTTTACGATCTGGCCACTCCATCGTCAGGTAAAAAGGTTAAGCAGGCCCACTCTGCTGCGTGTAGGCTTGTTGGGGTATTGGGTCTGTTTGATGGAAATTGCGAAACAGAAAATCGTGACCCAAAGAGTACGGAACCCCGGTCTTCCAGGCCACAGGTACCGACACGCAGTGGACAACTGGCCACTATTTGAAATTGCATACGCCAACTCCAAACAGCAATCCATTTCTCTTAAAAACGCCGGCAGTCCACAATTTCAGAACATAAAGACCTTCAAATGACCTGACGATCGAGATTAATAGGAAGGAAACCTGTCCATCAACTATGACATCACTTCCGGTAACTGGAAACGTGAACCTTATATGGCAGTTAAATCGATCCTCTAGCGGTTTGTAGCCTCCCGTCCTTATTAACACATTTATTAATTAATCAACTCTTCCTTGAGAATCCAACAGTTGCCCGGCCAATCAAGAAACTCTACGCATTTGGAAACCGTACTACATAACCGTGAACACAAAAGCCTCTATTCGGTCTGTATCTGGAGACGGTCGTCCAGTCCAGCCAATTTTCTTGAGACCCAGTTTCACACCGGGGAAGGTACAGCGCAGTCGGTGTAACGACCAGGCTTCGGGATGGACAACCGAGGGATCGTGGCTCGAATCCCGGCAGCCAAAAATGATTTTTCTCTTCTTCGAAGCGTCCAACCGGGCTCCTCGGATCACCCAGCCCTGTATTCAATGTTACCTGCGGGTTCTTTAAGAGGGGATAAAGCGGCCGAATTGTGGAGGTGAACACTCATCTCCAACTGGTACCAAGATCAAGAATGAATGCAGCTACACATCCACTCCCACATATGCCTTCGTAGCATGCACACGGACATCTTTACCTTACCATCTTAGTATTACCCTATTATGAGGGTGTACTGATAAGTCCTTAGCACGACCTACTTCCCGATGTCGTAGGACGGAACCGATAGTGACGTTGGAAAGAGGGGTCTGTTCACGTGCCAAATTGCAAGTCTTTTCTTGATGCAGAGGCTGAAAGGAAGCATGTTAGATGACGCGCGATTTCAACAACATGTAGACGCGAGTTGTCAAGTTTTTTTTTTCCTGCAAGGCAAGGCGCCGAAGGAAATTCACCCCATTTTGACAGAAACATTAGGGGAACATGCACCATCGTATGCCACCGTAAAAAACTGGGTGACCCAGTTTAAACGTGGTGATTTTTCCACCTCTGATGCGCCTCGTCCTGGACGACCCAAAACAGTGACCACCCCGGAGATTATTGATCAAATTCACAAGCTAATCTTGGAAGACAGCCGGATTTCGGCTAAATCAATAGCTGAGCAACTGGTCATCTCACGTGAGCGGGTAGGGTCCATCATTCATGGAGATTTGGACATGCGGAAGCTCTCCGCGAAGTGGGACCCGAAATGCCTGAACGCGGATCGAAACGTCAACGGTGCCAGTCGTCTGAGCAACGTTTGGAATGTTTTCGGCCCGATCCAAATTATTTCCTGTCGCGACTGGTGACCAAGGACGAAACCTGGTTATATCACTATGACTCGGAGACAAAGCAACAATCAATGGAATGGCGGCATAGCGGCTCACCCCGCCCCAAAAAATTCCGAGTGAAAAATCCGCTGGAAAAGTTCTCGCCTCGATTTTTTGGCATCACGACGGCATCCTCTTCATTGATTATCTTCCAAAGGGCCAAATTATCAACACGGAGTATTACTCATCTCTGCTGGTTCAATTGAAGGACATTTTGAAAGAAAAACGCCGCGGGAAGGTCATCAAGGGGGTCTTGTTCTTGCACGACAATGCTCCAGCTCACCGGGCACTTGCAACCCAGAAGAAACTGGCCTACCTGGGCTTCCAAGGTCTTCATCACTCACCCTATTCTCGGATTTGGCCTCGTCGGACTACCACCCGTTCCTTGGACTGAAAAAACAATTGAAAGGTCGCTATTTTTCGTCCGACGCGGAGGTCATTGCTACCGCGGAGACCAGGTTGTACGGACAAACTTCTGATTTTTTAGGGGGAGTGGCTTGCCAAAATTAGAGCAGCGGGCTAAGAAGTGTATTGAGCTTCGTGGGGATTATATTGAATAAATCCCGAGTTTGATCGTTGTAGCGTGTTTCCTTCCTGGTCGGGCTAAGGACTTATCAACAACCGCTCGTGTGTGTATGTATATATAAATAAATAAATATATATATATATATATATATATATATACACATGCCCCTGCCCCCCAATTTATCTCTTTCTTTCATACGTTCGCATCAGAACCCTACAGACACTTCTCTCCCAGTTACAACGTGAAAATAGTAGATACTTAGGATATCAAAAGAGGGAATATCTGGAAGACAAGATTAATGAGCCTCAAACAGCCAGTAATAAAATAAACATCAGAGACTTGTATATGGAAATAAGTTGATTTACGAAACTTTACTAACGTGAAATTAACGCGGTACAAGATGGGAAGAATCTGCTTGCGTATTCTCACAGCATTTTTTTCACCTGTTTAATTTGTATATGGTTAATAATGTTAGGCAGATGGAAATGCATACAGCTGAGCCGCTATACCCTACACCTAATGCCTGTGAGGTTGACATGTCTATTGGAAAGTTTAAAATATAACTCGCCGGGCAGGGGTGCACAGATCTCCGAAGCACAGTCGCCGAGGCGACTAAATTTTGTGCGGTGGCACTTGACATTTTCAGCATAATAATTGTGGTATTTCCCTTACATACAAAAATGCGTATAGGTTCATATGCACTGAGGGTGAAGGACCAAGTAACAAGGAGGTTCACAGGTCAGTCCAGACTTGTGGGTTCGCAGTAAGGAAATTGTTTACTATCGCTCTTCTGGCACTTAGAATTTTAAGGCGGCTCCTTGATTCTTGGAAAATTTGTGAACCCATGTCACAAGGTATAGATCAGACTCCGGCGGATATGATCCAAACAGGTAAACATTACATTTTGGGATACAAAATTCACCAATTCTATTTAGAAAAATAAAGAACTGCCTTAATAGTGTAAAGGGCCTATTAAGGGATGTATTAATATGTACGTTGATAAATCTTTCTACAGTATATTTTGGGGACTATCACTGTTATCAGCTACGTGGTCAGGATTTAGTTCGTACTTCGTATGTTTAGTCTGGGGGGTAGGAGGTTGCAGTCGAACAAATATATATTCTGGTTCCCAGAATATGGGCGAATCAGTCATTTCTGGCGACATGCTGTGTCTCTGGCTGCCACTCGACGCGTGTACTCATTTGTTCTTGTTTACACACAGTTTGTCCAGCACACTCCCAATTCATACATAGACAAGGGCATATAAAATAAAAGGGACTGACTAAAACGCCTTAGCTGACCTTAACTTCTTAACAATGGGCATCATTTCTTCCGGCCCTTAGCAAAGCATATTTCTCACTTTTTAAGATTACAGGGGAACAGGGACTTATGGTAAGATTACTTTTATGTCATGCAGTAATGGGCCCACAAAAAATACATTCCAGGTGCAACTGATTGTATTTACAGCCACCTCACAACTCAATTTAAGTAAATGTAATTATACAAACATTTTAAGGGCTGTAAGGGCCCTGACATATCTTACGAAGTTTTAGTGCTTTTAATCTATACAGTGCGGGCCAAAAGTTACAGGACTGATTTTTTTTAAAAAAAGAGGACACATGAGGAAGAAACATACATTCTTTTGATTCAAAATAAGCTCCATTGGCACACACACACACACACACACACACACACACACACACACACGTATAGGCTTTTGCGGGGTCGTAGAGTTTCTGAAAGTTGTCGAAAATTAATCTTTTTGGACCTTCTTTAATTCATCAGTTACGGCTTCTTGGATCTCAGCAAAATCCGCAAACTGGAGTACTTTTTAACTTCATTGTCAACTTGGGGAACAGAAAATAGTCTGGCACAGATAAATCTGGGGAGTACGGGGGGTGATAAAGGGTTGTAGCACTTTTTGGGTAAAAAATTGGCAAACACTTGGAGCTTTGTGGGCGGGCGCACTATCGTTCAACAAGAAAAAATCTCGACAGCAGAACGCAGCTGAACGAACCCGCCGAATGCGCTTCAGCAGGCGGTCCATTGCCCCTCTATAAAATTCTGCATTTACTGTTTTTCCCTCTGGTACGAATTCTTTGTGCACTACGTCTTGAGAGTCGAAAAAAATTATCAACGTTGTCTTGATGCGAGAACTCTGGAATTTCAGTTTCTTCGGCCCAGACGATGTCCCACAAGCCCATTCAGAATCTGTCACTTTGTTTCGGGGGTCACAGGCAAAACACCAGGTCTCATCTCCCGTAATAATTTTGTTAAAAAAAATTTTGTCTGCATCGGCCATCACCATAATGTATTAAGTCTTCGTGACAGCCACTTGTATAAATGTTTCCATTTTATTAACTTGTAACTTATCACACATTATAAGAAACCCTCTGAGGATGATGTGTAAACATCGAAACATGTAGCAGTGCTATAAGAAACAGCTAAATGTTAACATATATTGTGCGTCTGTTGGACAAATGTAATAAAATTACCTTTGTGTGACGGTTACTGGATGTGTGAAAACAAGAAGTGTGTTAAGGGAGCTTGAAATGAGGAAGATTCCATCTATGAAGTTCAACGTTTCGCACATTATACCAAAATCTCTATATTGCATACTGTCAGACTGGAGATATAACCACTCTTTACAAGCACACCCTTTCGAATTAAATCCTCCCATTCGAATCTGATTTTGCATCTCTATATTAATACGCTTATGTGTCTGTTGTGGTTGAAAGTGTGAACCCCAGAAATTTACGACGTAATTTTCATCCAATATTCTACCAGAAACACATCTGACACACGATCAATAGAGAAAAGTAAAATGCTCGATGATCATACCCCCCCCCCCCACACACACACAAAACACCCAGTACCGGAATGTAGAATATAGTGCCACTGTTGTGTGAATACTCTAACAACAATTACATACACGTGTAACAATAAACAGTTTTTAACTCATGAAATAATGTGAAATGCCAACTTAATGCAACAAGGTAATTTCATTGATGTGTTCTTAGCTCGACTTGTTTCGGGTACATACGCCCATCATCAGGAACATTAGATGTTGAGTTGAAGCATATGGTTTTCTGCACCGAGTTTTTGGATGGGTGGTGGTCTTGAGAGCCTCTGTGTAGGTCGTGTGTACGGTGCGGATGGTGCCGTGAGGCAGCGGCTTTCAAGACCACCACCCATCCAAAAACTCAGTGCAGAAAACCATATGATGCAACTCAACATCTAATGCTACTGATGATGGGCGTATGTACCCGAAACATGTCGAGCTAACAATACATCAATAAAATTACCTTGTCGCATCAAGTTGGCATTTCACTTTATTTCATAAGGAAGATGCACGGTCAAACAACCCTCAATATATGAGATATCTTTGACGTATAAAAACTGATAGTACCGCGGCGTGCTAATGTGTTCTAGTTTGATGGTCTGGCCAGTGGTCTACCGGATGATAAAACAGGAATTTTTATGGAGGTAAGAATGAGATGTTTCAGATAACGTTGTCCCTCTGCATGCCATGATAGTGTAATGGTTGAGTGGAAATACAGCTTCACCCATTCTTAACTTCAGTAGGTGGGGTAGTATCCTGTGTCACGTCCCCGTTACACCCTTATTAGCCGTTGAACAGGGAGATGTGTGGGGTCCTGACCCGATTTGGAAGCAACGAAGAACAAACATTTCTTGCCCTTGCTGCGAATCGAACCCCGATTCCTTGGAGATGAATCGTAGCCTAGCCACTACACTGACTGAGCCGGTAAGCCTCCACAATTATGAAGGTCTCTTGTAAAATTCTTTGTATTATGTTTATGTGTTGATACAATTACAAGCAGAATATGAAACAATAGGTCCCATCTGTGCATGCTACGGAGACATACTGAAGCTCTGCACTAGATGGAGATTGAGAGATCGACTTCATGCTCCGGCCGCTTTACACTGGAAGAATTAAATTCCAGTACTCATTGAGTGAAAGGCTGGGTGGAAACCAGAGCAGATCTGGGTGTTCTAAAGAAGATAAAAATTCATTTTTCCTGTTGGAGATAAAGAATTCTTCGGTTGTCCAACCCGTAGACTAGTCACTATACTTACATAGCGATTCCATTTCGTAAAATTACGGAAATGATTACTTAATTGTAGGTAATAAAGGAAAATTAGTCACCAAATCTGGCTGGTAAATATTAAGGAGATTAATTGGTCCACAAATTTGTAAAGTGTGTTATTTATCTACGCTGTCAATTACTGATATTGTATTGTCTGCGGTAGATGAGTGAAAGACCCTGCAACAAAGGTGGGTTGTTACTGACAGGGGAAATTCTAAAGTACTCGTAGAAAACCTAGCCCAGCCCTACTTTGCACACCAAAAATATCACATAGACGGGTCTAGGATTGGAAAAATGCCTCCGCGGAGACAGGCCGGTGACTAATGACCTAGTCACGTTTCGGAAGTACCAATCGGACAAGTGAAGGAACACAGACGAAGTACAATCATTTGCCGAAAAATTCTGGAAGAGAATCCCTTTAACTTAGTACTAATAGGATTATGTATCGGGTCACTAGTTTCATCCTATATATATTTGATAAAGAACTTGCAATAATTCACTCCATTATGAATTGGTAATTTTTTTTAGCAGAATAGATTCAGCATTTTATAACAAAAGAAATTTTATATATCTATAGTAATAAATGGCCCGTTCTATTTTATGCGTCTGTACCACACCACATGAGGGCATCACGTCACAGTGCGTTAGAAGTAACAGAAGACCCTTCCAAATACAACGATAAATTTCCTCTCTGCATCGCCGTCTTTACGACAGTCACACTTGTATCACAGCGAAAATGTCCAAGGCTTAGCCTCAAATTAGAAAATCAATGCGTCTGTAGGTATCATGCCACGTTGTAGAGGAAAACCCACAAAATAGTCAGGCTAATTTCTCTGAGACTGCTGCTAACACCACTTTAACATGTGCAGGAAACAAGCACGGGATATGACTTCTGTAACATGATGGTATCTTGTGAAATTTGACACCATGCAATTATGTAGGTTGACAGTGACATTTTGGAGTGTTCAGTGATACCTGAACTGGCTGCCTGGCGTCACTTATAACTACGGCTTCCTTCTCTTTGGTGCTTCTCACTTTGGTCGGATTTCATTGTCAGTTATGTCCTAAAGTGTCGACAGATATTATAGAAAATATAGAATTATAAAAACTACATAAAATATGGATCTAACACAAATTACGTTTACTCAATTATAACACACACATTATTATTATTATTATTATTATTATTATTATGCATATACTATTTTATAACATGTAAATAGCTATCAAAATTAATTTTAATTTAAAATTGCCACATGCAAACTCTTTTCACTCTTAAACTGATAATATTTACGAAAGCAAATATAATAATTCAGCTTATATTCAGTTCTCAACCACTCAATAATTCTTCAACAGGTCACGCTTCGTACAACAAATGTCATTTCAAACCAACACAGTCACTTTCAAAATCTAAAATAAGTTAGGCAGAACAAACATATTAATTGGAAATTTACATGTCTCGGAATTACTCAGATTTCCAGAGAAATATCCTCATAATAAGGAGATTAACTGTGAGTATGTTGTACTAACTAGTACATCGTAGATCAATACATGATTTGTAGTTCTTACGTGTTATCATTATCAATGTCTAGACAATATCATTTTCTTCAAGAAAGGCTCTGTATAGGGTAAACATACCCATGTTCCAATCTTAATCATTTTTGGCCGATTTCTGTTACATTAGGTACTCAGTTTAAAGTCCATATTTTTTGTAGAGCGTATTCAATAAACCTAAACTTTGAATAATTCAGTCAAGATTTTGCCGAAAATTAGAATGAAAACATAAGAACATTCTCACTGTACGTGCGTGGGAATGACATAGAAACTTGCAGAATACTATGAATAACAATAATAATAATAATAATAATAATAATAATAATAACAACAACAATAATAATGTCAGTTCACTCAGCAATAATAAATAAATTCACATGTCGAAGTAATTACTGCTGATGAAACAGAAATTGTGCGGAAATTTACCCATCTGATATCTGTGTCACATCTAATGGAAATATGCAGTTTGGGAGCATAGAACTCGTTCATATTCGTGTTCATATTCATATCCATATTTATTCATCTCCCGTTAGGTCTTTACAGTTATGTAAACAGTCACAATAATACATAAAAGCGTGCAGTGCATTTGTCGTATCACAATTAATAATTAAAATACAAATAAGACAAGGAAGAAGGTAATGAATAGTAAGAATAAGTTAAGTTACACACTAAATAAGATCTTATAGCTATCAAATAATCAAGTAAAAAACAAAGAACTATGATCATTGGGACGCTGATTGATAAAATTCATCTAGACTATAGAAGGTGTGTTCGATAAAGTGACTCTGTAGTGAGGGTTTGAAAAGTTTAGCATCATTGGACAAAACTTGAATATTTAATGGTAAGTGATTGTAAACCTTACTTCCAGAACACAGTACTCCTTTCTGCATTAATGTTAAGTTTGGAGAAGGTAAATATAAGTTGTAGTTGAAAATTGTTTTCAAATCATGAATTTCAGAATTGGATTGAAATAGACTTCTATAATTGTTAACAAAAACAAGTAATAAGAAAATGTATTGAGATGGAAGTGAGAGTATTTGTATCTTGGAAGTGTGTCATCCCCGTTGTGTGTGTGAATATTGGAAAGGGTATGTAGTCAAAAACAGCTATGTCAATTAAGGTGTATTTAATGGCTACACTAGACAACTACATGTTTCGACCTCTACCGGCCATCTTCAGGTTGTCTTCAAGAAAACTTAAAGTCCTACTATATACATTGTGCGCGCACGTGGTGCAGAGATCTCTACATACGGATCTTATTGCGTAATGTAGTTTCTATATGTGGTGGTAAACTCTGACTAGAGACCCTATCGCACCAAGAACATTCAAATTTGACACTAGCTACCAGACCCTATTGTGCCTCTAGTCAGAGCATACCACCACATGTAGAAATTGCATTACGCAGGAGCTTGCGACTTATTTGTTGAGTTATTTCATGGGTTGTATCGCTCTGCCAAACTACACCGTAACACCAACACACATCGTACCAGAGCAATACAACCCATGAAATAACTCAACAAATAAGTCGCAAGCTCCTGAGGATGGCTGTACTAACATTCGAAACATGTTAAGCATTAAATTATGAAATAATAAAGCAAGTGACATCAAGTTGGTCTCTCTTTATTCAACTTTCTTCATAATATTTCATTTTCTTTATCATCATTAATCGTGCAATAACATTCAGGGAGCCACGTTTATATTCTCTTTATTCTGAATGCAAGTGACCTAAATTAAACTGGGGTGCTGATAAGTCCTTAGCCCGTCCAGGAAGGAAACAAACTCGGAAGCATGTCAGGGACGTGCGCGATTTCAACAACATCGAGACGCGAGCTCTCATC
>Ga0123353_10013941_pt1 | contig 11558 bp, 6 predicted proteins | sample TergutLab28metaG_3_FD_92763 | JGI IMG/M metagenome (GOLD analysis project Ga0123353, IMG submission 92763) | Labiotermes labralis P3 segment gut microbial communities from Petit-Saut dam, French Guiana - Lab288 P3 | ecosystem: Host-associated > Arthropoda: Insects > Digestive system > Gut ... | reverse complement strand
TTATTTCATGCCTCTACATGTTTCGAGCACATGTGCTCATCATCAGGAGGTCAAAATTGCATTACACAGCCTCTGGTATCATCACACTTATAGGTGTGATGATACCAGAGGCTGTGTAATGCAATTCTGACCTCCTGATGATTGATAAGCACATGTGCTCGAAACATGTAGAGGCACGAAATAAAACATATTGTGAAACAAATTTTGTGCATCAAGTTGGTTAAATACTGAGATAAATACACTGAGATGCACTGTCAACAAAATGTCAAAACACTTTGTTAGGTTATGGTATACCAGAACCATTCATCTCATTTACGTTAATTACACGTTTATAACTAACATACATCTAATTTGTATGAAGGGCTGTTAATGCTGATCATGTATCACTGTGGAACAGTGTAGTCTATGCTAGTGTAATTTGGGACAAATTGCTCTCAGAGATTCTGCTAATTTCTTAAAATTCTCACTTCACATAGTTACTGTTCTGAGTTGTACATTTCATTTAAATCTGATATACAGCAGCTATACAGTTGGCCAGTTCTTGTGTCATACAAACCGAGGGGTTAAGTATGGAGATCATAGATGGAGCCACAGCAACATTGACAGAACGCCACTTGTCTGTAGGTACAGTTGATACAAGCCTGTCAATTGCGTCATTTAGTATATCCATCCCTGTAGCACGAGACACCTGTGTACAGCCCAGATACTGTGCCCGCAGAACCTTCTTTGGCTCTTCCATGGGTGTTGGAAATGACTGGGCTAGAAAGCATACACAAAGAGGGACATTCGGTTCTTAGAGTTTCTAAAATCCACATAAACATAAACAATAAATACAGTGTGATCCTCAGTGGATGTTCCTAAATTTATGATTTTCCATTCATTCATTCATTCATTCATGTATTCATTTATTTCACATTCCATTAGTCTTTTACAGATGTGGAAATAGTCATGTATACATACAGCATATCATTTAAGATTATATCTAAATGATCCCAATTCAAAAATTACAAAAGGCTTCTTCCCGTTAAAGCAGGCATATCCACCAACCTGTCAGCATGCGTTATGTGGCCCTCAGCCATGTATATAAATTTTACACACTGTAAAAAATTATGCAATAATTTATGCTGTTGGGTATACCACTTATTATGATTTTTACAAGTGGACCTGTGAACCAGCCCACAATAACAGTTGTGGCTCTTTCACAAAAAATGGTTGGACACACCTGCTTTAATGTAATCCTCTAATTCATATTCAAATGAAATAGCTCCAAAATTCAAGATAAATTATATCAAGTATAAATGACTTTTAATAGCAACTAAGAAGGTAAAGTACAAGGAAAAGTTATCCCTGTCCATTCCAAGAAGCGTATAGGGGCAGCAGAGGTATAACCCTGTTCATTTTTCACCTTGGCACTACATGGAGATGCTTAGTCAACTTCATGTCCTAGCCCCTTTATGCACAGGAGAAAACCACACTATCCATTGAGTAGGAGGCTGGGTGGGCCCCAGAGTTGATCTGGACAGTGTTAGAGAAGGGAACATTTCCTGCACCTGCCAGGATTTGAACTCCAGATCATTCAGTCTGGAGCAAGTCACTAAACTGACTATTCAAACCAGACTCTACATAATAACTAAGACAAACTTTTAAATACTGAAATGACAGAAATGTACAGCAGGTATCTCTTTATTCAAGTACAGTAGATATATTTAATAACTGTATATTATGTGTAGTCCTACTTGACACACACAGTGGACAGCTATATAAAGACACCTGCAAATTCATCTATTAGCTACATTTTTTGCATAACACTTAGAATAGTAAACTTTAAAGGGCATATAAGGGCTGTGACAGTGAGATGCACCACCACAGTGTGTTTCAGAAGCTTCCTATTCACTGCAAGCAAAATTTTACTGAAACTTCATACAGAACGAAATAAAAAGTGGAAAACATCACTATGATCATACTGCAGCAACATCATTATGATCATACTGCAGCAACATCACTATGATCATACTGCAACAACATCTATGCTTGCACTCCATGCTGACTTCACTACATCTCACATCCTACAGGACACACAAAATGGAAAACATCCTAGTATGTGTATGATCATATGTAATGCAGCTTGTCTGTAATGTTCAATGACACATCATACTGTATGCAGAATGACTGACTTGGCTGTACTTCCCCACCCTACAAGACATGGAAAGTGGAAAAGGTGCACTTCCAAGGTAAATATACAAGTACAATCATTGTTATCAAATAGTTATGTATGTTCAATCAGGTAGCTGTATAATGTTCCACACTAACAGATACGTACTGACTAATGCCTGGCCATTGCGATGATGCAATCGTCTGTGCTCCATGGGGAGATTTGTGGGACGTGTGGCCAGGCCTGACCTTCCTCCAACCACACTTCCACCTAAAAGAATTACAAAATTCAAGTACATGTGCAGCTACACCTTGCAGATCCTGTGTAGACAAGCAAAGAACTCTGCAAAGTAAAACATAAGATGTATTATACATGAAAACACAGTGCGTTTGGAAAGTCACTGTGCACTTAGGCTACAGCACAGTTGAGTTGAAATGTGATGGCACATGGTGACGCACAGGAGGGGAAGTTCCGAAAGTCACTGCGCACTTATAAACGGTGTTGGAAGTGATGTCCATGAGCGTCTATACGGGGCTGAACCCGTTTAATTTTATTCACAAATGCTTGATACAGATCTGCCTGTGCCTAAGTGCACAGTAATTTTCCGAATGCATAGTACTATCACCATTGTTACAACTGCAACTAAAAAGTTCTTATTTCCAGTAATTTACCTAGTTTGACTAACCTACATTACACACTATCTCTGTGAGTGATCCGACTAACACCCCTCATTGACTGCCATCATTGTAATTAATAGCAGTTGATTAGTATTGATTATCAGTAATTAGAAGTTATTAGTATCTGTTATTAATGACAACTATTCATGGCATAGCATCTCAGTGAAGTACCACACAAATATCATGGCAGCCTGTCACATTACCGGCATATTGCTAGAATGTACATATGTTTCAGGTACTGAACTTTCAGCAATATGAATCTTAATGAGAATACAATAGTAATAATTTTCAATGTTTTCAACTCATGATTTTTAAAAGTATGAGTACAAATATGTACTGCAACACCAGTTCAGCACTTCCATCCTTCTCAGCAACCATCTCTATCCTTTTTGTTGACAAACTGTTTGTGTTTTCAAGTATACTTATAATCAGACAAAAAATTTAATAACTTCAAGGAGTTTAAGGCTCTTTATTTTCCATAAATGAGTACAGAAATACCATCAGCATAACTGATTATTGGTTTATATTAGTTCAAATCGTGGGCCGGTAGCTCAGCCGGTATAGTGAATGACTACGGGCTGGACGGTCCGGGATCGAATCCTGGTGGGGACGAGATTTTCCGTCCATCCAGACCAGTCCTGGGGTCCACCCAGCCTCCTGTAAAATGGGTGCCAGGTCTTTCCCGGGGGTAAAGTGCGGCCAGGGCGCGCTGCTGACCATTCACCCCCTTCTAGTGCCGCAGTCATGGAAGAGTAGAGCTATACCTCTACCCACCCTCTGGGCCACACACTGGGTCTGTAACGGGATCACTTTACCTTTTTTTTTATTAGTTCAAATTACATGGCTATGTAATGTGAACTAATATAAGCCAATAAACAGTTGTCCATGTAATTTGGACTACTAAAAAAATTAAACAGTTGTGCTAATGGTAGTTGTACATGTATTTATATGATCATGAACACAATGCCATATCTATGGTAAAAAAACTCTTCATAAGCATCAGAACACAAACTGAATAAATAAATACATATGCAAGTTGATAAATTGTACGTGGCTGTGTAGAGGGATAGGTTTATGCACACTGAGCTGAAGATGAGAGTAGAATGGTCTACGTACCAGTAAGGCATGTCTACTGGATGCCTACACTAAATGCTCTACATACGAGCTTACCAGTAATATCAATGGGCTTGGCGAGATTCTGTTGTAAGCTTCGCTCAATCATTATCTTCTTGCAGATGTCCCTTAGGGTGTTGGCTATGGTTCTGGCTGGGATGTCACAACGGAATACATGGCACATGTGCTTACGAGTTATGCGGTCACGTGCCACATACGCAAAGTCCCTGTTTGACCAAGATAATCAGAATCAGAATCTTGTCAGTAAACCTCCTCCAAAAAATTATTGTGTTGACCCACATAAAAGACACGAACTTTTTCCGTAAATCATCATCTGAAAAATGGTGGGTCACCTCATAAACATGACCAAAGTTTGGAGATTGTGAAGAGGAGTCATCTCATATGCATGGCGGTCTTTTATTTGGGTAAATATGGTATACTTTGAAGTTACTGAAATGTAACTGTTAAGTTTAAATATATGCATTTTTGGATTATCTTTCATAGAACAATGTTTATTAAAATACAGGCCTGTGTCATTCCATTTTAATGTGTACACTGGCTTCTCAGAGTCCATGAAGCAATTTCGCTCCACATATGATCCTGCCTGGGAAAAAAACTGTTAAAAATTTAGCGTTCATACAATAAAACAAAAAGTATTGTCAGTATTATAATTCATGTCAGCATTTCGAAAATGCAGAATATTTAGGAGATTATAAATTCCCCAGTACTACAGGGCTAGTGGATGGATTTTAGCTCATGGGGAACAGTATTAATACTGCAAAAATTCAGAACTCTGACTGCAGGACCACATGCCTCTGCTGTTACAATTGTGAAACACATGACCAACAACAGTTAAAACTCCCCAACTATCTCTACTTGAAAATATTATATATCCCAATGTGACTCTTTTAAGAACACCTATGATTGTCAGCTAAGTAGAAAATTACTTCTGTACAGTCTCAAAGTTTCAATTCTGTAACAGATGTTATGCACTCACTAACAGACATTCAACAAAATAACTGAAGAATAAAATCCAACTAGGTGCCACTTATTACTTTATTATGCTTATGTTAGGCTCAACATGTTTCGGGCACCATTATGCCCATCATCAGAAGCTCATGACGATAGCGTTGGTTACCACATAGGCCGTGTGTTACAGCCTTCGGTCCGGACACTCATCCATCCTGCCTGCACTTAACTTCCAAACCAGCAGCAATTCCAGAACCGGACGGCCTATGTGGTAACCAGCGTTATCGTCATGAGCTTCTGATGATGGGCATAATAAAGTAATAAGTGGCATCTATTTGGATTTTATTCTTCAGTTATCAAGATGATGCACGGTCCAGTACACATCAAACTTCAACAAAATAGTCTGTAGTCATTGCTTGAATTTAGAACTTGCACAACACCTATGAAATAGACAGTGCACACTGTGCCAGGATTCTGATGTGCAACAAGTTTCAGCCAACATACCGAATTTTTGTCACATGTCAACTTTAAGCATTCACATGCAAAAAAATATATGAAAATTAGTACTTAGTTCACAGTTACGAAAGTATTATTGAAATTTAATGATACATGTATTTATATCATTACTTTAATCAGTGACATATATTTATCTCCTGAACTTTTATCCATCACAAATATTTGCCTTTCCTTTATACGTGTCTTTGTACAGACACGTGGTACCTGCAGGTGCTTAAAATGTTATTTTATCTAGATTTTATGTGTTTCATGCCATCCATATTTTATTTGTCTTCAAAACCAATTATGAGCCTTGTAAGCCACATGGCTACAACCAAGTATATTCCGTTAGGCACAAAGATTATTGTCTTCTGGGTTGTGACGTCCTGTAGTTCGGTACATTAACACCAACGTTTTGAGGAACATCCCGCCAGCATCCTTCATCTTCAGGGTAGAAGAATTTGCTCTTCTATTCACCCTTCTACCCACAATATAGGAGATACAGGTTCTTCCATAATGTTCATATGTATCCAAGAAACTACACAGCATCATATGCCAGAAGACAGCAATCCTCATAATCATTACAATGACCCTCACTTCCTCACATGCATGTTCATAAACTGATCAGTAACTTACAAGGATGAAAGGACCAAAGTAAGAATGCAACTCTCTGCATCTAAGGATGGAATGAAGAATATGTCCTCAATGTCTCCATTTGAAGTCATACAAGAGATATGATTTTTCCATTTTATTCTCTGTTACTACTTAGAAAATAAAACGTTACTGTATTTTGTCTATCCACAGGACATTTAGATAAATATTTGGAAAAAATAATGGAATTCTTAAGCAATAAATTATAACCCTAACCTACTGAGGTGCATTACACAACAGTTCAGTTCAGTTAAGTTAGCAAGAAACTTGACTTTTCGACATGAATTAGTACTGAAAAACACACTGCAAGATATTTTTTGTTTGTATAAAATGCAGCACGGAGAAAGTAAGTTACTGCACAAAAAAAAAACACTTTTTACTTTCTTAACATTGTCCTAAAATTTATTTCAGTATTAATGCAATACAACTTATTCATAGATCAAATGCTTTTGACTTATTAGACAAAAAATTGACTTATTTTTCAACTAAAAACTTTATTGTTTTTCAGCAATGTTTACCATAAAATGTGAATTTATAAAGAAACAGTACAGTGGAAATTTGAGTGATAATGTTCTCTACTCAAACATCTTGCAGAGTTTCAGAGGATTAATAATTTGGAACACATCAATACTGAAGGCAGAAGTCACAAACTTTGTTTTAATAAAAATGTATCACTGAACAAGCAATGTAAAGTGACCTCACTCTGTTTTAAACTGCCTATCCTCTTCTTCATCATGATTATTTTCATGAATTATCTGTTGCACTTATGAAAAGGAACTGGTCAAACAAGGACTCATCAGTTTTCCATTTCACAAAATCTTTCCAGGCTATAGCACAGAAACTTCTGTTAATAATTTTTACAATATCAAGTGCAAATAAACAGTAAGGAATTACAGAATTTAGCAAACTCTGTAAAATTAAAACACAAAATTATTCAAAATAACTTTCCAGACCATCAATGTCTCTAAATTCCACATAACAACTTATACCATCTTCTGAGCTGTTGTTTAATACACACACAATAGAATCACTGCCATATTTCAATGACAGAATTGAAAAGTGTCACATTTTGCATTCTAAAGAAAACTCTAAACAAACAAACAAACAAACAAACAAAATATATATATATCAAAACACAAGTAGCACAAAAGCATTAAGCATGCCGAACACAAGCATACAATGAAACACAAGATACTCCACCACCCATAGAACAAAACACAGTGCAACTATGAAACTAACAACTACTCTACAGGCCCGTTATACAATGATATTTTCATCACAGATGTATTAATTTCATAACAGGAGTGCTGAACAAAAAAAGTTTGTTTCTCCACAGATTTAAAATCATTGCTAGATATTTGATGTAATTAATGTTATGTGTTTTAAATGAGTCTATGGGCAGTGGACGAATTCATGAGTTCATGCTACCGTGCATGTTGTTTACCTCTCTCTGTGGCATTTGTTCCAGTGGCATGAGCAACCGTCACCACAGCACATTCATTTGTGTGATAAGAAAGACAGACACAGAACCACATTAGCTATACACTACACATTTGAGAAGTAGGTGGTGGATAAACTGAGGGCCCAAGTAGATACCCCTTGCTTTCTTCACTCAGTTATGGTTACTTCCACCAGGAAGAAAACATCTCCAACTAAAACATGTTCTAGATATTCAGACATGTACTTCTAAATCCAGCAAGAACTAACTACTACTAACAAATCGCAGAATGTAAAGTTTTCTAATTCGTGAACTCTGTCTCATACTAAAGAAGTAGATTGTGATGAACAAAACAAATCTACTTGTACCTTAAATAAACTTTGTACTGAATACTGTACAAACCAGAAAGCAGCATCTAATTGGGCCCATACAGATATATATAGTACAGACACTGTCACTAAAATTACATCACTTTTAAAACATATTTTTGAACATGAAACATGGTGTATATTACGAGTTTTATACTGTCGAAGGTGGGAGTAATTTAATTGCCACGGTCGGATATGCTTAAGACTCGTTTTACCTAAAATATACAAAAATGTAATATGCCTGTCATTTCTTGTTCCCTATCATGGACCTAAAGAAAACAACCAAGGATATTACAAAACTTGCTCCACACTCCTGCTAGTATGTACAGCAAAGTACAACTATGCTGGTAACGTTCTTGGATGTTTTCAAGTCCACATCCTCATCCTTTAATTACATAAGTATACCTGACTTAATATGAAGAATAAATCAAACAATAAGACAGCGTCACTGTTCACCACAGCTTACCTGCCATTGTCTCTTCCAACTCCCCAGACACGAATTGTATGGATGGGTTGAGTGTTAAGGACAGTGAGATTCTCAGGATCTATCAGCTTCAGTGCACCTTCATCCAAGTCCATGAATAACTCTTTACCCTGAAGAGACATTAGAGCAAAAAAAGATTGAAAACTTATATGAAGACAAAAAAAAACTGCAAGGTCAAAAATACATATAGAAGTAATGTTTCTGTTTCCATCTTCTCTGTGTCATGTCAAGTAACCTCCTCATTAGTAAGTTTGTTTTCCCTTGTTTCATCCTTTTAATACAGAATGAAAAATATTAGAGCACTTAGCAATATCATGATCTGTGAAGACAAAACAATGTTTGAAAAGCAGATAAAGCAATAAATCACAGTACACACAATGTTCTGTTCAACATCCCATTACCAGCACACAAAAAAAAAAAATCAGAAAAATGGAGAGAAAGAACAGAAAAAGAAAAAGAAGAAAACAGGGAAAGAAAATGTCACATCACACAAATTTACAAATATACCAAACATGATTACTAAAGTAACAGGAAATAGAAGAATACTCACATCACCCCATTTTCCTACAACATCCAGCAAGTCAAAACGTCCAAATGACAAGTCCACTATACATTTATTGACAGCTTTGCTGCTTCTCTCTGGTGTAAGATCCTCCTCAGCAATCTCCACCCACCCTAGTGACCTCACAGCAAATCGGATTGGTCGTTCTGAACCTTTTGACTCTGATGGCTCAGCACGGGCTGGGTAGCTACGTCTCCTGAAAATTAAATGAGATACATCATAATAACTTCACACAGTGATGAACTTACATTTCTGTAAACACAAGAAATCATTTACAATTTAACCCATTTAGTACCCAATGTAGACTACACAGACTATATAACTTGCCAAGCTCTTTTGTAAACACACTTCATCACTTCTTGCAATTACATGCAGCAGAAATCCAGCCTCAAATCATAAACCAGATTGATTTATGATGTTTACAGAGCTCACCTAATTGGCTAAATCACTTCACTGGCAGAGGACAGCCTGTAAACTTCGTACAATCATTGCAAACAAATATATGTGTAAAGGTGACTCAGGAAGGAACAAACTCTCAAAGAAATTATACACAAAACTTAAAAAACATATGAGTGAACGCAACAAACATTCTTAGAATTCCAAAGACAGTTGTACATTTCAGTTGCTAGAGGTAGTCATCATCAGACCATACATAATATTACCTTTCCACTTTCTTTTATGTATGGCCTGATGGCAACTATCTCTAACTGTCAAAAAATGTAACTCTCATTTGACACAGAACATACAGTACATTATGTTTACAGATCAGTTACAATCAGTTTTATTGTGCCATACCATCGTATTACCAGTGATCACAATGCCACTATTTCACTGTTTGTTAGCCATTTTTATTTTTGTGTCAACAGAAACGAGCAACAACTAATGAAACAGGTTGTGTCCGGCAGAAGGTTATGACCACTTAATCCAAACATTTTGCCTTTATCCAACAAGACAGTTCTCACAGTAATTTGCATAGGCCTCAATGAATTAGGTATTGAAAAGTACCTAATACACATCACAGAAGAAACTGTTTTCCATACCAAAACAGTTCCTTTCACCCTTCTTTAGCCCTGGCTGCTTGACCTCAGAACTTAGAACCAGCACGTACGTTTCATGTCTGAGGTTATTAATCAATGACATATCATCATTAAGCATATGATGTTGGTTTCATTTCATTACTTTATACAATACTTGCATTAGAAGATTTTCTTACTTGAAAGCAACCTCTTCCTTCCGGTCTTCCTTCTTCTTGCCAGCATCCAACTCTTCAAGGGCTGAACTGGTGTTGCTCCTTGTCACAGTTCCCACAACCCCACCAAACACACTGCCTCCAGTCTGCTGGTAAGTGTTTAGAGCCTGTTTAAGACAGTTAATATTTGCTCATTTATTCATTCATGTTGCTTGGGTTATTTGATGATACCATTCAAAATGCAGAGGTTATACATCACCAAATGACACGACAAGCATAAAATTTGAGGGAATAAGGATGTGAAAGAAGATGGATGTGGCCTCTGTCAACATAAAATAATGCAATGAAATTTTCTCGGGCAGACAGCCACGTCAAGATGTGAAGGTTTTCTGTTGATTCAGGTACTAACTCTGTCCCCATCTTCTGGGTTAGTTAAGGTGGGGAAGGAGTTAGTTCCAAAACATCGGAAAACCTTCACATCTTGACGTGACTTGCCTGTCCCAGAAAATTTCATTGAATTCTGTCGCCATGAAAGCTTCAAGACTTTTACTATCATAGAATTGTTGGAAGAGACTGCCAGACACTAAAAAGTAACTTAATATAACCAGCAACTTAGCCAAGAATCAACCTGGATACTCCTCATAATGAAGCAACACCACCACTGACATATATAGCTATAAATACATAAAAAATGCAAACATTTCTCTTCTCTGATATATAATTTTGAGGTAGTGATATCCATGGGCCAGGATAGTGTAGATAATACAGGGACTCCCTATGGGATGGACGGCCCAGGGATCGAACCCAGGCAGGGGGGAGATTCTTTGCATCTATCCAGATGGGACCTGGCATCCACCCAGCCTCCTGTACAATGGGTACCAGGTCTTTTTCCCAGGGGCGAAGGGACAGGGGCATGGCATTGACCACCCACCACCTCTAGTACTGAGGTTAAAGAAAGAGTAGAGCTATACCTCTACTACCCCTTTGGGCCTTCATGGTCTGTTCTAGGTTGAACTTTTCAGTGACATCCACTTCTTCAAAACATGGCATCTGACTGCTTTGTTATCTTACATTATTTTCAGTTACAGAAGTAACGGGCTCAAATGGGATGAGATTATCATAAATGATGGGTACCAAGAATCTGAAAGGAGTTAACTGTGATCTATCTAAGGGTACTATCCAGACATTTGATTGGAGGGACTACAGAAAAGCATGAGAAATCTGTTACATTATATTTGCATTTGAGGTTCCAACTACTGCATGTACCACCTGGATATAAGGCAGACCTGCTACATCTCCATCAACCTGGCCACTAAGAGTAATTTACATCCCAGTACCCAGTTACCATATGTCCGCATGTTTCAATGTATGAGAGATGAGAGAAAACCATGTATAAAAACAAAATAACGCCTCAAAACAGACAACACCACCACCACCAACCCCCCCCCCCCCCCCCCCCC
>Ga0123353_10013940_pt1 | contig 11558 bp, 14 predicted proteins | sample TergutLab28metaG_3_FD_92763 | JGI IMG/M metagenome (GOLD analysis project Ga0123353, IMG submission 92763) | Labiotermes labralis P3 segment gut microbial communities from Petit-Saut dam, French Guiana - Lab288 P3 | ecosystem: Host-associated > Arthropoda: Insects > Digestive system > Gut ... | reverse complement strand
AAATGCGTCAAGTCCGACAGCTAGACCGTTCGGAACTGGTAGGCCATTTTGCAAGAGCTTTGCTAAATTAGCGGCCTTGCCACCAAACTTACCACTCGGAGTAGCTTGATCAAGTTTTACCACGTTCATCTCTTTTATATTTTATCACAAGAACACTACACCCAAAGATCAACAGGATCATAATCAAACACCTGCCCAAGCAGATACTCTGCGTTCTCATCTTGGAGAGCTGTTAGTCTAATAGTTCATAGAGGTCGTAGCTGCCGCTAGCCACAATATAAGAAAAACTCCTAGGACGATAAGCCAAATTTTTAATTTGCGATTTCTGTTATATTTCTTGAGTTCTGCCCTATCGCTTTCACTAGAACTATCCATTAATTTGCTCAGTTCTTTTTCTTTTTTGCTTAATTCGTCATTACTTTCAAGTTCGGCTATTTTCTTTTTTAATGTATCTTGTTTTGGCTTTAATGTGCCTTTGATTTTCGGATAATCGACTACGGCGTTCATGATGCTGGATACGAAATCACGTGCACCCGACTCATCATCGGGATTACCGGCGACATCTATGTACCCGTCCTTGCTGGATATGACAAGCCTCAACGTGCGATCGTCATGAACTTGGACGTCCGTAGTGATCTTCTTTTTCTTTTGTGCTGCGCCACCAATCAATGCGCCAATTGGACCAGCGACTAGCGCGCCAACACCAATTCTGGTAAGGGTCGGACGAGAGCCGCCTCCCTTTACGTTCGTAGTGGTCCAAACTTGGCCGCCAGACTGAACGGCCGCCTGGATGCCAGAGTCTAGTCTGAGCGATTTGCTATTTCCGCCTTCGATGCGGTCCAAGTATAGAGCAGCACCGGCGTAAGATGATATGAGGCCAAGGCGTTCAAGTTCATGGCGTGCACTTTTCAGCTCAGGATTCCCTGAAGTCTTTAGCCGCTTTATCTCTTTTTTCAGAGTTTTTACTTTTTGAACGAATATGTTTTTTTCTGCCATGTTTTCCTCCGATCCTTAATCGTTTTAGCCTCTTCTATTGTAGCATTCTTATGGGCTCCTAGGTCACGTAGATCTTCCGAATCATCGTGTGCCAAAAAGGAGTTTTTAGAAATTGGAAGGTCTTTTTTGGAAGACGTATGCGCCTACCTTTTTGCCAGACACTAATATGTCGTATTGCTCTAATAGTTTCAGTGGCGTGTTGGTGTTTTTCACTTCATCCTTGCGCGCCGATAGAAGAATAAACAAGCCGTCCGGCTTCAATAGTCTAGTTACTTCATCAAATATTTTCTGATAAAAGACGCCTATATTGTCGATTTCTTCATAAAATCCCCAAGGCGGATCAGTTACTACTTTGTCGACGAAATCGTTGTTAAAATTGTTCTTGAAAAAGTCGATATTTTTGAAGATCACGTTGTTTTGTTTTTTAAAAACCTTTTTCAGTTTCGATATGTGCTCTTTATTAGTGTCTATGCCAAAGATCATATTGAATTTGGACTTGATTCGACTTTTTATGATGGCCCCACTACCGCAAAAACAATCCAAATACACATCATTTTCATGGGGTTTCGACAAATAATTTAGAAAATAACACAAATCTTCTCTCAGCTCTCCTTTTTCGAGAACTTTGTCAAAACTTTTGTGTTTGCCAATCCTCTCCATGAATAGAATCGTGCCCTCGCTTCGCCTCAGTACCCAATATTCAATATCTGGCTTGCGTCGGTTTATATAATTGCCCGTTTTGCTCTTGATCTTATTTTCTAGACCGCCCAAAATACTTTCACTAATGCTTACTAATTCGCTCTTGTCGGACACTATCACCCGAAACCCTTTTTTGTCTTTCGGCTTTTCCAAACCAGAACAATCCAGTCCGTTAATAAAAGTGCCTATATCTGTTTCTTTTGACTGATCAAAAACAATAAACTGATTATTCAAAAATGGTGCGGAAACTTCTTTTTTGTTAGGGGTTTCGTATAAAATGGCCCCGTTGAACGTCTGCAGAATTTTAGTTTCAGGGTATTTTTCTTTAAAAATTTTGCCTACCAATTTTTCAAAACCGACTATAAAGTTTGCGTAAAACATGCTGATTAATTTTATCATAGTCTATCTGGACTGTTCTGTGGAGATTGCGTCTAAAAGACGCAATTGCCTGTTAATAAAGCCTTTTTGTTTTTTGCGGTAAACGACATAATCCCCGGCTTTCACCGAGGATCGTTTGTCATGCTGGAGGCTAAATCCCCCCCCTTAGGCACAGGCGCAAGTTTTCCCGACAATCCTGGGTCAATGTGGTAAAAAATTACTCACGAATGGAAAAAATCGTGAGTCATTTTTTCGCTAATTCTGACGATCTCTCAATTTCGTCCGAACCATGCGCTGTTTCCATTTTAGCGCAAGCAATTTCTATGTCAATATTGACTTTGGCTGATTTTTATGAGCTTGCTGAGTCCGAATCAACAGGGGTGGAGGGGGCTTTAGGCATTTACTTTTCTAAAATTTGTTGTGAAATAGGCTTACGCTAATTTGTGTAGTTTTGCTTAGCAGGGTGTTATAATGGACGCAATAGGAGGTGATACATGGGAAAGTTAAAGTTCTATCGGTGCAGCGAATGCGGAAATTTGTTATTGGTATTAGTAGACCCTAGTGTAAAGCCGGTTTGTTGCGGCAATGAGATGTCGGAAGAAAAAACAAATCAAACGTCGGCAGACAATGTGAACCATGTGCCGGTGATTGAGTTGGACGGGGATCGAGCGACAGTGAGCGTCAGCACAGAGGCACATCCAATGATGGCGGAACATAGGATTGAATGGATTATTTTGATAGATGGCCCAAGCGTAGATATCCAACGATTACCTTTGACGGGGACGGCGGTGGCGAATTTCGTACTGAGCAATCATGGCACAGAGCGTCTGAGCGCCTATGCTTTTTGTAATTTGCATGGCTTGTGGGAGTCGGAAGAGTAGAGAACGTGCGCGGTACCTTGGAGCTTTGGGCGGACAACACCAAGATGGCTTTGGTTGGCTTGAAGATGGTAATGCGACGACCGGCATATGTAGCGATTGCCGTAGGTGGTTTTTTGTTATTTTCGTATGCTTTTGCAATGTTCAAGGACGGAACAACAACTTGGAATCTGTTATGGTCGAATATTGGTTTTGGCGATAAGATGGTTCTGGCAATAGAGGTGGTGGGACGAATTTTTAGAAATTTCTTGGACGCGTGGGGGCTGATTTTGAATCTGTTGGCGATTTTGCAGGGCCTTAGCTTGTCGCTTTTGATTTTTGGCTGGCGAACGAAAGTGCAAACTAGGGTTACGGCGGCGGGGCTGGAAGCTGGCGGAGTAGGGACGGCGGTTAGTTTTTTGGCATTAGGATGTCCAGCTTGCGGGACATCGCTTTTGGCTCCGCTACTGACGGCAGTGGCAGGATCAGGAGCTATGGTGATAGCAGAGAGTTTGGGGTGGATTTTGACAGTGGTGGCGGCAGGACTATTGCTACATGCAATTAGGCGATTGGGCTATGGGGCATTTATGGAAATAACAGCAAGGAGGCATAGAAATGCAAAGATTTAAGGCAATTTTGGCGGTGGCAGTAGTGGGGTTTGTGGTGGCGCTCATAGTGTTTAATGCGTCAAATCCAACAGAACCGGAGGCGAAGGCTTGGAATTCGGCGCTGGCAAAGGGAAATCCGGAAACTGGCAAGCATTATATTATGTATACGGATATTTTTTGTCCATACTGCGATAAATACAGCAACGCTCTGCACGCGAACGCGAAGGATTTTGAGGAAAAGTATATCGATAATGGCGAAATCTATTACGAGCTACGGGTGACAGAAATAAACTATTTGTCGGGGCATTCGACGAATAGTCGTCCGGGGGGTGAGACAGTGTATTGCGCGGCGAAACAGGAGAAGTTCTGGGAATATTACAAGGCGATTTTGGATAAATTGTTTGAGGATTACCATTCCAAGGGAATTGGCGTGAGTAAGGCTGCGGAGAAAATTCCTGAGCTTGAGCTGTCTTATTTTTACGAAGCGGGCGAGACGGCCGGTTTGGATGGGGAAGCTTTCCAGGGCTGCATGGAGAATCATGAAGCCCTGGACGAGTTGTCTGAGGCCACCTCCAAGGCACAAAAGATCATAAACGGCGGCATTCCTTACTTTGTGTTTGGGGAGTACAAAGCGAACGGTTTTGATGGCAATTGGAACACCAACAATGACTGGCGACAAGCAAAATTGATGCTGGAAGCTGGATTATAGAGATATGTTGTTGACTTTTTGGCAAAAGTGTGATACAATGAGGTTATGAATATATTAAAATACTTCTCGAGACTTTATGCCGAAAGGCGAGAGCTGGCGATGTTGGAGTGGACCTATCTTGCGATGGTGGCGGTTTCAGTGTTGATCGCGGGGTTGTTTGCTTTGTTTGACCAAGCGCTGGGCGTAAGCGTGCTGATCGTGCCGATGGTGGCATTTATCGCTATGAGCATGAACGTGGTAGCATGGGCGCTGATTAAGCTCGCGGCAGATACTTTTTTGTCAAAGAAAACGGATGAAAAAACTAAAAAGAAATAAGTGGGTAGAACCGGAAAAGTGCTGGGTGAACGAAAGCCAGAAAGTTTGCTATGGATCAAAAGAGGAGGCGGAAGGTGCGGCACGATTGGCGGAATTTGAGCATGGCTTGAAGCCGAACACTTTGGGGGTTTATCATTGCGAATACGGGGATCATTGGCATTTGACGCATTAGTTTTTGGCCTTGTGATAGTATTGAGAAATAGGCAGGAGTGTTTTTATGCGAGATTGGCGACTAATGTGAGCAAGGCTGGTAGGTTTTTGGTTTGCGTTGATCTGGATGATACGACGCTAGATTTAAAACCCGCAGTGCTTCAGTTTAATAATGAGATTTTTGGGGTGACAGTTACGCCGGAGCAGTATGTCGAAAATTGGCGCAAAACACCGTGGGGCAAACGATTCAAGTCTCGGGAGGAGTACGGCAAGTTTATTGATAATGAGTGGTGGCCAAAGGCTGTGGCTGCAAATTTATACGAGGGCATGAGAGCTATGCCTGGTGCGAGACTTGCGCTGCGGAGACTGCAGGGGCGTGGAGTGTTGTTCGCGGGACTTACGTCGAGGCCGGAGCAAACTAGAGATGCGACTAAGGCGTCGCTAATACGAGAGTTTCCGGATGTCAAGTTTCAGGATATCGTCTTTTTGGGAGATCTTGGTTACGGAGCGACAAAGGGAAGCGTCGTGCGGCAAATGGGCGGCGCTATGCTTGTAGATGACATGTTGTACCATGTAGAATCGGCTTTGAAGAGCGGCGTTTTGGGCTTGCTGTTTGGAGGTGCGTCCGACATAAAAGCAGACGAGGAGCGTGGTTTAGGCTGCGGGAGAGATTGGCTGGAAGCTGAGTTGACGATCTTGCGGATGTTGGGGATATAATTCGGGGCATCGTGCTATACTGAGACTGAAGGGTTGGGGGAAATTGGAGGTAATTTTATGACAAAGTTTGACGAACAGTATTTGGATCTCTGTCGGCGAATTTTGGAGGAGGGGGAGATTGTTCAGAATGACCCGAATGTGGCAAATATGCAGCTGGGCAATAACGCTGGAGTTAATTTCCCGAATCATCTGGCGCAAACTTTAACGCCAATTACGACTTACCGGTTGCCGCAACAAATTTTGCGGTTTGATTTGTCGGAAGAGTTTCCGATTTTGACCAGTAAGCATGTCGCTTTTAAAACGGCGGCGCTAGAAATGTTGTGGATTTATCAGGTGCAGAGCAACGAAGTGCAGTGGCTACGAGAACGCGGTATTAAAATCTGGGATGAGTGGGAAATTGGCAAAGACGGCGTGTACTTGGGCAAGAAATTTGGCAAGAAATGGGCGGGGACGATTGGCACGGCGTATGGATGGATCGTCAAGCGTTATCAGCTGACACAGGGCCTGATTGAGACTATCAAGCATGATAGCAATAATCGGCGAATGATCATGTCATTGTGGCAAAATGAGTGGCTGAATACGGCTGCTCTGCCCTCTTGCGTATGGAATACGCAATGGAGCGTAACGAATGGTCGACTTAATGTGATTGTGACGGTACGCAGCAATGACGTTCCGCTAGGTATGCCGTTTAATGTGTCACAGTATGCAACTATGTGTTGTTTGTTGGCGCATGTTTGCGGTCTACAACCTGGGCAGATGACTTATACGATTAACGATGCGCATATTTACGAGAATCAGATTGGTGGCATTTGGCGTCAGTTGCGGATGGCAGAAGAACAAGAGCTGCCGCCGGCGCCGAAGTTGTGGATCAATCCGGAGATTAAAGATTTCTTTATGTTTGATAATTCAAAGGAGCTGAAAGACATTAAGTTGGTGGATTATAAAAATTTGGGCAGAATTGCCATGCCGGTGTCGGCGTGATAGAGATCGAGGTGAGGTGATGGATTTTCGACAAGAACTGAGAAAATGCGCCGAAACTGGTGGCGAGTACGCGATCTTCAACAAGCGCACAGTGAACACTCAAAAAGATGTGCTAGGCGTGCGGATGGGAAAGGTGCGAAATATTGCTAAGGGTCTGGTGAAAGAGCGGTCGGTGGTAGATCTAGAAAAGTTGCTACATGATATGGACAAAGATGTGTATGAAGAAGTTCTGGTGGTTGGGTTGGCAATTGGGTACGCAAAAATTTCGGACGCCGAAAGGATTCGGCTGATGAGGAAGTGGCTGCCTGCTGTGGACAGTTGGGCATTAATTGATTCGATGAGCACTACGATCAAAAAGTTTGATCCGGAATTGTGGCGGGATTTTGTGGTTGAGTGCGTGGGCTCAAGCAAGGAGTATGTGGTGAGGTTTGGTGTGATTTTTTTGATGAATCATTTGTTGGATGACCAGGGGTGGGCGCTGCCCGTTCTAAGAAAAGTGCGCCATGATGGATATTATGTAAAAATGGGGCTGGCGTGGACTTATGCGGAGTTGGCACTGAAAGACTTTGATGTGGCGATGACGGAGATGTCAAACAAGAAGATTGACGTGTGGACGAGACGCAAGGCGTTGACGAAGATGATTGAATCCTATAGATTGACTGCGGAGCAAAAAGAGCAGATACGAACTTTGCGAAGCAGCCTTTGAATCGGCAGCTCCGAAACTTTTGTGCATCTGATGATATACTAGAGAGATGAATAGAGTGCCTCTGGCGGAGCGAATGCGGCCACGGAAATTGGAAGAGGTGGTGGGACAGGGTGAGATTATTGGGGTGGGCAAGATTTTGAATAAGGTGGTTGAGAATAAAGAACCGGTGAATATTGTGTTTTGGGGGCCACCAGGGACGGGCAAGACAACTTTGGCGAGGATTATTGCGAACGAATTTAAGGCAGACTTTGTCGAAATCAGTGCGGTGACATCGGGGAAAAAGGACGTGGAAAAGATTGTGGAGGTGGCACGGCAGAATTGGAATTTACAAATTCGAACGGTACTGTTTGTGGATGAGATTCATCGATTTAATAAGGCGCAGCAAGATGCGTTTTTGCCGCACGTGGAATCTGGGCTGATTACGTTGATTGGCGCGACGACGGAAAATCCGAGTTTTGAGATTATCTCTCCCCTGCTCTCTCGCAGCCGAGTGATTGTGGTGAAGGCGTTGACGCATGAGGATATCGTGACGGTACTGAAGCGCGCGATGAAGCTGGAAAAAGTAACGAGCCGAGTGGATAAAAAGGCTCTGGATTATCTTGCAGAGCTGTCTGGTGGGGATGCGCGGGTGGCATTGTCGAATTTGGAATTGGCCTTGTCTTTGGCTAAGAAAGTGACGGCGGACGTGGTAAAACAAGCGGCGGGGCGTAAAGTGCCGGGGTATGATAAGAAGGGCGATGCGCATTATGACAATATTTCGGCGTTTATAAAGTCGATGCGGGGGTCGGACGTGGATGCGGCTTTGTATTATTTGGCACGGATGGTGGAGGCGGGGGAGGATCCGAAATTTATTGCGAGGCGGATGGTGATTTTTGCCTCGGAGGATATTGGACTGGCGGGAAATGGAGCGTTGGGGTTGGCGCTGAATGCTTTTATGGCGGTGGAGCGAGTGGGGATGCCAGAGAGCGGAATTATTCTTTCGCATGTGGTGTGCGCGCTGACAAAAGCGCAGAAGTCGCGCGAGAGTTATGACGCTTGGGCCAGGGCGCAAGCGTTGGGGCACAAAACGATGGAGTTAGCGGTACCGATTTGGCTGAGAAATGCGCCGACCAAAATGATGAAAGAGATGGGGTTTGGCAAAGGGCAGAAATGGGAGGCGGGATTCCATCATGAGAAAAATTATTTGCCAGATGAAATAAAAGACGAGAAGATTTTTTAGACGCCGCAGACGACGTTGTTGGCGTGGAGCCAGCCTTCGAGTGAGCCGCAATCCAGCCACTGTCCGGTTGACGGTACGACGCGCATTTTGCCACCTTGTTTGAGATATTCTGAATAGGGATCGGTGATGATGTATTCTTGGTCTTTGGGGCCAAAATTATGAGAGTTGGCGTAGTTGATGATGATTTTTAAAAGTTTGGGGGAAAGAATGAGGCGATTGACATTGACCAGATTGGAATCTACTTGTTCTATTGATGGTTTTTCGATGATGCTGACGAGCATGTCGTTCGCATCTTTCCGAAACATACCGTAGCGAGGGACGTCTTTTTCGTCTACGCGGTAGCCAATGATAACGGTTTCATCTGGATCCCTGAAAGCATCGACGAGAGTTTTGACGTCCGAGTTGTCTTTGGCGCCCCAGAATGGATCGTCGCCATTGCAGAAAACTATGGGCTCATTGATGTTGTATTGTTCGGCGGCCAGAGTGACAGGTATGCTGGTGCCATAGCGGTCATTGACGTCCTGTTGTACGTAATGGAAGTTAATGTTTTTGGGGGCGGTGTTAATTTTGGCGAGCTTTTCGGTAGCATTGCGATCCGACAGATATTGCTCTAGCTCTGGAGCTGCTTCATAGTAAGCCTTGATTTGACTAGTGGCAATATCGTTGACTACGAGGTAGATGTCCGTGATGCCGGCCAGGACACATTCTTGGACTACGTAGTCGATGACGGGGCGGTTGCCCAAAGGAAGCATATTCTTCTCTATGGTTTTAGTAATGGGTAGTCGACGTGTGCCGTAGCCTGCAGTGGCGATGATAGCTTTTTTAATTTCCATAAAAAACCTTGCTTAAGTTGAGTTTATTTTAGCTTTTTCCTTGCAGCTTTTCAATCGTTTAGTTTGATGATGGGGGGGAGCCAGTTGGGGTCGGGATCTAACCCAAGCAAAAGGCTGATGGTACTGGTAAGGTTGGCCAAACCAAAATCGCTATCGATCAGTTGGTATTTGTCGCGATTTTCGGTGTTGTCGACTAAAGTACAGAGGACTTTGTTGGTGGTGTGGGAGGTTTTGGGCCCACCGGTTTCGTCAATTAGCTCTTCGGCGTTGCCATGATCAGCGGTGACGATGGTAATGCCGCCGAGCTTGTCGACGGTTTCGATGACGCGCCTTAGGGCGATATCGACAGCTTCGAGCGCGATGATGGTTGGCTCTAGCTCGGCAAAATGTCCAACCATATCGCCATTTGGGTAGTTGACGCGCAAAAATTGATACTCTTTACTTTCAAGTGCCGCTAGCAAATTGTCAGTGATTTCGGCAGATTTCATCCAGGGGCGCTGCACGAATAGCTCTGAATCTTCGTCGGACTGGATTTCTAGTTCGGTTTCGCCTGGTAGCAGTTCCGAATCGTTGCCCTCGAAATAGTAGGTAATGTGACCGAATTTGACAGTTTCGGAAATAGCATATTGCTTGATGCCCTTTTCGGACAAGAAACGCGGTAGAGAATGCTTAAAGCTGATGGGCGGCACCAGGGTGAGGGCCGGCACGTGCGTGTCGTTGTTGTATTCCATCATGCCGACATAGTTGACTTTGGGTCTGCGAATGCGGTCGAAATACGGAAAATCGTCGTAGGTGAACGCCATGGAAATCTGGATGGCGCGGTCGGCGCGGAAGTCGAAATAAATTACGCTGTCGCCATCGTTGATCGTGCCGATGGGCTGGCCGTTTTCAACAATCACGAATTCGTGCATATATTGGTCTTGGACGTCTGGGTCTTCGGCGCGATAAGCTTCGACGGCGGCGGTGGCGTTTGGGAATTGGCGGCCCTCGCCTAAAACATGAGTGCGCCAACCTCTTTCGACCATGGGCCAATCGTTTTCGTAACGATCGGCGGTGATGTACATGCGGCCACCACCGGAGGCGATCCGGTAGTCAGGGTCGCCGAGACTATGAACAAACTGTTCGAACATATCGATATATTTTGGCTCTGACTGGGGCGGGGTGTCGCGACCGTCTACTAGGGCGTGTACCCGAATGCGTTCGATGCCTTCACTGTGAGCTTGCTCCATCATTTTGAAGAGATCCCGGATATCGCTATGCACGCCGCCGTCGCTGAAGATGCCTATGAAATGTAGAGTGGAATGGTTGTCTTTGACGTTTTGAATCGCATTTTGCCAGGTTGGCTCCTTGAAAGCTTTGCCTCCTAAGATAGCTTCGTCGACGGCCTTAGTATTTTGTGCGATGATTTCGCCAGTGCCGATGGCATTGTGGCCGACTTCGCTGTTGCCCATGTCGCCGTCAGGGATACCGACATAGTGACCGGCAGCGCCGAGTTCGAGCGTGGGATGGTTTTGGATAATTTGACTAAAAGTTTCGAGGTGCGCTTGCTTGACGGCATTGCCCTCGGTGCGGTCGCTTAGTCCCACACCGTCCATGATAATTAACACCACTGGTCCATTGTATTTAATGCTCATGCTTATGATTGTACCACACTGTGGTAAAATGGCAGGATGAACGCGAATGAAGTACGACAAAAGTATATAGATTTTATGAAAAAGCGTGGGCATGCACAGATCACACCGACGCCGTTGGTGCTGATGGATGATCCGACAACGTTGTTCACGGGTTCAGGAATGCAGCCGTTGATGCCGTATTTGTTGGGCGAAAAGCACCCAGACGGCAAACGTTTGGTTAATTCGCAACCTTGCATGCGCCTAGATGATATTGAGGATATCGGCGACCCCCGACACACAACGGTGTTTGAGATGTTGGGCAACTGGTCGCTGGGTGATTATTTTAAGGAAGAGCAGATTCGATGCTTTTTTGAGTTTCTGACAGTTGAAATTGGACTGGATCCGGAGAAAATTTTTGTGAGTTGTTTTGTGGGGGATGAGGAGTATGGGATTCCTCGCGACGATGAAGCAGCGGGGATTTGGCAGAAAGTGTTTGCGGAAGTGGGAATTGAAGCGAAAATTGCGGAGATTGGCACAGCGGAAAATGGGGCGAAGCGGGGAATCAAAGATGGCGAGCGGATATTCTTTTATAACGACAAGGAAAACTGGTGGTCGCGCGGAGGCGGATTGCAGTCGACGCCGATTGGTGATCCGTGTGGGCCAGATAGTGAAGTGTTTTATGACTTTGGCGAGAAAAATCAGGACGTCGAAAAGTTTGGCAAGTCGCATCCGGCGAGCGATGGGGCACGATTTATGGAGATCGGCAATCAAGTGTTT
>Ga0123353_10013936_pt1 | contig 11560 bp, 5 predicted proteins | sample TergutLab28metaG_3_FD_92763 | JGI IMG/M metagenome (GOLD analysis project Ga0123353, IMG submission 92763) | Labiotermes labralis P3 segment gut microbial communities from Petit-Saut dam, French Guiana - Lab288 P3 | ecosystem: Host-associated > Arthropoda: Insects > Digestive system > Gut ... | reverse complement strand
TATCGTAGCCAGCGTTGTCGCTGTCGTGCATATCGAGCGGGTCATAGTCTGGTTGATGCTGTTGTCGACGATAGTCTCGATCGGCGCGTTATTCTTTGAAAGCCTCCTGTTTTCACGTATCCTGTCGTAGATTATGATTTTGTCGTTGACGGAATACCCCAGGATCGCCAGCAATACCGCGATAAAGGCGTCGTTCAAAGGAATCCGGAATACTATGAACGCAGCCAGCACAAACAGCATGTCATGCAGCATTGCCAACAGCGCGAACCCTCCCAAAGACCAGCTCTTGAGCGTACGGAACCGAATGACCACATAGAGGACGATAAAAACACAAGCCAGCAGCACCGCCAAAGCCCCGCGCTGCAAGGTGGACCTGCCGATCAGCGGGTCGACGGTGCGGATATCCTTTGCGACAATCTCGTTATTGGGAAATTCTTCGGTCAGCCTGCTCCGCAATGCCTCGCTCGCGGCGGAGCCCACGCCCTCTCTGCCAGCGATATTCAGGACTAAAGTCTGGTCGCCCGTTGCGCTTTTTGTCGTGTTGACGGCCAGCTCGCGGTTTAGCGTACCTCTGGCGACCCGCGCTACATCCTCCGTATTTATATCGCCTGTGTAAGAGTAGTTGAACAAAGCGCCTCCGGCGAACTGAATGTCCAGTGTCGGCGACATCGCGGGGATAAAGGAAATGCCAAGCACGGCGATGAGAATAACGGCGGACACAGTTACGAACTTGCGGCGGTTCTTAAATACATTCAAGTTGAATATCGTCTTGTAACCCTCCTTCACGCCAAACAGGAAAGGCTTGCACAGTGAGGGGAAGTTGCACAAGGAGCGGGTCATTACGCGGGCCAGCAGGATGCTGGTGAAGAAGTTTATGAATATTCCGATGAAGGTCGTCCAGCCGAAGGACATGATCGCCCCGGTTCCCAGAACCATCAGCATAAAGGAGGCGATCAGGCTCGTAATATTTGTATCGATTACGGCGGATAAGGCGCGCGAGAAACCCGCGTCTACCGCGTTTATGATGGGCTTGCCTGTTCCTAGTTCTTCCCGTATTCGTTCAATGACCACGATGTTCGTATCCATGCCAATGCCGACGATGAGAATAATACCCGCAATGCCCGGCAGAGTCAGGGTAAGCCCGGAATAGTTGATTATCATCAGGGTAAAGGATAGTTGCATCATTATCGCAAGGCAGGCGGGGATGCCAAGCAGCCGGTAGCGAAGCAGGAAAAACAGAAGGATTATTGCCAATGCCAAAATCCCGGCATACAGCATAACGTTCAGAGCGCCCTGACCTAGTGTCGGCGAGATAATGCTGTAGCTTTCAGTCTTCATGTTGTATGGCAACGCGCCGGATTTGATTTGCGCCGCAAGGGTTTTCGCGGATTCAAGGTTAAAGCTGCCGGTAATCGAGGCATGGCCTCCCGTGATCGTTTCGTTGACTCTCGGCGCGGAGATCTCGACATTGTCTACAAATATGCTGATATGCTGCCCCCTCAACCGGGATGTAGCCTCCGCGAAAACGGTGGCGCCGCCCGGCTTCAGAGATAGCGAGACGCCCCATTCCCCCACGATGTTCTGGGTGAAGTACTGGGCCCTCGCGTCATCTACTTCGCTTCCCTCGAAGATAACATTGCCGTCGGGGTCCTTGAACTCCAGTTTTGCGGTTTTGCCGATATCGTCGATAGTGCTTTGCGCGTTGGAAGCGTCTTCGCTCGACCTGAAGGGGAAACGGATCATGATAAGTCCGCTGGTCCTGTCAAGTATGATCTCCCTGTCCATTACGTTTTTTGCGTCCAGGCGGAACTCAAAAACCCGTCGCGCGTCCGCAAGCTCCGCGTCGGTCGGGATGAAGTTGGGGTCCTCGGGCATAAAATAGGCTTCTATACCGCCTTTGATATCTATGCCGAATCGCATCTCTGACGCATTGGGAATTTTAAAATCGTTTTGCCCCAGCCGGAAATCCACCCCTAAAGTCGAAACATAGGAAACAACGAGAGCAAAAACCAGAACTACAAAGAAGGGTGCTTTTCTATTCTTTTTCACATTAACGCCTCTTTTTTCATGAAATATGCCGCTTTTTGTTAAACGTACTGGAACAGTCTAACACAAAAGGAAAAATATATCCATAAAATGTTTTTCTTTCCTGATATCAGATAAAATGATATAATTGATTGCTACGTTAACACTGCAGTCATTATTAAGCGGGAGCCGTATACAAAGCTCGAATATGGGCTGAAAAAGACCAATTAATACTTTATAAACAGGGAGAACCACTATGGCAACCAATGGGCAGCAGATGGAACTGACGGTGTTGATGCCTTGCCTTAACGAGGCGGAGACGCTGGCCGTCTGCATCGACAAAGCGCGAACCTATATGGCTAATAATGGCATCTCGGGGGAGATACTGGTTTCCGACAACGGTAGTACGGACGGGTCACAGCAGATCGCAATAGAGCATGGGGCCAGGGTGATCGACGTCCCCGAACGCGGTTATGGCGCTGCGCTCATAGCGGGGTGCAACGCGGCATATGGCAAATATGTCATAATGGGAGACGCCGACGACAGCTATGACTTCACGGCTCTGGCGCCGTTCATTGAGCGGCTTCGCAGCGGCGACGACCTGGTTGTGGGCAACCGTTTTGAAGGAGGCATAGAAAAAGGCGCCATGCCGCCGCTTCACAAATACGTCGGGAACCCTATCCTCTCGCGTCTGGGCAGGATCTTCTTTAAATGCCCCATACGGGACTTCCATTGCGGGCTCCGAGGATACAATACGAAGCGGATGCGCGAGCTCGGGCTGCGGACAACAGGGATGGAGTATGCCAGCGAGATGGTCGTGCAGGCCACGATAAATGGTTACCGGGTCACGGAAGTGCCGACGACCTTGTCCCCGGACGGGCGCTCGCGTCCGCCGCATCTGCGCAGTTGGCGGGACGGCTGGCGCCACCTCAAGTTCCTGCTGATCCATAGCCCGAACTGGCTGTTCCTTTACCCCGGCCTTGCCCTTATAATTGTTGGCATCGTCCTTGGCGCGAGCGTCATCATCACCCAGCCGAGCATCTTCGGCGCGTCGCTGAGCATAAACTCACTTTTATACTCCGCCGTGATGGTGATCGTCGGGTTTAACTTGGTCCTGTTTCAGGCATATACGAAGATTTATGCCAGAAACGCGAGGTTCATCAAAGTCGAGAGCAACTTTTTTTCCAGGATCAGCTCTGAAAAATGCGTGTTATTTGGTCTTGCGGCTGTTTTGTTCGGAATAACACTGACACTATTGGCAATCGTATTATGGGGGCGCGAATCCTTCGGCGAGTTGGTTCCGGAAAGCTTCATGCGACTGACGATACCGGCCATGACTCTGATCGTGACCGGCATCCAGCTTCTGTTTTCAGGCTTCTTCATAGAAATACTGAGGATAACGGTTAGTCCGCCTTAGGCATAAGTGCCCTATACGAACCCGTACGGGGTTCGATTCCCCGCTGCCTAGCCACTAGCCACTCGCGGTCCGCAGACCGCGCTAATACTTCCCGAATCCCTGGCTGCTGTCTTCCAGGACCGAATGCCCAGCTCTCTCAGGCAGGGATGGGCGCCTTCTCACTACCCTGTCCCCCTTAGACAGCGCGACATGCGTCGCGTTGCCTCCCTTGAGCTTGAACTGACCAATGAGTTGCTGCAGCACGTCGGATTGGCTGCTCATCTCCTCCGAGGCAGCGGCGCTCTCCTCGGCCGTCGCGCTGTTCTGCTGCACGACTTGCGCCACCTGGTCTATGCCGACATTGATCTGAGCAATGCCGTCCGACTGTTCTTCGGATAATCGGGCAATTCCCTCTATGAGCTGGCTCGACTCCTTTATGCCGGTCACGATCTCGGAAAGGCTTGCGGCGGTTTCCCCGGCTATGCGGACTCCGAGTTCCGCCTTATCCATTGAATTCTGGATCATGTCTCCTGTGTTCTTGGCGGCTTCGGCGCTCTTGGAGGCGAGGTTGCGCACCTCTTCCGCAACCACGGCGAAACCTTTGCCGTGCTGTCCGGCGCGCGCGGCTTCAACGGCGGCGTTCAGCGCGAGGATATTCGTCTGGAAGGCTATGTCGTCTATCGTCTTTATGATCTTGCTGATGTTCTTGCTCGCTTCGTTGATGTCGCTGACCGCGGTGATCATATCATCCATCTGGGTGCTGCCTTTCTCGGCGCTCCCCTTGATCGTATCAGACAACTTCGAGGTCCTGACGGCAGTCTCGGCATTCGTTTTTGTCCTCTCCGCTATATGGGCTATCGTACTGGACAACTGCTGGATGGACGCTGCCTGCTCGGTTGCCCCCTGCGCCAGCGATTGCGCGCCGTCCGCGACTTGTTTTGAACCCAGGGATACCTGACCAGTGGAGGCGTTGATCTCGGAAAACATGCTGTTGAGGTTGTCGAGCATCTGCTGCAGCGAGATGCCCATCGTGTCATGGTCGGAGAGCGCCTTTACATCTGAGGTCAAGTCGCCGTTGGCGATAGTTTCCAGTTGGTGGCTGACCTCGTTCATGTGGCCGACAAAAGCCGTGGCGGCGCTGATGCATTGCCCGAGTTCGTCTTTGCGGCTCGAGAACTTGGAGATGACTTCGACGTCTTCCGGGCGAAGCGCAATGTCCCCCGACTCGCCGGCTTTTTTCAGGAATGAAGTGAGCGGGAGAAGCGGTTTGCTGATCAGGCTGGAGATATAGAATGCAAAGAACACGGATGCGCCCAGGGCTAGGGCCAGTATACCTATGATAAGGACAAGCAGGTTGTCGGACATGCCGCCCGCCTCTTGGGCGGCATCCGCCGCGACTTCTATCTTCATCGCCATGCAAAGATCAAAGTTTTCTACGATTTTGTTCGTGGCTGCGGTGGACTCACGCATTCTGGCGTAAAGTTCGGCGGGATCCGTGCCGGCTTTTGCCAGCGCGTAGATCTCTTCGAGGCGATCGTTGAACTCGCCGTAGTACAGCGCGCGGGCATCTTCGAATAGCCTCAGGGCTTCCGGCGCCCGTATTGTGGCGAGGTAGCTCTCCATGCTCGCGGACATGATCGGGCGGTAGTTCTGTATCCTGCCGTACGCGTCTTCGACCAGGTCCATGTCGCCGACAGCCGCGCCGATGATGAACTCGCGTATACACGCGCGCTGGCGCTGGAGCATTTCAATGGCCTTGGCAAGTTCCGGAAGCGGGACGGTTTGCATATTGTACATGTCGTCGAAAGCGCCATCGATTTCGCGCATCCCAATTATGCCTACTACTCCAACGGTTGCGGTTAGGGCGGCAATGATCATGAAGCTGACTATTAGTTTGAGCGAAACCTTAAGGTTTTTCATAAATGAATGCCTCCTTATGATGAAATATCTACAGAATAATACAACAAATCTACAGTAAATTCAATACTAACTTTACAAATATTTTACTGTGCTGTTACATATATGACAGGATTTTGTGAGTTGTTGTTGGTTTTCGTTTGTATTTTTCCCAAAAAAAAGGGGGCTGTCGCACTTTACTTAGTGCAACAGCCCCTTGGTTAATGCGCTTCGTCTGTATGAATTGCCCTTTATTACTGTGTCAGAACAAGGAGTTTCCAGCCTCTGTCATTGCTTTGCGCGAAAGCCAGGCCTTCGGCGACGTAGCTTATGAAATCGTGCTCGAAGGGTATGACCACTTCGCCCGCTTCGTTTATGACCCCGCATTTTCCGTTTTGTACAACGACCGCAAAACCATCGGAGAAGTCAAACGCGGCGTTATACTGAAACGGTACGACCGCTTCTCCGGCACGGTTTATGAAACCCCACATATTGTCTTTTTTTGCCATGACCAGCCCGTTTGAAAACCCTTGTTCACTTACGGACTCGTACTCGCATGGAATTGCTAATCTTCCCGTTTTGTCGATATAGCCCCATTTGTCTCCATACCGAACAGCCGCGAGCCCCTCGCTGAAACCATGGACGGAGACAAAGTCAGAGTGCTTCGCTATAACTCTGCCTGTCATATCGATAAACGCGTAGCCGCTGCCGTCTCCCAGGCTTGCCAGCCCGATACCGTCGACAAAATCGCTAACTGCCGCGAATACAAACGGGATCACGGTTCTGCCCGCTTTGTCGATATAGCCCCATTTGGCGCTTTCCTCGTCTTCGCTTTTTGCCGCCATTGCCAAGCCCTCTTTGAAGCTGCCCGCATAATCGAACTCAATAGGTATCGCCACTTTGCCGGTCGCGTCGATAAAACCGTACTTCCCTTGGCTATACACGGATGCGAGGCCTTCTGAAAAGCTGGACGCATGCTCATACGCAAATGGTATGATCGTCTCGCCGGTCTTGTCTATGTACCCGAATAAATAATCAATTGACACGGCGGCAAGGCCTTCAGAGAAGTCCAGAGCCTCGTCAAACTCGCAAGGTATGACGATCTTGCCGTCTTTGCCGATATAACCGCGCCTTTCATATTCGTTCAGCACGTTATCGTATTCGTCTTCTTCTTCCACTATTTTTGTGACCATAGCCAGATCTTCGCTGAACTCGCCAATGTGTATGTATTCAAAAACTGCAAGGAGCTGTCCGTTCGTGTTGAGCAGGCTGTGAAGATAGGGGCGGTCTTCGTCTCCCGATGAAATGGAAACGATGGCGACGCCGCCTTTATATGGCGCTGCAAGGTTGAATGAGTGCGGAACGAACAGCTTGCCGGTCTTGTCAATATAACCCCAGCCGCCTTCGCCGATCTTGTACACCGACGCAAAACCCTCGGAAAACTTATTGACATAGTCAAAACCCCAACTGCCGTCGGCAACTTGCCCGGAGCCGTTGCCGGGCGAATCCGGATCCTCCGTTTCGTCCGTGTCGCGGTTGCATGAAGCCGTGAAAAGGATCAAAAACACTAATATGATCGCCAATAGAACTTTTTTCTGCATTACTACCCCGCCGTTTCAAAAATAATTACGTTACCGCTAAAAATATATAACATTTACGCTTTCGTGTCAATATTTCAGTTTGCACGATGTTTGCTCCGATGTTTGCCCGATGTTTATTCCGATGTTTGCTCCGATACTTCAGTTTGCCCCGAAAGCATTGACACAAGTGTTTTTTTGCTATATATTTTTACTCGGGATTTCCAACTCTTCTTTGAAACGGCGGGGTAGTAATGCTGAAGAAGTTATTATGCGCAATTATCCTGGGGACGATCGTTTTGTTCGCGGCATCATGCGACCGCGATACGGGCGAAACGGAGGAACCCGACGCGCCGGAAAACGACCCGGGGCAAATCACAGTCAGCGGCCTGGTTTTTGACCGTGTAGCCGAGTTTTCCGAGGGGCTTGCTGCGGTGTATAAGGTCGGGCAGGGTGGCTGGGGTTATATTGATATGGCCGGCGAACTGGTCATACCGTACGCGTACAGCGGCGCGGGGCCTTTTGTGGACGGCCTCGCGATCGTTACCTTCACAGTGGGGGACGAGGAAAGCCCTTATCGGCACGGAATAATCGATAGAGAAGGGCGCGTCGTCGTGCAAATAGATTATGAAATGATTGGCGATTTCAGCGACGGGCTTGCGCTGGTAATGGTTACGGATGATGAGACAGTTTCGGGGAAATATGGCTTCATTGACAGAGCCGGCAAAAGAGTCGTCCCCCTTGTGTATGACGGCGCACTGGATTTTTCCGAGGGGCTTGCGGCTGTGTCCCTGGAAGGGCTGAGCGGCTTTATCGACACGACCGGGAAAATAGTCATTCCGCTGAAATATCAGGATGCCGGCAGTTTTTCCGAAGGACTTGCGGCGGTGTACGAAAATGGCAAATACGGCTTCATTGACGCTTCCGGAAATGTCGCCATTCCTTTTGATTATGATTTCGCGGGCAACTTTCGCGAAGGCCTGGCGATCGCAGCAATGAGCGACGACTCCGGAAATGCCAAATGGGGCTTTATCGACAAGACGGATAGAGCCGTAATTCCGTTTATCTATTTGGCGGCTAACGATTTCGCGGACGGTATAGGCGTAGTGAGCATGAGTGACGGCGGCTACGCGTTCATTGACAAAACAGGAAAGATAATCGCGCGGCACTCGGACTATGTTTCCGTACATGGTTTCAGCGAGGGGCTCGCTGCTGTGCGCAAAGGCGGCGCATGGGGATTCATCGACAAGACGGGCAAACTGGTAATAGCCTGCGAACACGAATCGGTTGGCGGGCAAGGGTTTACAAGCGGGCTGGCTATGGTAAAAAACGATGAAAAATGGGGCTTTATAGACAAAACCGGAAATGTCGCCATGCCGCTCGAGTTTGACGCCCTGTTCGAGTTTTCCGACGGTTTTGCTGTGGCGGTAAAGAACGGAAAATGCGGGGTGATCGACAAAGCAGGCGGTATTGTCGTACCGTTCGAGCATGAGCTCATAGGGTTCGTAGCGGAAGGCTTCGCGTTTGCGCAAAACGAAGGCGTGTGGAGACTGCTTAGATTACTATAACTCAATATATATTACTTCGGGGTCGAGGTTGCGCAGGATTACGAATGGCCAGTTTTCATATACAATTATCACGTTCAGGAATGGGTGGGGTTCCTCCGGAGTATTGAGAGTTATGATGTAGTCGGCTGTGAACAAGCCGCGTTTCCATGTGTCCAAATCCAGGTAGTTGCTGTTGTAACGGTTGCCCTCCCATATGGGCTGCCGGGCGATATTGACCCTTCCGCCGTTATCGAGCGCGAGGTTGTACAACGCGCCGGGCTGGACGGGAAAAGCCCTCGAATCCAGATAGGTGTCGGCATAAGGGGCATAGTCGGGACTCATGAAGACAATTACTGTGCCATCGAGGCCCCTCAAGCGACTGTTTGTTGAGATAAGGGAATCAACGATCCTGTACGAAAACTCCTTTCCCTCTTTGGAAAAGGCGAGTTCCAGGTGCGAAGCGGAAGGGCCATGAAACTCCGCCATAGAAAAGTCCGCCGTTTTCATACGCCTTGTGCTTGTATAGCTCATAAAATTGTCAAAAGCGTTGATGAGCAGTACCGAGCATAGCAACATGACAACGACGGGCTTGAACATCTTTTTCCTGGCGATCAGGTATACTCCGATAACAGTCAGCGCTATCAGGAAAAGCTTAAAGAGCATGAAAAGCACATTGATCGTTACCTGCCCCGCCTGAATGATAAACGATTCCACGGGGAACGTGCTCTTTAATGTGTAGTGGTCCATAAGGTAGCCGGTCGCCGACCCGCTGGGAACAAGTAAGATAGCCGCTGCGCAAAACACCGCGAGGGCAACAGGGAATGCCTTTAAAAAAAACCTGCCCGGTTTTGAGCCGGATCCGGCTTCTGACAGGAGGCTGTCGAGGCACTGTATCATTAAGGGGATCACGAGCGGCGCGACAAACCTCATATGCAGACGGGGGACCGGCTCGCCCAGGTCCTCGCGAATGGATAATGTATAGGCGATCGCCCCGATCATGACGCTGAACGAAAAGGCGGAAAACAAGAATGCTTTCTTGTTTTCTTCGTTCATAGCGCCATAACCATGCGCTGCCAAAAACGCGGGAGCGGCATAAAACGACAGGATCGCGGCAACAAAAAGCGTAGCGGCGCTGTATACAAGATAGAGAAAAACGGTCGGCGATGAAAGGGCGGCCAGCGTGATATGGTCGTTTTCTTCGATTGCGTATGTGTTGCCCATGCCCTGAAACAATGTGAGCTTCAGCGCGAGGAATGCCCCGAAAAACGCGGCGGACAGCGCTGCCGCCGAAAGAGCGTTCTGCGCGAGCAGCCGGGAGTCGAACCCATGCTGTTTTCGCATGGCGGCCTCCGTACCCGGCTGGTTTTGGCGCTGCCAGCCGCGTATTGTGTCGGCGATAAGCAGCAGGGCAGCCGCGATCACAAACGCCGCCCCGATTTCCTTGGCAAAGTAAACGAGATACGACAGCAGCCCGAGTATCACGAAATAGACAAGCCTTTTTTTGAGTCTCTGTTCCGCCATCGCGCAGCAGGCGAAATAAAACAGCCAAATGCACAGCGGTATATATAACGATTCGCTCATAAACGTCGCGGAATATGCCATGTCGGGCAGAGAGACCGTGACGAGCAGCGAGACCAGCGCAACGGTTCTATTCGAAGTCAGCTTTTTTGCCAGCAGCGCGACCGGGAATACGGTTGACGAAACAAGGGCGCAGTTTATTATCCTGATGATGTTCATCTGCGCTATTTGGTCGTCGGCAAGCAGAAATGCAGGGGCGATGAACAGAGGGTATAGGATTTTCTGGAATGTAGTCGGTATGCCCCTGACCAGGATGCCCCCGTGTTCCGCGAGGCTCCTGGCTATATCGAAAAACCTGGTTTCGTCAGGGTAGACTATCTGGACCATGGGCCCGCTCCAAAAGCTGAGAAGCAGGCGGATGCCAAAGCTCAACGCGAACAAGGCGACAGTAATCGCCCAAAGGCGCTCTCCTGCCCATTCCGCGAACCGGCTGAGTCCGCCCTTGCGCCCGGCGGCGGCTTTGGCCTTAACGCTTGTCGTTTTGTTTTTGCCCGCCGCTTTGCCCTTGCCTGCAGCAATGCTTTTGCCTGCAGACCTGCTCTTATTTGTCATTGTGTTCCTCAAAAGCAGCGCGGTTCGATTCCAACTGCTTACTTGATTTTTTCGAAGTCGGCTGCGCCGTGCTTGCACAGCGGGCATATGAAGTCGTCGGGGAGCGGATCCCCTTCATACACGTATCCGCATATTTTGCAGACGTAACCTTCCTTTTTCTCCTTTGGCGCCGGCGGCTTGGGTTTGATATTGTCGAAATAGTATTGGTACGTCACGCTCGGCTCGCCGGACGTAACTATGGCCTGGGTTATATCGGCTATGAAAAGATAATGCGAGCCGTAATCTATGGCGTCCTTTACCTTGCCGGAGATCACACTGTTCGTGTATTTTGGCAGATACCGTATGCCGTTTGCCATGCGGATGCTATCGTCGCACCCGGCGAATTTGTCGGTATCCCTTCCGCTATGGAAACCAAAGTGTTCAAAGACGCGGAAAGGAGCGCTTTCGGTCAGAATCGAGACGTTGAACTCCCCGGTCTTCAGCACTAAGTCGCAGGAGTAATTGGCCTTGTTGACCGCGATGGAGATCCTGCGCGGGTTGTCCGCTATTTGCGTCACCGTATTTATGATGCAGCCGTTGTCCTTCGCGCCGTCCCTGGTAGTCAGGACGAACAGGCCGTATGACAGTTTGAACATCGCGCTCGTGTCGACGCCGGCAGGCGGCGCGGTTATGCCTTGTTGCGGCGCTTCCGGGGCAGGGAACTCCGAGGCGATCGCTTCCGTCAATCTGTCGATTTCCGCAAGCTGCCCGGGCTTTAGGCCGGACCTTATGCTGACGGTCTCTTCAAGGACATTCATGTTCTGGCATGTGCGGAGCTTTTCCCGTATGAGGCCGCCGCTGGTCGCCGCCCATGAGCCGTTTTCGATGACTGCGACCGTGCGGTTCTGGATATTGTGCGAGACGAGGTCGTTTATAACCGCCTCCATAGACACGAATATCCCCGCGTTGTATGTTGTCGACGCGAAAACCAGATGGCTCCACTTGAATGC
>Ga0123353_10013935_pt1 | contig 11560 bp, 10 predicted proteins | sample TergutLab28metaG_3_FD_92763 | JGI IMG/M metagenome (GOLD analysis project Ga0123353, IMG submission 92763) | Labiotermes labralis P3 segment gut microbial communities from Petit-Saut dam, French Guiana - Lab288 P3 | ecosystem: Host-associated > Arthropoda: Insects > Digestive system > Gut ... | reverse complement strand
CACCGCTGCCCGACGATCCTGCGGAGCCAGACGGAACGTTTTGTTTCATACTCAAATTCCTTCAAAAAACAAACTATTGAAATAACTTCATTTTAACAAACTGTCCCCCAGTTGCTGAGACTTGGCCAATAGGCGTTATGCCACGCCCCCTTACGAAACCGAAACCCACAAAATCAACGTCTCCGACAATCACACCTGCGGAACGGGCCGAAATTGATGCAATTATTGAGGCGTCGCCGATCCCCATGGAAAAGTCCATTGTCGTTTTGTTGGAGCAGGGTCTTCCCAAAGACACGGTTGCAAAAAGACTTGGTATCAGGGAGTGGATGGTTGCCCAAGTCTCGTTACGGAAACACATCCGGCGAAACGGTATGAATCCGGACTACCGGCAGATTGAAGAACTTCTGAAAACAGACCTGTCCCTCGCACGGATCGGTGAACAGGTCGGACGCAGCAAAAGTTACATCTTTCAATGCTCCAAGTTTTTCGGGATCGAAAGAGGCAAGCAAAAAAAGCAAAAGAAGGAACCGCAAGGAAATGCGTTTCAGTCGCGACAAGTTCGCGATTATCAATGTCCCGGTTGTCAGAACATTGTTTCATTGGACCCATGCGTCATTTGTTCCGGTTCAAAAACCCTTCGGCTGCGCATGGAGTCCAACCGAACAATGGGGATTTCCGAACCGCCTGAGACGTCACAAGACGCTTCCGGTCTTGATGACAGTCTCGCCGCTCGTCTTGCAGCTGCCCGTGACGTGACTGTCCGTAACGTTCCGGTGGCGGTGCTTCAGGAAGAAAATTATATCGTGGAAAGCGGGTTCGATTCCCGCCGTCGGATTTTATATCAGCGCAAAGAGCAAAGCGCAAAGATGACGTGGAAAACTTTGCACTTCAATTGAACCATGAACAAAACACGCAAACTCATTGAAGCCGACCAGCGTTACGCAAAACTCAAGCGGTGGATTATTCACCGGATGGACAATACCGGGGTCACGCCGTGGATGACGGAGATGGAATGGATCGAATACAGCCTGCTTTCCACCAAGGAATACCACCGTATCCGTCGCGACATGCTGGACGATTCGGAAATCCAATGCGAGTACGACCGTAACAAAACAGGCCTCTGGAAAGTCCTGCCCGATGATGTCGGGGCCATCGTCATTTCCCTCCAGCTCGGTCTTGATATCGTCGAGCAACTGTTTCGCGGTCTCGGCGGTTGCGGAAACGAGAACCCCATGTTTGACGCGACCGGTCACAAGTCCCCAGATGATTGCAATGGTGAGCAACGAAGTCTTGCCCTGACCGCGGGGCATGGCGAGCGCGAATTTTCCGCCGGTTCGGATTGCTGTTTCGATGCGGTCAACGGCGGTGAGATGATCACTGCTCCACTCCAAGGTGAAAATGTGTGGGAAGTAGATTTCGCAAAAATACCGAAGTGACTCCGTTCCTCGCTTCCGACGTTCCTGATCGACGACGCAAGGTAGCGGTCCGATCTCCCTTCCTTCAGCGACTTCCCGTCGGGAACGAATCAAGGCTGCTGCCTTTTTTCGTTCGTAGGCTTATCCCCGCAGTGTTCTATCGCATTTTCGTCCCGCCATTGCCGAAACCTGATGAGATGGAGGACGAAAAGACAAATGTCGCTTGATTTCGTTTTGCAAGCGGCAATGATGATATACGTTGAGAGTTGTTTTTTATTGGTTTTCCCACATTGCCGAGGCGTTTGCCGGGATGGGACACGGCATGAAATTTTAAGCCCGATCCTGTTTTTCACAACGCGTCGCCTGTCGCTCACAGACTGTTTCCAATAAATTTAAGGAGGAAATGATTATGTCCAATGACAAGTTTACATCCATCGTCACTCTTGATTTCCAGTACGCCCATCGGTTTATGCACTGGCCGAGAGAAGCCAAGCATCTTCACGGGCACTCCGGTCTTTTAACGATTGAACCTGAGGACACCGTTGACCCGGTCACCGGTTTTGCACACGCTTGTAAAGACGGATTCAAAAAGGCCTGGGAGGTTTGCGACCACTTTCACCATGCGACCTTGTTTCAGGAAGGCGACCCGCTTCTTGACGCTGTCCTTACCGTCTATCAAAAGGAAGGCATTATCAATGACCCGGAACACTGCATTCCACTTAAAAAGATAGACCACCCCCTTGCCTGGTCTTACCCGGAATACAGAATCGTCGTGACCAAGAAAGTTTCGACTTGCGAGAACCTTTGCGAGCTTTTCTACGAGCTTCTGAAAGACAAGATGCCGATCAAGAAAATCACATATCGCTCCTCTTCGATCAATGCAGCATCAAAAGAATTTAAGCAGGAGTGGTTTTTGAACGGTTCGTCAAGAAGGTCAAAATGTATGACCGGGGTTAATCAAGCGATTGACAGACTTGCTTGCCATAACCCCGGCTACCATTGCCAAACGTTGCAGACAGTTTTTTGGCGTACCCCGAAAAAATAAAATAGAGGAGGAATTCTTTTGACAAAACTTGACAGTCAATAAGCGAATTCCTAAAATAAAGGAAACAGGAGTTCCTGGAATATGGGACAATATCATTCACCACTCGATTTGCGTAAAAGCAATTGTTGTGGTGTCCAGTCGTTTTGAAACGCAAAGGAAAACTGAAAATGCAAACAAAGAGACGAAGAGCATTCGTGTGCCGTTCGGCACCACCGGGCATTGGTGTGGTCATTCTCTTGATGCTGGCCGGACAGTCGGCACTCATCGCGGCGCAACCTGTGGAAAGAATCCCGCTGGGGAATCACGGAGCCGCTGTTGAGGCATACCAGCAACTCGTGTTGGACATTTTGCAGCCGGAAACGGGCGCGACGAATTACGTGCCTAACGGCGTGGACCCCGTCTATTGGAACGCTTTGATCCCACAAGACAACGAAATCACCCCCGCACGAATCGCGCTGGGTCGCAAACTTTATTTTGAGCCGAAGCTCTCGGCGGATGGCACGGTTTCCTGCGCGACGTGCCATGACGTAACCCGTGGGTTTTCCGATCAGCTGCCCACTTCGGAGGGAATCGGCGGCCAGTTTGGCGGGCGGAACTCCCCGACGACCATGAATGTCACGCTCCTGCACACCATGTTCTGGGACGGTCGTTCCCCGACCGTGGATCATCAGGCCATGCAACCGATCATCAATCCGGTCGAAATGGGAATGGAAGACGACGAAGCGGCAATCATTGCCGGGATAAAAGACGATCCGGAATACCGGAAAATGTTCCGGGAAGCGTATGGCCGGGAGGTCAATTATCAGGATATTGGCCGGGCGATTGCGACATTTGAGAGAACGCTTAACTTCCTGGACTCCCCATTCCGACGATACATGAATGGAGAGACAAACGCTATTTCGGCGGATGCGGTGGAAGGCTGGAAACTGTTTAACCGCGAGGGACGTTGCGCGGCGTGCCACACGATCAGTCCGTCCAACCCGCTGGGAACAGACAACAAATTCCATAATATCGGCATTTCCGCGACGCACCTGGATTTCGGGAAACTGGCGGCGGAAGCTGTACAGATTCTCCAACATGACTCGTCGGAGCAAACGCTGGACGAATTGGCACTGGCGACGGAGTATGGCGAGCTTGGTCGCTTTACCGTCACCCACAATACGCACGAAATCGGAGCGTTTCGCACACCGATGCTCCTGAACGTGGGAATCACCGGGCCGTACATGCACGACGGTTCCTTGAAAACGCTCTGGGATGTCATGGATCATTACAATGCGGGCGGCGAACCGAATCTTTACCTGGACGGCGGAATTGAGCCATTGAATCTCACGGACCGACAGGTGGACCAGATTGTGGCGTTCCTCTTCACATTGACCGACATCCGTTTTGCGAAAGAAAACGCCCGAAAATATCAGGAACAGTTCTCGCTCTCCCGACGTGAACGTCCGGAACGAAACATGTCGGTCGCTCAGCGAAAAGTGTTAAGTTTTGAAAATTTCCAGCACTCCCATCCTGAGGAAGGAGAAGTGAAATGAGTACCCGATACGAGAAGGAAAATATCGAGACACAGGTGGAAAATCAGCGCCGGAGTGTTTACGAGTTACTGAAAAATCTGGACCGCCGGACATTTCTGCGTGTCACATCGGCTGCATCCATTGCCGCCGCCGGTGCCGGATTGCTCGGCATGACTCAAACGTTCCAACCGATCAACATTGCCTTGGGTCAGGATGCCGCCGGCCAAAATGCTGCAAGTAAATCGCAGGGTTTTCAAATCGCGTACATTTCGGACTCCCACCTTTATGTGAAGGAGAAAAATGACCGCTTCGCAAATGCCCTGATGCGTGCCGTGCAGGATGTGAACGCCATGCCCGTGCCGCCGGATTTCGTTTTTTACGGCGGCGATCTCGCACAACTCGGTCAGCCGGAAGAACTCCAGCTCGGATACGACATTCTGAAGGAGTTGAAGTATCCCTTGCGAATCATGGTCGGCGAGCATGACTGGTATTATGACATGGGCGAAAAATGGCGGTCGCTTTTCGGCAATCCGACATGGAGCTTTGATCACAAGGGCGTCCATTTCGTCTGTCTGATGAGCGTGCATGAAGAGGATTTCTGGACCAAACGCAAGCTCTCGCCGATGGAAAGGATGCAAACGGTGGCCGGGTTGGACAACCAGAATCAGCGATCCTTTTTCGTCGGCGAAGCGCAGCGTGCGTGGCTTCAAAAAGACCTGGAAAATTACGGCAACGATCATCCGGTCGTGGTCTTTTCGCACTCGCCGCTCTATAAACTCTACAAAAACTGGAATTTTTGGACGGACGACGCAGAGGATGTGCAGGCGATTCTGCAACGCTTTTCGCGTGTCACGGTCATTCACGGCCACACGCACCAGTTGCTGACAAACAGGATCGGAAACATCCACTTTCACGGCCTGTTGTCAACCGCCTGGCCGTGGCCTTACGCCCCGCAGGGAACGCCGGAACTCACCGTGCAGATGAACCGCTCCGACCCGTTCAACTCGCTGGACGGTTGCGGAAACGGTCGGATGAACGTCTCCGCCGACGGATTGGTGGACAAAATTTACGGTCTCTGGAACCGAAAACCGGTTCTCGTTTCCGCAGCCTATCTGAACAGCAATGGGAGAGAAGACAAGCCGCCGAGTCCGAATCTCGGAGCATACTGATCCGTTTTCGTTTCAAACGACCCTTTCAATTATTAAGGAATTTCATTCCATGAAATATACAACAATCACGATCATCACCCTCATTCTGGTTCTGCTGACGGGCATTTCCGCAGTTATGATCCCGAATATTTTTGCGCAGCAACGTATCATTCGCCCCGGCACCTTGCCGAGAATCGTAAGAACGGAACAAGGTCCCGTGAAGGAATTTCCCGGCGCGTCCGACCAGTGGAGGGACTCGCAGGACTCCGCCTGGATGGATGCCGAACGCTCGGCACATCAGATCAAGCCGCATTTTGACAACCACGCCGTGCTGCATGGCGGACAAAAGACCGGGCACGCTTACGGAAACTATACGGAAGCAGACCTGTTGCTCTGGAAACAGGAGACCGAACGCCTCGTCCTGGAAGGCTCGCGGATTTTTCACAGTGACAAACTGCTCGGCTCCACAAATGGAGTCTCGTGCGACATGTGCCACCCGGACGCGGAAGGAACGCACCCGCAAACCTATCCGAAATATCAGGTTCAGCTTGGTCGGGCCGCCCTCTTGCAGGATATGATGAACTGGTGTCTGCAGAATCCTTGTCGCGGCGAACCGATGAGCGGTGACGACCCCCGTCTGCGGGCAATGGAAGCGTACATCTGGGCACAAGCCTCCGGAAAAACCCTGGAATATGGGAAGCATTAAGTGCAGAGTTAGCGAGAGGGCTTGCCCCCGGTTGGCAGGACGGCGCGTTGAAGAAGGGAGCAGCATGGTTGCGGCCTGCAACCAGAGATCCCTTTCGCCGTAACTGCCGCAAGCACTTTGTGAGGGTATGTTATTTTTTGGCGGAAGCCTGAGTTGTACTGCCTCACTTACCTTAGCACAACCTATAATATTAATAACCTATAATATTAATATGGGTAAAAAACACACAGGATTTGTTACCTATTTTAACAAATATTCCGAAGTTTCAGTATAGCACACAGACAAACCTAATTTTGTAAGTATTATTTTCTCACATAAAGGCACAGAGGCACAGGGAAATAAAAAATCTTCCGTGTCTTTGTGCCTCCGTATGAAACGACAATTTTAGGCTTGGTGAGGTAACAGTGAGACAGTACAATGAGATAAAAGGTCCAAAAAACCGGAGAAAAACCATGAAAAAATTACTCACTATCACATTGGCAATCCTATTGCTCTTGACCGGCTTTGCGGGTCGGCACGACGCGCACGCACAGTTCGGTGCGTCTCAAGGAACCGACATCGACATGGCACTCCAAGTCATGCGGGCGATGGGCAAGAGTGAGGAAGAGATTGAGAAGGTACGTAAGGAGTTCGAAGAAGCAAAAAAGAAGATGGAAGAAGTATATGAGACGCTTGGTTTGGGCACCGAATACGCCGACTTGGCACCGTTGCAGTCGCCATATCTTACAGATTACGAAGTCCTTGTCAGGCAGACCCCCGTAATCCCACCCGTGAACGTTTTGATTGGACATCAGCATAAGGTAGTATGTAGTTGGTGTGAAGCAGTATTTGTTAGTGAAGCCCAGGAAGAGGCTGCCCATGCGTTTCACAGTAATTGGGGTGAGTGCAATGCAAAATTGGGTTTGTGGAGTGGGCGTTATGGAATACTTAAACTTCAACAAGGCGGGGAAAGTTACACCCCGAAAGTGAATTACCAACTGCAAAAACTCGACTATCTCTTGACAAAGAATGAGATTGTGCGCTTGGAGTGTGCATTACCAGTAGCCATCAAATGTACCAATATTTATGAAAACTACGTGAAACAGGTAAGCAAACTTCAAGGTGGCGATCACGCAACCGAACACGCGAAGTACCAACTTGATCTTGACTGTCGTATGGAAATGTACACACTCTGGCGTCCTGTTACAGTAAGATCGAGACAATCCGTCAAGAAGGATATTGATGATGCGACTCGCTTCTTCCGCACAAGAAACATAGGATTTATTGCTGCGACCCCGATTCTCTTCGAACTGTATGCCCTCAGATATAACGGATGGACAGGCTTATCATCAGAAGCACCAACTGCCGCAACGCAAGTACAGTTGCGAATTAAGATAGAAAAGGAGCGTTTGCAGGAGATCGAAGCCCGATTGAAAAAATCAATGTCGTCTAAGTCGAAGGCGCGGCAAGCGGCTGAGTGGCGGGAGTTGAAGGAGAAGTTGAAGACGGCAGACCGGAAGAAGGCTAAGGAGATTCGGAAGAGGGTGAAGGACATAGTAAAGGAGAAATTGAAGAAGTTGAATAAGATGATACAGGAAGAGGTAGAGAAGCAGTTGGAGCAAGCCGAAGAATTAGACAACTTAGAGTCGTTGGTTCCGAAGCCGCAATCGGCAGTGGCACCGCAAGTCATGCAGACAACGGCGCAAGGCATTGTGGGGAACTGTCCCGAACTGCCGACGGTGGATGATTATCTTTCTATTTCATCCGAGGAGAGTACGGCGAGTGCTGTCGGCGAACCCGGCACAAAGTCCCTTGATGAGTACGGCGAAAAATTAGCGGAATTGCACGGTTCTGTTGCCGTCGAGCAACGGGCATTGAACGCGAAGTTCTTCGACGAGACAGACGATATGAGCGATGAAGACTTCGAAACCTATGTCAACAAAATGGAAGCGACGTATGACCGTGCCATGGAAATTGACTTGGCGAATGTAAGGGATGCGATCTCTGCGAGCACCAAAATCGACGATATCAGAGCGAAGTATCCGAATCAGACCGATGCTCTCAAGCGGGATGCGGAGTGTTATACTGTATGGTGTGCGCATATCAGTGACGTTCGTGAACGTTTGCAGACGAAACTCAAGGATGCGGTCGAGTTGAGTGCCGAAGATACGTATGACGTTGCCGAAGAGTATCTCGACACGGCGATAGACGTATTGCTGCTTCCGCCAGAAGGTTACGCGGAGCATCTCCAAAAACTCCTTGCGGAGTTGGAGGAAATAAAGAAGCAATAGGGACGAGTGAACAAAAGCCGGAATGGAGCAGCGCAATGACGGAACAGCGGGCGCAAGAGCGGAGGACAGCTCAGAGTATCGCTCGTTGGCAAGGGCGCGAAAGTGGCCACAGCCTCCAAGCAGAGTATCCGAAGTTTTGACTTCGTTGAACACGAAACCAAGATATTTGACTCTTATTAGCTAGACCACAGAGTCGGAGCGGCATCGTTGTGCGCCCACAACACGGCAATTGCCGATCAAGCACGACCGGTTATAATGAATTGCCAAGAGTTATATCATCAACTGCCAATAAGCTGATATTCTCCTTTGTGAAAAATCTTCGTGCCCTTTGCGTTTAAAAATCTTGACACAAAGTTCACAAAGGGTTACACAAAGAACACAAGGTTTATGGCGTTGCATGGTAAATTTTCAATAATCACAAAATCAGGAGTTCAACGTAATGTTAAGTGAAAAGTTAATCAAAGCCTTAAGTGAACAGGTGAACGCCGAGTATTATTCGGCGTATCTATACCTTGCCATGTCCGCTACGGCAAATCAAATGGGACTGAAAGGCGCCGCCAACTGGCTTTTTGTGCAGGCGCAGGAGGAAATGGCACACGGCACACATATTTACGAGTATATTTTGGAGCGTGGCGTGTCCCCGTTGTTTATGGCAATTGAAGTGCCGCCGACCTCTTTTGCCGATGTGAACGATATTTTTGAAAAGGTTCTGGAGCATGAGCAAAAGGTCACGCAGTGCATTAGCGCCCTTGCCACCCTTGCCATGCAGGAATCCGATCATGCCGGTTATCAGTTCATGATGTGGTTCGTGAATGAGCAGATTGAGGAAGAATCCAGCATGACCGAGATTCTGGATAAACTGCGGCTGATCGGTGATAACAAAGGACTGTTGCTGACACTTGACAACGAGCTTGCCACAAGGGTGTTTGTCCATCCCTTCCCGGCAAAAGCATGATGGTAACCATTCACAAGGTTTTTTTCCCGCCATGAAGGACACGAAGAATCACGAAGTTTGTTTTTTTTCAGTTCAATGACTTATTTTTACCTGTTACCCCAAAGAGACTCCTATTATGAAACGTCGAGAATTTTTGAAGGCCGCCGGTACAACTGCCGTCGGAATGACGCTGGCCTCAACTCACGCCGCCGTTTTTGCACAAGCGACCGTCGTGAAACCTGATTCGGACAAGTCTTTGCTTGAACAGACACCGCTTCCCTACAAACCGGACGCACTTGCTCCGCTTTTTTCGGAACTCCAGGTCAATACGCATTACGGCAAACACCACGCCGCGTATTTCAACGCCTTGAAAGAGCTTACGGACGGAAAACCGGAAGCTGCGATGGACTTGGAAAGTCTCATCATCAAGGCACGAGAACAAGGCGGACCTTTGTTCAATAATGCCGCACAACTTTGGAATCACAATTTCTTCTGGCACTGCCTCGCTCCGAACGGCGGCGGTAAACCGTGGGGCGAGTTGATGAAGGCGATTGAAAAAGACTTCGGAAGCTTTGACGCCTTCTCGGAACAGTTCCGCACGGCAAGTGCGAAACAATTCGGCAGTGGTTGGGGCTGGTTGGTCAAGGACGTAAAAGACGGCAAATTGTCGATTTTGACGACCTCGAACGCCGAAAATCCTTTGGGCACCGGAAAAATTCCGCTTTTGACCGCCGACGTCTGGGAACATACGTATTACATTGATTACCTCAATCGCCGCGCGGACTATCTCACGGCTTTCGTGGACAAAATCAATTGGGAGTTCGTCGCTTCAAGATTCGCCAAGAAAGCATGACGATACACGCAAATCCGACAGCGTGGAAACAACAATGCAGCAAATCAATGTTCAAACAGGTCTGAAAATCGTCCAGTTGACACCGGGTGCCGGAGAGATGTACTGCGGCAATTGTCTGCGTGACAATGCGATGGTTGCCTGTTTGAACCGCTTGGGGCATCAGGTTTGCATGATCCCGCTTTATCTTCCTTTGACGTTGGATGAACCGGATCAAAGCGAAAAGGTTCCCGTCTTTTTCGGTGGTGCCAACGTCTTCCTGGATCATAAAATTCCCTGGCTTTGGCGTTTTGTGCCTCAAAGAATGCGGAGATTGTTGGATTCCAGAACAATCCTGAAATCTCTTGGACGCAAGGTGAGTAAAACCAATCCTGCCGAAGTCGGTGCATTGACCGTTTCGATGTTGCAAGGAGAACATGGACGACAATGGAAAGAACTCCGGGAACTTTCTGCCTGGGTTCAAAAAGAACAGAAGCCGGATGTCATCTCGTTTTCAAACGCACTTCTGTTGGGAGCACATCACCATCTCCAAAAAGCGATCGGAGCAAAAACAGTTTGCTTTTTGACCGGTGAAGATGCGTTTTTAGACAGCCTTCCGGAACCCTACCGAAATCAAGCCTGGAATCTTGTCCGCAATCATGTCGGTCAGGTTGATCTGCTGATTGCGCCAAGTCGTTATTATGCGGAATTGATGAGCGAGCGATTGGAATTGTCGCAACAACGGATTCAGGTTGTTTATAATGGCATCAACACCGACGGCTTCAATGACGACACGACTACTGATGATGTTTCCATCGTCGCCGATCGACCGCCGGTACTCGGCTTCTTTGCAAGGATGTGCGCCGCCAAAGGTCTGGACATTCTTGTTGATGCGTTTATCGAAATTCGCAAGCGTGGAAATCTTCCTTCTCTTAAACTGAAGATTGGGGGTAATCTGAATCCCTGGAACGAACCATTGGTGCAATTGCTCAAACGGAAGCTCCAAAACGCGGGCGTGTTACAGGATGTCAGTTTCCATCCGAATGTCAGCCGTGCCGAGAAAATACGGTTCCTATGTTCCGTTGATGTTTTTTCTGTTCCCGCCGTTGGTCATGAGCCGTTCGGTTTTTATGTCATTGAAGCCCTTGCTGCCGGAGTACCGGTGGTTCTTCCTGCGAAATCAACTTTTCCAGAATTGGTTGAAAAATCCGGTGGCGGCATTCTTTTTCCGGCTGAGGACCACTCCGCTTTGGTGGAAACATTGGAACAGCTTTTTGCAGACGACTCGAAACGCCGACTCTTGAGTACAACCGGCAGAAAAAATGCGCTGGAATTTTTCTCCGTGAAACGAGCGGCTCAGGAAATCATTGAACTCATCTTGGGGTTATTCAAGTCCGGATAATTCAAAGCGTTTTTTCTCTTGAACTTGAAAATGCCGTTATTTTGGTTTCAATCTTCAATAAGAAGGAGCGTTATCGTTATTTATTTCTACTGTATTAACTGACGTTGACATGCTTTAAGTTATTTGTTACAAACGTTTTCCGTAATGAAGAGGAGTGATTTTTCGGCATGGAGAGCGGTTATGGTTAAACGGTATGCGATTAACAGCGAGTTTGTTTTTGAGGATTGTTTGGTGACGCCGAGTGTTTATGAAGGTGTGTTGCAACGGTTCGATGAGTTCATTTCGCCGTTCATCAGT
>Ga0123353_10013933_pt1:0-10000 | contig 11560 bp, 8 predicted proteins | sample TergutLab28metaG_3_FD_92763 | JGI IMG/M metagenome (GOLD analysis project Ga0123353, IMG submission 92763) | Labiotermes labralis P3 segment gut microbial communities from Petit-Saut dam, French Guiana - Lab288 P3 | ecosystem: Host-associated > Arthropoda: Insects > Digestive system >... | reverse complement strand
TGGAAATGAATGTGTTTTAGCTTAGGACAATGAATAGATATATTTATTCAGTATTCCGTCATAAACAACGCAATTAAAATTTCAAGGGTGGCTAATTCCGGCCTATTTACGTGCCATCATCTAACCGATGACCCGATATATATATATATATATATATATATATATATATAAACATGTTCAAGAAACTGTTCAATCGTCTACATAAACTTTTAAAAACATAATTATTTCCCTTACATAATTATATAAAACTCTTTGTGTAACGGCATACTGAATAATCATATGTATTGATCTGAGCACAACGAGGATGTGCCACCTAAAGATTACTGCAGTTGACAGTACACCGGGAGTTTATATTTTTGTTTTTGTCATGACGGAGGTAATTAAGCACTGAATCTGTAAAAAGTAACGAGCATGTAAATAAGCTTCACCGAAAATAACTCTTCTTAACAAAACCACCGCCGATCCCAGTGGCCGCGCGGTCGAAGGCGTGGGTTTGCTGCAGCTCGCTTTCTGGGAATGTGGTTTTGAATCCCGCCGAAGGCATGAATATCTGTCCATGGGAGTGTTGTATGTTGTCAGGAAGGGGTTCCTGTGATGGGCCGATCACTCCTGTAGAGAAGTCCTACCGATTTTGGTGTGTCTGAGAGTGATCTCGAAACCCCAACAATGAGGAGGCCTAGGTCCACTGGAGCAGTAAAGCCATAACAAATAGAACAATTCCTATTGACTAAGTAAGTAACTAAGTAAAAAAAAACTAAATAACTCCAAATTAGCACAGTGCTTCGTGAGAATCTAACGGTTGCTCAGCTTGTCAAGAAACTTTCCACATTTTATTGGCTCCAAAGGTTTATTACCGCATTCACAACAGCCCAACAATAGTCCCTATCTTGAACTAGATCAATCTAGTCCAAGCCCCACTCTCCATTCTAGTACTTGAAGATCCATTCTCCTACTATTCCCATCTACGACCATATCTAACAAGCGGTAGCTTTCCCTCATATCTCCCCACCAAAATCTGTTCGCCCCTCTCCTCTCCTGCGTACGTGACACTTGCCCTACTCATCTCATTATTCTTGATTTCATGACCCGAATAATATTTTGTGAGGAACGGATTTCATGAAGTTATCATTACCCAGTCTTCTCAAGTCCATTTTGGATCCAAACACCTTCGTCAGTAATAATTTTCAGCCTTTTTACTTGATTCAATGAGAAAGTCGAAGCTTCACACACATATAAAACGTGAGGAAAATTTACGGTTCTGCATATTCTAATTTTCATATCTCTGGATACCAAAGTACCAGAGAAGAAGAAATTTGTTCCAGTGGAATCAGGTGCTACTTGAGTACAATGTTCTCTTAATTTCTTCATGAAATATTGCATATTTACTAAGGTTGTTCCCAAATATATAACCTTCGCCACACTTTCGAAGAATGTATTAGCGGTTTTCTTTGTTTTAATTTTGTTCTGCATTATGTTCAAGAAATTTGAATACACACTGAGTTTTCTCTGTATTTTCGTCTACACCAATCTCCTTCCTAGCGTCTAAGAAATTTCTCCCAATGCATTCACATCGTCTGCGTAAAGCAGAAGATATGGCATTAGATTATTAACACACTCTACTCTCTTAAATGCTGACACTACTCTATGATGTAAAAAAATTATTATCACTGATTAATGATTTTCATTATCCGTTCCACATAAAATACAATCCTCTATTCGTTCAATTCAACATTATCACATCCAACTTCCCGTATTTCAAACAAAACTAATCTTTAATTCGCCATTCCTGTGGCCACTGTCTTTACTGACTGTGACCTATACAGGCTCCTTTCTCACTCTGAAAGTGCCAAATCTCGAGTATATCTTCCATTGGTTACGTAGTTACAAAGAATCAGTCAAAGACTGAACCACTTTTATATATTTCTTAACATGTGCTATACGGCTTGGAGACTGTAGGCCAAAGCAGGTTGCTTTAATTATATATATTTATTAATATTAATTAACAATCATCACAAACAAACGTAGAATAAAATGTGAATAACCACGAACACAAATGAAGAAAATAATTAAAGAAAAAGAAAATTTACAGTAAATCAGTTAGTGTATAAATAAAGTTAATGGAAGAAAATCGTCATATGTGAATATGAGGATCAGAATTACACGCCTCACAAACTCTTTCAAAAATAAACTGCCTGGAAGGGATTTCTACAGAAATAATGTGTCTAACAAAATAAGTACCAGGCTATATAAATAACTATTTAACAAATTAACGAACTAAATTACAAACTTCTTAAGAAGCTAATATTTTCTCAACTAGCCACGGATTTAAATTAAGGTATTATTAATATATTTTTGAAATAAATTCTATTTAGGTTTTATTCAGTCTATGACTTTTCGTGTAATTCAATGGGCCTACATGAATATCCATCATTTGTATAAAGTCTAAATACTAAAATTTATCTTAGATATAGGATTATATCTTTTTCTCTAAAACGAGAATTATTACCAGATGATAGTGACAGAAGAATAATATCTAGAAATGCCTACAATAAACACAGAGAGAACTTTAAATTCTTAGTAAGCAATCGAAAACTTAAAATATCCTGTAACGAAGGACAAAACGAAAAACAGAAGTAAGCAAGAATAAGTAACATTGAATCAATGTGGTAAGTATTCCCATGTACGGTATAGAAATAAAGGATATAATACAGGTAGTTTGGCGAAACATAAAATTGTATGAAACTGTTGCAAAATTCGACCATATTCTTATGGCTTGCTGGAATCAGCAGACCTGACTTCGAAGTAACAGAAGCATACTCTAATTGAGGTCTATGGAATGGAAGTGATAAGGCAAATAAACAATGAGAGGGAGAAAAAGCTACGGAGAGAACAAGACCCAACAATTTAATAGACAGAGAATTTTTTTTTCCAAAATTAAGATAAAATAAAATTTCGAGTCAAGGAATAAATCCACGACTTTGAGTACTTATGATCTGTATGGAACTGTCAGTCTGTAATTGTCTTAATCTTACTGTTCCTCTGAAAGAAATGATCCTTGGTATACACATTCTGAATTTTTATACGCGTTCAAAAAATTGAAGAAAGGGCCTCTGTCTGTTTGTTAGTCTGTCTGTCCGCATGAATAACTTGGTTGGCACTGAACAGATTTTCATAAAATTTGAGAGTTTTTCAAAAGTCTGTTTCGAAAATTAAAATTTCATTAAAATCTGACAATAATAAAGTTTACTTTACGTGAATAATTATATACTTTTTGATCATGGCAAAATACACATGGAAAAATTACAAGATCCATGAAGATATATTATCAGAAATTCAAAAATAACGCAGTTATGAAGAAAATTCAAAATTATGGAAATAAATGGGTAAAACATGTTCGGCGAATGGACGGAGACAGACTACCACGCTTAACTGTGAAATATCAACCATTCGGGAAACGAAACTAACGACGACAGTGCAAAAGACTTTACGACTGTTAATGGGACTGAAACTGGTCATGAAGCCTAAAAACCCTGAAAGCTATATGACGGTGATGATGATGAGGAGGAGGATGATGATGATGAGTTCGCTTAATTATTCCTAAAATAAGAAATGTTTGAGACGAAATTTGCAGAGAAAATTAAAACGCATTTTATATTCAATGACTTTTTTTTCGAAATTCATGCTCTTTATGGCATAATGTGGAAAATAACAAATACAGCTGGACAAGCTACAGATGACAAAATGGTTCAAGCGCATTTCATATTGGATACACAAGGCCACAAACACATTCAGAATATGTAACACGCTTTGCTTTTCGCTGCAAAAATGGTTGTTTTAACATACATCAATGTTACGTTATACATAAGTACATTGCCTGACGTGTAATACAAGTTATGTACAGAAACATCATGTTTGACTGAGTATAACCTTGAGAAGAGTGCGACGAAGTGTTGGAGAACTTGAGCGTCATCAGCGAAAGGTAGGTAGAGAACAATCAAATAAATTGCGTTGCTCATTTATGGAAATATTATAAGCAGGCGCTCTCTATCAGATCGTTGCGGAAGGCCAGAGGACGCCCCACAAAGTGAAGAGAAAAATCCACAAATTCAGACAATAGATTATCATTTAAGCAACTAATCAGATAGTTTACATAATCATCATCTAATGCATAAACACGAAGTTAATTTAATAAATGTAAGAGGAATTCGATCCTAGGCAAAGACAAGACCAAAACTTGACTTGGCACTAAGCGATAAACACAGGGAGAACTGTAAGCCGCGATAGGTAAGTTGGAATGGTTTTACGATGAGGATAATCATACTGCTTCTACTACTACTACTACTACTACTACTACTACTACTACTACTACTGGTTTTGTTTGTTTTTGGCGCAACAGCCCCCAGTGGGCCAGGGCCTCCTCATTCACGAGGTTTATAGATCACAAAAAACGACGCACCACAGTCGGTAGGACTCCTCTAGACGAGTGATCAGCTCGTCGCAGAGATCCCTACCTGACAACACACAAAACTCACAACAGACAAACATCCACACCCCCCGTGGGATTCGAACCCACAAACTCAGCAGGCGAGCGTTCGCAGACCTACGCCTTACTACTACTACTATTACTATTAATATTACTAATAACATAATTAATAGCTGATGTCACCCCATGAGATGCCGTGCAGTGACAGAACGAAGGCGGATTTACAGTTTCTAGACACTCGCAAATTTGGTGTCATAAGGGATAGGGTGGTCAGCAAGAAGCTCCGGCCGCTTTAATCCTGGAAAACCCGGTACCTATCAAGCAGGAGAATAATAGGTCCCCGGGGCCGTTACGGAGAAACACGGAAAAATGGCCCACACGGATTTGACCCACGCACCGTCAGACATGTAGCAAATCGCTATACTGACTACGCCAATCCGGCCGCCAACAATAATAACACCAATAGTATAAAATAATAGCAATAGCAATAATACAAATAGCAATCCTTCTTAGAGGAAGTGTGTATCAGATGATAGTTTATTAACCTTTTGGCGCCGGAATTATTTTTTTAATTTTAACACACTCTGCATATAGAATGTGAATAATACAGGAACCAAATACGTTAGAATTATGAAACAAACTGCATTTTGAAGAGAAAAAAAGGAGAGTATATACCATATTTAAAATATTCATTACCTATATTTGTTGAATAAATATATAAAATACAACTTTAGAGGTTAGCGGTGCGATACGACCACTATAGTTGACATTAGGCGTCTAAAGGTTACGGATGTACAAAGGCTGTTATCAGAAGCCGTCTACGCGTTGCACGTTTCCCAGTGAGCCGTACTGTGATGTATGTGTAATTATTTATACTTCACATTTAATTTTGTGCGAGAAGTTGCGTGGTATATGGAAATAATTAGCCATAATAAATGTAGTATTTTTATTACTGTTGCCAAGTCAAAATCACCCCCAAGATGTCATAACTTAAAATTCCTTTATGTTGCCACTTGTCAACTTCCCAAAAAGCGTCGTAATAAGACGCGCAATTCAAATGTACAATTCTAATGCAGGAAATTGAAGAATCGGCTGACAAGTAGTTACCTTCATACATTTTTAAACTTTATACACAAAAGTAAACAATAAATATTATAACTGTGTCATAATATACTGATAAATGAAATATAACTTTGCTTCAATGAACGCCAGTGCCTGATATTTTGCGAATCAGGATACAAAAGCGTGACGATGTTCAGTTTCGTTTTTAAGGCCGAGTTCTTGGGTCTATGAATTAATGAGCTGTTCTAATACGAAAGTACATTTGTTCCGTCCGAGCTGTCACGGAACTGCTAGCTAGTGAATAAAATTTAATTCATATCGAAAGTTACAGCCGGCGTTAATCACGCATGCGCTAGAAAAATCCCTTAGAAATGAGGAACTGCATGTTCAATAAATATTGAGGGCAAACACGATTAATGACTCAATGGAACAAAGCTACATAAATGTAGGTTCCCGGAACCAAAAATTCCATTTGCATCAAGTAGCTCTCTGAGATATTTCTGTGCAAATTCTAGTGTTTATGGAGTGATATTTTAACCAGACGGTGGAACACGTTCATTACTAACCGTTTGTTTAGAACTAAAATACTGACAATATTCAACTCAGTTATGATAGACGTGTACTTCCGAAATACTTTACTTTTCCTGAGATTTGGTGGAATCCAAATTAAGCTGCAGTCAGTATCAACCATCAACCGTGTATACTGTGAAATGCTGACGATGTGTTATTACATTACTTTGGTCTCAATTATAATGGATTTTGTGTTTAAGAATGAAGATATGAAGGAGCCTATGAAGAAAGTCCGGATGATATTTGCATTGTTTGTTGTTGCATGGATGCTTCTGTACCTCAGGTAAAACAGCTTCCAATATGTACCGCAAAGATCATTTTATTTGCCACTCACTTTGGAAATAATAGTAATTTATTTTATAATGAAAACTTTCCTATTTGTAAATTTACATGTTTTTCAAAATTTAATAAGAAAACGTGAATAAAAATTTTATAAGAAATGCGAATATATTTAGATATTACTATGAAATGCTAAAATGCAATACAACAGACTTTGCATTCAAAATTCCGTCTCGTACGTATAATAATTGAGATATCTGTAAGTCAATGGTAGGCAAATTCAGCGTTAAGGCGCTCCACTGAAATGTCCATATCCTTAGTATATTTTATCTTCCTTTGTTTTAGACTCAGCTTACGTAACTTGGAGTACCTGATAAATTTTGCTGAATCATTTACGTGGAAAGAGTTCCCGGCCAGAGGTCCTGACACCGGGATCTTAACAATGAGAGGATACATCGCTCGTATTATCAGCTTTACGAAATTTTTATGGATATTCATGGCTGTTTTTCATGTGACGCAATCAACCTACCGAATTCTATCCAGCCGTGCCATGATCTTCACCACGTGGTATCCATTCAATGCTTCTGCCAGTCTGCTGTATGAGATTGTTAACTTCACACAGGTAAGTCTACATTTGTACTGGATACACAAACGGACACGGCAAAAATATTAAGGCTTTCCAGTGCAAGGTCAATAAATTATTCTTCATTATTTATTTTAACATAAATAAATATTTTGCCAAGTAATATATGTGTAATTAGTTTTCAGTCACTTTTCCGAATAAGTACTGATTATGTCTTTAGTATTATGTAGTTGTCACAGAGTGAATATGTGATCTGTTGAAGTCACAAGCGGAAAACCAATCTGTGTTTAAGAGCCCTTCAAAGACTAAATATATATTTCCAGCAGTGATGGGAATATAATATTTCATTCCACCTTTGGTGAATGTCCTTTGGACGACACAAATTACAGTTAATAAAGAGGCACTGGACAGACACAGCAAAGAACTCTATGACCTAAATAGAAAAATAATTACTTAGGAGTGATGTAACGTGAAAACCTCCAAGTAACTTTATTTCAAACACTAATTAATGTAGGAAATTTGTTATCGCCCCTCTGCTCTAATGTTAGGGAAATATATCCGGAAATATGGATCTTGTTTGTATGAACTCCGAAATTAATGATTCGAAATGAGTGTGGTAAATTGTCAAAATTTCGAATGTCTGTATGTTAACTGATTCAGTTCAGAATACAGAGTTCAGAAATACTAAAAACAGGAAGCCAGGTAGGCCTGTAACGTACTTAGAATTTTTGAAAGGGGACGCTTTTTTTGTCTATGTAATTTGGAGAATTAAGAGTGGTTAAAATTACTGAATTAAAATTTAAATATCCCGGAGAAAAACTTTATATCTGTTTACTTCTTACCGTTCGCTTTGACTTAAATATATACTGTTATTAATAATTATGCTTAATTTATGTCAGTAAATTTTGACGGAAAAGCGATCTTCTTTCACTGCCCGTTCTCTGCCAGAGCAGTTTGCCTTCACAATTTACTTATCAATGTGTAGATCTTTCTGCTTTCTAAAATGTGCGAGAATGTGTATTATGCGATGAAATATATTAAAGTTTGTTATTAAAACAACAGATAGCACATCCAAAAGATGTAATGCTTCCTAAATTTAAGGTATAGGAAGTCCTGTTATTTGCTTCTGCGAGGCATGCAGAACTGCAATGCTTGCAAGAGGAAATTTAATATGTATTTCAGAAAGGATGGAAGAAGTAAAAGTCAAAACGTACTTCTAAAGAAGAAGAAAACAAACTGCAGCACTTCGACACAATTTTAATGTAAACGTCGTGCTGTTCGCTCTTAATAAACAATGCAAAGGCTTGAATTTTATATAAACTTGATTGTTTGAATTTGTTTTCACGATTACATGTGTTATGCTTAACCAAAATTTTACACACGCGGCGAAGAATATTAAAAAACACACATTCACTTAGCAATTATGTACATAAAACTTTTTCTAATTCCCAAAATTAAGTTAATGTTTAAATTTTAATACTAGTATGAAAATATTTTCATATGCGTGTCCTAAAATTACTCTCATTTTTTATATTTTTGTGTGATACATTACACAAAATTTCGAAAAATTAGAAATGTTAATGCTAAGGACAAATTTTTATAGTTGTATCTTTGTTGCAAATACTAGGCGTAACATTGGTTGCACCATATTGTATAAATTTTGCTACCCTTTAGGGATGATGTAACCATCACGAGTTAAGGTGAGGTCACGGGCGTCCAGAAGCTTCCAGTACATTTTTCTTTGTTCTAGTAGAGCAGTGCGCGTCACTCACTCCGTAGCGTGGGTCTGAGCTAGTAAGACGCAACAGCTATGCCGTCTGTAAATTGTGTATGAATTGTGCCTTCATAGGGAAGTGCAACTTTGTAATCCCGTACTAGTACTGCACAAGGCAGAAGAAGTGAAGCTTCCAGGTACAGACGTGTTATTACAACTGTGTGAGTACACAGAATTAGAGTTCACCAAAGGGATGTATTTGTAAACTCAGAAGGAACAATTGTATTGCAGAACTGCGTGTGATTATATCGGTTTACCATTTTATTAAACTATTGAAATCACCAATGTGTTGATAGCACAATAAGTGAGCTTGCATGAGGAAATTAATAATTTCTTGTAGGAACGGTACTTCAAGGAACAGTGTTGTTATACACAAGGTGACAAGACACAATAATTCAAGTAATATTTTTAATAATATATGTTATGCGAGTAGTGTGGAATTGAAGGACAGGCATATATCAATTATTCATGGTGAATTTGTATGTGGTGTACCCTACTTGCTGATAATATAGAGTCTTGCTTCTCGGTTTATACGGAAGAGATTGTTCAACCGCACGTTTACGAACCAGAGGGTAAACAAGAAGTATATATGAAAATATTATGAATTAAATTGTTTTTATGTTCAATACAAAGATCAAATTTTTTAGGGGAAAAATATCAGGTTTTAAATTACACAATATTTTGCTTACTTTTATCGGCTACTTTTCCCCTCTTAATGGAGGAGACGCACTTTCTTTTTATGAATATGTTCGAGATTAAGAAATTCCTTTAAATTAGTTCCGTTATATTTCCGAAATTGTTGCACTCTGACACCTACAAAAGTACATACATAGGAGTTTTAAAGGACACAGCAGTCATTTATTTTAAAGATACTCAATAAGCATAAAACTGTAGGAATGGTGCACAAATGGTCACTGGCAACAGCTAAATCTGCCACAATTCTCTTTTCTCCCCTTCTATTCTTATTAAAGTTAGCAGTAATTTGCGTCACGATAGTTCTACTACGATTAATTAGGTTATGCGTACAAAATGTGCCATATCAAACATGAGCATGAAGCACAACTGCCGCGACGTCCATTGAGTATCCCACAAATAAATGAAGACCAGTTTCTAAATAACAGTAATTTGTATTGGTCTGACAGGCTCTTGCATCTCTTCTCCCCATAAATTTATGCACCGGCTTTCCAGGCCTGTACGCTTTGTTAGTGTGTGTAGCCTGCAGTCAGCTGGAACAACTCAGGCAGGACTT
>Ga0123353_10013931_pt1 | contig 11561 bp, 10 predicted proteins | sample TergutLab28metaG_3_FD_92763 | JGI IMG/M metagenome (GOLD analysis project Ga0123353, IMG submission 92763) | Labiotermes labralis P3 segment gut microbial communities from Petit-Saut dam, French Guiana - Lab288 P3 | ecosystem: Host-associated > Arthropoda: Insects > Digestive system > Gut ... | reverse complement strand
GCATGTGGCGCGTATGGGTGAGGAGAGGGGGGTGTATAGGGTCTTGGTGGGGAAACCGGAGGGAAGGAGACCACTGGGGAGACCTAGGCATAGATGGGTGGATAATATTAGGATGGATCTCCATGAGGTGGGATGTGGGTATATGGACTGGATTGGCCTGGCCCAGGATAGAGACAGGTGGCGGACGCTTGTGAGTGCGGTAATGAACCTTCGGGTTCCGTGAAATGCGTGGAATTTCTTGACTAGCTGCAAACCAGTTAGCTGCTCAAGAGGGACTCTGCACCATGGAGTAAGTAAGTAAGTAAGGAATAAACAGTGTATAATTTGCGTCACTCCTTAAATCATTAGCCCCTCCCTTAATGAGTAGTAAGAGTAGGAACTGGTCGATTTTTTTTGCCTCCCTCCCCCACTGGCAAGTGGATAGTGAAACGGCTCTGCAGTTTCTGACCTTAATCTTCATTACGAGTTCCTTCGAAAATATGAGAGTTCAAATATTTGGGAACGAGACGGGACAGATAAAAATTACGTGCATGTAGAAGTTAAAACCTGGTTAAATTCGGGGAATCCTTGCTGGAATTTTGTACAGAATCTTTCATGTTTCTGTTTTCTATCGCAGAACCTGAAGATTAAAATTTACAGAACCATATTACTACGTAACACACCACGCACACCATAGCCAGACGCATTCCCAACAACGTACTCTTACACGACACGATATGCTGTCACAACACCCTGTTAATGTAATGGAATTATTTTGTGAATGTTTTTAAAATGACTTTAGCAAGGAACAACGTAGCTCCCTGAGGATGATCTTAGGATCGAAACATGTCGGAGCGATTCTAAGTGTTTTAATGTGAAATTTTATATAGTGTATTTGTTGGTTGATAATTAAAGTGAGTACAGAACCATACTTTTGGCCGCTGTTTTATGTTGATGTGAATTTGTCAACTCATATTATGGGGTAAACATAGGCTGAGGGCGTTTGAGAATAGTGTGCTGAGAAAGGTGTTTGTTTCTAGGAGGGAAGAGGTAACAGGATACTGGTGAAAATTTGCGCAGTACAGAGCTTCATGAATTTTGCTTCTCGCAAAATGGCATTAGGGTGATATAATTGTGGAGGATGAGATAGACGGGGTATGTGGCAGGTATGGGGGAGAAATGCTTAAACGGTTTTGGTGAGGAAACTGGGGCTGGGGACCACTTTCAGGCCCTAGGAGTAAATGGGAGGGAATGGACTGGAGTCACAGGCTTAACCTTTTGACGCCTAATGTTAACTATAGTGGTCGTGCCGCACCGCTAACCTCTAAAGTTGTATTTTATATATTTATTCAACAAATATAGATACTGAATATTTTAAACATGGTATATAATCTCCGTTTTCTCCCATTCAAAATGCAGTTTGTTTCATAATTGTAACGTATTTGGTACCTGTATTATTCACATTTTATATACAGGTGTGCTAAAATTAAAAAAAAAAAATTCCGGCGCCAAAAGGTTAAGATAGGTACAGGTGGCAGGATATTGTGTAGATGGTCAAGAACAGTCGGGTTACGTAAAATACTGAGAATTTCTTTGTTACGTGAAAAGTTTGTTAGCTTCTCAAGAAGGACTCTTGGTCTGCGGGTTAATTAGTTACGCCTTCTTACCTGACGTTTTACCTGTAAGCACTATTCTTGTCGAATATGTTGTCTTAGAGTAATTTTGTGAGTTAAAATATACCGGCACAGAATGTACTGAATTTCCGCAGAGCATTTGTAGAAGTTACGAGCGAATTACCTCGTGCTGTGTTAATGCACAGTTTGTGTCGACTTTGTTTAGAGTGTGTGTCTTGTTATGGTCCGACTCACCTGCATAGTCACGGCTTTGCGTGACTGTACATGAGTTTGCCGTTGTGAAGCGTTTCGTATCGCTAGGATAGTCCTTGTAACGATCATACATACAATGGAAATTGTGTCCCAGAGACTCGGATTTGGATAGGCTTGACCGTTGTGCTGTGCGTGAAAAGAGTCGTGCAGTGATGCCAAAAGACGGCAGTAATAATCAGTGACGCACTACTCCAGGACAACGTGACTTCGCGTGGTTTGAGGCTTCCATCGCGGTGCCAGAAGAACTCAGATCTGAAACGTGACTTCATTACGAGTTCAGTGTAAAGAAGTAACATGTCTTGTTAACCCCCGATCTTTGTAACTGGGCGCCACCAAATTCCAGTGAGAAAGCATTTTGAAAACGATTTTGAACCTCATCATCATCATCATCGTTACCATCATTGTTATCAGCGTCCAAGGAATTGTGACGACTAGCTCTGCTGTTTACAGTACAGTGTTCCTTACCCTCCCAGCCTTTTAAAGTCATTTCAAAAGCCAACACGTGATTAAAATTTGGATGGAGCCTGCCCCCAGTTTCGTTTTTCCTTCCCCTTCAAAACAAAACACAGCTGTTCTCTTCTTGTACGCGTTTGAAATGACTGAAATTCTATACCGCGAACAGGAAGGCTCGAGTAAGATACAGTATGTTTTAGTTTGTTGTATGCTTTCTTCTGGGTAATTCCCCTGCGTCTGAATTTTATATGCCGACGTTTCGGAACACTGTTCCAGCTTCATAGGCAGGTAGGTATCTGCCTATGAAGATGGAACAGACACACTGTTCCGAAATGTCGGCATATAAAATTCAGACGCAGGGGAATTAACCAGAAGAAAGCATACAAGATTCAGAACACGGCGAAAGTTTGAAATCAAGAATTTTGTAGTTTTTCTCGTCACGCACAACAGACAGTTTTGTAGTCGTGCTTATAGAGTAGAGATTGATCAGATTAGCGTCCGACGGATGTAGAATTTTCATGTATGTAGTAAATAAAGTGTTCTTCTGTTATGTAGTGAGTGTTTGCTCTTAGTGGTTGGCAGTCGCACGATTGTCATAGAATATCTGAATTGCAAGCTACCGCTCGGCTGATAAATTCATAAATTAACCTCCAATATCTGAGGTTAAGACAGATTTGTCCACAGAACGGTGGTTTCACTTCGGCCACAACTAAGTTCCACCACTTGTCCATGTCCCTAGTAACTTCTTTCACCAGTCCATGGTTAGACGTACTTTGTCTTACTCCATCCATCTTTCTTTGGGTCTTCTCTTCCTTGCTGTTCCCTCTGGTTCCTATTATACGATTTTCCATGACAATCTGTGTCATGGTGTTCTCTTTACTTATTTTTCCTTACACCATGGGGCAGAGTCCTTCTTGAGAAGCTAATAGGTTTTGAGCTAGTCAAGAAATTCCCCGCATTTTATGGAACCCGACGGTTCATTACCGCAGTCACAAGTGCCCGCCAACTGTCCCTATCCTGAGCCAGCTCGATCCAGTCCACACTCCCCACATCCCACTTCATGAAGATTCATCTTAATATTGTCCTCCCATCTACGCCTGGGTCTTCCAAGTGGTCTCTTTCCTTCGGGCCTGGTGTTCTCTTTGCGTGTCGAAAGCATCGCAACCGCTAGCACCGACTTACTCCTAACAAATCATTCCCTACGTCCATACGTACTCTAATGGTGTCACCCTTTTCCCCTGATTTCCTTGCGGTTCTTCTCCAAAAATACCTCTCAGTTGCAAGTACGTGTTACTGAGCCTGTTGTGTGTTTAGTGCTCGTGTTTCTGCGATGTTGACATTTAATGTTTTATGAAATACAAAAATTTCTCGAGCGGTTCTTTAGCTACCAGTTTGTGAAGGAGAACTGTGCTCCGTGAAGTTACTTTACATTAACCCTTATCCGACTAACGTGGAAAATATGGTGAGCTCCTACTGTAATGCCGGCAGATGGGATTTCATTCGACGCTTAAAGGATTAAGCTTATTGTATTTCTGAATTACACGCAGGTATCTGACAAATATCTTTTGTCACTTCCTGTCGGCTCTCTTATCTTATTAACATGTCTCCCTCATCCGATTGTCCTCAAGCTCAGCGGAGTAGCGGCTGCGGGTAATAAACATTATTTGTCAGATGGCGGAAGGACTCTGTAGAAAGAATAATAGGGCCCTGTGTTGTGGTCCAGTACCATACAGCTTCCACATGAAGGGCTTTGTTAGTGGTTGTAATTTTTTTGTATTATCGTTGGCCTCCTTTGTCTTTGGGCGCCGTCGGCATTCATTGGATGGGATGTACAGGTATTTCATGCACACAGTATTCAGTGTGTGTCTTGAAAGATGCAATATAAAACGTATTTGTTGCATTGATATAGATTTTTTTTAGGTTAAGTTTAAACATGTGCTCTCAAATGCGTAAATTCCGGTTTAAACCTGCGTGCAAACACTCGCATTTGTCGCTACCGGTATTCTATCGACTGTGGTCTGTAAATACGAGTATTTATTTGCTGAGTATTAACACTGCCCAATGAGATTTAGACCTACCGATTAAAATAGGTGGGAAATGTACGCAGACGTAGTGTTCTGGCCTGTCCGCTCTGTTATTCATGTAAATTTTTCTCCGTATTTTTAGCAATAACGGTTTTAGAATCGATCGTTCTGGATTGTTATATTTAGATCGTCAGCTTCTTCCTCGGCCTCAGTGCGTGGCGTACAGAGAACATTGCCCACCGTGGCCACGTACGTACGTCAGTCTTCCCGTAAGGTGCCCGTTACTTCTGTTCGACTTTAGTCAACACTGAACTTTACTTGGCAGTTTTTAGTTAACAGATTCCAAATGTAAAGTTTCACGAGAATCTGTAAAGTTGGAACCGAGTTGTTCCATGCGGACAGACGGACGGAGAGAGATGACGAAGCTGATAGTCACTTTTTGCTATTTGTTTTAGAACGCGCCCAAACTGCCTGCAAATCCACATATAAACGTACCACTCAAGCTTGTTTCTATTGGAAGTTATGTGATTCAGAATATGCAGTGGAGGGTACTGCGCTTTGTCGCTTAGTAATATAGGCCACTCTTTGTGAGGTTGAGGGGCCGGGTAGCTCAGTCGGTATGACTACGGGCTAGACGGTCCGGGATCGAATCCCGGTGGGGACGAGATTTTCCAACCCGTCCAGACCGGCCCTGGGGTCCACCCATCCTCCTGTAAAATGGGTACCGGGTCTTTCCCGGGGGTAAAGTGCGGCCGTGGCGTGCTGCTGACCACTCACCCACCTTCTAGTGCCGCGGTCATGAAAGAGTAGAGCTATACCTCTACCCACCCTCTGGGCCACACCGGGCCTGTAACGGGATCACTTTACCTTTATATTTGTGATGTTATGTTGCTTTTTTATTTTGTTTTTTGCACTTATATCTGTGCCGGTTAGGTTTTACAGTTATTACGAAATTAATAATCATACGCATTCGATGCGGTGACACTAAAACGAAGTACGCAGGGATAGGAGAAACGGTCGTTTGGTACGTTTGTTACCACGGAAATAGGGTCGCGATAGTTCGCTTTGCCTCGACAAGTCCGGTTATAAATTCGAACGTAGCTGGAATTTCGTGTACTGAAGAAAGCGTGTAAAGTTGATGTATACATTAACCGGGATTATCGGCATCTTATCTGGTGCCACTTTCATTTACTTTGCCCTGTAGCATGAGTCATTTCCTGTCTTCGATTTGTACCCCGTGTTTGGATTGGACGACGCGAGCAGTGCATGCAGTGATTGTTGATCTTTGTATTTTTTTTTTGTGGTTGGGCATGGAGGGGGGGGGGGAAGTGGGACTTGTCTGATATTTGACTTCTCGTGTATCATCGTCGTGTTCGTCGTTAGCGTAGTAATTTATAATTTACGGATTCCTGTAAATTTTAGGGAATTAAAACTTCTAGTCTTATGTTGCAACAGATTTTGTAATGGGACGACGAATACGGTATATCCTGTTACTTGGGCCAAGTGTTACGGCACTCCATTACAATCAGTGACGCCTGGTTGCCCTGTCCAGTTTTTTTTAAAAAAGCAATAGCCTTACCCTTTTGCTTATCGATTTCATTCAGTGTTAGGCCCGACATACACCTCTAGTTAATTGTGCAATAAACTTGCGTGCAGGTATGTTTATGTAATACAGGGTGTTTCATAATGTACTCCGTTATTACAAAAATTTATTGTGGGAAAACCGTAGGACACGCATTTACGAAACCTGTACTGATAAAAGGAAAAACTAAAAAAAAAAAATTTTCCCCCAGTAAGTTGTTTTTCATCGTAGTTCACATTTCTGCTGCTAGGCGATGCGAGTGTATGTAGTTAGAAAATGGCCGCTCCGGGGGAGAAGTCGTTTTTTATGTTGGAATATCACACGAGTAAGTCTGTGGTTATTGTGCGACGTGCATTTCATGCAAAGTACCATTGCCTCGTGACCTCGCCGACCTGAAGGCACGGACCATTGCAGCAGTGAAGAATATCGATGCACTCATGTTGACGCGTTTGTGGCAAGAACTTGAATATCGTATCGATGTGTTCCGTGTCACCAGTGGTGCACACATCGAACGTCTCTAGTTGTAAAAAATAAGCTTTTTCAGTTTTCCCGTGGCTGTGAACAATTCCATTAAGGTAGGTCCTTTGGTTTTTCTTGTTATAAATATTTGTAATCACGGAGAACATTATGAAACGCCCTGTGTATTGGAACTGCCAGAAGTGGAACTCGAGATGCAATATTGACGACATGTTTGTGGTTACTTGTACAGATTGTGCGCCTGCCAGTAATATTGGGTGTTCACTCTCATTTTTTGTTCTGCTAGGTTTGTGACACCGAATTGTAGTGGCAAGGCTGAAGCTGGGGGGAGTGGTAGTATTTTACGTGAAGTGTCTGAGGAAAATGGCGATATTCGGTACTGTATCAAATTATATTCGATGTTGTTAACTGGTAATATGAATGCATAGTTCTGCTAGATCTTCACACGGATTTGTTTTGTAATCAAGATAAGCGTTTAGAGTATTATTTATACAGGGTGTCTCTTTTGTCGTGTCCCTTTCACGCACTGTGCAGGCGGATGCGCAGTTTTTTTTTCTGTTCGATAAAAAGCTGCCGTGCTCTGCGAAACGATAAAAGAAATGCCGTGCATGTAACAACCAGGATTTATTTCTGTGCTGCTACTCCGACACCGGCTTTGAAATCCGCCCAGCTCTTAACATGAACCAGAGACGTGAGAACGTCATTAGTGTGTCTGTTAACAGTATGAAGAAAGCATGGAACTCTACCCCCCTGTGTACTCCTTCACGGCTTAGTGTTTATCTTTTCTGCGTCGATGAATTTTCTTTTTAGAGACACGACATCTGTTTTCTGTACGTTTCTCTGAAGTGTAATTTACCATGACACTGGTCTCATAAGGATCATTCAGAACAGAACGCCGTTTTGTGACCGAGATACTTCCAGCTTACCACAGGAGGTGACAAACACAGGTGTCTGCTTATACTTTGTGATGTACAGTGCGTGTAGACCTACTTTAGTTTCGAAACGTGTATCCCTTAAACGTATTACAGATATGCGTCGTTTAACGACGGGGACACGTTCTGAGAAATGCGTCGTTAGGCGATTTCGTCGTTGTGCGAACGTCATAGAGTGTACGTACACAAACCTAGATAGTATAGCGTACTATACACCTAGGCTATATGGTATAGCCTATTGCTCCTGGGGCTACAAGCCTGTACACCATGTTACTGTACTGAATACTGTAGACAATTGTAAAACAATGCGAAGTATTATAATATTATATTTTATGGGACCACCGTCGTATATGCCATCTGTCGTTGACCGAAACGTCGTTATGCGGCGCATACCTGTATTGTTGCCGGAGTCTGAATCATCTCTTTTTTTATGCAGTCACTATTTAATGTGCATGTGGAATACCTCAACCCAACCGGACGCAGCAGGAGACCGGTAAAGTTAAAGACCCTGTGCCCGCAATGAAATCATATGGGAGACTGGAGGTATAGCTCCACTAATTCTTAACCTCGGCAGGAGATGGAGGTGTGCGGTCAGCCCCATGCCCGGCCGCTTTATTCCAGGTTTAAAACCTCCGTGTCCATTTTATAGGATACCGCGTGGGCCCCACAGCCGGTCTGGGCGATGTGGAGAAGAAAAGTTACAGAAGGCGCAAGGAAATAGTGCAATAAGGGGTCTAGAATTTGTACTTTTCGGACTGGATTATTGGGCGTGTAACTCGAAAGGGCTGCGATGGAAGGTCAACAGGGCATGATTTCGGTGTGTGAGAAATGAATACCGGCACAGCATATTGATCGGTAAACTTGAAGGGGAGTTAAAAGCATAAAGAGAAGGGTAATATTAAAATGGATCGTAAATGATTAATGTAATTGTGTGAACTGGATTCAACTGGCTGGGGGTGTGCAACACTGGAAGGTTCGTACGAAAGCGGCAGTGAACTTTGGGATACCAAAAGTGCCGTCGTTGAAGGTAAAAGAGGTGAAGCTGTCCCTGCCCACGCTATGAAGGCGTATAGGGGAGCAGAGGTGTACTTCCACTTGTTGTTAACCTCGGCGCTAGATGGAGGCGAGTGGTCAAGTTCTTGCACTAGCCACTTTAAACCCCCCCCGGAAAAGAATTACGTTGTAAGTTGACAAGGAGGCTGGTTGGGCTTGAGATCCAGTCTGGACGGTACTGTTGAAGAGAAAATCTGTTTTCCATGCCGGGATTCGAACGCCGAACCATCCAGCCCGTAGCTAGTCGATATACCGACTTCACTGTCTTCGCTACAGATAGACCCTTTGTACAGATATGCGCCACATAACGACGTTTCGGTCAACGACGGACCGTGTGTACGACGGTGGTCCCATAAGATTATGATATTATAATATAATATTATAATACCATTGTGTTACAGTTGCCTACAGTATTCAGTACAGTAACATGCTGTACAGGTTTGTAGCCTAGGAGCAGTAGGCTATATATACTAGGTATGTAGTAGTAGGCTATACTGTCTAGGTTTGTGTAAGTTCACACTATGACGTTCGCTCAACGACGAATTCGCCTACGACGCTTTTCACAGAACGTATCCCCGTCATTAAGCGACGCATATCTGTATTTCATTTGGAAACTGAAAGACTGTCGAGTTCTCGAAGGAACTTAACAGTATGCAGTTAGTATGTCAAGAGGAAGGCGCGGTAACTCGTTGCTGTAAAACTGCTGGGTCACTTCGAGCGACGTAAGCAAGGCATTTTTATTCTATCGAACCCACTGCGATGGAGGCCCACCACCACACATTAACAAAACTTCTCATGTTTTTATCCTCCAGCCGGAGGGCTTGTAATCAACTCTGAAGCCCAAGTGTGTGTACTGTCGTATCGTTTGTAAGCTGTGGCGGCCGGAATGCTATTAGCTACTGTATGCCGGAAACGCTCAGGCAGGGAAAGACACCATAGTTCCGGTCGTGAAAGGAGACCTCGGTAGTGCCTGCTACAGTGTGGCCTCCTGATTGCGAAGCAAACACGACAGCGCCCAATTAAGGGGCGCTTTTTCATGATAAGTTGATCGAGTGTGTTCTTTGTTTGGAGTGTATTGACGAAACGCGTAATGGGAACGTGATCTCTATACGACTGGTCTCCGTAACCCTCTTCATCGGACAGCAACTATTGCTTGAGATCACTAAACCCTTAATTAAATAATTACTTACTTACTTACTTACTCCATGGTGCAGAGTCGTTTTTGAGAAGCTAACTGGTTTGCAGCTAGTCAAGAAATTCCCCGCATTTCACGGAACCCGAAGGTTCATTAACCGCACTCACAAGCGTCCGCCACCTGTCCCTATCTTGAGCCAGCCCATGTCAAAAAATGTAGGCCTTCTACTTCTTCTCCTTCTTGTACTTTTCTTCTTCTTCGTCTTCATCTTCTGTGCTGTGGAGCAAATGCGACTTAGGTCTAAGCTACTGGGTTTATATAGGCCTTTTTGTTCATTGGAATTTGCTATGCCTCTCCCATCCAAAGACCTCTTCGTGCGTTCAGACAACACAAACGCAGAAGAAATGCAGACATTGATACGTGTGTACCCCGAGTGGGGTTCGAACCGATTATGACATTGTACAAGGGACGGAAGAAGCCGCGGGGCTGCTATGCTGATAGAGTTTTTTTTTGGGGGGGGGAGGGGTATCGTGAATCCAAGTTTGGGAAATGTCAATTCGATATGCCCGTCATAGAAGTGCCATCGAGAGGGGTGTTGAGAGGTGGAATGGGAGGAAGCCGGTGCAAATCACCGGGGTCCGGAGGTCCGGAAGGAGGACCGGGGTCCCAGTATTTTGCAAACGTTTTTCGTCTTTCTCTGTAGTATCGGACGTTCTTAGGTAGTGATTTGTCTTGTTGACGGCACTAGCGGCCTGCAGCCGTCTCTTGTACGGTGAACTCTCCGTTGTTTCCTTACTTTCCCCTTGCTGGTCCTTCCTTGGTGGAGGACCCCCCCCCAAAAAAAATTCACCGGGCGCCCGAACCAGCTTAGCATATGCTGTAGGTGTTCCATTGGGCATATACATTTCTGAATCACAGTTTGTAGCCTGTATCACGAGTTGGATACGTAATTAGTAGTGGACGACCCAGTCCTGACACATCCTGCCCGTTTTGGGTTTTGTGGATGGAACTGCGGCCTGCAGGTATGGCCGATGTCTGCAGTCGACGAGGTGTCGTCCTACAGCCGGAGGTTTGGGCGAGGGATTAGAAACTCGTCACCGCAAAACAAAAAATGCCAGCGTTACGAAGTGTTACACAGAGCATCGGAATGGACGGATGGTTTGGACGGTGAAATGGCGTGGACTGTACTCATCTGGCTTAGGATAGGAACAGCTGGCGAGCTCTAGCGAACTCGGTTATGAACCTTAGGGCTGTTCCTGTCGGTAATTTCTGTATGGACTAAGGAACAATTATGTTACCAAGAAAAACAGGACTGTGCTCTATGGAGTTATTTCGTAAGCGGAAGTACGTGACTGGGACATTCTGCAGGCATGACTCTTGTCAGTTGGCAGCATTCAGAAGTTGCGCTACGGGTCATTGAATATTCCTGGCTGGCCGCGGGTTGACGTCACTTGCCGTGAGCTTTCGGCAGACTGGATCTACCTGCTGTCTCCACGCACGTAGCTTTCACCGCCCAGTCACTAGAAAGGTGACACATTCTTACGTCACGCACGAATTATTGTCTCTAGTCCCAAACAGCAGGGATCAGGCAACACCTGCGTTCTGTAGCGAATTAGTACGTTCCCTTTGTTGTGTTTATAATGTTTTTTGTTCATTGTTGGATTTAAAAAAAACATGAATGAAGTACAGTATGTCTGTAGTCCCAAACAGCAGCGATCAGGCAACACTTGAGTTCTGTTGCGAATCAATGCGTTACCTTTGTTGTGTTTATAATGTTTTTTGTTCATTGTTGGATTTAAAAAAAACATGAATGAAGTACAGTATGTCTTTAGTCCGAAACAGCAGCGATCAGGCAACACTTGAGTTCTGATGCGATCAATGCGTTACCTTTGTTTTGTTTATAATTTTTTTGTTCATTGTTGGATTTTGTAAAAAAAAAAAAAAAAAAAAGAAAAAAAAATAGAAAACAAAAAAAAAGGAACCTCCACAGGATTAAAAACATAACATAAAATTCTAATACCTTTGATATTTTAATTTAGT
>Ga0123353_10013930_pt1 | contig 11561 bp, 9 predicted proteins | sample TergutLab28metaG_3_FD_92763 | JGI IMG/M metagenome (GOLD analysis project Ga0123353, IMG submission 92763) | Labiotermes labralis P3 segment gut microbial communities from Petit-Saut dam, French Guiana - Lab288 P3 | ecosystem: Host-associated > Arthropoda: Insects > Digestive system > Gut ... | reverse complement strand
CCGTCCTGGTGCACGCCTATATCCACGAACGCGCCGAAATCCACCACGTTGCGCACGGTACCCTGCAACTCCATGCCGGGGACGAGATCCTCCATGCGCAGCACGTCGGTGCGCAGCACGGGCGGGGGCAGTTCGTCGCGGGGGTCGCGGCCCGGGCGGCGCAACTCCTTGACGATGTCCTTCAGGGTGGGCAAGCCGATTTCCACTTGTACAGCCAACTGCTCCGCGCCGCCGGCAGCCGCGATTTTCTCTTCTATATCTGGCACATAGCCCTGCTTAACGTCCTTTTCAGAATACCCCAGCACATCAAGCAAAGTTTTCGCGGCGGCGTAACTCTCCGGGTGCACCCCGGTGTGGTCGAGCATATTTTTGCTTTCCGGCACGCGCAGGAAGCCCGCGCATTGCTCGAAGGCCTTCGCGCCCAGTTTGGGCACTTTTTTCAAGGTTGCACGCGATGGGAACGCGCCGTTTTCCTCGCGGTAGGTGACGATGCTTTTGGCCAACGCGCTGTTCACGCCGGAAATATGCGAAAGCAGGGAGGGCGACGCCGTATTCACATCCGCGCCTACGGCGTTGACACAGTCCTCCACCACGCCGTCCAGGGCCCGCTCGAGCTCCTTTTTGGGCATGTCGTGCTGATACTGCCCCACGCCGATAGCCCGGGGCTCGATCTTCACAAGCTCGGCCAGGGGGTCTTGCAGCCGCCGGGCGATGGACACGGCGCTGCGGATGCTCACATCGAACTGGGGGAACTCCTCGGCAGCCAGCTTCGATGCAGAGTATACCGAAGCGCCGGCCTCGTTAACCATCATATAGGCAAGATTTTCGACATCATGCTTCCTACCTTTTGCCTCTTGTATCACGCCTACGGCGAACTCCTCTGTCTCCCGAGAGGCCGTGCCGTTGCCAATGGCGACGATCTCAATGCCGTATTTTTCTATCATGGAGAGGATCAACCGTCTGGCCTGCTCCTTTTGCCCCTGCGAATGCGTGACGTAAATCACGCCCGTATCGAGCACGCGGCCGGTGGCGTCCACCACGGCGACCTTGCAGCCCGTCCGGTACCCGGGGTCGAGGCCCAGGGCGACTTTGCCCTTCACCGGGGGCTGGAGGAGCAGCTCACGCAGATTCATACCGAAATTTTTGATAGCCGCGGCGGCGGCTTTCTCTGTAAGAATATTTCGAATTTCACGTTCTATCGAAGGGAAGATCAACCGGTCGTAGGCGTCGGCCCCGGCCTCGCGCACGCATTCGGTGCACAGGGAACGCCCGGTCGGATCAAGCGTTTCGCTCACGATCACATTGAGGCCCTTCACGGGGTCGAGCAATACGCTGACCTTAAGAAATTCCTCGCGCTCGCCCCGGTTGATGGCCAGCACCTGATGGTCCGCGAGCTTCGCCACGGGCTTGCGGTATTCGTAGTAGTCGGCGTAGACGCTGTCCTCATCCGGCTTGGCGGCTTTGGACTCAAGATCACCCACAACGCCGCACAGATTGCGCAGCCTGCGGCGAATATCGGCGTTGTCAGAGATCCACTCGGCGATGATATCCATCGCACCCTGCAGGGCCTCTTCGGCTGTGGCGACGCCCTTTTCGTCGTCGATGAAGGCCTCGGCCATCGTAATTGGCGCGGGGCTGTCCGGCTCCTGTGCGTAAATCAGTTCGGCCAGGGGCTCGAGGCCCTTCTCCTTGGCGATGCTGGCGCGGGTGCGCCTCTTTGGCTTGAAGGGCCGGTAGATGTCCTCGATCTCCGCCAGGGTGACGGCCTTATCCAAGGCCTGTTCGATTTCCGGGGTGAGCTTTTCCTGGGCTTGGATTGCCGCACGGACCTCCTCCCGGCGCTTCTCCAGGTTGCGCAGGTATTCCAAGCGCTCGGCGAGTTCCCGCAGGATTTGGTCGTCTAGCGCGCCGTGCTGCTCTTTTCGATAGCGCGCGATGAATGGGATGGTGTTGCCCTCGTCGATGAGCGTGACAACGTTTTCGACCTGGGAGGGCTGGAGGCGGAATTCGGTGGTAAGTTGTTGATGGATGGTCATGAATGCTCCTAATTATATGTTTTCGATGTACAAATAAAAATAGTATGTTACGTGTTGAACGCCCAGCAAATCAAAAAAGTTAAGCAACTGTCCGAACCAGTCCATTTGATAATTTACGCTGAAGCGCAGGATGTAGTAGCCGGGAGGCTTCTCCGGCACAGCGAGGGTAAAACTTCGGCTGTTTGCTGCACGCGTATATTCAAGATACTCTAGCTCCAGATATGGGTAGCCATAATGATCGTTATTAACTGCACAATCAGCCAGTTCTGTTTGCACTGCCGGGGTTCTCAGGCGTTTGTCCAGCCGAGCACCGGGCCAAGCGGTTTTCGCGGCGATAAAGCGCAGCTGCGTGCCGGGCGTGGCGGTAATGGTGCAATATGCATAATAGGGATCATTAAAATATTCGGGTTGAGTGCCCAGGCAAAATCCATCCACAGAGCTCATGCGGTACGTATACGAGGACCGCATACCATGCCGCGTCTGCTCCCCGTCCGGCAGATTGTATCGTACATACAGCGGCGGGGGGCCAGCTTGGGCCCATAGATACAGGCCGCCAAACAGAGCACCTGCCGCGACAATCAATGCAGCCATGGCAATGAAAGCTATACGCAGTTTTTTCATGGAAAGTCTCCGTTCTACCACCGCAACTGCGCCAGAATCTTCTCCCACCGTTCCGGATAGCTCTCATGGCTCGTCAAATCCGGCGAGAAGCCCAGCCTGAAGTAGGTCTTAATGGCAGGCAAACGCTGGTCCTGGGTCTCCAGGAGGGCGCGGTCGTTGCCCTCGCGGCGCATCTGGTGCAGGCACGCGAGGGATACCCAGTAGCCCAGGGCCCGCCCCTGCGCCTCGGGCAGTACGGCCACATAGTGCAGGTATCCCGTGCCGGCGGGCCACTGTTTGCGCTCCCACGCAGCGGCAACCGCCACAGGCACACCCCCTTGCTCAAGGAAGAGGATGCGCTCGGGCCGGAAGGCGGGCTCGGCGCGCATTTTTTCATTGAAAGAAAACCCGCGCCCAAAGGCCGTGTTGACGATATGCTCCCACGCGGCGGAGCCCCACGCCTCCTCGAAGACGCGCAGGGTAACATCGCCGGGCAGGTCAAGGGGGGGCAGGGGCTGCGGGCCCCGGCGCATAATTACGCTGGGCAAATTCTCACTTTCGGATGTCCGCATAGCCAGCTACCTCCAGACCCATGTTCTGCAGGCGCTGGGTGATCTTGTCCTGGTTGCTGCCGCCGCTGCCTGAGACCATGTGCATCGTGAGTGCCGTCCCCTTGGGCAGCAGGGCCAGTGCGCTGTTCATGGGCGGCGCGATGCCCCCGGCCCAGATGGGCGCGAAGACGTGCGCGGTCTCCAGGTCGCTCAAATCCGCGGCGGGGGCTTCGATTGGCATGCCCTCGCCTTTGATCGCCTTGAAGCAGCCCGCGGTGTAGGCGGCGAACTTGCCCGGCTTTTTCTCCGCGAGGATTTCGCAGGCCTCCAAGCCGTTCTCCTTGGCGAATTGCTCGGCCAGGAGCTTTGAATTGCCAGTGAATGAGTAGTAGAGTACCAGTTCGCTCATGATGGTGACCTCGTTTCTATATCTAGAGTGAAACGTTTTAACATCGCCGCCAGGGCGGATTCCCACGGCGGAAGGGGTTCATAGTTTGCCTCGATGAGGGACTTAGGAGAAAGGCGCGAATTCTTAGGCCTTTGAGCAGCTTGTGGATACTCGCTGGATGGGATGGGGATCACGCGGCAGGGCAGACCGATCAGCTCGAAGATTTTCGCGGCGAATCCTGCCCAACTGCACTCGCCCGCGTTCGACACATGATATATCCCCTTGACCGGCCGGACAGCCATATCGCACAGCAGGCGGGCCAGGTCAACCGTGTAGGTGGGCGCGCCAATCTGATCGCACACGACGCGCAGTTCCTCTTTCTGTGCGCCCAATCGCAGCATGGTCTTCACGAAGTTGCTGCCGTGATTGCCGAAAACCCACGAGGTGCGCACGACCATGTGTTTACCGCATAGAGCTTGAACCGCCCGCTCGCCAGCGAGCTTAGTCTCGCCGTAGACATTCAGGGGATTGGGCGTGTCGCCAACCTCCCAAGGGTTGCTTCCGCCGCCATCAAACACATAGTCCGTGCTGATATATATCATCCAGATGCCCCTGGCCGCGCAGTGTTCCGCCACATAGCCTGTGCCCAGTTCGTTGACGGCACGGGCACGTTCTGGCTCGGATTCGGCCTTGTCCACGGCTGTGTAGGCGGCGCAGTGGATGACGCAATCCGGCGTGGCCTTCTCGAGGAAGGCGAGGGTTGGCGCGCGGTCCGTGATATCGAAATCTTCAATATCCATACCTAGTGTTTCCCAGCCGCGCCGCTGGCATTCCAAAACAACGTCGCGGCCGAGTTGGCCGAGGGCGCCGGTGATGAGGATGCGCATGATTCACTCCGTTCAAGCAATAGACGGTAGACATTAGACACTAAATGCAGCTTTCAGTCACGATATCTAAAATCTAATACCTAAAGTCTAAAATCTAGGCCGCAGGCCTCCCACAGGGGCGCGTTGGCGTCCTTCGCGGAGAGTATCGGCGCATCCACGCCCCAGGCAATGCCAAACGCCGGGTCGTCCCAGTGCACCGAACGATCATGTTCGGGCGAGTAAAACGCGTCCACCTTGTAGAAGACCTCCACGTCGTCTGTGAGGGTGAGAAAACCGTGCAGGCAGCCCCGGGGAATCCACAGCTGGCGGCGATTCTCGGCGGTAAGCTCGGCGGAAACCCACCGCATGTACGTCGGCGAATCCTGGCGGGTGTCCACCGCAACATCGAGAATCGCGCCGCGCAGGCAACTGAACAGTTTGCCCTGGGCCATGGGCTCGGTCTGGCAGTGCAGGCCACGCAGGGTACCCTTCTGCGCGGAGTAAGAGCGATTGTCCTGCACGAATTGGGCTTGTATGCCGATCCCGGCCAGGGTTTTTTCGCTGTACATCTCGCAGAACCAGCCGCGGGAATCGCCGTGGAGGACGGGCTCTAGGAGGTAGACGCCGGTGAGGGCAAGGGGGGTGGCTTTCATGAGCTGTATCTCCTGTAGGGGTGGCATTCCTGCCACCTGAATTGTTTGTTCATTCCATCACCCTTGCTTCATCCCTCCCCCACTGGGGCCGGGAATCGAACGTGGCTGAGTATAACACCTTGCCCTCCAGCACGTTCTGTAAGTGCTGGCCGTATTCGCTCTTGCCGTATTTCTTCGCCGAGGCGGCCAACTGCCCGGCGGTGATCCACTCGGTGTTGTAGGCAATCTCCTCCGGCGCGGAAATCTTGATGCCCTGGAGGGTCTCAATGGTCTGGACGAAGCTTGACGCGCGCATCAAATTCGAGATGGAGCCGGTATCCAGCCAGGCGTAGCCGCGCCCGAGGATGCGCACGTCCAGGTCCCCGCAGTCGAGGTACATCTGGTTGATATCGGTGATCTCCAGCTCGCCCCGGGCCGAGGGTTTTAAACTTTTTGCGAATTCAACGACACGGTTGTCGTAAAAATAGAGGCCGGTCACGGCGTAGTGGGACTTGGGTATCTTCGGCTTTTCCTCGATGGAAAGCACGCGGCCGTCCTCGCCGAACTCCACCACGCCGAACTGTTCCGGGCGCTCCACCGAAAAGCCGAAGATGGTGGCCCTGCCCTCCCGCTTAGCCGCGCCGCGCAGCAGAGTGCCCAGGCCACTGCCGTAGAATATGTTGTCCCCCAGCACCATGGCCACGCTGTCGCCGGCTATGAAATCCTCCCCGATGAGAAAGGCCTGGGCCAGGCCGTCGGGGCTGGGCTGCACGGCGTAGCACAGATGCAGGCCGAACATGGAGCCGTCGCCCAGCAGGCGCTCGAACTTGGGGGTGTCGTCGGGGGTGGATATGATGAGAATGTCCCGTATGCCCGCGAGCATGAGGGTGCTCAGCGGGTAATAGATCATGGGCTTGTCGTAGACGGGCAGCAGCTGCTTGCTGGTGACCATGGTCAGGGGATACAGCCGCGTGCCGGAGCCGCCGGCGAGGATGATGCCTTTCATAAGAACAACTCCTTTTGAAAATGCTTCTCCAACATATAACAGTATATCTCTTTTTGCCAAAAAAGTCAACGTGTATATTTCCAAGCCACCCCGCATATGGATGGAACAGCTTTGCAGAAAATACCATTCTATATCTATACGGAGGGGTCGCAGTGAAAGGTATCGTTGAGGAGCGCTGCGTGGAACTGGGCAGCTACATAGTGGAGAACCAGGCCACGGTCCGCGCCGCCGCCAAGAAGTTCGGTATAAGCAAGAGCACCGTCCATATGGACGTCTCGGAGCGCCTGCGCAACGTGCAGCCCCAGCTCTACTGCCAGGTGCGCCAGGTGCTGGACACCAACAAGTCCCAGCGGCACATCCGCGGCGGACTGGCCACCCGGGAGAAATACCGGATGGAAGAGGAATAACCCATTTAATAATGCGCAATTGACAATGAACAACTGACCGTGCTATACTGGTGTCCTGCAAGGAGGTCACTGTTTATTGTCTATTGTTAATTGTACATTAGAAAAGCTCTTCCCGCCCCATGAGGCCGCAATCTTCGATCTGGACGGCACCCTGCTGAACTCCATGTGGGTGTGGCAGGAAGTGGACCGGCTGTTTTTCGCCGCGCGGGGCATGGACGTGCCGGAGGACTATGTCGAGAGTTTACAGTCGCTGACATTCCGTGAGACAGCAGAGTACACCATCGAGCGCTATGGCCTGCCGGAGTGCCCGGAGGAGCTCATGGCCCTGTGGAACGAGATGAGCTTCATTCAATACCGGGATCACGTGAAGCTCAAGCCGGGCGCGAGGGAGTACCTTGAAGCCCTGCGCACCCGGGGGATCAAGCTGGGCGTCGCCACGAATCTCACGACACATGTTGCCAAAACCGTCCTGGAGAGCAACGGCGTACTGCACTGGTTCGAGGCGCTGACCTCCGCCGACGAGGTGCCCCGGGGGAAAACGCACCCGGATATTTGGCTGCTGGCGGCGCGGAAGCTGGGGGTGGAGCCCAAGCTGTGCGTGGCCTACGACGACGTGGCGAAAACCCTGCTGGGCATGCGCGCGGCGGGGATGACCGCCTGCGCCGTGCGCGAACCGGACATGCCCCAGGACTGGGAGGGCATGAAACGGGATTTCGATTACCATATTGAGGATTTTTTGTCATGAAACGCATTTTTATTTTTGCATTTATTTTGTTGGTGTTCGCGCGCTGCGCGGCCTCCCCTGCCCCGCCGGCAGCTACCGCAATGCCAACAATATCAACAACTACAACGCCACAGGCGGCCCCAGAGCCCGCCGAAATCAAGGCGCTGTGGTTCAGTTATTTCGACCTTTTGCTGTCGAAAGGCGGAATTTCCGAGGAAAACTACCGAGGAAAATACGAGGTGTTGTTCGACGAAATAGCGCAATACGGCGTCAACACGCTGTTTGTGCACGTGCGGCCCTTCACCGACGCGATCTATCCCTCCGCAATCTACCCCTGGTCGGAGATCCTCACCGGCACGCAGGGGAGGGACCCGGGCTACGACCCCCTGATGATACTCTGCGCGCTGGCCGAGGAAAGAAATTTGCAGCTGCACGCGTGGCTCAACCCCTTCCGCATCACGCCGGACCACCGGGATATCTCGAAGCTGGATAGGGGCAACCCCGCCCTGGCGCACATCGAGGCGAACGACGGCTGGGTGCGGCGGGCGAATGGGCGCTACTACTGGAACCCCGCCATGCCGGAGACCCACGCGCTGATCTACGAAGGCGTGCGCGAGCTGCTTGTGAGCTATCCCCTTGCTGGGATACATATCGACGACTACTTCTATCCCACGCGGGAGGCGGAATTCGACGCGGCGCAGTACGACGCCTATCGGGCGCAGGGCGGCGCGTTGCCACTGGACGATTGGCGGCGGGAGATAGTGAGCCAGTTCGTAGCAGGGCTTTACCGGGCGGTGAAGCGGGCGCGGCCCGGGGCAACACTGAGCATCAGCCCCACGGCTAACATGGCGAAGAACCACGGCGAGTACTATGCCGACGCGGCGCGCTGGATGCGCGAACCCGGCTTCACCGACTGGATGATCCCGCAGATCTACTACGGCTTCGAGCACACGAAGTTGCCTTTCGAAGCCACGGCGCGATCGTGGGCGGCTTTGCCCAGGCACGAGGGCCTGCGATTGATCTACGGCCTGGCGGCCTACAAGGCGGGGCAGGACGACGAGTTCGCGGGAGAAACAGCGCGGAACGAATGGCAGACCGGCGAAGATATCTTGGCACGGCAAACAGTTTTTGCACGGGAACAGGAGGGCTATGACGGCATTGCGCTTTACTCCTTCAGAGGGCTATTCGGAAGCGAGCTTACAGATATTGCACAAAAAGAAAAGGCAAATCTCCAAAAATTGTTATTTAAAGAATAATCTGTGCAAAACTTTTAGGAATAGAGAGGAAACAGGGCGAATCCGGTTGAACAACCCGGCTTCCCGTGCTATAATGTGAAGCACTAAACCGCAAGGAGGTTTAAACATAAACGGACGTAAAAAATTCTCACATGGAAAGCAGGAATTAAAATGAAACGAATGACTTGGCGCACGGGCAAAAGAATCGGCATTGCCCTGCTTTGTATCGGGATAGCGGTAGCTGCCCTCGGTATTTTCCACGGACTGCGCGGGGAAAACAGTGCTGTTGTGTACGCAGAGAACACGGCGCAGGATGTGATCGAGGTGGCCACCCGCCCCCCGGCCGCCCTTGCAAACTGGACGCCTGCGGCCTGGCCCGAAAACCGCAACGCCGCCCTGTTATCTTCGCTGAACAAGGACGCCGCCTTGGCGCTTGCCGCGCAGGGCTTTGGTTCTGTGGTGCTGCCGGATGCCCTAGCTTCGGCGCCGGAGGCTCTCAAAGAGGTGCTAGACGCACTGGGGGAGAAAAATGTCTTCCGCATGCTGACGGTCAAGCCCGTGGGCGCTGACGCCCTGGACGCCTTCGGCCAGGCCATGGACAAGTTGATCGGCAGCAGCTCCTTCGACGCGCTGCTGCTGGCGGACAACGCCGGGGAGGACGCGGACGGCTCGCTGACCACGGCGTTCACGAAGTATCTCACCAAATTGCTGGAGGAGGCCGGGCTTGCGATGCCGGTCATCTTCGAAGTGGGCGAGCTGGCGAAGCATGCCACCGCATACCAGGAGGCCGCGGCCCTGCTGGCGGGCTCGCTGCCAAAGGCCGAACTGCTGGTGCACAGCAGCGCCGACAAGGCAAAACAACTACCGAAGCTGGCGGAGCAGTTGGCCGGGGATATCCCCGTGACCGCGCTGTTCAACCTGATGGAGGCCATTCCCAACGGCACATTGCAGGAAACGATAGGGTTTCTCAGCGCCCTGGAGAGCGTGCAGGACATCCCGCTGATGCTGGAATCGGCTGGCAGCCTGCCCAAGGACAAGGAGGCGGCCGGGCTGCTGCAACAGTTCTACGCGGGGGCGCTGGATCTCATCAACGCCGCGAAGGGCCTGGGGCTGAGCCGCCCCGTCAAAAATTTGAAGAGCAGCCAGGACATCCGCACGGATAATCCCGTGGCCAACTTCACTGGCACGAGCAGCCCGCTGTTCGCTCTGACCTGCAACGGCAAGGACGTAGCGCGCAACGAAAGCGGCGACTTTTCCGTGGACATGCCGCTGCAGCCCGGGAAGAACGTGTTCAAATTCGTGCACCAGGGCAAGACGTATGTGGTCAACGTCTACTACGACGTAAAGGTGCTGGAGAGCGTGAGTCCCCGCGGCAGCCTGGAGACCACCGGCGGCATCGATATGGTGGTGGGCGCAGTGGCGCGGCGCGGCTCCACGGTGAAGGCCACGCTGGGGCAACAGAGCATCACCCTACAGCCCGGCAGCGCGGGCGGGGAGGACGGCCTCAACGCCGACAACGAGCGGGATTCGGAATTCATCAGCTACACGGGCACGTTCAAGCTGCCCGCTTCGGGCTCGGCAAAGCAGGTTCTGGGCACGCTGTCATTCACCGCGAGCTTCCAAGGCCTGAGTGAAAAGAAAAACGGCGCGCTGGTGACACTGCTGCCGGAGGCAATCATCGAACCCCCGCCGCCTGAGCCGACTACGGACCCGGCGACGACAACCGAGCCGCCCGTAACCACCGTTCCCCTTCCGACGGAAACGGGCAGCACAACAAAAGTGTATCCCAGTGTAGATCCGACAGCCGGCGAGCAGCCGAGTTCGGAGACTTCCACCGGCGTCGATCCCAGCGTAGAGCCAAGCAGCACCACTGGCGTCTCGCCCAGCGACGAGCCGACCACCACCACTACGCAGCCTTCTGTGAGCACCACCGTCAAGCCCGCAACGGGTTTGCTCACGCCCTACAGCAACAACGGCCTGGGCACAGCGCAGATGGTGGAGATCACCGGGAGCTGGGCCAACGCCCGCTGGAGCAACACAACCGACACGAAATTCAACCCCACAGCCTCCCCCCTGCTGGCCGGCTGCTTCGACACTGTGGCGGGCAGGCAAGTGATCGATGGCACGATCTATTACCAACTGGACTCCGGCAAGCGCATCAGATCAACCGACCTCAAGGTGATCGACAGGGGCTACAAACTGCCCTCGAACAAACTGCAGGCCGGCAGCTCGGTGACGGGCGGCGCCCTGGTGATGCGCTTCGGCATCGACTGGAAAATCCCCTTCAACGTAGACCTTGTCGGGCAGAACTACACGGCGATGCAGGGCTTCAACGGAACCGTCTATGGCGTAACGGCCTTCAATGCCACAGGCCTGGAGATCGTCTTCTATCACACCGCGAGCTATTCCGGCTCGGTGAGCGTGGGCTCGTTCCCGCTGATTGCCAGCGCGCAGTGGAGCCGCGACGCGGCGAAGAACACCGTGACGCTCAGGCTGATGTTCAAGGATGCGGGCAAGTTCTACGGCTGGCAGGCGTACTACGAGGGCGGCGAACTGGTCATCCGCCTGCGGCCGAAGCCCCCGGCCACGCTTAATGGCGCCGTGATATGGCTCGACCCCGGCCACGGCGGCTCGGACCCCGGCGCGCCCTACGTGGTCTCCCACGCCACGCTCAAGCACGAGAAGTTCGTGAACATCCTCATCGCCACGAAGCTTAAAGCCATGCTGGAGGCCGCGGGTGCCACGGTGCATATGTCCCGCACGGGCGACACGTATGTCTCCCCGGCCGACCGCGTGCGCCTGACAAGGCAACGCAACCCCGATATGTTTATCTCACTGCATACGGACTCCACCACCACCGCCGCGCCTTCGGGCACCAGCGCGTTCTACTACAGAGCATTCAGCAGGCCCTTGGCCAAGGCGATACACGACCGCATTGTGGAGACCTACAGGAAGAGCATCTATATCCCGAACAACGGCATCAGCAACCATGCCGAGATGGCCTCTAAGGTGAGCCGCGGCACGTATTTCTACCCCTTCGAGGTGACGCGCATCGAAGAATGCCCGGCCATCCTGGTCGAATACGGCTTCGGCTCCAACCTCACCGAGTGCAAGGT
>Ga0123353_10013929_pt1 | contig 11561 bp, 3 predicted proteins | sample TergutLab28metaG_3_FD_92763 | JGI IMG/M metagenome (GOLD analysis project Ga0123353, IMG submission 92763) | Labiotermes labralis P3 segment gut microbial communities from Petit-Saut dam, French Guiana - Lab288 P3 | ecosystem: Host-associated > Arthropoda: Insects > Digestive system > Gut ... | reverse complement strand
TCCGTGATCTTTTTTTTTTTTTTGTTAATTTGTATTGGTTCGTGTGGCCAAGAGCGACTTCGGAGACTACCTAGCCCACACAAATATCACCGGGAGCTCTTCTTCGAAGATGAAGTCTTCGGAGCGTTAAGCTAACCTCTTTTAACCAGTGCCGAGGTTAAAAATACTGGTGCCAAGAGGTTTTATGGCGTGCTGCTATGTTAAGTACGGAGACATTTTCATATCTCTCAAGGACTTACTATTATTTTAAAATTTATCACAGTGTAAATGAGATTGCTCATCGTGAAAGTAAAGAGGTTAACAAAGAAATTTGCCTTGACGAATATTACTACTATTAAGTGAGATAAATGAGACTTTTGTGTAATAATGAAGACTGATATGTATTTCGTCACGGTGATGAAGAGTGTAAAACTCTCATTTTGGTTTCACGCGTTATTCTAGACTTCATTCGTAAGGCGCCGCATCGAATATCGCGCTCAAATGGCTACTGTTATCCATTTCATCCTTCGAAGTCCCGGCTACGAATGCTTACCCCAAAATTATTTAGAGTGACAGGCTTTTTGTTGCTATTTAATCTCTGCCGATGAGTGCTGGGATTTTTCTTTTCAGTAAGCTAAGACCACCTCGTGTTAGATCCAGAACCTGTTCACTGTTCGTGACAATTTTCCATTTATATACCACAACATAACTTCCTTAGTTGAAATAACGTTATTGTAAATAAACTGTGTCAAGAAATCCTAAACTGTCCGCATGTAATTGTATGTTGTTTGATACGTGAGAGATATCTTCGAAAAAAAAACGCCATAAATATGAGCACATTGTGTGCTTTGTCTTCTCTTCTATTCCTTCATTGTAATATTTTACTTATTTTTTTAGAGAAAACATAATTAATGTGAAACGAGGATTTGTGGGGAAACAATATATTAATAAGGATTTATGCTGTGCCGATAAAGTTAGATGAAGAAACGTCACTGTATATTCTAGCTCCATGCAAAATGGTGTTGGAAATCACGGTGTCCCCTACTGATGAATTGATTGCACCAGCAGCATTATCATAAGGTAAACACATTTGAGTAAATAATGAAAGCTGAAGAGCAAATGATTGTACGTGGATTTGCCGTCTGTCTATGAAGGCTGTACATTTTATTGTCTGAAACGCTGAAGGCAGCTTCATACCAAATAAGCTTACACAAACAAATGCACGGTATTATAAGCCTAAAAGAACGTAATAGCAGGAAACAAATTCCAACAAAAATTAGCAGCACAAACGGTCAACTGCTTTGTACAGGGAGCCAGCTGCTTAATTTGTATAGGCAGATTTCACGTTGGCGTCCATTTCTCTAGAGTACATTGTATTGTTCGTTCCAGTTGCCATTAAAAAGGAAGAGAAAGTTATTTAGAAAAATTTCTCCATCAACATGTAAAGCGTTTCATGTATATGCAGCAGCATAACCAGTAACTGGAAGAATGTCGGTTACGCACGAATATTTTGTTAGAATACCCTATGTGGTCATACTACGACACTTTGAATACTTTAAAAGATTTTCGATAAAAGAAAGCATTCACAAAAAATAATGACTACATAGCTGTTTGTATCGAGCTGATGTAAATTTCACCAGCTCTTAGTAGAAGAAAAGGTTTCCTGGAAGTTGATAATTTTATTGATACGGAACCTCACAGGTATTACAGTGAAATTTGCCCATATGCGTAACTGATAATTTTCTCAACAGTGAATTAAAATTTTTCTGACAATCGGTTTGTTCATGAGTATAATATTACATTGGAATTCGTCCAAATGCGTGTTAAAATAACGGCTAATTTACTTGACAACGAATTAAAATCTTGCTGAAAATTGGTCTGCTCATACGCAGAGTAATGTGCACAGTTGTCCCTCGTTAACGGGTGTTAGGAATGCATGTTAAGCCATGAGACTAAGGTTCTCGCGACGGTGATTATGAGGGTAACTGTTGTCTGAGATGTGACGCCATTTAGTTTGGCTGATAGGTAAAGAAACTTCAGGAAATATTGGTGCCTCCATCTTCAGGACAGAAAAGTATCTTTTATGATTCTTCTGACTTAAAGTGCCCTTTGACGGGTCACGATTGAACACCGTTGTCACTGCTTGTCTCTTAGCTGCAGCTCATGTCTTTCCTTCCATATAACGCTGTTTCTGTCTTTGTGGTTATTTTTCGGTCCTGAAGAAGTAGCCAGTAGCCTTCTCCGAAGCTTTGGTATCTGTCTACCATATTACGCGACGTCACGTCCCAAAATACATTAGCCTACAGCAATTTAACTTTTTTAACCTTCTTCAATACACATTATTCTTGGGAATTCCAACAGTCTGGTCCAAATTAATTTCTCAGAAAGTTTCTAATATTGAAATTTGAAAAGTGGCCACTGGATGGCAGGATCTCGGGCAAGACCAATGTGAAACGCTACAAAATAATGTGTCGATGTGAGTTCGACACTGGTTCTTTGTACACCGGAAACCCTGTCGCGTTTAACTCGATATGGGATGGATAAGGGTTAATTCTGGGTGTTTTTAACAAACATAATTTTTCATTACTTTAAACACAGCCTTGGCAACGTTCGTTTCATAGGATCTACAGCAGTGATTTAAATCCAAATTGCAGAAGGTGGCACGATACAATTCTGTTCACAGAGTGGTGTTCAAATTAAGACTTGTGCTTCTGTGCGAGACGTTTAGTCTTTAGCCTGGAAAAGACTGATGTTTTTATTCCTGTCTGTGTTTAGTCTGCAGGAGGCGGGTCTTACGACAGACCGCGCATGGGCTGAGCCAGCGATTCAGGATGTGCAAAGAGCTGTGTTAACTCTGCTCAAACATGCCTATAATAACTGACTGTTTTTAAATGTACAATATAGGACATCCCTAACCCGAAGTTCGTGATAGATGATGAACTTCAACGTAAAGCCAGAAAAGTACCACCGTGATTAGCGAAGCACTGTTGGCTTGCTGTGAGAGTGAGGAAACGTTTGCTTCATACTACAACAGCTATGTAAGATGCTTTTCATTGTCTGAGGTATATTAAAATATGCGATGTTCGGAGGTTGATTCTACTCCTGTTTTAAAACAACTGGCCAGCCTCTGCAAACAGCATCAAAAGGAATAAAATTGTCTTTGAGATAGGAGAAGAAGCAGCTACCGAAGCATATTGTGTAATAATATACATCAGACACTGGGCAGTACTGATTATAAGTGCATTGTAACTACTTTATATGACAGGAACACTTCCCGTTGACGTCGGTTGGTAACTGGTGAGCTAGCAAGTTATTTCAAAGGAAATCCAATATGGATGACGTTGCATTGGTGCTGGAACAGAAGTCTGATGTATTGATGTAAAGCTATGAGGTCGGTGTGCTAAGATAACAGCCATATATTTCTTATAACTGTAGGGACATTTTTAAATGTTAGACATGTTTCTCAAGAATGGAGTTAGGGTATTAGGTTATTATTTTATTTTTGAACTGTGGAACGTACCGTTTTCCTTATTTGCAAAGAAACTGAACACTAGAAACTCACAACTGCGTATACTAGGAAGGTTCAGAATGCGTTATTATTAAAAATATATTTAATTATGAACACGCCATTGTTTTATGGCTTAAAAACCGTTGTTAGAATTACACCTCCTTGTTCATTGTCACGGTATTCCGTGCTGGAGAAGTTAAGATTGCTGTGTTGTGGTGGTGTGGTGACCGTAAATAAGAATATGAGTATGATGATGATAAGGATGACGACATACAAATGCGGGTTAAAACAACTCAGAAAACAAATCACATTGTTCTGCGTGTTGTAATGACGAGCCACTAAATTACGCATGTCTCGGTTTGTACCAGCACCTGTCAGTAGTGCATTTTAGCGGCTGTGGGGGGAAGTTATACTAAAGGCAAACTTGACATAACTGTTAGAAATGAAATAATATTTGTAGTAATTTCCCTGTCTTTTGAGAAATCAAGGTCACAAAGAAGTTTGTGAAATGTTTAAGCTGTTGGAACAGGTTTTTGTCGTTTTACAGTATCGCGGGAGGCCTGTCCAATTATTTAAATGTCTAACTACATGATGTAAACTTCCTGAGAAGCGAGAATTCGGTCCGTTACTCAAGGAAGTCCTCATCTTTTGTGGAAATTCTAAGATAGCTTTGTTACAGTGTTAACAAGTGTTCTTCACTGATCACGATCCCATCCTTCTGAAAAAATCCATCTAAGTCCAAGCTGTGTAATATTATGTAATATAGTGGCTTTTTCCGGCGAGGAGTTTTGGCCCTACCCCATCCAAACACCAGATTGGAAAACAGCTCTTCGCAGCTGCATATTCCGTATTTTCACAGATACTCGCTGTATCTGGAATCCGTCTCCTCCTGAGGGCGCTATATGCTGTGATGCTCTTGTCTAACATTTAAAAATGTTTATTAAAATGGGACATAAATGTACAGTAATCGTTGTTGCTGGGCTGTGGTTCAGTATGCTATAAGTTCTTGTTGAAATCTGTTATTGTTAAGTGGAGAGAAAGAGAGAAACATAGGTCATTATAGTACACGAACGACGTCATACATCCAACTGAACATCGTGTTGTGTTGGTACTACCTGGTTGCCATCATAGGTCCAGCTACCGAACTTCATGTCACAATGTTGGTCATCAAAGGGGAACCACGTAATGTCTATCTTGCATGTGCTCTTGAAGATGCCCGGTGGAACGTACAAGCAGCTGCCGTTATGTCTGACCACAACGTTGGTGTGGTAGGTCCCGTCGAAACCTTCATCGGCACTTGTGGCAAAAAGTTGTAACAGTTTTAATCGCGTTTGGGATAACACCTAATGTAGTGATGGGAACTTTTCTGTACGACATTTAATGACTGAAATGGACTTCCATGTCTCCTCGTTTGCTGATACTGTGTTGTACAAATATTTCTTTTTGGTTGAATCGTTGTTTAATAGGAACTTTAAATGTTACGTATCTTCGTGCATACATATTTCAGTGACATGTATCGTATATAGTTTTAAGTGCTAAAAACAACTTGTTTGGCAGAATGTTGCGTTTTACGCTGGAGAGAAGGGAATCATGTGTTCATCCGATACTAATTATTTTAGATATGTTTACAGTTGTGTGTGTTTGTGTGGAATTGAAAATTAAATTCGGAAGGAATAATACGAAAACTTAGTTTAGAAAGTTTATAAACTTAAAGTTTGTAATGGTATGTCCATGTAGAAGAAAATAAAACACAAATGCCAAAAAGAAATAATATAAAGGGCAGAAAACTCTTAAACGTGAAAGCGTAGATACGAAACTGGTGGTTGTAAGTAATCTGTAAATTAGTGAAGGGGAACGGGAAAACTTATTACGAGTAACGGGACAATGCATTGTGTGTGAGATGATAACTTTTCAAATTTTCGTGTTTTTAGGTTTATGTGTGCCTAAAACACTATAACTGAAGGGTTACAGTTAAGCAAGGAAAGATTTTGAAATGTCTGGATATGTTATACTACACACGACAGTGTGGGTTTTTGTCAGAAATCATCCGACTTCAGTGTAATTAAATGGAAATTTTCCCAAATATGGAATATTTTAAAATCTTGAGAAATCTGAAGAAAATTCAAAGTTCTTGTACTAACAACTAGCCTAACCGTGTAGCCAGAAACCTGTGAGAAGTGGTTATATTCCTCTTTGTGAGATCATTGTTATTGTTGTTATTTTGCAAAAATTGGCAAGGAGTGTATCGGACGGAAATTGGTGTGGTGGAATAAAGTTTTAGACCTGAATTCGTATTTAGAGTTTTGTGTGCGTTCATACGACTTAAGTAAATTCTGAAACAGTAACACAATATTAGCAGATTTTAGGGTACACATAGTTGCAACATAGTACACTCAGTTCTAGGTTGAAGAATGTGTTGCAGGAAAGGAGTATAGGGTAGTTTAAATGATTATTTCAATAAAATATTTAAAACAAGATTATTATTTATTTATTTATGACTACGCTAGGTAGGCCGACTTTTTATTGAGAAATTTATAATATAATGAAATATAATTCAGGAAGTCATATAATATGTAGATGAATTACGTATTAATTTTATAACATTTTTATACAACACAATTCAAAATGCTCTATGAGTTTTTATTAGTATCATTTGACATATTTAAGTCTGAACATTGGCATACGTAGAAAATTTAGTTAGTTTTTTTTGGGACGTTATATTAGTGATATAAATGTTTTAGTGTAATATAATTTATTCAGGTAATTTTAAACAGGCAATATAACTTTAAGAATAAATGTGATTTCATTACGTCTTTGACGATAGATTTTCTCAGGGACTTCCCCTCCCCAACGAGGAATACTTGCCTACACTCTCGACATTTTCGAATTAAGAATGATTGTAACAAATATTAGTCTGATTTTGGATTCTTGGATAATAATTCGGATTTATCAGTTTTTCTTAACAATAAGTGGAGTCTGGTTGGGAATTTGGACGCGTTCTAAGTGTCTACATACCAGTCAAGACACGGCATTTCTCTCCGTTTCTCCAGATATATTGTCAGGTTATTGAGAATGGAAATGGTTTACTTTATTGCCAATCCAGGCTATTGAAAGACAATGCTGTTACGAAGAAACTGCAGTGTAGTTGCGTTACAATTTTCAAGAAGCTGATGTAAAGGCTCGAAGAAATCTGTGTAACCAGAAGTTACTAAGGGTAGAAGAGACATTTCATTCAACACGAGAAATGATGTAACTATAATTTGCTGTCAGAGGCAATACTGTGAAAGGAAATCCTGTAACAGTTTTATATTGTTTTACGACATTGCGATATCAAGTAATATATGAATCACTGGATGTAGTCTGTTAATTTTATGATAAGCTGCACTCATCACTTCTGTGCTTTAAAATTAATTGCTCGATGTTTGGTAAACTGTTATTAATATTAGATTTTGTACTGCAGTATTAAGTTATGTAGCTAGCGGGGAATGTTCTATATGGCATTTTGGGAGAATATGAATATGCATATATGCATTTCACATATTTTTTTTTGCAGACTATTTTTATATAATTTACCACTCTCGTACCGCACAGTGAAGGCATTATGAATGAAACTGTTGTCATGCAGTGGGAAAGTAGACGACGTAGAGGAGTTTATCAGTGTAACACGTGTTTTGTTGGACTGCCAGTCAGACTGGATATGGAAAGAAATTGAAGGACTACAATACAAAGAATTAGGACGAAATACCCATGTACTGCAGTACATTGGCTACCGTTTCTGCATCGTATTCTGAAGACTAGACTTTAAAATTTCGATTAAGAACCCCTTTTTTTTCTATTTAATTTATCCATAACAATTTTTTATGGTACCTCAAAGTAGGCTGTGACAAGGTTATTGCATGCAGTTCCCAATACATCATCAAATACAATCCTGCAGTTTATCGCTGTGTCCTCTGCAGTTTATATCAATCAACTTCGAAGCAACAGTACATGTGAAACGAAAATTGCAAGTGTTTTAAACTTTTATGGCCTTCAGCTGCGACTTGGCGCCTTGGTGATATATAGTGACAGAAAGAAATGGACTGTCACAACGGTTATGAATGGTAGGCCGAGAGTGGAGGACAGGGCTGCTCCTCGTTGGGACGGGAGACATAAATTGTGATGTGGCCCACAACAACGGCTAGCTGTCGTTTGTACTTCCCACCAAACTCGAATCGATCGGGCAGTTCTGATTTGATGGACTCAACCAACTCCTATATTACGATGAGACGACAGTTCATCATGCAGGACGTAAATCTGTACTTCAGCTTTGGCCGACCAGAAGAAGGGAACAAACTTGTACACTCGTTTGGTGAGACAAATAATAATAACAATAATAATAACAGGAATAATAATAATATACGATTACGTTTTCCAGCATGCATGCAAAAATATTTACAGCAGGGAGGCGTCGTCACAAATATGTATAGAATATAACAATAACGGGGTCAGTCCTTGCACTTCGTGGTTTTACCTTCGAATAAATTACACACACATCATTACGACTGTAAAAACATGCAAATTGAATTGTAATAAAACAGTTGAAAAAATTCGGCACACCACAAAAATGTCTCTAAATTCACAACGCATGGTCACGTGAAATATGTTCCTTTTTAGGACAGTAAGAGTGCATATACGTACATTAGTTTATTGATAATAAAATAGCCTGATAATTGATTTTACTGATCTTAATACTCGAAATACATATTTTGACGCAAGTTAGAAATAGTAATTAAAAATTCTGAGATTGATCTCTTTTAGTACTATCGAAAATTTGTTTTTAATCATTTATTTAATTCGTTTGTGTGCTGCGAACGAGATGGTACCTTGAATTTAGCCTTCTCTCGTGTGTAACATCAGTCACAATTTTTGTTTGCACGACTTGACATTTTTAAGTCACCAGGTTTGTAATTGTCCAGAATAAATGGATAAATGGATATGTAGGTTATTTCGGCATGTCAACACAAAAGTAAGTTACATTTACTTTAAAAGTTTCAGGAAAAAATGTCATATACGTTTTCACGCTTCTCCTTGTGCATTACAAGGCCATAATGTAATAAATGTCAGAGTTTTATATTGATGTCTGTCTGTGTCTTGTCTTAATCCCTCACGTTACGTCACTGGCACTTCATTATTCCAATCGCTAAAACCAGTTCACAGCAGGGATGGCTAAATTCTTTATCTCGTTGAAATCAAACATTTAAGAGTGTAGACATTTTGGCTGGTCGAGCTTGCTCCTTTTCGGGACACAAGCAATGTGAAAGATGCATATTAGTTATAGTATTGTTACAGACTTTACGAGAAGGATCGGTAGAAAATAATTTTTTTGTCATGATACTGACGAATTGTTTGTGCAGTAGGAAAGAGAACTAAATGATGTATTCGTTTAATATAAAACAGCAGTTTTACCATGTTGCATTTTACGAAATTGTGACTTACAGAAATATTTGTAAAACTAACCGTAAATTAACCTAAGACGGACGTAATCCCAAAATGTACACTGTTTCACGTGACCACCCAGGAGAGAAAGTTGGATCTCTGAACATTAAATCCAGCTTGCCCTCAACTCGAAATAACTCAAAATTCCGGAATGCTTATTATGAATACTGACAAAATCAATCAAACGTATTGAGAAGGTTGAAATAACTACTGGGTTTAGAGCAAGGGACCACCATACCGTTCATCCCAGGGGGCTCGTTGTTGCCGGCCAGTTCTCTTAACATTCACTCGTCATTTAAATATCTGGGTTTTATTGACTTTCTGCAGGAGATTGAAACGTCTGCAAATGATCTTAAGACATAAAGTTTCAAGCTTGGACCATTTTACAGGAAGTACAACAGTGGCAACAGAAGTTGACAACATATTTCACTTTAAATTTATGTAACAAAATTTTATCAACAGTTGTAGCTTGAAAGTTACATTGTTCTGTTACCAATGTTTCTATTACACTGTAAAAGAGAATTTTGAAAAATATCCACTGAGATTATGAGACAGTTTTAATCTCAAGTAGGATAATTTATCATTATTCTCTTGTCTGTTTTACAAACAATTGGTTCACAGAGTACAATAAAAAGAGCAAGTTTTCAGAGAAAATACTTCTATTATTGCAACTAGAGGTGGATTGCTGAAGGAACCAAATAGTCAGTTCTTATTTATGGTTACATGAAGTGTGTCATGCTTTTACAAAGACCGTTTCTCCGAAAATTTGCATTATTAATTTATATAAATGATCAACTGTAACAATAATTTACGAAATACAATCTCAAGAAACTGCTTTTTTTTTTTAAAGTGGGAATTTCATTCCGATGTAAATACAGAGTTTTTTAAACCCGGGAACGGGCACAGCAGAGCGGCATCTTCGGTTGCTGTGCAGCATAGATGTCGTCCGCCCTGCGGTGCTCATCCCCACGTTGAAAACGCTGTACGTGGACAAACATTTAGAACTTGTTTTATGGTTAAGGTAGTTCATATACACTGAAATATAAATTAATTATTTTACAACATGAAGTTAAGTGAAGAATACCAGCTCAAAATGAAGAACACGTCTGTAAATACATGACTTTTCTCTGTCATATTTTCAAGAAGTGTAAAACAGCAACACATAATCAGGAAATTATTTTCCTCCATCTGTAGCTTGCTTAATCTTAAATCGTAATTAAAGTAAAGGTGTCAAAATGTGATACACCATCGTCAGAATGATAGAGACTTTTAAAAAGTTTCGTGCATCTTCGCTATAGGTTAGCTGTGCTAGCAACCGATTTCTGCTTGCTTTAATGGTCACCCTACTAGAAACAATGGTAGATGCAAGATTAGAAATTCCGATTTTTGAACATATCATACTGATAATTCATATCATGCAAATTAGCAGATCACGAGTATTTCACGATACTTAACACATTAGATACGTCTTATGTTTTTTTAAAATAGTAAAGTGAGACGTGTTGGCATACATTTTGAGAGTATTTATGTTGAACAACACATGAATTTACATCGAGTTTTACACATCACAAGGGGAAGCACCACACAGTCACATGTATTAGCGACGGTCCCATCTGTTGTGTGGCATTACGTTACCTGTTGTACATGAGGATGTCAGGTCTCCAGATTTTGTTGGGAGTTATCCTGAGGTCCTTGACGCCTCCAAATTCGGATTCGTTCCACTTGAGGTTGTAGTCGTTCCAGTCCTGCGTGGGACAGAGATCAACACTGTGTGGTACATCTCGGGCTTCGTCGTTAATAATGAACTGTTGTTGCCATGTGGAAAAAGACTGCATAAATATTGTCTTTTATGAGAGATTTTAATTTGGGACACACACAAGAAATAATATACGAGTTCTTACGGATGTCATCAATAAAACATACTACTATGAAGGGTTTATGCAAGATACACCAGGCATGGAAGAACATTAGATGAATATTCTATGATATTTGTCACAGCATTCTGTGACCATGTGCTGAGTAGCCGAAGTTTGTACTGTATGACTTGTCGAATATGTCATTGTACTCAGTACACTGCGTAATACCTGGTACAGTTGTCTTCAAGACGATCATGTGAGGTCATTCTCTGGCTCGCGCCCGTCTCGAAACACTCAGCAGAGGCAAATGTTACTGTTTGTGGGATTTTTCCCATATATTGGGGACAGCGGCTGTAATATGCACTGGAATGTTCGGTGTATTCTACCAATCGGTATATTCGGAGGGCTAATCGGACATGATAAAGTATCTCGTCACACAGACACACCATTTGAAATTGTTAAAGATTCAAGACTTGCAATATATAACGTTGTGTGTACTGTGGTATAGAGGCATAGTTAGCCTACTGAAGTTTCGAAGTAACATACTGCCGTTAATTTTGACGTTTTGCTGACCGTGCATCTCAGTATATTTATCTCAGTAATTAACCAACTTGGTGCAGAAAAGTTTGTTTTACAATAATTTTATTTCATGCCTCTACATGTTTCGAACACATGGTGCTCGAAACATGTAGAGGCATGAAATAAAACTTATTGTGAAACAAATTTTGTGCATCAAGTTGGTT
>Ga0123353_10013927_pt1 | contig 11561 bp, 6 predicted proteins | sample TergutLab28metaG_3_FD_92763 | JGI IMG/M metagenome (GOLD analysis project Ga0123353, IMG submission 92763) | Labiotermes labralis P3 segment gut microbial communities from Petit-Saut dam, French Guiana - Lab288 P3 | ecosystem: Host-associated > Arthropoda: Insects > Digestive system > Gut ... | reverse complement strand
GTGCGCAGCCCGGTCCATAAGGTGGTGGAGGTCATCGTCAGCTCTTTCTCCTTCGGGAGGGATCACACGCTCTTCGGCTTCTTCCGCTTCTGCGCGCCGGTGCCGTCGCGGTCAGGGTGCCGTCGGTGCGGCGGACCTCCACCGCGCGTGGGTGGGCGGCCGGCGGCGGGTCAGCCGAGGTGGAACGCCTGGGCGGTGGTGCCGTTGCAGTCGTAGATCTGCAGGGCGTCGCCGCTCAGTTGGTGGTTGCCGCTGTCGTCGAGGCAGCGCCCGGACTGCGGGTTGAACAGCGTGCCGTCGGAGCGGCTCGTCCAGACCTGGGCGCCGGTGCCGTTGCAGTCCCACAACTGGACCGGCGTGCCGTTGGCGGTGGCGCCGCCCGCGACGTCCAGGCACCTGCCGAGGGTGTGCAGCGTGCGGTCGCCCGGCGCCGACCAGCGTTGCGCGTCACTGCCGTTGCAGCTCCACAGCTGGACGGGCGTGGCGGGGGCCGGATCGGCGTCGGCCACGTCCACGCACAGCCCGCCGGGGCCGCCGACAGGACCGGGCGGCAGCTTCCACAGCTGGGCGGCCGTGGAGTTGCAGTCGTAGAGCTGGAGTTGGACGGCGCCGGGGGTCGTGGTGCCGTCCGGCAGGTCGAGGCAGCGGCCCGACGCCGGGTTGAGCAGGGTGCCGTCGGTGCGGTGGGTCCAGCTCTGCCCGGAGGAGCCGGTGCACGTCGAGAGCGCGACGGGGGTGCCGTTGCCCGTGCCGCCGCCGGACGCGGTCACGCACTTGCCGAGCGTGCGCAGGGTGGTGTCGGACTGGAGCGCGAACTGCTGGGCGGCGGTGTGGTTGCAGGTGTACAACTGCATCGCGGTGCCGTCCGCGGTGGCGCCGTCGCGCACGTCCAGGCACCCGCCGCCGTCGCCGATCACCTCGCCGGTCGCCGGGTTGGCGGTGGCGCTGCCGTTGAGGGCCACGGTGTGCGCCGTGCCGAGCGGCAGCGCGGCCGTGGTCACGGTGACGGTGCGCCGGTTGGCGTTCCACGACCAGTCGGTCTCGGGCACCTGCACGCCGTCGACGGCGACGGCGGTCGGCGCGGCGGAGTTCGACAGTCGCAGGGTGTACGCCCTGCTGGTCGGCGCGCCGGGCCAACTGCCGCTCTGCGCACCGATGGTGAGGGTGCGGGCGGCGTCGTTCCAGGACAGCGGCGCGGTCGCGGACTGGCCCGAGGTGTAGCCCGTGCCCTCGCCCGCGTCGGAGTAGAGCGAGAACGTACCGTCCGCGCCCGCCGCGACGTTGACGGTCAGCGCGGTGAGCGCCTTCTGCGCGTTGTCGGTGTAGTCGGTGCGGGTGGTGAGGATCCCGCCGGACTTGATGAGCACCGGCATCTGGCTGAGCGGGTCGGTGATCGTGACGGTCGCCGGGCCGGTGTAGCTCTTCCCGGTGAAGTAGTCGGTCCAGGTGCCCGGCGGCACCCACACCGACGCCGAGCCGTTGCCCGAGGAGTCGTTCGGCGTGGTGATCGGCGCGACGAGCACGTCGTCGCCGTACAGGTACTCGCCGGACGCGGTGTACGCGGCGTCCTGCGCCGGATAGTCCAGGTACAGCGGCCGGACGATGGGCACGCCGGTGGTGTTGGCCTGCCGGGCGAGGGTGTAGGTGTACGGAACCAGCGACTCCCGCAGCCGCAGTGCCTGTTCGGCGGCGGTCCGGGCGGCCCCGGTGTAGTTCCACGGCAGCCGGTCGCCGTGGTCGGAGTGCATCCGGTCGATCGGCTGGAAGGCGCCGAGCTGCATCCAGCGCACGTACAGGTCGTCGGCCAGGTGGCCGCCGTGGAAACTGCCGATGTCGTGGCTGACGTTGGAGACCCCGGCGGCGGCCTCGTCGGCGGTGAACCGCACCTCGAAGCCGAGCATGTCCCAGGTCGCTGGGGTGTCGCCGGTGAACTGCATGGTGGTGCGCCGCTCCGACCAGGGTCCGAGGGCGTAGTTGCTGTCGTCCCCGCCCTGTTCCGAGCCGCCGATCCGGGCGAACGAGAAGCCGCGCAGGCCCTTGGCGGCCGCGTCGTCGGCGTACGCCTGGTTGATCAGGTTGTCCGGGGCGACGTGCGGGTCGCTCGCGGTCGAACCGCCGCAGCCGCCGCAGTAGTCCAGCCACCACTCCCGTACGCCCTGCTGCTCGAAGGGCTGGTGGAGGCCGAGGTAGGCGGCGAGTTGGGCGGGGTCGGACCAGTCGAAGCGGTAGGTGGTGCCGCTGTCGACGGTGAGCCCGCCGGCCTGGCTGTTCGCGGCGGCGAACTTCGGGTCGTCGCCGTTGATGCTCGGGTGGATGTTCATGGCGACCGACAGGCCGCTCTGCTTGGTCCAGTCGAGGAAGCCCTGCGGATCGGGGAAGAGCGCCGCGTTCCAGTTCCAGCCGTTCCACTGGGTGGGCGACTTCCAGTCGGTGTCCACCACCAGCCAGTCGATCGGCGTGTGGCTGGTGCGGAACGCCGGCAGCAGGGTGTTCTCGTAGTCGGCGGTGGAGTAGGCGTAGTACCGCGAGTACCAGACGCCGTACGCGGACTGCGGCAGCAGGCCGGTGCCGCCGGTCAGCGCGTTGAGGTCGGCCAGGCCCTGCTTGTAGTTCTGGCCGTAGCCGAAGAAATAGCCGTCCTGGTACGGCTGCCGGCCGTGCGAGGGGCGGTCGGTGACGGTGTGGCCGGAGCCGAGCAGGGCGCTGCGGGTGTCGTCGAGCAGGTACCAGCCGTGCCGGTCGAGGATGCCCGGGTGCTCGGGCACCGGCAGGGTCCTGGGGTTGTCCAGGGTGCGCGACCAGCCGCCGAGGGTGTCGGTGGGACCCGCGCCGTAGCCGGTGGTGGCCAGGTCCGTCGGGGCGGCGGGGTAGGTGGTGGTGGCGACCGGGGTGACGGCGAGGCTGTCGATGTTGACGCGGCCGGTGTCGTCGGAGTTCTGCACCACGTTCAGGGTGTCGGTGCCCGCGGTCAGGTGGACGGTGACCGAGGCGGTGGACCAGGCGTTCCAGGAGGAGGTCGCGGGCAGGCTCAGCTTCGGCCCGGCGGTCCCGTCGACCCGGGTGGACAGGCTGCCGGTGCCGCCGGCCGCGTTGGAGTACCGGACCTGGAGGCGGTAGTCGCCGGTGGCGGGGACCTGCGAGACGTCCTGGGTGATGCCGCTGCCGGTGGCCTCGTAGCCGGCGACGAAGCCGGTGCCGGTGTAGCCGGTGTGGTCGTAGTTCACCGCGGCGCGCCCGCCGAACAGCGCGTCCTCGCCCTCGCAGGCGGTGCCGAGCGCGCAGTAGGACGGGAACGCCGGTTGGGCCTGCACGCCGGTCGAGGACAGCGTGACGGTGGTGTTGGCCGGCGTGAACGGCCCGCTGTCCTCCTTCCAGCGCAGCGTCAGCGCGCTGGTCGTGATCTCCCGGTACCCGTCGGAGGTCACGTCCGTGGTGTACGCGGGCGGGGTGAAGGAGCGGTTCACGGCGTTGAAGGTGGTGCCGTCCTGGAACGCGCCGTCGCCGGCGTACTCCAGGCGGATCAGGGTCGGCGTGAGCACCTCGAAGCGGGCGTTGCCGTCGGTGACGGCGCTGCCCGCCGCGCGGGCGGCCGGTGCTCCGGCGACGCCGGACACGACGAGCCCGCACAGCAGCGCGAGGCAGCCGCCGGCGGCGAAGACGGCCCGGCGGACCGGGCGGCGAACGGCCGTAACAGGGCGGCTGGACGCGGGGATCGGGTGGTGCGCAACGCTGCCCGGGTGGGGCGGGCGGTTCGACGGCCGTGCTCTGCCGCGCGCGGGGCGAAGGTGCATGGGGGACCTCCTGAGACGTGCTGCGACGTTCCTGGGGGCGTGGGCGCGGGCGTGCGGGCCCGCGGTGACGGGCCCGCACGCGGGTGACGAGCAGGGATCAGTTGAACGGGTCGAGGATCAGCGACGCCTGCTGGGGGCTGCCGTCGTGGACCAGCGACTCGTGGTTGCCGACGTCGTCGAAGGCGAAGGCGTACGCCTTGCCGTCGGCCATCTGGGCGTGGATCGCCTTGGCGTAGTAGTTGGTCACCGCGTCCTGGTAGAAGGTCGCGTCGCTGCTGTCGGGCTGGTTGGGGTTGGTCAGCAGCGTCGACCGGTTGAAGCCGGCGCACAGGGTGCGGGAAATGGGGCCGCGCACCTGGTCGTTCGGGGCGTCGAGCAGCTTGTAGCAGCCGAAGACGCTGTCCGCGTCGGGCTTCTGGAAGCTGGTGACGACCGCGCCGGAACTGTTGGTGAAGTTCATGGTGGTGCCCGAGACCCGGCCGAAGTACTGGGTGTTCGGCTGGTCCGAGAAGGGCGTGACGGTCAGCGTGCTGCTCGTGTACTTCGTCCAGACCCGGTTGATGTAGTCGTCCATGATCGAGTTGGCCAGCGCGCCGGTCTCGATGCCGTGGCCGGGCGACAGCGCCCGCAGCACCGAGCCGTCGGGCGCGGTCTGGATCAGGCCGCCCCAGCCGCCGCCCTGCGCGCGCAGCGCGTTGAGCACCGCGTTGTAGCCGCCGGACTTGAGGTGGCCGGTGGTCTGCGAGGCGCCGGTGGTGGACTTCACGCCGACGGCGTAGGGCGCGGTGAACATGTCCACCTGGGTGCTGTTGATCCACAGCCCGCTGTCGTCGAGCGTGTACTCCGACCAGCTGAACAGGATGTTGCGGTTGGGGTCGGACGGGTTCTGCACCGCGGGCTGGACCAGTCCGCCGGTGGCGAGTTTGAAGACCAGCTTCTGCCCGTAGGAGAAGTACACCCGGCCGGAGAACCGCGGGATCTGGATGGTGACGGACTGCCCGTTGGCCGGGCCGGGGATCGACGCGTCGGGCGCGGGCACCGGCGGGTTGCCGCCGGCCGGCCAGGCGTGGAAGGTGCCGCCCGCGTCCGCCCAGCCCTGCTGTCCCGAGGACAGCTGGGTGCCGAGGTCGTACAGGTAGACGCTGCCGGAGCGGCCGGAGTTGTTGGTGATCGTCAGCGGGACCGTGCCGGGCACCGGCTGCCCGCCGCCGCCCGTGCTGCCGCTGGTGGTGGTGCCGGAGGTGCCGCCGCCGGTGGTGCTCGTCCCGCCGCTGCCCTGGGTGTAGGTGAACTGCGGGGTGTCGTACTGCGGCCCGTTCTTCTCGTAGGTGAACCAGTACGTCAGGACGGTGCCGTTGGACAGGCTGCCGACGGTCTGGGTCCAGGTGCCGCCGCCGTCGGTCATCCGGAAGTTCTGCTGGTCGGCGCCGTTGACGAGGTAGTGCACGTCCACGTAGGCGGCCGCCGTCGTCGGCGTGAACGAGATCTTCGCCTGGTCGGAGCCGACCGGGACGACGCTCTGCGTGTAGTCGGAGGAGTCCGCGGCGGCACTCCCGGGCAGGGACGCCAGCCCGAACAGGCCGGCCAGCACGAGTGCGGCGGCGCACACCAGGGCGGTGATCGAGCCGCGGTGGCGGCGTCGGCCTTCCGGGAGCAGGGCATGGCGGGGCCGCCCATGGGGGATTCTGCGCATCGGTGCGGTGTCCCTTCTTCGGCGCGTGTGGGGGGCAAAGGGATGCCGGGTCCGGGCGGTGGGCCTCTCCAAGCTGATCTGAGAGCGCTCTCACCGGCAGATGGAGTGTCTGTGTAAGTCGCGTTCACGTCAAGTCGGCGCGCCGGCTGCGGCCGTCCCCGCGCCTGCGGTACGGGGCCGTCCGGACAGCCGGCGGGCGCCACCGCCGGGAACGGCGGCGGCGCCTCAACTGGCCTATATCTGACCGTTGTTCACCGGTGACGCGCTATCCGGAGTACGCCTCCAGCGCGACCACCTGCGCGGTCGTGGAGCTGCCGGCGGTGTACCTGACGTAGCGTGCGGTGACCGGTGGCGCGGTGACCGTCGACGTGGCGTCGGTGGCCGCCGCGACCGGCGAACCGAACGGCGTCCAGGTCGTGCCGTCGGTCGAGACGTCGATCCGGTAGGGGGTGGTGCTCCCGTAGGACCGGACGACGGTCCGGCCGACGCTCGTGTCCTTGCCCAGGTCGACGGTGAGGCTCGCCCCGGTCACGATCGGCTTCCACCGCGTGCTCGGGCTGCCGTCGACCGCGGCGACCGCGGGGAAGCTCAGGTCGGCGGAGGAGGCGCTCACGCTCTTGCAGCGCGCCGCGTCCTGGGTCGGCGTCAGGTCGGGACGCCGGGTGGGGACGGTGACCGAGTGCGAACCGCGCAGCGTCGTCGTCCGGCCGCCGGCCTTCACGACCAGCGAGCCGCCGCCGTGCTGCGTGATCCGGGTGCCGTCCGGGCGGACGGAGATGTCGAACGTGCTGCCGTGCCACTGCAGGCCGGTGATGTCCACGCCCGGGACCTGCGGCGGGAGCATCGGGTCCACGGTGATGGCGTCGGAGCCGAACCGCAGGCCGGTGAAGCCGTAGTAGAAGGCCTGCAGCACCCCGCCGATACCGGTGGTGAAGGTGAACGCCCCACCTGCGCGCGTCTCGGCGAACTGGTCGAACGGCGCGTAGGTGTAGGGGTCGAGGCTGCGCTTGAGGAAGGTCTCGGTGACGCAGCCCGGGGTGCCCAACTGGGCGCTGTCGATCAGGTTGATCGAGTCCGTCATGGAGGGGCCGTTGATGTCCGTGCGCGGGGTGTAGTAGTCGAGGTCGGCCTGCGCCTGCGCGTCGGTCATCGGGTAGTTCAGCGGGTACTGGAGCATGACGGTGTCGGCCTGGTTGATCGTGTCGCCGCGGTAGCCGTCGAACTCCAGGTGCACCCCGGTGGCCGGGTCGACGGGCACGGTCAGCCCGCCGGCGACCTGCTTCCACAGCGGATCGGGCTGCTCGCCGACGAGTTGGGCGGCCTGGGTGGCGATGTCCAGGCTGTCGATCGCGCCGGCGTTGGTGTAGGCGCTGTTGTTCACGTTGTCGTGGTTCTCGTCGGGCGACTGCACGCCCTTGAGGGCGTAGCCGCCCTGCCCGTCGGGCGTGGCCCTGCTCGCCCAGAACTGCGCGATCGACTTGATCACCGGCCAGCCCTTGGTGCGCAGCCAGTTCAGGTCGCCGGTCGCCTCGTAGTACTGCCACTGGCCGAGGGCGACGTCGGAGTCGATGTGGATCTCGCGCGGGTGGATGCCCACGTCGCTGCCGGTGTCCGCGCTCTCCCACGGGTACTGCGCGCCCTGGTAGCCGTGCGCCTGGGCGTTCGCGCGGGCCGCGTCGAGCAGCGTGGAGCGGTAGTCGAGCAGGCTCCTCGCCAGCTCGGGGTGCGCGGCCAGCAGCGCCGGGTTCATCCAGGTGTCCGCGTCCCAGAACACATGGCCGTTGTAGTCCGCGGAGGACAGCCCGCCCGGGGAGGGGCCCCAGGCAACGCCGTCACGGACCGAGGAGAGCAGGTAGAACAGTCCGGCCCGCAGCTTCTGGGTCAGCGCCAGGTCCCCGGGGACGGAGATGTCGGACTGCCAGAGCTTCGCCCACGCGTGCTCGTGCTCGACCTGGACGGAGCGCCAGCCCTGCAGCGCGCCGCTCGTGGCGTAGCTCTCGGCCGCGGCCTGCGGATCGCTGGGCCCGTCCTTCACCAGGGGCGCCGAGCCCTGCGCGGTGTCGTTGGCGGAGGCGATGCCGACGAACTTGGCCGCCTGGTACGTCTTTCCGGCGCGCACCTGCAGATCGGCGCTCTGCGCCAGGGAGTTGGCGGGCACGTCGGTGTACGGCCGGGCGTCCACCGGCTCGTTGTTCACCCGCAGCACGGAGGCGAGGCCGGCCCGCATCCCGATCTGCTGGGTGGTGAGGCCCTCGCTCATCGTCGCCGACGCCTGGTCGACGCGGCCGCCGGAGACCTGCGTGAGGTCGACCGCCTTGGACAGCCGGTGGTTGACCGGAAGGGTGTCGGCGCGCCCGTCGAACATGTCGATGACCGACAGCGGGCCGCTCCAGTTCAGCGGGGTGATGTCGACCTGGGTGACGCCGAGATGGGCGTTGGCCCGGTCGACGAGCACGCGGTAGGTCAGCCGGGTCTCGCGGCCGGCCGGCGACGTCCACGTCAGGGACGTGGTGATCGCGCCGTTGCGCAGGTCGAGGGACTGCTTGTAGTCCGACGTCGTCCCGGTCGGCGCCTTGTCCGCCGGCGGCGTACCCACCGATGACAACGTTATCTGATCGACGTTCGCCAAGCAGCTGTCGCCCTGGGCGCACAGGACGGTCGCGGTGTTCACCCCGGCGGTGACGGGGACGTCGACGGTCGCCGTGGCCCAGGTGTCCCAGGTGCTGGTCGCGGGCAGCTGGAGCTGGACCGGAGCCGCCCCGTTCGTCTGGGCGCTGAGCGTCTGCGTCCCACCGGAGGCCGCGGAGTACCGGACCGTCAGCCGGGCGGTGCCCGCGGGCACGTCCGAGATCTTCACCGTCGCGGAGGCGCCGGGCGCCGGGTGGCCGCCGGGGCCGTATCCGGCGATGAAGCCGGTCCCGCCGAAGCCCGTGTGGTTGGTGGCGATGAACGCGCCGCCGGCCAGCGTCCCGCTCTCCGCCTCGCAGACCACGCCGAACGGGCAGCCGGCCGAGCCGACGTTCCCGTAGACCGCGCTGCCGTCGGAGATGCCGAGGGTCGACCAGGCGGGGATGTTCACCCGCTGCACCGAGATTCCCGGCCCCTGGCCGTAGAACCCGGCGAGTTGGGACTCCGTCAGCAGTGGCGTGGCGGAGAAGCCGGCGCCCTCCGCGGGCACGCGGGTGGAGAAGTAGCCGTTGCCCAGGAAGGCCGGCGCGTAGTCGGTGGACGGATCGGTCGTGCTGAGCACCCAGCCCGCGTCGGCGGTGCCGGCACTCGCCGGATCCGCCCCCGCCGGATCCGCGGCCACCGCCTGCGGGCCCAGTACCCCGACCGACACGGCCGAGAGCAGCAGGCCCATCAGGGCGGCGCCGGTTCTTCTTCGGACTCTCCAGGTCAAACTGCGAGATCTCACGCTCTGCCTCCGGCTGTGCGGCGTCTGAACGGTCGGCACTCTACGCCGCGGCGCGCCGCGGCAGAATGATCGGGAAGCAGCCGGCGGGACCCGCCGGGTGCCGGAGCGGATCCGCCGCTCAGCGCATGCGCAGCACGGTCTTGCCGCGCAGTCCGGCACCTTCCGTGCCGCCGCGCCCGGCAACTCCCGTGCCGCCGAACAGAGTTCGCGGAGCCTCCGGGAGCGACACGTACGCGCCGATGACGGGGCGCAGTACCCCGTCGGTGACCAGTCCGGTGAGTTCGGCGAGACGCTCCGGCTTGCGGTCGAGCCGGTAGTTCGCGGTGCGGATGCGCGGGTCGGCGAGGAGCCGCTCATCGACGCCGAAGGCGGTCGAGAACAGCGCCCCGCCGTCCCGCACGGAGCCGGCGACGCTGCTCGTGAGCACCCGGTCGCCGACGACGTCGAGGATCGCGTCGACGCCTTCGGGCGCGATCCGGCGCAGCGCCTGGTCGAGGGGTCCCGCACCGCGGACGGCGACCTCGTCGGCGCCCAGTGCGCGCACCTGCCCGGCGAGCCGCGCGGACCCCGTGGCGACGACCCGGAGCCCGCGGGCCGCGGCGGCCTGCACGGCGAAGGTGCCGACTCCGCCGGTCGCGCCGATGACGAGCAGCGTCCCGCCCGGCGGCACCCGCAGGTGGTCGATCGCGCCGAGCGCGGTCATGCCCGCGGTCGGCAGCGCGGCGGCCACCTCGCCCGGCAGCCCGTCCGGAACGGTCCGCAGCGCGCCGAGGGCGGGCGCGGCCTGGACGACGCTGACCTCGGCGAAGGTGCCGTGCCGCAGCGGCAGGCTCCAGAACTGGCCGAAGACCCGCTCTCCCACGGCGAATTCGCTGACGCCCTCGCCGATCGCGGTCACCGTGCCGGCGCCGTCCATGCCGAGGGTCAGCGGGAACCGGTACTCCCCCACGGCTGCCAGCGCCCCCGCGGCGATCGCGGTGTCCAGCGGGTTGACCGACGCCGCCTCGACGGCGACCTGGACCTCGCCGGGGCCGGGCTCGGGCACCGGCAGGTCCAGGAGCGCCGGGGCGTCGCCGAAGCGCTCGATGCCGATCGCACGCATGCCGTTCTCTCCCTCCGCCGCGGGCCGTCCGCCCCCGGCCGGTCCAGCGTGGATCACGAAACGGCCAGGAGGAATGGCCGTCCGGGCAGCGATTACGAACTGAAAGGCAGCAATACTTCTGCGGAGCAGGCCACAATGGGAGCATGACCGTCGAATCCCGGCCGGTCCGGTACTTCGTCGCCGTGGCGGAGGAACGCAGTTTCACGCGCGCCGCGGACCGGCTCGGCATCACCGGCCCGGCGCTGTCCCGCGCCATCCGCGGCCTCGAATCCGACCTCGGCGTGCGGCTGTTCGAGCGCTCCACGCGCGTGGTGGAACTGACCGAGGCCGGCGAGATGCTGCTCGCAGACGCCCGGCCGGCGCTGGAGGCGCTGGACGCGGCCGCCCGGCGCACGGCCCGCGCCGGGGCGCCGCAGCGCACCGTGGTCCTCGCCGTCAAGGCGGACAACGACGGCGGCCTCCTGCACGACATCCTCGCCGCGGCGCGGACCGGCCCCGACGCCCCTCCCGTCACCGTGCGCCTGTGCGGCTGGCGGGAGCACACCCGCCTGCTGCGCACCGGCGAGGCGGACGCCGCCCTCATGTTCGAGCCCTTCGACCCCGGCGGTGTCGACACCGAGGTCGTCGCCCTCGACTCCCGGGTGGCGGCGCTGCCCGCGGACCATCCCCTCGCCGGCGCCGGCCGGGTACGGCTCGCCGATCTCGCCATCGCCCCCGAAGCGGTCGCCGACCGCGCGGAACGCGACGTCGGCGAGCAGGGCGTGCAGGATCTCGCCCAACTCCTCGCGCTGGTCGGCCTCGGCCGGACGCTGACCGTGGTCCCGCGGTCGGTCGCCGCGCGCTATCCGCGCCCGGGCGTCGCGTACGTGCCGGTCGTGGACTGCCCGCCGGCCCGGCTGGTCATCGCCTGGCCGGAGGGGTCCCGCAGCCGGGCCGTGGCCGCGCTGGTCCGCGCGGCGGTCGCCGCCGCACCCCGCGCCGGCGCGGCGGTGAACTCACGCCGGTCCGGGGCGCCCTGACGCTTCCGCGACGGCACTCCGCGGCCCTGTGGCGGCCGGTCTACCGAAGGGCGGCCCGACGCTGTTCGGCCGCGTCGAGGGCCAGGCGAACGGCTCCGACGATCCCCCCTGGGCGTTCGGCACCACCCCCGAGTACGGCGGCACCACCATGCTCGGCGCCAACACCGCGCGCGGGTGTCGGAGTTCCGGCAGTGGCTGGCCCTGAGCGGCAGCACGCCGCGGGGCATCGTCTGCATGCACGAGTCCCCCACCACCGGCCCGGCCGCCCTCGCCCTGTTCGGCGGACTGGCCACGTCGCCGACGTCCAGCCCCCAACCGGTCTACCAGAAGACCTGGTTCGACGCCCACGCCACCTCGCGCCACGGCGGCTCCGCCCCGCACGACGCGGCGGCCTACGACGGCAAGGACACCGCGACCTACCGCGCGCTGGTCGCCGAGTGGCAGTGCAACGTGGTCACCCTGGACCAACTCCTCGGCATCGAAACGCACTTCATGATCGGCCCCTGGCTGGCGCAGGCAACCGCCCACGGCCGGGCGGCCG
>Ga0123353_10013924_pt1 | contig 11562 bp, 9 predicted proteins | sample TergutLab28metaG_3_FD_92763 | JGI IMG/M metagenome (GOLD analysis project Ga0123353, IMG submission 92763) | Labiotermes labralis P3 segment gut microbial communities from Petit-Saut dam, French Guiana - Lab288 P3 | ecosystem: Host-associated > Arthropoda: Insects > Digestive system > Gut ... | reverse complement strand
CGCAACGCCGTGGCAACGTTCTGCCACCAACGAACGACACGAAAACGAATCGCCCGACGAGGCATCGACTTACGGAAAATTCATCAGTGTAAATGGACTTAGACATTGCGCTGTAGTACTAGGAATGGGGAATTAATGTGGTTCGGGATCAAACTCGTGAGGAATAATGCGATCAAACGGCACGTTTGGCGATCAAACCGCAGATTTGCCGCCGGAGGCACCCTTTAAAGTCCTATGACATGTGCGTTCATGGTTAGTCTATCAACCAACCCAGAGCGCATAAAGCATAGGACTTTAAAGGAATGCCTCCGGCGGACAACGTGCCGTTGCATCGCAGTTGCTCATGCTCACTTCGTTCGATTCGCTTTGGGAGTACGGGCGTGAAAGGCATGATGATTCTCTCCGTTATTATTTTTACTTGACAAACGCTTGGGGAATGCCGATAATAGGAAACACAATTTGACTTATAAACGCTTTCATGCGTTCCGGCTGCGACCAAAACAAATACCGCCAAATCAAAACAAGTATGCAGCATTGGAGGCGCTCCTGTACGGGGTGTCGTTCCAATGTTGATACTTGGGCCCCTTGGCGGGGGTTGTTTGGTCCAACAGCGGCTCGGCACCCTTTTTCATTTTCTTGAATAAAGAAAAAGTCTGCCGATCCGTGCTGTTGCACGGCGCCATCGCCACTGTTTCCTTTGTGCTCAGCCTTTGTTTGCGCGATTTTTTGCCTGGGCAACATCGGTCACAAGGAAATCAGCAAGGGCCTTGATCATACGTTGCTGAGCGTATGATCTTTTTTTAGTGGTTAGTGACTTTCGTGAGGCGAATCGAACGCAGTGAGCATGAGCTACCGGGGTCCAGCGTCCGCACGCTGGGTGATTTGGGCGGCGTTCTTTTGGATGCACCGGACGGCGTCGGCGATGATGTCCATGTTTTGCTTCGGCCCCAGGAGCAAATGTTGACCGAACCAAACCGCTTCACGGCAAAGGCGTTTGTACATCGGAAGATTGCCGACCCGTTCCGTCCAGTCGTCAAGGAACTTCTTGGAATAGAGTCGACCGGCGGCACGGGTGGAATAAACGTTCTTCGTGTAGTCCGTCCAATCGACGGCTCCGTAGCCGTGCCACCCCGGAATGTTTTCCGCATTCAGCGCCTTGATGAACATGCCGTTGTCAAGGCCGAATTGCTCCTTGTCGATGCGGAACATGTACAGATGCCAGGCACTTCGCGTGACTCCGGAATACTGTTTGGCCGGAATGACGCCCGGAATCTCGGAAAGGAGCTTGTTCAGATACATTCCGTTTTCCTGCCGTGTTTCGGCGTACTTTTCAATGGCCACGGCCTGAGCGCAGAGCACCGCACCGGCGAATTCGACCATCCGATTGTTGCGTCCGCGAACGGAATTGTAGGAAAAGTCCGAACTGATCAGTCCCCGTCCCCGACCGTTGTTGTGGCACGCATAAATTTTTTCAGCCAAGACATCATCGTTGGTCAGTATGGCACCGCCGTCGCCGCAGGCCAGATTTTTCGTGCCTTGGAAACTGAAACAGCCCGCCGTTCCGACGGCTCCAAGGTTTTTGCCCCGCCATTGTCCGAGATGAGCCTGACAGGCATCTTCGACAACGGGCAGCTTTCGGCGTTCGCCGATTTCCAAGAAGGCGTCCATGTCGGCAGGCAAACCGCCGATGTGGACGGGCAACAGCAGAGCCGTGTTTTCCGTACAAGCTGCGTCCGCTTTTGCGGGGTCGAGTTGGAACGATTCGAGATCGACATCGGCAACCACCGGGAGAGCGAAGTGCGACAGGATGCAATTGATCGTCGCAACGAACGTATACGGCGAAGTGATGACCTCGTCTCCCGGTCCGATTTCAAGAGCCGCAAGCGAGTTGATAAGCGACGATGTTCCGCTGTTGGTTGCAATGCAGTGCTTTGCCCCGTTCATCGCGGCGTAGGTCTTTTCGAAATCGGCAACCTTAAAATCCTGGGTTCGGCACCAGATTTTCTTGTTGAGGACTTCCAGCAACAATTTTTCCTCATCCCCTTGGAGGATTGGCCAGCCGGGAACGTTTCCCAGGCTGAAAGCCTTGCCGCCGAGAATTGCCGGCTTGTCGTCGACTGAAGCGTCGGAGGCGACAAGCACCGTCGGAGTGTAACCGTTCAAAAAAGCACCACCAAACCCGACGGCACCGCTTGCCGCCAGAAAATTACGTCGTGAAAATTGTTTTGTCATAAAAAACATCTCCTTTGAGCGTTAATTTGAATGTTAAATTGATGAAATATCCGAAATCATGCTCGGACACGAAAGCGTGCCAGACGCAGGTCGCACAAACCGTTCATGATCCAATTTGCGTCATAAGGAATGACCCAATAGGTGAGCAGGCACACGCCGTCGCGCGTCCATGTGATGCCGGGATTGGAAAAAGCCGTTTTTGGATCGGTTTCGATGTCCCATAAATCCGTGAAACGGACACCGCCGTCTGCGGAAATCGCCGCCGTTAGCGGAGAGCGTTTGCCGTAATGACTGCGCCAGTGCATGTTGTATTCCGCGTTGTTCCAAATCACCATGATCTTGTCACTGCCCGGGATGTTGGTCACATAAGGGCAGGATTCCGGAGCCGAAAGGCCCGTCGTCTGCGGCAGGCTCCAGTTTTCGCCTCCGTCCTCCGAATAGGACTTAAACACCGAGCCGAGTTGGTTGCGCATGACCATGATCAGACGACCGTCTTGAAGCTCCGCAACAAACGGCTCCATTGCCCCGCGCATCGGCAGGGAAATGTTTTTGTCTGAGAAAACCCATGTCCTGCAGTCGTCATCGGAATAAAACACACGGATATGACATTTCTCGCTTGGGCTCCATACATCCCCTGCCGTATGCTGCGCAGGAAGGATCACTCGTCCCGACGAAAGACGCATCATGCAGGAATTGGAAAAGCCAAACCGTTCCCGCTGCCAAATGGGTTCAGGCGAACTGAAGGTCTTCCCCTCATCCTGGGAACGGATCGTGTACGCCGTTGCAAGCTGCGGTTTACCGGCCTGCAATTGGTTGTATTTCATGTAAAGCAACAGGATTTCACCGTTTTTCAACCGTAGAAAGTTCGGGCTGTAAACGTTGACGCAATCCTCGTCACGCTCTGCCGTGATACGAAAGTTGCCCCAAGTTCGACCGCCGTCCGATGAATTCATCAACGAAATCGTACTCGGCGCCTCATCTCCGGACCCGAAACGGCTGCCTTCGAACCGTTGCCAAGCCATAAGAAGTGTCGAATCATTAAGCTCAATGATCGATGCTTCGCTGTGACGCGGCAAATCCTGAGTTGCCTTACAAACGGTGATGATCTCCAGGTCATGGAATACCGACGTATTCTCGGTGTTCTCGAAAGCACGACTTGCACCGGAAAATCCGGGCAACACGCCTCCGACGCCCAAGAGTGCCGAAGTGGCACCGACCGTTTTAAGAAAATTTCTTCGCGATGTTTGCATGTTCTTTCCTTTCGAAGATATCTTCACCAAATCTTTGATTTTTTTGTCCTTTCAGTATCCCTTCGCGGGTATTGCAAGGAATTTCCACTGCGTGTTCGGCAAAACGTCAAGTCCATTCGGAAGGCGGTTGTCCGTTGCCTGAAGGATGCCGTTCCATGATCCGTCCGCGTTCTTCCGGAGGGCAACGTCCACCGGATACTCCGGATTCAAGACAATACCGCCTCCTTCAAATCGCTTCAGTTCGCTCGCCGCCAAGGCTGTGGGGTTTCCGTCTGTGTCGAATCGACAAGCGAAGAGTCCCCTTGCGGAAACCGAAACGGTCGGTGCGTCAGGCTTATCCGAAATCGGTGTTTTCGTCAAAAGAATCTCGTCGCCGGCAAAATTTTCTTCTGCAGCAACCCAAACATGCGTTCCGTCAACATAGCGTCCCATTCCGGTCCGTGGCGGTCGCGCCGTGGGGAAATCCTTACCCCACGGGAAGGCGATTTTCCACGGCGTTTGCGGCTGAATTCCTTGCTCACAAAGAAAGCGAACGATTTCCATCGATGTTTTTTGCAACGATTCCCGGTCAATTGATACCGCCATATCAATGATTTTCGTCTTTCCTCCTTCGGTGCACAACTTGCGAAGTTTCTCGAAATCGGCGCGATCGGATTCCGACTCGCCGAAGAAGACGACGAGAGAGTATTTCTGGACACCGTACATCAGAAATCCTTCCGGATTAAGCGTCCAAAGTCCCGAATCCACCTGGGAACTCGGCGTCAGGTCGGCAGGATAACCCGCCTCAGACAAAAAATCACAACACTGTACCGCCGTGGAGCCGACTTTGTCGAATTCAGGGCGTCCCCAGTTCATGGCTCCCAAATGTCCGAAAACGACGGCAACCGGCGTATCAAGCGGAGCGTGAGTGATCAAATCAAGCAACCGAATCCGACGTCGTGCCTCCTCTATCCCCAATTCAAACACCTGGCTAAGGCTGGTATCCGACTTGATTCCGCTCGGCAACGGGTAAACCGGGTGGATGTTGACTCGCCCACCGGCCAAGGCTCCCCCCCAATGTTCTTCGACATATTCGTTGACGGATTCCATGGGGGCATAATACATATTGTACCAGACGGAATCGGTTCCTTTGGCCAGCGATGTTCGACAATAGTACGGCGTACATTCGTCGGTTTGAGCGTAGTCACGCGGCGTTTTCCACCAAACGAGACAATTTTTCTTGAATTCCCGTCGGTCCGGCCAAGGCCACCAGGTCGGATGAGTCGCGGAAAGTGCTTCGGAACCGAAAACTTCCTTGACGGTTTGATGAAATTCACCGGCATACCAGGCATGACGATCAAGACAAAGACGATTGAAGGCGTCAATTTTTTCGCAACGGAGGCCTTCTTCTCCTGCACGTCCGCGAAACATGAAAAAACAATCGTCAAGGAGAGAGTTTCCATCATGCCGTTTCGCGTACATTTCCGCCATGCGGTCGGAAAACCAATAATCGTTTTTCGCGGGATTTCCGTCAAAGTGGGGAGGAAACCCCCATTCATCCTGACAGGCTCCCGCCAACGGAACATCGTGATACTGTCGCAGAATGGCCTTTTGAAAATCAAGAGTCTCGGACGAAAAAACGTCCGGATAAAGATACCGAAAAGCAACCGCTCCGCAAAAAAAACCGGAAGACGGACCGCCGTTCCAGCGCAGGACCACCTGTTCGTTTTTCGCCGACTCAACCGTCGTTTCCCGCGTTGCCTCTTGAAGCGACGTGGGAACGATTTCGCCGTTTTCATTTTTGGAATACGTCCACGATTTGAGAAACCGATTGCCGAGAACCAAATACGGGGTCACGCCTCCCGTGTAATGATCATGGAGCGCATCAACCTGAAAAGGAAGTTCGAGCGTGCCTTGCGACGGAATCGGAATTTCCAGGAAAATCAACCGCTCCTGCTGAGCATCGGGATGCTTCTCCGCAAAGGCTTGCCGGGCAAGGCGAATGTCCAAGTCGAAAAGGAGTCGGACACCATACCGATCGTATGCGTAGTTCGCGGCTCTCTTGATCCAATCATGAAACACGGAATCAACGATCTCCGGAGGTTGTCGCGGAGAGGCTGTCAACAGTTCCAAAGAACCTCGCCGGGCCAATGAATCAAGGAGAAGTTTGTAATCGTCTTTCCGATAATCTTCACCGCCCATGATAAACCAACAACAGATTTCCGGAGCGATTCCGGAGTTCAGGGGCAACAGGGCCGGATTCTTCTCGTTCAAGAGCGGCAAGGCTCCGGTTCTGTTACCGTTCTGCGCCATTCCGATGCGCGAAACAGTGGACAGAAAAAACAAAACCAGTAGCAGGAAACAGAACCTTTTCGAGTGTGTCATGACGATCATGGGTTGTTATTGTGCTGGAGATAAAAAATAAACCTGTTCGGTGAATTGCCTGTCTCGCCGACATGCAGAATATTCCTCATTTTGCAGTTTTTTTCTTCATGATGGCTTTGGAGGTTGAGGGTTTTGTTGAGGGTTTTTGGGTCGATTTTTTTACCACGAAGGACACGAAGAATCACGAAGGATTTTTTTGAATCCCTTCTTTGTGGTCCTTCGTGGTGATCAATAAATCTTTAGAATGGTTACATTATTTCCATTCATAAAATCGAACCCAATCGATATACATTTCCACGGGAAGGTCTTTGGAATCGACTTCGCCAACCCAGGAACCACCCAACTGCATGTCGAGCAACAGATAATAAGGACGGTCAAACGGGAACTGCCCTTCGAGTTCGGTTTCGATGCGCGGATACGAAAAGGTTTGAGTACCATTGATACTGAATACCAGGCGATCGGGGTACAGTTCCACGCCATACACATTATATTCGTCCTTGTGAATAGGCGCAGTAGTTCCCGTTTTGGGTTCTTTCTGCTTGAGATTGTAGGTATAATGCGAATGAACGGTTTGGTAGGCTATCGCATCGCTGTTGAGCCGTTCCATGATATCGATCTCGCCGCCATAGGGCCACCGTTCATTGTCGAAAGGCAACAACCAAAAAGCCGGCCATGCTCCCTGGGCATTACCAAACTTGGCACGAATCTCAATTTTGCCGTGGTGGAATCCTTTTTTGTCCTTGGAATAGATACCCCCGGTAATGAAAGGCGCGGTATCGCCCGGTAATCCGGGATTCACCATCCCGCGTAGTATCAGATGACCATTTTTGACATCATATAATGCCTCATAATCGGACATGCAGTTATCCCAATCGCTTCGTCCTCGGGGAATTTTACTCCATACGGTTTCGTCAATCACGCCGTCTTTGTCGAAATTCTCTTCCCAAACAAGTTTCCACCTCGGAGGACTTTGCTCCAAAGGTATCTTCACCAAATCTTCGATTTCTTTGTCCTTGTGCATGAAACGGGCAAGCGTATAGATATTGCCGGCCTTGTCCTGGGCAATGGAATTGACATAAGTCGGCAATTCGCCGTCGGCATAAAATACTGCACCGTGGTCTTTGTATTCCCGTTTGGGGATGTTAAACGTCACCAAATGCAGATTTTCCAATCCGCGGGCTGCCCCCATCGCTATCCGATCGACTCCTTTCACACGTTTTCCGTCTTGATAAATCGGGCCGCCGGTGAGGTAATAAATGGTTTGGTCTTTCCCCAGCATGAAGCCGAGATAACCATAACTGAACTGGTCGAACATGCCGCTTTTTCTCGAAGGTTCGGATGTGAGACGTTCCACAATTTCAATGGTTTTCGCCTTGGGGTCGAAGCGAAACAAATATCCCGAATTGCCATGTACCCCATAAGCGACGTTCTCCGGCTCGTACCAGAATATTTTCCGCCAGTTGTAGGCCATACTGCCTGCTCCGGTGTCATCATAACTGCCGAAATAATCAAGCCGCAAATCGACATCCTCCAATTTTTCGGGAGCGGCAAGCCCGGGACGATAAAAGAAGATGTTCCCTTCGGCGGTGGAGTAATAGACGTTCCCATCGCGGGGATCGACAAACATGGAGCGGCAAATGACGCGATAATCCTCGCCGATTTTTCCGCTTTCACCTTGAGCGTTGACCAAACCGAGGTCTTTCAATTGTTTCGTGTTGAGATCGTAATCCAGCAGGTACCCCTTGGGCCAGGTGATTCCGTAGAGATGACCGCGTTGTTTGTCCATGGTCATGGTGAGGATGCCTTCGCCGTGCGGCGCAATCGCAAGGCTTTCAATTTTTCCGCTTTTCATGTCGTAAGAAACGAAATAGCCGCCCGGATAAAGTTGGTAACCTTCCGGAGGATTGACAGGCAAACACTCCGAACCGTCAATCATCTCGTAAAAACCGACATGCGTTGCGAAATACAGTTTGCCGTCATGTTCGTAAAATTCGACATGACTTTTACCCTGGGCAATGGATTTCTTTTCCTTTTCGCCCACGGCTTCCGTCAAATCGGCGATAAATTTTGTTTGATCGGTTTCCGGGTCATACACATAAAACTGACCTCCGACGTCGTGTTTGTCGGACGAAAGGACATAATAAATTTTCCCGTCGCCGGCGGCGGAGATCGCGTTATAGGTATCGTGCGCATCCGGGAAGCCGGAATAATAGTGTTTTGCGACAAGCGGTTTTTGCGACGCATCCGGCACACTATCCTCAGCCATCAGTTGACACGGGAACAATGACGCCAATACGATGGTCATCATGAAACAAGATGTGACGGTTAAAAATTTGAAAAGTTTCATTGTATTCTCGTTATTATTTTAGTTCCAATTGCCATTTATTGATTGTATACTCAAACCGATAGGGGCGGTAGCTTTTGGCCTCAAAAAATTTGAAAAAACGCCAAACTTTTATGATACAGGCAATAACCATTTTCTGCGGAAGGACAAAACGTGTCCTGGAATCGGCGGCGGCAAGAATGGTGACTTTTCTTCAAAAAATGACCTCTCATGACGACAAATATGACAAATTATGACAACAAATTCTTGAAAAACACTTGAATTTTGGCTGAGGGTTATTAGAATTTTTGGTACAGGATTTGAATTTTCAAATTCTTGTATCTAAAAAATCTCAAACGGTCAATAGTCTGATTATTATTGCCACAGAAAACACAGATAAGCGCAAAATGCAAGGATGTTTTTCACTTTCGTACTCTACGCTTGTTCATTCCGTGTATTCTGTGGCTAAAAAGTATTATTTTAATGCACAAAATTCCATCGTTTTAACACAAATTTAGGGTCCCGCGTTATGGAAACGAAAATGAAAAATGCCGTCAAAGCCCGGCGTTTACGACTTGAGCCACTGGAAGAGCGACAGTTGCTGGCCGTCAGTCCTGCGGACTTTACCCAGTTGGCCACTTCGCCAAACGTTTACGGCCCGGCGTCGCTTGCCGAAACCGTCAGTTGCAACAGCGAGAGCGTCGACCTCTCCGCTCTGAAAGACGCCGGCGGATACACTGCTGATGACGGGAATGAGATGGAAACCCATTCCATCATCGTGACCACGCTGGATGACGTCGTGGATGAATATGATGGGCAAATCTCCCTGCGTGAAGCGATTCTTTACGCCGGAACAAACGGCCTGGGTACGACCATCACCTTTGCGGAAAATCTCAGCGGCGGGACAATTCTGCTCAACGGCGAGCAGCTGGAAATCACGAAAGACCTGATTATCACCGCCGCAAATCTGGAAAACGGCATCACCATCAATGCCGACCAAAAATCCCGAGTGTTTTATGTTTCCGGCGACATTAACGTGAGCCTTGTCGGCTTGACCATGACTGGAGGAAGTGCAGGTAACGGCGGTGGGATTTATGTGAAAAACGCGGTGCTTTCTCTGATGGACGGTGAAGTGATCGGAAACAAGTCCACCGGTGCGGCCCACAGCACAAGCGGTGGCGGCGGGATTTACTCCGACGGCGGCAGCTTGATGATCGACTCGACATTGATCGCGAACAACACCTCGACCAGTTATGGTGCCGGGATTTACCAGCTCGGCGGCGAGCTGACCGTGGCGGACAATACCCGCTTTGAAAACAACACCTCCACCTCCCCGCTGATAACCAAAGGGAACAACATCCACTCCATGTCTGTCAATGCCAAGACGCATGTGAGCGAAAAACGCAAAGTTTTTCAGTGTCATTTTTGAATTTTGTGCTTTTGTCTTACTCTGTCGTAATTTTATTGCATTTAATTGCCTGTGTTATATATGAGACGCCATTACATTGATAATATCCGTTGGTTGGTGGTTTTGCTTTTGTTTCCTTATCATACCGCCAGAATCTTTGATAATAATCATTTGGAAAGCTTTTATGTGAAAGGAGAGACAAGCCCCGTTTATTCCGCTTTCATGATGTTTTGCAATCCCTGGTTCATGCCGCTGTTGTTTACCGTCGCGGGAATGAGTACGTTTTACTCGCTCCAAAAAAGGTCCTACGGCAATTACTTGAATGAACGATTTTGCAAGCTGTTTATTCCTTTGGTTTCGGGAATCCTGTTCCTGATTCCCGTTCAAACCTATTTCGCGGAACGTTTTCACAACGCCTATTGTGGCGGCTATTTCCAGCAGTATATCCTTTTCTTCACGAAGGAAACAAACTTGACCGGCTATTACGGCGGCTTTACTCCCGGTCAATTCTGGTTCATACTTTACCTGTTCATCATCTCACTCACGGCATTGCCTTTCATCATTTTTTACGAAAAAATCAAACGACGGCTGGGAAGCACGATCGTTCTTCCTGCGGCCATTCTGCTGGTGATCTTGCTTGCTGCCGTAATGTCGCGGATTCTGAACGTCGACGGAAAGGACATCGGAGGGTTCTTCTCGATTTTCATGCTCGGATACCTCGTGCTTTCCTACGAAAAGGTTATGGAAGCGCTAGCGCGGGTTCGCTGGCTTCTCATTGGGGTTGCTTTGCTTTTGATCATGATGCGTTTGGCCGCTTTTTACGGGCATTTCGATTGGTATCGAGACTTCCGAAGCTCCTTCCGTCTGGAAGATAAAATCACATCACTCGTTTCCGTCCTGGCCGTTCTTGCGTTGGGAAAGCGTCACCTCAATTTCCGCAATGCGATGACGGATTATTTTTCCCGGACGTCTTTTTTGGTTTACGTTTTTCATCAATCATGGATCGTTCTTATCGGTTACTATGTCGTGAAAGCCACAGCCGGTCCGGTTTTTCCATTTTTCCTTACCCTGATTCTTTCCATAGGCATGACATTTTTAACCTGTGCTCTTTCTCAAAGATCAGCCATCGCAAGTATCCTGTTTGAGGGCAAGCGACCACGCCCATTGAAGAAGGGTGATGGAGGTTGAAAGAAGGATCGAAAAGTAATGTCAGTCGTTCGTCTATTGGGCTGGAAATAAAAAAATAAACCTATTCGGTGAATTGCCTGTTTCGCGGTTTTTTTTCATGTCGGCGCAACAGGCAGCGTTCGAAGCATGGTTCATTTTTTCTCGCCATCACAATACTTGATTAAGCTCTAGAACGACTCCACCGGGTCGATTGTGGAAGGGGAAGTTGTGGTGGGGGGTGAGGCCGTGTGTCCGATTCCTCCGCCGTCGAGAAAACCACAAAGTTTCCGGGAACGAACCGGGTGCTGGAGTTTACGAACCGCTTTGGCCTCGATCTGGCGGACACGTTCCCGGGTGACGGAAAATATCTTGCCGACCTCTTCCAGCGTGTAAGTGTAGCCGTCAGTCAGGCCGTAACGAAGTTTGATGATTTCCCGTTCGCGGAAACTGAGTGCCTGAAGCACGTCGTTGAGTCGGTCCTTGAGCGAGTCGCGGTTGATCTCATAGAGTGGGTCGTCTTCACGGTAATCTTCCAAAAAATCACCGAAAAAGCTCTCTTCATGGTCGCTGATCGGCTGATCCAACGAAAGCGGCTGCCGACTCATCCGAATGGCATTGGCAATCTCCTCGACAGACAACCCAGTATGGAGAACCGTGTCTTCAATCGTCGGAGGAACGCCGTTTTGTTGCAGCAACTGTCGGGAAACGTTCCGGATGCGGCCCATCGTTTCAAGAAGATGGAGCGGCACGCGAATCGTGTGACTTTGATCGGCAATGGCCCGGGTGATCGCCTGACGAATCCACCACGTGGCATAGGT
>Ga0123353_10013922_pt1 | contig 11563 bp, 7 predicted proteins | sample TergutLab28metaG_3_FD_92763 | JGI IMG/M metagenome (GOLD analysis project Ga0123353, IMG submission 92763) | Labiotermes labralis P3 segment gut microbial communities from Petit-Saut dam, French Guiana - Lab288 P3 | ecosystem: Host-associated > Arthropoda: Insects > Digestive system > Gut ... | reverse complement strand
TGTGTGTTTGTATGTATATATCCAACATATGAATGTTCCGTGAAGAAGTATTCCCTTTCACACTACCAGGCAGTGACTTAGCAGTAAAGTGCGCATAACGGTGGTCTAGTTAAAACATTCGCTCTATACCTACGTGTGGTCAGAATTCAGTTGTGTGTGACTGGCCCTTTCAGCTCTGTGTTCCTTGTACCTGTCATGTTTTTACGTTGCTGTATTCCGGCAGGTCAGGCATTCTAAATCAATTACTTGCATTGCGACTTGCTGCTCCCTTGCTTGCGATAATGGCACTGGGTTGATAACAGTTATTTCTAAAGAACAAAGCGAGCGATAGCATTGGTTTCCTTTAACCCCAAGAAACTTTGTTTAATGTTATGGTGTGGTTATCCTATCGCACTCTAAATTTTATCCTCTGTGTGATAAGGGAAAACTAGGCGATATAGTGAATAGGCTACGTACTGAAGGACCTGGATATCGTGGTTCGTTTTTGGGCAAGGGAGAAGGCTATGTTTCTATAAGTAGCCCCGTGTCGAACTACTCTTCTTCAGAGAGCAAAGCTATTTGACCGTGAAACTGACGCAATGACCTACATGCAGTGTCGCGTAAGAATGCCTCCACTTCTTCTTTACATCTGCATGGTATGATTCTTATTGTAGGCCTGTGACATGTATGATCAAGTTTTCTACAACCCTATCTCTTTCACATGATCTAACAGTCGAATTTTGCAACATATCCCCTACTATCACCTGTTTTAATCGATAACCGTTATTACTGAGAACGATGAAACGATTACTGTTTATTTTAACTGATGAATAAAAAAACCGAATAGATGCCGCTTGATATTTCATTGTACTTCTTATAGACTCAACATGTTTCGAGCATTAATATGCCCATCATCAGGACCTCGCAACTATGATGTCGCGAGCTCCTGATGATGGGCATATTAATGCTCGAAACATGTTGAGACTATAAGAAGTACAATGAAATATCAAGTGGCATCTAGTCGGATTTTTGATTCATCAGTTATCACAATAATGCACGGTACAATAAACACCAGACTGTTTATTTTGTGTGGTTCATATGTAAGTAGCATAATTTATATATCTTCCAGTCGTATAGTTAAGCGATTTCCGAAAAGTTTCCACACTAAACTTCTGGATCAATTTTTTCATTTGCATAATCATAACGTGCTTTCTGTAGTTATAAGGCGAACAGTCATTATGTTTCTCGTATTTACTCTACATTATTTAAATAATCAGGTTTTTTGAAATTCGTATAGTGACGTAAATGTTGACTGTTTAAATTTGTGTCTATTTTTTTTTAAAAGAATTACAAACGTTTAACGCTTATCCTGCTAGCTTGAAGAATATGGTGAGCTCCTAATAATGCCAGCAAATGACAGATGGGATTTAATTTGGCGTTTAAAGGGGTAATAACAACTTTGAACCAGACTGACGTAAGACTTCAGCAGGATACACGGCTGTGCACTGTATCGCGCTGATCCGAGACTTTCGTTAGCCCACATATTATGTCTGTGTTGTACTTGTGGGTCTTTCAACTTGCTAAGCCGTAGTTTACAATTTCGATAGTACTTTTTTTTCCAAGTGAAGTGACGGGATTTGTGTTTTGCATTATTAAGCAAGATTTGAGGTTCTCAAGGTTTCGTCTACAAACGGTACTGTCATGCGGGATATGACGTCGTGTTGTCTAGTGGAATTGCGCCAGTGTTTCAAGAGATCGAGCTGCCGCCATCATCATCTAATCGTTGTCGTCTTTTCCCCTTTACTGATGATGGAGGGAGCGGTATAGTGCGAAATGTCGGTTCATTGCTACACGGAGCCTCGTACCGGAAGACGCCAAAGTTTGTCGTAGTAATCTTTACCTTATCTTGAGATATTGGGTGAACATCTGTCCAGTTGATGTGTTCTGTTACTTCCTCTGCAAGAAGAACTTGCCAATTAAGGGTCAAATATGGGTATTTTTAAAAGTTTTCTTTTTTTGTGTTAAACACTGTTTTTCACCATGGTTTATATGACTAGAGAATTTCTCAATATTCTTCTTACAGTAAGATCCATGCCGTTAATTATGAATTGAATACCGCGTTTGAACTTTAAAACACCAAGATTAACCTGAATTACATTTAAATACCCAGTCCTTACCGCGCAGTAAACGCACTTGTTCTCGGGTATAAACACCACTCAGTTAATGCTGTATAAGGAAATAATCGCTGTTTGTTCTCAGGTCCACACAAAACACATAAATACACTGTGTGAGCAGAACGTAGTTTTTTTTTGAACGCAAAAGCTGACGGTATAAATAGTTACCACTGGTTACTAAATAACATTTTAATGATACAAATTTATCATGTTTTCACACCGGTTGTTAATCAGAGGATGGCATTTTTGTCTCTTAAACCTTGTAGTGTAGAGTACGATTAGTTGTATTTACTCCGGGACTTCAGAAGTCCATGCTTCCTCCATCTTCGGGGTGATGTAATTTTGTGTAGGTAGATGCACACAGCCAAAGGTGGGGAAAAAGCAAATTATGCAGCACGTCGTAAAACCCAGGAAACTGTAATGTAATAAAGGTTTATCGCTTTATAAGCTAGTGGCTGTGTATGTAGGTAGTTACATACGTACATTATATTGATTGTACAATGAAATATTAATAACAGTTCAGAGCGTAATGAGGTAAATGTTAGGACATGCCGTGTTTGGTCAGTAAAGTATCCCACCAAATCTCAACAAGTCATATGTTCCTTCAGGCATTTACAAACCTACCAACAAAACTAGAGATTATAATAATTTCGGATGGCCATGTTGCTTCCATCTTCAGCGCTGAAGAGCTACATTCCTAAGTCCGACGAAGACTGTTGTCCAGGTACACTGTGGGCACTCCATGGCTAGTACTATGAATAAAAATTTTTGACGTTACCCTAATTTATGATTAAAGAATTAAATCTAATCATGAAGACGCCAAATTTCAGGCTGTCACACCGGGATATGACGCCATGAATGTTAGTTCGTATATACACAAGACATCAACGTTTCGGAGATACCTACTGCCTCTGTTTTCTGGATATTCCAAATGAAATGCGAAGTTATTTTTATGAGTAGCTTTTTTTGCGAAACCATGCAGGTAATTCGTAATATAATTTTGTGAAAACAGTGTGTTAGGAACATTTAAATTGCATCTCTTCTTTCACATGTACGTGTCTCTTGGGAACACGTTTTCAGTGCGCCCTCTGGCTGCTGAAAGCGCAACTACTTCCATGCTTGTATGTACGAACCAGGCAAAAAAATTGCATATTTTTTGTTTCCTTGTCATTTTAGTTTAAAGATTTAGAATATGTTTTTCTTAAATTGGATTCAACAATTTTGTGTCGAGGTGATGTAGCTCAGTCAGCGTAGTGACTAGGCGTGGCCCGGACGTTCGGAGTTCCAACCCTGGCAGAGGCAAAGAAATTATTTTAGCCACAGCATCTGCACCACGTGGGGACCGGGATAGCGCTGTCAGTATAGGGACTCGCTATGGCCTGGATGGTTCGGGGATCGGATTGCAGTTGGGGCGAGATATTCCCCACCTGTCCAGACCGGCCCTGATACCCACCCAGCCTCCTCTACAATGGGTATTGGTTCTTTCACGGGAGTAAAGCGGATGGGGCTTGGCATTGACCACCCACTCCCATCTAGCGCCGAGGTTAAGGAAAGAGTAGAACTATACCTCTACTCCCCCTCTGGGCCTTCGTGGCCTGTTATAGTTTGAATTTTATCTTACCTTTATCTCTACCATATGTCATGTCCAACTAGACCGATCTGCAGTGATAACCAAAGACTTAGGTGCTAAAGAAATGCGTCACCTGGTCGCTAATGATGAAATTAAGAATACATGGAAATATTGCTCAGTTAAGTACAAGAGTAACTTCCTCATATTTGTCATATTTGTAAGATTTGGCTCTGAATGTGTCACAGAAAGAACGTACGTACTGCGTTACATGAACCACTTTTCTCCAGCGGTGTCTTTATTCCTTCGTTTCAATAAGATGGAAGTGTTGTGAATATTTACAGGTTTCAATCATTCTTCTAGTCGGTTCGTTTCAAATTTGTCTGAAACTTCCCTGTCTGGTTTAGTAGTAACGACAGACTGCAAACTGCTCCCTGTTAAGAATTAAGCACAACAACAATAAAATTCCGTATGGTGAAATGCAGGTCTGAATCCACCCATGCACAAAGGAATTTCTCGAAAATGGTGCAACTTTTAACACTACTAGTAAGTAAAAGGACTTTCTCTCTCGGCCTAATAACACATACATCGCACTATATACATTCGACGTTTCGGCACCTACTGCTTTCTTCATCAGGTGAACAGATAGAATCTTAAATAAAATCGGCACATAAATAAATACTCGAGTTTTTTACCTCGCAACACATGAAGCAAATTGACAGGTTCACGTTCCGGTCGCTTTTATCTCGAAGAAGTATCACCTGGCATTCAGTGTATAAGGGGAATGGGTGAGACCAAGAAACGGTCCGGGTAATTTTGAGAAGAAAAATCTTGCCTCCTTATAAGCAACGGACCCAAAATCTTCAGTCGGTTTTCGCGTAGCTGCGTCATTGTCTGTAATGGCATACCTCGTATCCACTGGTCGTGAAATCTGTTACTTAGTACTTGTTCCCTTTTAAAGGCGACTACATCCTGTATTTGTCCATTAATGTGCCTGCAAAATAACATCTAAACTGACGGAAAATTTACTGCGTTTTCACTGTCACTGGTGGCGAATAAACCGGGTCATACGCCATACGCGTCAATTCCTGTTTAAAATTTGGACATAAATTTCTGTTAGTGACTGTCATGTCGGTTGTTATCAAAAAACGTATGTCCGTGGCAGAGTGTGATATGGTGATGTGGTGATATTAACGTCAGGAATCATCACCCCTGAGTCGGACATTGAAAGCATTTTATGTCAGTAAGGCATGGACGCGATACAGCTGAAATGGAATGCGCTGGAAATCACTTCCTCTCTCACGGCTTCCAGTTCCATGGAGCTGTGTCCTTCGGAGGTAGTCAGGTTGTCAAGAATGCCCTTTACGTAAAGAGGAATTATATCGTCATTTTAACAACAACCGATCACTCTTTTATATTCTGATCTAAGTGCAAACCACAAATTTGTCTCTTTAGTAGTGAAACCTAAAGACAACTCTTTAGTCATTTGGTTAATCGATTTTTACTGAGAGCTTAGTCTAAATAAATATATAAATGGGGTTCCGTCCTTCATCTTTTATCCACAGACCGATCTATGAAAAATGCAGCGTTACTTACATACAACGTTGAAAGCAATATTCTACATAAACTAACATGAAGGAATGCCGAGTGTATTGTCACATCTTGTGTAGGAACTGCCTTCTAAAACGCGTTATTGAAGGAAAGATAGAAGTGACGGGAAGAAGAGGGAGAAGGCGTAAACAGCTACTGAATGACCTTAGGGAAACGAAAGGATCAAGTAAATTGAAATAGACATGTCATAAGACTGAGTTCAGAATAAATAGCACAGTCGGTACAGTGACGAACTGCGTCTGTACAATAGACGAATAATGGTCTGATTATAGGCAATAGGAAGAAGTTTTCCTTCTGAAATTCAAGATCGGGTTTGGAGCTAACCCATCCAAGTATACCAAGGGTAACATGATCTGTTATCGCGGGAATGAAGCGAGAGTGGCGTGAAGCTTACTGTTTCTCTCTACGTAGCGCCGAGAATAAGAATCTGTGGAGTTATAGCTCCGCTTCCACTATACCCTCATGGGAAGTTGCTTTATTAAACACAGTGACAACCTTGCCGTTAACACAGTGTTTCACTGTGCTTTTTTTATTTAATAATTGTCCAACGAGGTGCAACACAAAACAGTCTCTTTATTATTCTGCAAGTTCACTCTACATGTTTCGGGTGCTAACCACACTCATCATCAGGAGTACACAAAACTGTAACTACAGCCTCCGATACTGGTCATATTTTTGTGCAGCTACCTCCCTCCAACGTGGCCAACTGGCCACGTTGGAGGGAGGTAGCTGCACAGTACTGGAGGCTGTAGTTACAGTTTTGTGTACTCCTGATGATGGGTGTGTTTGACACCCAAAACGTGTAAACTGAACTTGCAGAATAATAAATCGACTGCTTTGTGTTGCATCTCGTTGGACAATTATTAAATAAATTTTATCAGCGATGCACAGAGCCATGAACATAAAGAGTGAACACTGCGTTTTTTTTTAAATTTCTTGAAGGAAACTTAGACTCGCAAAAGACTTTTCAAAGAAAATGTTTACTTATTTATTTATATGTTATATAATGTCAGTGGGAGACCGCGGTGGCACGGTAGTGCTGTGCTACAAATCGGAAGGTCGATGGTTCGATTCCAGATAGTGTCATTGGAATTTTTTATTTACATAATACTTCCGATTGCAATATGGCCCTGGGGTCGACTCAGCCTCTAACAGAAATGAGTACCAGGAGCATTTCCGGGGGGTAAAGGCGGCCGGTGCTTAAGGCTGACAATCTTATCACCATCCCGTGCCGTTGTCATGTAATCTGGGAACCTTAATTTTCTGGAACCCTCTGGGCCACTCCAGGCCTGTAACGGGACTGCTTTACCTTTTACCTTTACAATTTCGTTATCCTTTCTCGACTGTAGAGACTCGACAAGAGATAACTGATGTATGTCAAACAGCAGTTCTGCAGGCCTGCCTATCTTTTCGTTAATGTGATTTAAAAGATTGCCATTCTTTTTTAATCTTCATTTTATGCCTGTTTATTCTGGTTGTAAATCTTAACTTTTCCTTCCTCTATTTCATGTCGGGATACACCTTGCGTGTTTGCTGCAAGTAGGAATTAATAGAGTGATTGCATATGGCAATACCTTAAAACGATGAATGTAAGATTTACGGGTTCAGCGATGCACTGTGCTAAGTGTAGCTGAATTACAATGACAGAGCTAATATGACACTAAAAAAAAAATACTGGGTTTCTGGATTTGACCATATTCTGATATTCAGAAAAGAACAGATTTTGGCAACAGAATCTGTACCCATCTTCAGGAGGAATCTTGAAGTTATATGCTGCGTTGCGTCAGGTTAAAAAAGAAGCTGGAATAAAACACATTTGGTGCGTGCAGAACGAAGGACTGCTAACTCTGTTACAAAGCGTGTTAAAGAACAGCTACGAAGTGCTGGAATTGTTCTCATCATTGTTACACGGCCCACAGTTTGAAAAGTTCCCAACAGAATTCGAAACTTCTCCCCGTGGGCTGTAACCTTACTGACATACATGCAACGTAACATTCCTGCCATTGTGGCTAACTAATGGAGAGACATGCAAAATTACCCTTACAAGCCTCCTTTGCCCCACTCTCTCTTGCTATTCTAGAAGGTTGAGATTTGGGTTAAAGTTCGCTCTTGTTTATTACCAGTGTAGGCAGACCCGCAGTACGAACTCCCACCGGAGTACTTCCGGTTGTAAATTAGCATGTGCCAGGGTGCGAGGGATAGAGAGAAGGTGTCTTAATGGACACATTAAGGCACGTGAATGGAGGAAGGAAAAGGTGTGCTGGTTGGGAAATATTGCAGCGTACTGGGCAGCGAGTTGCATGCTCTTATAATTAACGCCGCTGTCCGGGATGGCATGATTACAAGGTGCCTGGTAATTCATCAGGTTGGGACCGGAGTTGTTTGGTTGTCACGCCGGCCTTTGTCGGGTGCTGGGGGAGTATTCTGTTAGCCTATTGATGTGATTGTTACAGACTAACGTTTGACAGCTTTTTGTTTGTACTGGGGCAATGGATGTGAATAGTTCTTGTTTCAGAGACGCGTTGTGGTTGCTTTGTATTATAAATAGGAGCATTTGATGTTTATAAACAGTGGGTGCAGACGTTTGCAGCTGTTGGTGATTTAAAACATTGTTTGTACTCGCGCATTATACAACAAGCAAACCTTGCTATTGTGTCATTGTACAAGGAGAATCAACAGCAAACGCTCCTGACCTCTCGTCTACAACTTTTATGAAATATTTTATTATTATATTATTGTCTTTCCTTCCTCTCGCTTTAATGTCACAGTATACAGACTAACAACTAAGATTTTAATGAAGGAACAGCATTTAAATCGATAAAGGATAGCTCAGTCAGCATAGTGAATAGGCTAGGGGCTGGACTATCTGTAGTTCAAACCCCGGAACGGGGAAGAGGCCTATCTCTCCTCTGCGGGCTCTAGACCGGTTCTGATGCCCACCCAATCTAGTATTCAATGGGCACCCTGGTCCCAGTGGAAATCGGCGGCAGCGTGTGAATGACCACTCATCTCCATCTAGTGGACCTACTCCCTCTACATGCTTTCATGGCGTGTGTTTGGAAAATTACTTTTCACTGCATTTAAATGAAGAAACGAAATGGAATAAAAAAATAAGAAAATATTGCGTCTGAGGTTTCTGATTATACAGGATGTTCTTCCGCAGTTCACGTATATCTTTTTGATAGCTGTGGATGCCGTACATTTTGGTAATTGAACTAAGGAAATTTCATGATACGTTTGAATGTTCTGTGGCACTAGGGTATAGATATCTGCGAGTAGACATTTCGTTTTTTTCCTTTCAATATTATTGTAACAATTCAACAGCTGTTTAATCGCGGAAAGCGTCTCTAAATAAGCACACTTAAAACCACCCTTTCCGCTGCTATAAATTACAATTTTTTACACTCTTGTACCGTCGATATGACTTAGAAATAGCCAATTGGAAGTTGTGTGGGGAGAGGTTATCTTGGACTAATTTAAAGTGTATTGGTCTGGACGTACTGAGTAAAATGGTAAACAAATTAACTCCGTATAATCGGTCTCAGATTAGTTATATTTGAATGCGAAAATTTTCCATTACGTAAGCAGGATGCTGCACACTGGCCAAAAATTCGTATACGTGTGTGCTGTAGAAATTAATTAATTAATTAATTAATATGTAAAGGTATGAACGTATAGAATGAAGAAATGTTGAGTTTCATAACTTGCATATTGCCGGTTCCGGTGGTCGCGCGATCTAAGGCGTAGGTCTGTGGCATTTCGCCTGCTTGAGACTGTGGTTTCGAACCCGCCGGAGGCACGGATGTCTCTCTGTTGTGAGTGTTGTGTGTTGTCAGGTAGAGGTCTCTGTGACAAACTGATCTCTCGTCTAGAGGACTCCTACCGACTTTGGCGCGTCGTTGTGTGTGATCTAGAAACCTCAATAATGCGGAGACCATGGACCACATTGGGCTGCAGCGCCCGGGGCGGGGGGAGAAATTGTATATTAGCAGAATTTCAAGTTAATAATTTACCTCAAGATGAAGATAGAGTTCTCAGTGGATGGACTGTCTCTGCGAATAATTGCTACAAATCGGAACTGACGTAAATGACTGTCGAAATTTAACGGGCTGTGAGATAATGGTTTTTATAGGAGCTCTCTTTTGTCACAAATTGACGAAAAGGCATACTCCCTGCTGTGGTGGAACCTCAACGCGATCGTCTGTGATCTCCAAATACCAACTTAAGTTCACCACATAATGTTACCTTCCGTCGGTACAGGATGTGACGTCACGCACTTAACCGTTCTTACTCCTCTCCTGTAGCAGTTTCTTTCACATTCCAGTTTTCCATGTGACATGTTCCTTTGTCCTATTAGCGAGTATGATTGGTCATTCCCCGTTTCCCTGTGGAAGTCTTGCACCACTAGACCTATAAAGAGATATTTTACCATCACTACTGCCTTTAACATGGAGGCAGTATGTCCCTTCGAAACGTTGTTATCCATCTCCCGACAGAAATGGCGTCGCAGTATAGGTTACGATACGATTCCCCAATTACGTGTTTCTTTTCGATTCCTCCAAAACCTTCGGAGTTTTTCTCTTCATTCTATTTCAGTTTCATTTCCTTTTATGTATTTTTTCTTCCTTTTGTGGACATGCAGTCGGCAACACAAGAATATATGTGTATAAAATGGGGGCACATCCTTTTTTGTTTTCAAAACAGCGTTCATCCATTCTTCATATAGGCCTAACCCACCTCCGGATTTTCAGCGGTAGTTTGGTGAGTTTTTTTCCTCTTGTCTGGGTGATTGTGTAAGAGAGAAACAGAGAGACCTGAATGTATAAATCAACCTTTATATCATGCCCACATTCCTGATATAAGGCACGAAATTTATGAAGGCCAAAGCACCTCTTTCTATATAGGTTTGGTCAGAGGTTTACACCAATTTGACGCCGTATAGAACAAGATAAACCGTCACAACAGATGAACCTTGTAGTAAATACAAAGATTATTGGATCCAGTGGTAACAGAAGGAATAAAACAAAGTTCTTTTGTGCTTATCGTTATCAATTTGATGTTATGAATGTACAAAATTTATGATTCTGTTTCTGTATAGTGAGGCCGTCAGATATTTTGTTCCCAAAGACATTGGCAGTAGGATAGGTTCCTCTTTTGCCACAAATAGAATAGGCTTCTGACCTAAACAAAGTCGTTCAGGTCTAAAATAGAGGCTTGTTTTATCGGTAATATGAAATGATATCGCAAGTTTAGTGAGAATATTTGATACTTCTCATTCCTTTGTAGTTCCGCTGATATTATGAAATGATAGATTAAATTAATATACACAACATGATCTTGAGAATTTCTTGAATGACAACGTGATAGAATTAAGCGGTGATGTTGTCTGCAGAGCGCATTTTATCGTAACATTGTGTGGCTGCATTACCGATCGAAAAATAGGTACCCATCAACTGCTTCATAACAACAGTAGTACACCTGCATGTAGGGTCGTTCCTGCTGTCAGTGTCTCAGTACGAAAATACCAATGAAAACAGTTCATTATACCTCAGTGAGGTTGAATTAAACTTTACTTGTGTGAGTACAGCTGACGTCGGGCTATAGACGTAGTATGAAAATGGGTGCACACTGAAGTAAATTGAAAGATTTTGGTACTGAAGATTTAAGACGTGTTTCGACTTTGAACACAACGCCATCTGGATGATTTAGTATCATACACACACGCGCGCGCACACGCACACACACACACACACACACACAAGATGCCTGAAAACTGTGACAAAAATATTCCTTATTTGTTGCGTGGTAAGAAGCAAAAAAATATTCACTGCTTTTTTTTACACGTTGTTACACAGTTCATATGCCACGTGGAGCAAATACGATAGCTCAGTCGGTAATGTGACTAGGATACGGGCTGGGCGATTCGTGTTTGAATGCCGGCAGGAGAAAAGAGATTTTTTCTCTCCCACACTTCCAGATAGGCTTTGGGGCCCACCCTACATCATATTCCAAGGGCACTGGGGTCCTTTACCAAAGGTAGAGCGACTGGCAGCGTGAGGTTGTCCGCTCAACTCAATGTAGTGCCTATGTTAACAATTAGAAGACCCCCTTTTCTCTGCTCTCCTCACGTTCTTTCAAGGCGTGGACAGCACGAATTTAAATTTTGTATGATGAGTCTAGTTTAAATTACATTTTCAAGGACTTTTTTTCTCAGAATTTTGAAGTGATATTT
>Ga0123353_10013920_pt1 | contig 11563 bp, 9 predicted proteins | sample TergutLab28metaG_3_FD_92763 | JGI IMG/M metagenome (GOLD analysis project Ga0123353, IMG submission 92763) | Labiotermes labralis P3 segment gut microbial communities from Petit-Saut dam, French Guiana - Lab288 P3 | ecosystem: Host-associated > Arthropoda: Insects > Digestive system > Gut ... | reverse complement strand
GAAGTTACTTTTTTTTTTTTTTTATTATTTTGTTTGAACTTTCCCATTGGTGGAACTTTCAAATGAATATACTAAAAGGGGAGTGTTTTTGGGGGATGCAAATTGTTGGGGGGGGGGGGGGGGGGGGGGAGCTGTTTGTTTGGAGAGGGAGAACTGAATATAATTAAGTGATGGCGATCAGAGTCGTTACGCCTTGTCCTGTAATGAGTGTGCTCCAACTTTACAAGGGTGCATACTGCCTTATCTTCAGGTATACTGAATTCGGTTCATGCGTCTGAACCATATCCATTTGCCGTGCAGCAAATTCCTCCCAAGTGCCAGAACAGACTTCTACTACCCACTGTGGAAACTTGCATACTTGTAACTGACATTGTGTGATGATGATTTAATGAACAGGGGAATATTGGGGGGATTGGGGGGAGTATTGTAGCTGGTTTTAAAGTTCTTTACAGCATTGTTATGGAAGTACTGATAGAAGCATCAGCTATTTGGTACCCTGAGCAGAGTTTTGAACAAGGCTTTTTTCAGAAGAAGAGGCAGATATTGTATCTGTACATGTATGACTTTGTTTCAGTGCCACATCTGCTAATTTGTCTTGTACTGTAGTTGCTACAACCAGTTTGGTCTGCATGTGCTTGGACATAACTTGCAACCATACTGAATTTAATTCCTGGACCTTTATACCTTGATTTTAGTGAACAACCTGTAGTCAGCCTGTGCTTTGACCACATGTGGTCGCTTACAATGTGCACCTTGTGTCCCATTTCACAAGTGTTACACATACATGTGTTTTTTGTTCTGGCTGTGAGGCCACGATTAAAGGCACCTGACTTAGTAAGCCAGTGATGAATTGCAAGTTTTCTTTTATATTTGTGTTGGAAACTGCATTGGTTGATACAGCAGGCTTGATCTTGGAAGACCGTGTCATGTATTTGACTTTCTGCTGAAAGGATGTCATCCTACTAATTGGATGAGGCACAAACTTTTACTCCCGTTTTGTCGTTTGCGCACGCGTAGCAGGCAACGAGCAAGAATTGTGGGAGTCTGCAACATTTCACAGCAAACCCCATGAATACTGTGTTTACCTGAATAGAAATGTTAATTTTTTTTCCCAATTACATCATCTGAGAAATGGGAGCTAACCTTGAAATCATGTGCTGAGTTAGGAGTTCTCTTCATCAGTATGTTCATGAACATTTAAATCGTGGGAGATGTTTGTCTTGTGTTGGGTTAAATATGACATTCATCTTAAACAAACGAGAAACTCTGAAAATAGGAAGTTATCTTTTTGTCATGATTATTTAAATCACAATATTATGTTTGTGTGGCTGCATAATCATTTTTCCTGTTTTGAAGTGAATGTGTGACCACCACTTATTCGTGATCCAACACCCTCTCAGCTCTTCCCGTGAGGGTGAGAAAAGGAAGTAGCTTATTGTACAAATTGTAATGGAATTGGGAAAAAATGACGCATGTCCTGAATTCCAGTTCGATTCATAAAGTTTGTTTGGGTGTGGGGAATCTTGTTATGACCCCTCACTTCGAGTTTACAGTATAGGGATCAACTGCAGTGGTGTATAAGAATTAGGTGATATGCAGTAGCAGTCAATCCAAATCGGGTATTTTAATGACGGGAGGTATTATACATGAGTAAATTTTGAGTGTAGTGTTTGTGTTAATTAATGAACCAACTGTAAAAGAATTTGACGTTCATAGGGCCGTGCATCGTAAGATATTTCTATGGCAAAACCAACTAGATGCATCAATGTATCAAATTTATTTTATTTTGAAATGACACTCTACGTGTTTCGGACCATCTTTCTGTCCATCATCATGATATCGAGACTGTACATACAGTACCAGGCATACGTCAAACAGATACTGCTGTCTGCTTGCGCTATGTTCATATTTATGTGTTCCTGTGAATGCAGTTGGACAGTCACTGACATAAGATAGTATTTAAGATGCTTTCATCACATGCTTGCTAGATTCAGCTAGATAATGAATCCAATGTGCTATAGGAATTTGAAAGTAGGTATTTTCTTATTGTAGTCTTTGTGTAGAAATGTGTGTATGTTTATATATTTTTATTTGTAGAGTATGCATTATGTAGTGGGCCGGGTAGCGTAATCGGTATAGCGACTGGCTATGGGCTGGACGGTCCTGGGATCGAATCCTGTTGGGGGGCGAGATTTTCCACACCTGTCTGGACCGGCCCTGGGGCCCACCCAGCCTCATGTACAATGGGTACTGGTTCTTTCCAGGGGGTAAAGAGTGGCCGGGGCGTGACGCTGACCCCTCACTCCTCTCTAGTGCCGTGGTCAAGAAGGAGTAGAGCTATACCTCTACTCCCCCCTATGGGCCGTATGGCCTGTACAGAGCCTCAGTGCCTGTACAGGGTGCACTTTACCTTTTTTTATGTGTTATGTAAGTTGTGAGATTAAGCTTTCCTTCCAAGGAAGGCTCTTAGAGTAATGTGATAATAATCTCATCATCCTACATAATTTTGATTCACTTAAATCCATTTAGTTTCTTGTAAAACAGTTCCCCAAGCCGTAACTTAATATTTGTGTATGTCGCTTGTAGTTTTTCAACTGGCTAAGTTTTTTTTATATTCTGGTCTTTCCTCTGTTGTCAGTTCAGCTCTTCACAAGCTCCTTGTGGTATCCTCCATCACTTCGCCTGTTTTATTTCTTTGAGTCCAAATATTTTCTTCATTCTTCATGGCCTAGTCATTAGTGTACATACATAGGACCAAGTTCAGGTCAAATATCTCTGCATTTTCCCCATACATTGTGTTTGTTTCTTATTCTGAACATGCAGTGATTATTGTACTGTGTACATTAATCAGTTTGTATTTCTAAAGAAAGCACACTGTGTTCTCTGTGAGGTTTGAACTGTTTATTTATAGTGTAGATTAATTTTAGTCTTCAAAATGTCATTGCTTCATTTGTAGGCACTTGGAAGCTATGTTCTCCTTCAAGTTGCAAAATGAAGTCCACACCCCAAGTTCAATGACATACAAATGCTACCAGACAGTTTGACTTCCCTCACCTTCAGATGTATTTCCATGTGTCCTGTAGTTATTTCTGTCATGCTTTCTTTCTCTCTCAGATGTGCCCTTTCATCTCCCGAGATATTGATCTCATAAGGTAGCCAGTAAATAAAGGGGAAGTAAGCAAAAGCATTTGTGAAGAGAAGTTCTTGGTGTTATTAAAATGAAATGTCATATTACGTGTGGGTGGGTAGCCATGAGTCTTCTGTTTGTGTTAACCCTAGTTGTAATACAAATTTTTTAAACTTCGTTTGGGTTATATAATAATGGTGTTCAAATGTAGAGGTTTGAAGCGTTGAATCTTGTGTGGCCATGGCTAGTTACAAAAGTACCTTCCCACAATTTGTCTGGATGGATGCAGTAGTTCATGTAACTGATAGAGGCTTGGATTTGAGTGCGACATTTTGAAATTGGTTGTGGTGGTGCTGATGATGCTTGTATTGAGTGAACACACATAGGTAAATTATCAGGATGGTGGGTGAATGTTTCCTTTCCAATGTGAATATTTTGTACACAAATATAAGCAAAGATAGCGAGTACAATGAGGCATGTGTTGATACACAATATAGGACACAGTATACCATTACTGAGGAGGCCAAGGTCCACCCAGGGCTATAGAGCTGATGATGATGATGATAGTGATTATTGCAAACAGGTTGTAGGCAAAAACCATTGATGTAGAATGTACTGGCTTATTTGTTGAATTGCTAAAATCATTGTACAGAATGTTAAGGGGGGAAGTCCATGTGGGGATTTATCACGGACGAAGTGGCAGAGGCTGGTTTTTCTCCCGAGTGCTTCAGTTTTCCTGTCGGTGTCATTTTATATTTATTCATTCACATGTCACTGACACTGTGTAATCCTTGCAGTTGGCAGCATCATTAAATGAAATATTTCAAAAAGAACAGCTCCATCTGTTTTTCCAGTCACACTTTGATGGCCTGTGAGGGGTGTGAAGTTGCAACTTGTTCTTTACCTTAGAGCCATGTGGAAGTGAGGGTTGGTGGCCACCTGGCATAGTATCAGATGTGGTACCTAAGTGGTAATAAAGGAAAGATAGGAGCCTTTCTTAGGGGAATTGGATAAAAAGGATAAAAGTAAAGTTAATACAAAATGTATGTTTAATGTGAATTCACATTTGTGTATTACACTGAGTCATCTGACTAATGGGCATATTCTGGGCAGTGAACTGTCATTGATGATGAAAGTGAAGGTGAATGGAGTCATGAACCATCATCTCATTATACACGTGGTGAATGAAACAGAAAAAGTGCCTTGAATTTTGTTCCATTCATTATGATATTCTGAATTTACATACTGATACAGATAACCATATATAATGTTTATAATGAAAAAGTTGTCTCTCAGAAAGTGTTTGTGTAATTACAGCTTCCGTTAATAAATGATACGGAGTCGTATGAATGTGGTTGGTGTTAATGTGTGTGTTGATTACTGGTTGCCATAATAGCTGTACCCTTTGTATCTTGATTTTCATTGTTTTACTTTTACTGTGAGTCCCTTGTAGGCATAACGTTCAAATTCCACATACTAAACAGGTGCATGAAGATATGAATGAAGGTTGACTAACTAGATGACACTTGCATTATTATCTACTGCTCAACATGTTTCAGACGTTAATACATCCATCTTCAGGAGCTTGCGACTACTTGTTGCATTGTGTAGGCTGACTTGAGGCGTGCTGGTGTTACGTAGCGGGATTGTCTGTTGGTGATGTGGTATCCGAGTGCAGGCTGAACCACTGAACCAACAGACAATCCCGCTACATAACACCAGCACACCTCAAGTCAGCCTACACAATGCAACAAGTAGTCGCAAGCTTCTGAAGATGGACGTATTAACGTCTGAAACATGTTGAGCAGTAGATAATTAAGCAAGTGTCATCTAGTTGGTCAACCTTTATTCAAATATCAAGATGATGCACGGTCCAATACGCATAAGATGAATTTTGAGTGTTTAGTTCTGTCACATAATTTAAGGAACATTTAACTTCCCCTTTACAAAATGAAAAGCAATATAAGGCAATTGAAGGAACTGTAGAGTGCTCATGTCTTTCTGTTTGACAAGATTGTTTGTTGTGCATCATGAAGTATTTCGTGTTTGTTTCAGAATTGTATATGAAACATATCCTGCTGTGCTTTGTGTACAGATGTAGTAATTTTGCTATGTGACTAGTAACTTTTATTGCTTTTCTTGCTAGAAGTAGGCAGATAGATTGAAAAAAATGTTCCAAGCACCAATTTATATTCTTAATCATACGAGTGTTTCTTTTCTTCACACATTTGGTCATTTGCAGATTTCTGATTGGGTTACGTGTACAAAGTGCATGGGTTATGGTATGCTGTTAACCATTTTTATAAATTTCCTTTAAATTTCCAGCAGTACGTAGATTGAAAAATACCGAACAGCTGTACTGGGAAGAGCAAATACATTACTTTGTGTTTCATTCCATATGTAAGAGGTAAAACATTAGTAATGCGAGAATGTCTGGCGACATCAAACATTCGGAGTGATGGAAGCATTTTTTGCTTCTGATACATCTATATTAGTAGTTGGTATTGTTACTTTTATGTTCATACCTTGCATATTGCATAATAAATGTTCGTTATATAGCAACATATGTGCAAATAAGTAGTGTAAATTTATATTAACTTACTCCGACATATTTTGGTGTTAGTACACCATGTTCGGGGAGTTTACAGTTGTGTTAGCTAAAGTTATGGATTATTAAAGTGATAAAATACAATATGGTATTGTGTTGTTATGATAAAATGTTGGTAAATGTGGCCGCATTTGTAATTCCTGTTTAGGCTTGTGTGTGGTGCAGAGTATAACGGGAACCTTCCACACCACACACACACACACACACACACACACACACCTAACCAGGAATTACATGTGTGGCCACATTTAGCAAGATTTTATCATGACACACTACTGTATTGTATTTTATCATTGTAATAATTCATAATTTCAGCTCACACAACTGTAAACTCTCTGATGATGGTGTATGAACACTGAGACATTTCGGAGTAACGTAATATAAATTTATGCTACTTACTTGTGCATATGTTGATATATAACAAATATTTAGTGGGTATTGTTATTTCTATGTTGGTGATTTGTAAAGCAAGTAAGTCATACTGAACTGAGTTGATGATTCATGATGTGCGATGTACATTACACGATCAGTTTTGTAACAAACTTAAGTTTAACATCTTTAAGTTGGTTCACACCAAAGGAGTACAAGATGTGATTATATTAAATTTATATGTTTTTACATTTTTTGAGTCGAAGTCGGTCTTTCTGTCCACGAACATTCCATTTCCTAGCACCTCTTGACCCACACTGTGAAGTTACTGTAATGCTATGCATTATCAGTCACTGTTTACCAGTTGATATGGTGTCATATCTCTACATGTCATCATGTCCCTCAAACTAGTAATGTTTGTACGGACCGCCATTACAACCTTGAATCTCCCATTCGCCAGTAGTGATATAATGGCATTTTCAGAGATTGTGTCTGTTTACAAATGGAGGGAAGGAGTTTTGTGTGGGTCCTGTTGCATAGAAACTGTAAACGACAATCTCTTGGTGAATGGCATCTTCACTTTTCGTACCGTTTTCCTTCAGTTTGAATGTAGAAGAACCCCTCAGGATATCTGTCTGCATTTCATATCCAAACAGTAGACATTGTCCAAGGAAAATACACCTGTACTTTGTTACATCTTGTTGTCCATCACTGTGAACCAGCGTTAATGGCAGCATCGACAAGTATCGCACCTAGACCAGCTAAAACCTCTGGCATTCGGGGTTTGCCAAACTGTAAAGTGCTCCAGCATACAATTTCTTTGGTGTATTTCTCCAGGATATAATTTCTGCTTTCTTGAATGGTTCTGGATCACATCCTGAACAGATGTTCATCACTTGTCTCACCTCTCCTTCAGCAGGTTCTCTGGGGTAGTCCTCTGCTTCACTGCTAGTATCATCATCATCATCATCATCATCTTGCTGCTGAGGACCACTTATTGGGTTGATGTCACCTCCTAGAAGTCCTATTGCCGTACTTCCAATAAGCGATGGACCCTGAGATGCTAGGTAATGTCCGTTTTCGTCATCGTCGTCATCGCTGAAATTGATGGCTCGTTTAATGATCTTGTGTTCCGTGTGCTTGTGTGTGGCTCCGATTGGTGAACTTCCATTGGATTCTCTTACTCTGGATTTGAACTGTTGACTTTCCATTCCTTGAGTGTACTTCTTAGGGTGAAGTTTCTTTCTGTTGGAGGAGGGACTTCGTTTTGTCCTTGTTGCTGTTGAATTTTGCACTGCTGGCGAGACGCTTTGCCCCTCCTCTCGCTTGAACAGTGGGTGCTGGATGTTGAGGATGGAGCCACTGTCTTGATGTGGACCCAGCAGACTGCTGCCACCAAAAAGTGACCCAGTAACTGCAGGTTCATGTTGTATGGAGAATGGAGATGCTCCCGGTAGGGTGATGCTGCTGGTGCCACCTGTCGCCTGCTGCAGCAAAGACGATACCAGAAGTGGATTTCCTCCATTCGGAACTCTGGGCCTAGTTCCCAGTTGTGCATTGACATTGAGTTGGGGTATGAATTGGCCAGCTGTGAGCAGTGGGTGGGACGGTAGTGGGGGGCCTGTAGAGACAGGCAGTGGTTCGGGTGTGGTGATGTCTTCATGGTTACCGTGGTGATGTTTGTGGTCCCGGTGTGCCTTACCTGCTGCTAGGGCAGCCTTGTACAAATACAGTTGTGTCACCTCACCCAGAAAACCACCAGAGCCTTTGGGCGATCCTTTCCCTTCCAAAAAGCCACCACCATACTGCTTCTGTTCCTGTCCAGTGATGGCTATGCCACCACCTCGTATCACGTGGCCAACAAGCTGCAAAAGAAATATGTCTGAAGAATAAACACTTGGTTGAAGCCCTGTACTTCTCTTGTGCAACAATAACTCTGGGAGTCAGTGACACTCTGATTGGGAGTATTTGCTGTGGTTCGCCCTCATCAGTGGCACCTTGTAACTGCTTCATACAGACATTAGGGGCATCAAGATACAGTCTGTAGAGACTTGTAAGTCTAATTAAATTCTGTTTGGGTGAAAACAAGAAAATATTCGTATAATAGAAGCCAACAAGATGCGCTATTTGTCGACTTTATTTTGATATACAACTCTACATGTTTCGGACAGACCTACTGTCCATCATCGGAAATCTCCCATTGGCAGGAATTATTAGAAGCTCACCATATTCTCCACGTTAGCAGGATAAGGGTTAATGCGCTATAACTTGTTTAGTGCATTACACCTATACGTATTTTATTCTTATAATAGAAGCCAACAAGATGCAATGATTCTCAACTTCATTATGTTAAACAAGACTCCTGATGATGGACATCAAGCCTGTCTGAAACATGTAGAGTTTTATATCAAAATAAAGTTGAGAAATAGTGCATCTTGTTAGCTTCTATTTACGAATATGTCACGATGCACTGTTCTCAGAGTCACACAATAAAATAGTTAAACAGTTTATGTAAGTCAGATGGAAGTGTAAAGTATCAGTACATGTTTTGTGTGTTGCAATGAGAGATCCCTCGCCCAACGCGGAGGATTGGGGGTGGAGTGATGATGGTGTGTTGGCAAAACCGCGTTGCGTAAATTTCTTTTGGGAAAAATATGGCTATGTGAAAACGGAAGCCTATAGATTCTCCCCTAACTTACCTATGCCTGAAATACGTTTTTCTGCATTAAACATTTACACAATGTTTGTGTAGCTGATGCTGCCAGCTTCCGGGGCGATTGAGTGTGTAAACGTGGGCATTAATCTGCTTGTATGTAAAATATTCAGCGTTCTGCAGTCAGTTGGTTATTTTAAACCTAGTCCGCGTTGGGCGAAAGTTTACCGTATTCCACTTGTCATCGTCTTAATAGCATCGGTATCTGGGCTGTTTTGTCCTAAATATTCCGTTACCTTTTCTTTGCCTTCAATTGTCGGATTCTCTCGTCTTGATCCGTGTTTTGTGCATTTGGTTGTTCTATTCAGTACATCGTCTTGGTCTGCTGTTGAAGCAAGGGGCTGGGTCGTAATTGGTCACTGGCCGCAGCCACTAGTAAGGAATTGAGTGTTTTCTGAAATATGAATACTAACCCTGTTGTGAAAACCTCGGCCCACTCGTTCCGCGTTCACCCAGATCTGCCACTCGCCTGTCCGCCCATTCCACGATGTGCAGGAATGGTACCACCGGTTGACGCGCAGAGGGTAATTTAGTCTGAAGAAGGTGTGGCTCTCTACCGACAGGCTGAAGTAACTACTGCGGGGAGTGTTTGACACCCACAGGTAGATGGCGCGCGGTTGGTTGGGCACTGTTGGTATAGAAGAAATCACAGAGTAACATTAACCAGATTAACGACGGACTTCAACAGTTCTAGGCGTAACTTACGACGTTTCCCCCCTGTGACGTAGTATCAGCGGCTAAGCCGTTTATCGGATTTTCATGAGATTCGGTATAGGCCTTATATTTCGAAAAGGAAGAAGAATACGCCTAGCAGGCGTATATGAAATTACAATTACGTGTGTACTGTGAAACCGCCAGATATTTAGAAAGCGGAGAACGCCGTGGTAATGTCTTTGCACTGCATCACAGAGTACACCGTTTGCTATCTTGTCCATGAAGGCAATGATGTAATATCCTGCCCTGCAGCCAGCTGTACCATCTCCGCTAATCAGATGTGTTATTTTTGTGCATGTAGCAGATGCTGCTTCCTAATCTTTAATTGTAGGTGTTTTGTTTTGTTTCTTTGTTATTCATCTTATTTGTATTTTCCCCTTTTAATTACTTGCCTGTTGCAGGGCTGTAGCGTTTCTCTAGCGCTGTTGTTGCTACTGCTAGTAGTGGTAATAGTAGTAGTAGAACTAGTAGCAGCAACAGTAGTACTAGTAGTAGTAACAACAGTAGTAGTAGTAGTAGTAGTAATAGCAATAGTAGTAGTAGTAGTAGTAGTACTAGTAGCAGCAACAGTAGTAGTAGTAGTAACAACAGTAGTAGTAGTAGTAGTAGTAGCAGCAGTAGTATTAGTAGCACTAGTAGCAGCAACAGTAGTAGTAGTAGTAGTAATAGCAGTAGTAGTAGTAGTAGTACTTATTTTGTTTTCACGACGGTTTAGCTGGCTGTTGAAGAGTGCGAGGTGTGCCGGCTGATACATGCTTTCAGTGCGATGAACTTATCGTGTTCGTAGAAATGAAAGAAACACCCTGTACTTTAGTCGTCCGACACTCTTGAACATGCGTGGTTCAACCACTGTCATGTAGGCATGTATGCGTAGAATAGTCTGACGATATCGGCCAGTGGCTGCTGAAAAAATAGCTGATTTCAGTATTCTGTGTCGTGGCTGTACGTACCTGCGTACGAGAAAAGAGGATGGTCATTGGAGTGGTTGTAGAACTTGTGCCATAAGCAGACAGTGAACTCTTGGAGGTCCGGAAGAGTCGTCTTGTAGTGGATGTACTGCAGCACAACAAGCATAACGAACAATGTGGTAGTGTTGAAACTTTATATTACTAATTGCCAGTGTTTGTACAGCGTATATATAGCCCTTTGACGCCGAACGACCCCTATAGGGGTCGTACCGCACCGCTAACGTCTAAAGTTGCATTTTATATAATTATTCAACAAATACAGGCACTGAATATTTTAAACATGGTATATACTCTCTGTTTTTTCTCTTCAAAATGCAGTTTGTTTCATAATTCTAACGTATTTGGTTCCTGTATTATTCACATTTTATACACAGGGTGTGATAAAATTTAAAAAATTATTCCGGCGCCAAAAGGATAGTGTTCAGTCCAACAGTTGCGCAGTCCACAATAAACAGTCCGTTTGTCATTTGCCTCTAACAAGGGAAGAATGTTCTTTTGTTAGAGATGTCCGTAAGGATGGCTAAGTAGAAGCGGAAACATGTATCCGGCAAATGGTGAAGTGGCAAATGATTGTTTTTGAGTGTGCAATTGTTGGCCTGAAAAGTTGTATTACACGGAATATGGAAAACATGAAATATGTGTAATGGTTTGGAGTGGGCTTGTGTTTTATTTCTTTGATTGAAGGTACAAGAAGAGTGAAATATGGAGAAGTACTGGAAATATGGAGAAGTACTGGAAATCCAGTCGTGTTTCGTATCGTTTAAAGTCTGTTGGGTTTTTTTTAATATACAACTAAGTTCATTAACAAGACAGCCATTGTACGTTATAACGTTACAATGAAGCATATTCGTACAATTGTCGCCGCGGAAAAGCAATAAGTATTACATACTCTGAGTGTGTGTATGTAGCTTTAGTTATCCAGCATGCAATGCGCACTCGCCGTGTTGTCGTCCGTGGTCTTCTCCGCCCGTACATTATTTGTCGACTTTTCTCACTAACGGCTCGATTTTCGGGGGGGGGGGGGGGGGGGGGGTTTTTTTAAACAAAAATATGTTTTTTTTTTT
>Ga0123353_10013919_pt1 | contig 11564 bp, 4 predicted proteins | sample TergutLab28metaG_3_FD_92763 | JGI IMG/M metagenome (GOLD analysis project Ga0123353, IMG submission 92763) | Labiotermes labralis P3 segment gut microbial communities from Petit-Saut dam, French Guiana - Lab288 P3 | ecosystem: Host-associated > Arthropoda: Insects > Digestive system > Gut ... | reverse complement strand
CACATCACAACGAACGACACTGACACATCACAACCAACGACACTGACACATCACAACGAACGACAAAGACACATCACAACGAACGACACTGACACATCATAACGAACGACACTGACACATCACAACGAACGACACTGACACATCATAACGAACGGCACTGACACATCACAACGAACGACACTGACACATCACAACGAACGACACTGACACATCACAACCAACGACACTGACACATCACAACGAACGACAAAGACACATCACAACGAACGACACTGACACATCATAACGAACGACACTGACACATCATAACCGCGGTCATGGGAATCGTCTAAAAATACCGGAAGAAAAGTTTGCGATTTGCTGCGATTTAAAGGAATTCTCGGTGCTTTTAGCGTCAGTTTTAGGCTAAAAGTAGTGATTGCCATTGGTAAATTCAGACAGCCTGTAATAACAATTTCAGTCCGGACATTTTCTTTAAAAATTCAAGGTCATTGTTCTGTTGCATTCCGGCCACTGAATGATGCGCAGTGACTGTGTGATACATTGGAAAGGGTACAGTCTGTGTCCTTTCGAAATGACGAATACTTGTCAGGGTACAAGGTGCGATGATGATGATGGCGATGATGTTGATATAATAATAATAATAATAATAATAGTAATATAATTAATAACAACACATAATACTCTCTATATCTTCTTATCCAGCGTTACAATTCCCTGCTTGCATATTATTCATTATAAATCATGTTGTTTGTTGACACTAGGAATCCAGAACTACTGTCATACACAGTAAACCGCAATACAATGTGACGATTTTAATATCGCTGTTTTGATGAGCTGCCTTTAATGTAAGAAACACAAAAACAACGGAATATCAACAGTAAAATTCCGTGTAATATTCACCTTTTACTTTTTAAAAACTTCATGTCTTAATTGGTCTCTGGCGTACAATACAATACAGCCCCGAAGTCATGATTGGTAACAAGCCATAACTGCAAAAAGGGAAACCCTGCCGTCGACGTAGCAGTGCGTTATTACAGCTCAGTTCTGAATATCATCACGTCAAGGAGCGAAAGAGCACGTCAGAGTAAAAATTAGAGCCATTGATAAACGTCTATTGCGAAGTTATGGTTAATTCCCCATCACTTTTACAGGAACGTACTGCGTGACGTATGAACACCTTTTTTTCATGGCTCTACAGCTCTAGTATGCCCAGGCCCCCTCTCTGAGGTTCCACGATCACACTCAGACACTCCACACTCCGTAGGACTCCTCTGGACGAGTGATTGGCCCGTCGCAGGGACATCTACCTTGTAATACACACAAAAGTCACAAGAGACAGACATTCATGCCGCCAGCGATATTCGAACCGGCCATCCCAGAAAGCGAGGGGTCTAGACCCACGCATTAGACCGCGCGGACACTGCGATCGGCATGCAGACAACTTAGGAGACGTAATTTTTTGAAAAATGGACAAGTATATTTTAAATAGCCTTATTAATGATACTGCGTAATGTTTTTGTTCATTACATTCAAAGCAACTAATCTAAACAGGGCGTGAGATTCTGTTGCCACATTCTTTAATACAGGTAATGTGATTACAATGAGAAATAATTATACCTGTATTATTGTGTATTATAGTGGAGGCTTGCATGAACTATTGCCGAACTACAAGGCCTTTGCCCCACAGTAACATTATTTTGACCACAGTGAAATGCCTGAGAGCATGGGCCTACGACTAGGCATAAAATACTGGTACCGTGTCCAAACACTTAATGAGCATGCTACTTAATTTGTCTCCGTCAGACCCTTTGCATTACGGGCTGTCGTTTCTGGTCTGATTGATATCAGCTCATAATGCATGCTTCTGGACTAGCTATCACGCGAGCTCTGGTCTGCGAAAAGTGTTCATGATGGAGCCCTCACGACATTTCCTTCTATATCAAAGCCAGGGATGAAATGAAGAACTAAAAGAGAGACGCTTTTCCACTTTCGGAAAGAAAGACGAAAAATTGAGTTATGTCAAAGTAAAAGTTCGCGAAGACGATGGGTTGCTTTTTCAGCTCTTTCTTTCATAACATGGACTGCACTCAAGTTCGTTATTGTAGCTTTCACCAACATGTGACGCTTACGAGAATCCTATAGTACGATCAGTGGAAAGTTCTCTGGTGAGCTGAATGACGGTTGCTGCTGGGCTGGACTCCATTTAAAAGGACTTTCTTACGTACAGATATCAGGAAGAAGAAAATCGATATTTGTAATCGATGGGAAACAAATGGCGTTTGGGTGATTTGAGGTTATCGTAGTGGCGTTTAGGGATGTCTAGCCCTGTGGCCTGTCGAATGGTGAATTCGATGAACTGTGGTGTGCCTCTGTCTTGTAGGTAAAATTGTCACTCGGACTTAGGAAGCAAGCGACACTTGATACTTTCGTCGTGAGGTAAAAAAAATTTGGAACCTGAATTTTTAAAAATGTTGTTTATTAATTGCCCAGACGTAAACCGCGACAAAAACAGTGGCATTTAGGGGACTGATCATGAACGGTATCCAACGCTGAATCAGGACAATAATGTATTCTAATGTCCTGAAGTGTCTGTGCTGGATTAATTAGTGAAGTTTATTAGTTTTATTCGGGTAGATTTCTGGAAATTGAAAAATATACGCGTGCGTCACGGCTGCACGAACCGTTTATAGGCGCGTTCGGGAAATTGCGAAAAGCGACTGCTGGCTTCGTCATATCTGTCTCACAGTCCGTCCGTCCGTCCACACGGAACAACTCGGCTCTCACTGAGCGTATTTTAATGAAATTTGATATCTTAGTATTTTTCGAAAACCTGCCGCTAAAATTCGAGTTTTATTTAAATTTGGCAATAACCGCCGGCACTGTACATGAAGAGCTGTGTGCATTTATGGTAACATCTCACTGAATATGAGAAATATTTCAGACAAGATTTGTAGAGGAAATCAAAACACAAATTTTAATTTCAATAATTTTATGTTTTAGAAAATCATGCCGCTTGTGATATAATATGGAAATATGTAATAGTAGAGCTGGGCGGGCAACACATGACAATATGGCGCATGCGTTTGGCGTGCTGGATTAATAAGGCTAAAGACACACACTCATTTGACGTTCAGGTGACCGTGCATCGTGATAAATTCTTATAATAAAACCAACTAGATGCACTAATTTCTCAAATTTATTTTTGGAATAAAAAACTACATGTTTCGGACGGCTCCTCTGTCTATCATCAGGAGTTCTTCACTGTACACACAGCAGTGGTGTATGTCATACAGGTTATAGTTACAGCTTGTGAGCATGATCACGACGTTCCGTCCTGATCCTGCTCGCAAGCTGTCAGCAAACCTGTATGACATATACCATTGCTGTGTGTACAGTGAAGCACTCCTGATGATGGACAGGTGAACTGTCTGAAACATGTAGAGTTTTATCCAAAAATAAATTTGAAAAATTAATGCATCTAGTTGGTTTTATTATAAGAACCCTCACTCTGTCTATGTAATACTTATGGCTCTCCCACGGTAATTATAGTTCCGCGAACGCGCCTCAGGATTACGTTTATACATACATCGCCTGTCTTGTTTACGGTAATTTTAAGTGGTTTGCTTGGAAGGAAGTCATTTTGTGACCATTTTGCACGTATTATTTTATTGATTAGGTGTTTTTTATTTTAAAGTTTTGAGCCAATAGTCTCTTCTTATATTTATTTTCTTTAAGATTTGTTGCATTATTCGCATGATTACGTCATAACAGCTATGCCGGTTCAAACGTCAAATCTACTGCGCACGCCTTTAACTTCTTGAAGATCTACGTTTCTAAGTCTCGTCTTTTGGGCCCACACATTTCGAGGTGCACGTGTCTGTAGTGTAGTTAGGGGCCTCACATTGTAGGCGGCAGCTGTGCAGCGACCCAGGAACCGAGGCGCCAGCTTCTGGTACGTCAGCACATTAACGTGGGTGCGTTTAGGGATAATAGACAACGGCTGTAGTTTAATTAACTTTTGTGAAACAAGCAAATTCGATTATATGAATTCTGGATTTGTAAAGGGATGGTGCAGCTCGTCTTCGCGTGGCAAGTGGGTTGCTGTCACCACAGTATGGCATGTCGTCGGGTGTCCGATGGGGGAGCCCTTCCAAATATGCAGGGTAGCTTCGGATATATTGATTAAGCATTCGCGGACGGCCGACAGAGGGTGGTTTTCCAGCTTGGCTGTTGGATGAGATGCTAACAACTCCTCGCCGTGAGGACCTACAGTGTTACGAAACACTTCACAAGGCCTCGGACTTGATAGCGGAAGCTTGTGGATGCGGTAATGAACCTTCGGATTGCAGACAATGCGAGGAATTTCTTCACTACCTGAGGGTCTGTTAGCTTCTCAGGAAAAACCCTGCTCCATGTACTGAGTTGCTTCTTAAGTGTTAAGTTATTTGGCTGGCTAAGCGGTTGGTTAGTTAGTTAGTTAGTCAGTCAGTTAGTTAGTTAATTAGTTAGTTACTTTGTTGGTTGGTTGGTAAGTTAGTCAGTTAGTTGATTAGTTAGTCAGTTAGTTAGCAGTTTGTCTTCAGAAAACACGCCCCGATAGAAGAAAGGAAGATGTCCCCTCATTTCTTGCTATGGTTGGTGTACTGTCGTCAGCGTCATCGGTATGACACCGGGTGGAACGGATGGACAGACGGGATACCTACACTTATGGCAGTGTTTAGCCTCTTTAATATAACCCATTTATTGGCGAGGTTAGATGTTTTTGTAACTTCCTGTCTGAAATGTGTATATAGACCTATTGTAAACATATCGACCTGTATAAATAAAGGAAAGATTACAGCATTCAAAAACAACAATATTTTGTGGTGTTCTTAAATATATTATAACAATATATCTAAGAACACTATAAAATACTGTTGCGTTTGACTGTTGTAATACTTTCCTTTATTTATATACTTCAAACATTTCGGAATGGTAAACGTTAAGTTTAAATATCGATCTGTCCTAATACTAAAATTTACAAGGAATAATCCTAGTAACGTATCGTTCTACAGCTTCCAGCACTTAACACTTGCAAATAAATAATGAGTCGCGTGTCCGCCAGTAGCTGCAGATGGTCTGTTCCGGATACCCTGCAGTGCACTGTACTTTCCGTGGGGTGCGTGTCTTCTTAGGTGCTGTTGACGGCCGGCAGTACAGTCGCCTTGTGTGGCAGAACTTGAGGAGAAGTAACAATTGCCATTCTGGCCAGGAATGACACCGCTCAAGGTGCTACGTTCTGGAAGTTCACTTTGTTCAAGTAGCTTTTATTGATGTTGCGTCGTTCTGTCGCTTTCTGAGATTGTTTAATTAAATCCAGACTTAATTTACTGCACCTCCCTTCTTCCTTGAATAAGCGAGAAACAGTTTGTGAAAAGTTCGTCACAAGAGGCATTGTATTCGAATATTTTTGATCATGAGTCTGACAGCTTCTCTTTTGTTTTGTTCGGATCAATTTTTCAAGTTAGTGACTTTACAATATTGAATCAGACTCTATTCTTTTGAAGGAAGTTGCCATCGTTTCGTTTCAAAATGCTTTGGGAAAACAAACTCTCACTTCCCCCCACTCGCCCCATTTTCTTCCTTACGCCATCTCTCTTCTCATTTTGCTCTCACACCTCAGTTTCGTAATATTCAGCAGAAGTGGGGAACGGCACGAGGTGTAGAAAAATCGCTAACAATTTCACGGCCCCGTGGTTTCCTTCAAACATCTCACAATCGGCCTGGAGCCACGCCTGGATACTATAGGGCAAGGTCTTCTGCTAGGGGTGTCAACTGGCGGGCTGCCTCTGAAGATATTAAACGCTTCTACAAAGGGGCAGACGCAAACAAGCATTTACATTTTAATTAGGAAATAAGTTTTGTCAAATAATTTCATTACAAAATTAAATTATTTTCAGAGTAAACTTTGGGATAATTATCACAAGAAGGTGTTCTTTCTTCAAAATAACAGGCGTGATTGTACAAAGTACTGCTGGCCTACTCATTGTAGCCATTTCAACTACTGAGTTTTATTAGTAGGAATTCACACTAGCACAGGCTGACTACGTGGGAAAGGCAGAGAACGGCCAGTACGTGCAAGAATTGAGCGGTGTGTTGTTACCTTGTACTGTGGTCTTCTTGTAACAGATTGTACAAAACACGTTCGAAGTGCCTCGCTGTAAGATGTGTTTCATTAAAATCTGAGAAGAATAAACTGTACTTCGTACATGAAGTCCTTTACACACTTTTTATCGTGTCTAGTTTAGTTCTTCGTAGAATGAGGAATGTTTTAGGCAAAAGTCGTACAGAAAATCAAAACACACATTTTATGATCAGTAAGGTGTCCCCCCCCCCCCAAAAATCGTGCCGTTTATGATATAATGTGGTAAAATATTGTCGAGTGGTCCAGATCACAGGTGACAATATGGAGCTTGCGCATTGCATGCTGGATACCTAATGCTACAAATACACACACACACACACACACATCCAGGTTGTGTAATAATTATTGCTTTTCCACAGCAACAGAGGTTGCACGAACGCGCATCAATGTTGCGTTATAGTTACACTGAGTGTCTTGTTCTAATTCTGCGGAGAATTCGGAACTTTATAACATCATAAGTTGCGAATTCGTTTGGATTTATGCAGCACTGTTTCTTGCAGCAGATGCACAAAATCAGACAACGTTCATCCTTGTAAATAACAAACTTGACGCACAATTTTTTCTTGTATGTTTATTTCTATTCTCTACATGTTTCGGGCAGCCATGTGCCTATCATCAGGAGAGTTATTATATCAGTGCGCATTGTTATGATGTCGCATATAAACATAAAGAAACGATTGTGCGTCAAGTTGGTTATTTACAGGAGCATGCCAGGATGCACGGTCAACAAAACACAAAATCAGACACTTTCATTTAGAATGCAAAATTACCAAACGATTTTAAAATCAAATGAAATTTAAATACGTCGGAACATGTGTTCAGTAACTGTTTCTTTTACGCATTTATTATAACTATGAATGACATGTGGTATTAGTTTGGGCAGCGCAACGAAGTCTGTGGACCTTATCTGCCATCCACTAGAATGTTTTGTATGTAGCGTATTGGACATAGCTGAACCGAACTGCATTGTGATGGAGTATATCATGCATGACATGAAGTGGGTGCCATGTTGCTGTAGCTGCTTTGATAATTTTTAATATCCAGTGTGTTCTACCAACAACAAAGCTACCAGGAAATTGTTTGATCCGCATAGCAGTTTACTTTCACCTAATATCCCGCGAAGATATATAACTTGTTATAAATTGAGGGTGTTCCATCCCGTTGTGCTAATATAACAATGTTATTTATTGTCCGTCTTACACAACAATAAGATGTGAAATTAAGTTATGGTATGCAACAACGATCAACTTGTTCAACACGATCATATGATCTTTACCTGTATTTGAACCAAATTTTATAACATTTTATAACCAACGCACTGTAAACCACGTGATCCCGTAGGTAACTACTTCAGACGTACCTTGTATGATTCGTATTTTATAAGCCTGAAGATGACCCCAAGGGGTTGAAACATGTAGCTTTATTAATTGTGCATGACTTAATTTCACATCTTATTGTTGTGTAAGACGGACAATAAATAACATTATAACTTGTTGTATTTAAGCTTTTGAGGTTGTTATTGAAAACCCGAGAATGTGGCTTTCTGAGACAGACGTATTAAGAGCTTGTGAATTGATATGCAAATTGTCTGTCCGTCTTTGCAATGAATTTAGAATAAATTAACTAATCTTCTTGAAACTTGGCATAAATATGAAAGCACCGTACTCCACCCCCATGATTTGCGAATACTGCATTATAGTGACTGCAGTTTTCCAGCTTTTATGCTGGTAACTATATCAGGTCTGCTACTTTACAAGTTGCGCACATCCGCCATGTTGGAGAGTAGCTACGAATGTTGTCCTCCACTCAGTTATTCCTTTTGTTGTTAAGATAAAACAGGCCGCATTGTCGAGTAGTGGGAGAATTGACTACCATAAAGTATCTCTTGTTTGGAACGAGGGTTTACAGTGTTCAAATTAATCGATGGCTCCCTCTGATGTTCAGGGAAACGTGTTTGTCGTGATACAGGGTGTTGGAATTGGTGCGCGTCTGTGGGAATGGTTACTGTAGCACAGTGCTTGCCGTACCCAGGCTAGGTGTAATTACATAGCCTGGAATTGAATGGAAAAATTACGAAGAATGGCCATCAAGTATGGTCATGTTGGCAACATGTTATTCCACGACGTCGTTACAATTGCAGCAGCTACTTGTATTCCAAGCATGTGAAAGCAAGACTGCTTTCGATTGGCTTGAAAGAAATGCGCAAGAAATATTCGTCGCTTTTTTTTAGGTGCTATGTCGGTGTTTGCATGGAGGGACTGAAAAGAACCACCCAGAACTTCAGTCGTGATAGAACCCTCTCCAAGATTCGAACAGGACACCTCCAGAATACAAGGCAGTCCCATTTCAAGTTGCCGCAACCTGTTCGTTGTTCAGTTAAGGATTTGGCAGGAGGAGGCCGTGACTTGCTGTATTCAAAAGTGTATACCCTCCCAGTACTTGCCGAGAGTGTCTGACGAAAATCGCACAGATACCAACAGGCTTAAGGACTGGCTGGAACCGAGTGGGGAAACAAGACAGGAACTTGCTGAGGAAAGTCAGTGCGTTGCCACCTTGCAGCTCGGCCCAGTTTTGCTATCGATTGGCAAATCTGACTTCTCGGCTTGAAAATCTTGGCATTGACTCTCAGAAAGTCCCGATGCATCAGCCAAAAATGTTCTGAGAACAGGAATAACATATGTTTGTATTTTCATGTCCGACACTTTATCACACAACACCCATCCGTTCTTAGGCGAAATGCTATTGAGGTAATAAAAAACTGATAACCACCAGTTTGCATACAGTTGGGAATAATGCCTTATTTCAGTTTATATTGTTATATTTCCAACCACATATGAATAAAACAGTAATCGTGGTTAAAAAAGTTTTTTTTGAGGTCAACTACTGCTAAATACAGGTCACAGACCTAAAATTCTATATCAAGTCATTTTCGAGAAGCACAACAAATAATTATCAAAAGATGGTAAGAAATTATAAGTTAACCCAGTTTTCTACTGAATTCCAGTTAGTAAATCGTTATATCCTCCTTATGGGTTCGAACATAAAGTTTTGTTCAAATTGTTCCTATTTCGTAGAAATTAATAATGTGGGAACTTCAAATACTGCAGTAATCATTAGAGTCGGTCATTAAAAGTTGACAGGCTGATAAATTACTTCGGTTTCCTGTACTAAAACTTACTGCCTGTGAAAGTATTAGTGGAATGGAAGCGGAAACCTTATTGAAAAGTAAAATTGTTTGTTTAATATATGAACATTTTTCTGAAGTTTAGTAAAAAAATGGATGAAGGCAAAGGTAATGTTTCTCGTGTTCACACCAGACATGCATATAGAGGGAGTAGAGTTATAGCTACACTCATTTTTAATCACGGCACTGGATGGAGGCGAGTGATTGGGTAACTTCACACGATGCGACCGTTCTACTCCTGATATATAACCCCGTTTCCCATTGACTGTGGGAGTGCGTGGGCCCCGCAGCTGGTCACAACGCTCTGACGTAACGACCCTTACCGCTAACGATATTCGAACCCTGGACTGTCCAGCTCGTAGCGTAGTTGCTGCACCGCTACACTGCAGATCCATTTTAAGAAGTATATAATTTCTAAACCATATTATTTAATTTCTCAGTGCCTTAATATTTCAGCTTTATAAGTAATGATGGCAACATATCGGACATGAATTATTATTCTTGTCATATTCAGAGGTGTATTTTCAAGGGAATGTATTGTATCGCGCTGAATAAAAGGGCGAGCTGTTTGTTGTCGTGGCATATTCAGGGCGTCATTCATCAGTTTCCCGGGAGGAACTGAGAAAAGTGACGACCACAACCTTCAGTCATGTTAGCAGGCCTTGTAATCTAGATGAAACTCAAGACTGCCCGAAAATGAGAGAATTGCCGATCGTCACAACTTGACGATCGATAGCTAGTTATTAAGGCAAGAAGAGCGTATAATGAGAACTGTTCAACAAATAGAATTTATTTTTTATATTTTTCTATTTTGTTGACCGTGCATCCTAATATAATGATTTACCAACTTGATGCACAAATTCTTTATTTTAATGCATTTATTATATTCCTCTACATGTTTCGAGCACTATTATGCTTATCTTCAGGAGGACAAATTGTATTAACACCTCATCTGGTACCGTCACTCTTTTTGGGTGGCTGTCAGTACACAGGTTACGAGAAGACGAGGTCCTCTCGTAACCTGTGTACTGAACAGTCACCTAAAGAGTGTGACGATACCAGATGCTGTACTAATACAATTTTTCCTCCTAAAGATGAGCACAGTAGTGCTCGAAACATGTAGAGGAATATAATAAATGTATAAAAATAAAGAATTAGTGCATCAAGTTGGTAAAAATAAAGTACTATCAAATAGACTGTAATTTGTGTGACAAAGTCACGTTATGCCGACTTCTAACATCCAGACCGTCGTGGGCCAAGTCGCCGTTTAATTACGAACTGACCCCGTGACTTAAAATTATTAGTGTACCGTGTAGTAAGACAAGTCGTCACGTATATTCCAGCAACAGCACTATAATTGTTTGTCTTTGTTGAATACCTCCGAGAATGGCCGGAAAGAGCCAACAAATACAGGGGGATCAACATACGTTTGCATACTACTGTGTCTACTTACAGTGTAGATGTTGCAATATGTACGGTGACTACGGTATGATCTTTTGCCGTTTTGCTGACCGTGCATCTCAGTGTATTTATCTCAGTATTTAACCAACTTGATGCACAAAATTTTTGTTTTACAGTAAGTTTATTTCATGTCTCTACATTTTTCGAACACATATGCTCATGATCAAGAGGTCAAAATTGCGTTACACAGCCTGTGGTATCATCACACCTATAGGCGCATGCGCTTTGCATGCTGGGTAACTAAGGCTACAAGCCCATGCTCAGAATACATAATACTTTGTAAGGTTTATAATGGTAGTCAAAACACAACTCTAGGTATATTTATAGCACTAATGGCTAGAGCTAGCAACTACATGTTTCGGCCTTAATAATGGCCATCATCAGGTTGTGCAGTACTTAGTGTAGAATAACTATATAATATGTAATACTTTTTGCTTTTCGACGGCAACAATGGCTACGGGAAGGAGCCTAAATGTTACGTCATATGTCCATTGCCTGTTTTTTTATTACGCTATAGACAGACGCGTTTGCTCTTGCCACATTATTGCGTAGTTTTCAAACGTAGATTTGAAAGAACTCTTTCATTTTCTCGACCGCCTGAATTCGATATAATTTTGACCCAACGTTTTGAAACAACACGTGCCTTGCAACTAAATGTATAACACAATAGCTAACTAACTAACTAACTCCGTGGTACAGACTCCTCTTGAAAAGCATATTTCCTTACCTAGT
>Ga0123353_10013917_pt1 | contig 11564 bp, 9 predicted proteins | sample TergutLab28metaG_3_FD_92763 | JGI IMG/M metagenome (GOLD analysis project Ga0123353, IMG submission 92763) | Labiotermes labralis P3 segment gut microbial communities from Petit-Saut dam, French Guiana - Lab288 P3 | ecosystem: Host-associated > Arthropoda: Insects > Digestive system > Gut ... | reverse complement strand
GCGCCCGCGCTCAAACCGAAGCGTCACGCCCTCGAAGCGCACGCCCTGCCAGGTGGACGGCACGTTGAATGCGATGGTTCCCTCCACCGACTCCGGTACCGGCGCGGTATAGACCTCGCCATCTGGGAGGTTGCGCTCACCCGCGCTGACCTCAACGGGAATGCCCTGGATCGAGAAGCGGAGGTCGGTATCCGGCCGCACAATGCGCACACGGTCAATGCGCCGCATACGCGCCTGAAGCCGCGCCATGGCAACGCCGAGTGAACCGTAGTCCAGCATACACACGCGAAAGTAGTAATCCTCAAACCGGGTGAGCGACATGCCCGCGCAATAAGCGTAGAACGGCGTTGGATAAATCGCCACGCACCATTTGACGCCCCCATCCCGGACCTTCCGATTGGCACGCTGGTCGGCAAGGGCGCGGATGGCCAGCTTTTCAGCGGGCGCCTCGGAGTACTCCATGGGGTTGTTCGTGGTGCCGACGCTGATCATGGCATCCATCCTGTCCATGCGCGCGGCTTCGTAGTCGGCTTCAGCCCCGGCGGACACCTCGCTCAACCCCAGCAACAGTTCCTTGCGCAGCGAGGGAATGGAGAGTTCCACATGGGGATAGGCGCCGGCGGCGTATGCCGCGCGGATCAGCTCCGCCACCAGTTGCTGCTCGTCGGGCGTGGCGCGGATCAGCAGGTGTTCCCCCTGTTTCAGCGATACCGAGTATTCCACCAGCCGCTTCGCCAGCAGCCCCAGGCGCTCGTCATGCATTGTCTTCCTCCGTGAACATAGGGGGCATGGAAATCCCATGCCCCCGCGTGAATGCGCCAACCTTACTTCTGGATGTCGGCGCGGGCGATGTATAATGTTGCGCTGGCGGAGATGAACCAGTCCTTCACCCAATCCTGCATCATGATCGCGCCGGACGGGAACTCGGTGGGCACGATGGGGCTTTCCTCCATCAGGATGTGCTCGGCTTCCACCATCCCCTCCAGGGCCTTGGCCTGATCCATCTCGGACCTGGCGGCGATGATCAGTTCGTCATACCTTGGGTTGCCCCAGCGGGTGCAGTTGTCATAAGCGGTGGACAGGAACAGCTCCAGGAATGTCATAGGATGCTCATAGTCGCCGCCCCAGCCGCCGAATGCGATATCGTACTCGCCGTTCACCATCATGGGGAAGTTGAGCTTATCATCCACAGGCAAGATATTCGTGTTGATTCCCAGGTTTGTCTTGAGCATCTGCTGCACGATCTCCGCGTTTTTCACGCGGGACTGGGCGCAGTGCAACCGGTAGGTGGGCAGGCCCGCCCCATCCGGGCAGCCGGCTTCGGCCAGCAGCGCCTTGGCGGCGTCGACCTGCGCGGTGGGCGCGAGGCCGTTGTCGCCGGATACCTCCCGGAAATCCTTGCCATCCAGGATCATCCCGCCCGGCACGCTGCCCATCGCGGGCAGGGAGGTCAGGTTGCCCAGGCCCTCCAGGTAGCCCTGGCGGTCGAAAGCCAGGTTGATCGCCCGGCGCACCTTGGCGTCGTCCAGGCCCGGGGTGGTCACATTCAGCCGGAGGAAGCTGAAGCGCAGCTGATTGTAGAAGTACAGCCTATGATCGGTGGTCATGATGTGGACCAGCTCGGTTTCAGGCAGACTCTGGACTCCGTCCACATCCCCCGCCTCAAAGGCGGCGTAGGCGGTGTTCGTGTCGCTGATGAAGGAGAACCGTACGCTTTCGATGTTCACGTTCGCGGCGTCCCAATAGTGCTCATTCTTGACAGCGGTGATGTAGGAGCCGATCTTGTACTCCGTGAAGCGGAACGGCCCGTTGGAGATGAACGTGTCGGCGCTGAAGCACCACTTCTCCGGATCCTTCTCGACCATATCCTGCCGCACGGGCATCCAGCAGCCCGCCAGAAGCGCCTGCAGGAAGTAGGCGGCGGGCATGTTCAGCGTCACCACCAGCGTCTTGTCGTCCGTGGCCGCCACGCCTACGTCCTCGGCTTTTGCTTCACCCTGACCGAACTCCTCGCCGTTTTTGAGGAACATCTCCACAAACCAGCTATAGGTGGAAGCGGTCTCGGGCGTCAGCACCCGCAGCCATGAGTACTCGAAGTCCTTCGCGGTTAGCGGCTGGCCGTCCGACCATTTCAGACCGTCGCGCAGGTAGAAGGTATATACGGTTCGATCCTCGTTCACATCCCAACGCTCCGCCGCGCCGGGCACGATGTTGCCCTCGGCGTCCGCGGTCACCAGACCCTCAAACAGCGTGGCGTAGATGGTGGACTGGGTGGAACCCTGGGAGATGCCCGGGTCAATTCCCGGCGGTTCGTCGGTAAAGCCCCAGTGGAAGCTCTTGGTCGGCGCCTCGGCGCCGGCCAGGAACATGGGCATGCTGCCCATGAGCAGCAGCACAGCTAACAAAACAGCAAGCGTTCTCTTCATGGTCGTCACTCCTTTTTATTTTTCTGCCCCCCAGGCCGTCCCCGCGGGGCGGAAATTCACGAAAACAGATGGCAGGCGACCCAGTGGCCGGGCGCGGACTCCTTCAAGCCGGGCGCTTCATCCGGGCAGCGCCCCTTCACGCAGTAGGGGCAGCGCGTATGGAACCGGCAGCCGGACGGTGGATTGACGGGGCTGGGGATCTCACCCTCCATCGCCTCATCGCGCTTGCCCGCAGCCCTGTCCGGGTCGGCGACCGGAACTGCGTTCATCAGGCCCCGGGTGTAGGGATGCAACGGGTTTTGGTTCACTTCCGCACTGCTCCCCATCTCCACCAGCTGCCCCAGGTACATAACCCCCATCCGGTGGGAGATGTGCTTCACCATAGCCAAATCGTGGGCGATAAACAGGTAGGTGAGCCCCAGTCCGTCTTGCAGCTCTCGCAGCATGTTCACGATCTGCGCCTGGATGGACACATCCAGCGCCGAGATCGGCTCATCGCACAGCACCAGCTCCGGGTCGGTGATGAGCGCGCGGGCAATGCCGATGCGCTGGCGCTGGCCGCCGGAAAACTCGTGCGGATACTTCGACAGGTGTACCCGCGACAGTCCCACCCGCTCGATCCACCGTACGACGCGCTCATCGATCTCAGCACGGGAATAGCGCACGGTTGCCGACAGCGGTTCTTCGATAATGCGCCGGACATTCATGCGCGGGTCAAGGGAAGCGTACGGATCCTGAAAGATCATCTGCATGCGCGGCCGGATGGATGCCAGCTGCTTTTCGTCCAGCGAGGCGATGTTCACGCCTCCCAGCTCAACCTTCCCTGCCGTAGGCCGATAGAGCCGGATCATCGTCCGCGCCACGGTGGACTTGCCGCAGCCGCTCTCACCCACCAGGCCGAAGGTCTCGCCCTTTCCAATGCTGAAGGACAAGCCGTCCACGGCTTTCACCACCGTGAGATTCCTCATCAACCTGCTGCCCTTGACAAAATGCTTCTTGAGCCCTTCCACGCGAACCAGATCGGCATTCATGGCATGCCCTCCTTTCCCGCGCTGCACCCAGGGTCATGGAGCCAGCAGGCCGCCGTGTGCGTGGGCGACAGCCGGTACGCGGGCGGCATCTCCGCGGCGCACACGCGCATGGCGCGCCCGCAGCGGTCAGCGAAGGGGCAGCCCTTGGGCGGCGCGAGCAGGCTTGGTGGCGAGCCCGGTATGGAGAACAGCTTGCCTCCCTCTTGGCCCGCGCCGGGCAGCGAGGCCTTGAGCCCCTGGGTATAGGGATGCGCGGTCCGGTAAAAAATCTCACGCACATCGCCCTGCTCCATCACTTTCCCGCCGTACATCACGGCCACGCGCTGGCAGGTCTCGGCCACCACGCCCAGATCGTGCGTGATCAGCAGGATGGAGGATCCGGTTTCGTCGCGCAGGTTTTTGATCAGCCGCAGAATCTGGTTTTGAATGGTCACGTCCAGCGCGGTGGTAGGCTCGTCGGCGATCAGCAGCCGCGGCTTCATGGACAGCGCGATGGCCAGCATCAGCCGCTGGCGCATGCCGCCCGACATCTCGAAGGGATAGGACCGCATCCGCTTCTCGGGCTCGGGAATCTTGACCAGGGTCAGCAATTCGATGGCTCTTTCGCGCGCTTTGTCCTTGGGGAGCTCCTTAAACGCGCGGATCCGCTCTATAATCTGCGTGCCCACCCGGATGGTGGGATTCAGAGAGGTCATGGGGTCCTGAAACACCATGGCGATGCCGCTGTTGCGCACGCGCCGCATTTGCTTTTCGGGAAGCGCCAGCACATCCTTGCCGTCAAACAGCACCTTGCCCGCGAGAACCTTTCCGTTGTCTGCCAGGAGGCGGGCCGCCGACAGGGCCATTACGCTCTTGCCCGATCCTGATTCGCCTACCACGCCCACGATCTCGGTCTGCCCTACGCTGAGGTCCATGCCGCGCACGGCCTGCACCTCTCCCATAAACGTGAAGAAGGACGTATGCAGCCCGCGGATATCCAAAACAGGGTCTGCCAATGCCGTTCCTCCTTCCTACGTCCTCAGCCTCGGGTCCAGCGCGTCCCTGAGCCCGTCACCGATAAAGCTGAACGCGAACATGGTCAGGCAGATGGCGGCGGATGGCAGCAGAATCTGATAGGGCGCCGAACGGATCGCGCCGATTCCGTCGTTGCTGAGAATGCCCCAGGATGGCATGGGCGGCGCCACGCCCAGGCCGATAAAGCTCATGAACGCTTCCGTAGCAATGGCGCCCGGGATGGAAAGCGTGGCGGACACGATCACCGGGCCCACGCAGTTGGGCAGCAGGTGCCGGAGGATGATCCGGAACGGCTTGAGGCCCGCGATGCGCGCGGCCAGCACAAACTCCTGCTCCTTCAGCGACAGCACCTGCGCGCGCACCAGCTGCGCCATCCCAAGCCATGACGTGGCTGCCATGGCGATCAGTATGTTATAGATGCCCTGGCCGAAATACACCATCAGCAGGATCACGTAGATCGTGGACGGGATGGACATCAGAATCTCGACCAGGCGCATCATCAGCACATCCACATTGCCGCCGTAATAACCCGCGATGCCGCCGTACAGGATACCGATCACCAGGGTAAAAAACGACGTAACGAAAGCCACCAGCAGGGAGATGCGCCCGCCGTACAGCAGCCTGGTCAGAATGTCGCGTCCAACCGAATCGGTCCCCAGCAGGTAGTTTTTGTTCCACTGGACGCTGCGCCCGGGCAGCGGGTTTCCCTCACCGTCCAGGAACGCGACGCCGTCGACAAATGACAGCGTGTACGGGGCTCCATCGATTTCGTATTCATACCGCCTGTCTGCAAGCAGCTTCTTTACCGGTTCAACCGCCTCGCCCACCGCCCCGTCCCCATCCACGCGGAGCACGCGCAGCTCGGGATGGACGTAGAAGCGGTCGCCGTTTGCCGCCGTTTGGATTTCAATGCGCGGGGGCATATTGCGAAGGTTGAGCTGCTGGGCGTCGTAGCTTTTTTGGGTGAGCGAAGGGCCGATCCAGGCTGACAGCAGAATGAGAGCGATCACGAAAAGCGAGGCCATGGCCAGCTTGTTTCCCTTGAAGCGGCGGAGCACATCCTGAAAGTAGGAAAGCCCGTCCTGGGTGCTCTCCAGCTGGCGCTCCGCCTGGGGGAGAGGGCTGAAGTCCTTTCCGGCCACGGTCTCACCTCCTATTTCTCATACAGCTTGATGCGCGGGTCGATCACCAGGTACAGCACGTCGATCAAAAAAGACGCCACCACCATGATCGCCGAGGAGAGGATCGTTAGCCCCATCACCGTGGTATAGTCGCGGTTGCTGATGGAGTCTACGAAGTAGCGGCCCAAACCGGGGATCGCGAAAATTTTTTCGATGACGAAAGTGCCTGTCAGGAGCGCCGCGAACGTCATGCCCAGGGACGTGACCACCGGGATCAGCGAGTTCCTGAGCACATGCGCGGTCAGGATGCGCCCGGGCGACAGCCCCTTGGAAGTGGCGGTGCGCACATAGTCCTGGGAGAGCGTATCCAGCATGCTGGAACGCGTGAGCCGTGACGTGCCGCATACCGGGCCGACCGCGAGGCAGATTGCCGGGAGCACGTAGCCCGCCCAGGTGTCATTGCCGAAAGTGGGCAACCAGCGCAGCTGTACCGAAAAGAAGTACAGCAGGAAGGTGGCCAGTACGAATCCGGGCACGATGATGCCCACCGTAGATGCCGCCATAATCGCCCGGTCGGCCAGCCGGTTCCGCCGCAGCGCCGCCAGGATGCCCAGCGGAACGCCCACGGCTACGATCAGCAGCGTGGCCCACAGGCCGATGATCGCCGACGGCGGCCAGCCTACCGCGATCATGTCGTTGATCGTCTGCCCGAAGTACACGAAGCTCGGGCCAAAATCAAAGCGCAGGACGCCGGCCAGGTAGTCCGCATACTGGTTGAAAAGCGGCTGGTCCAGCCTGTACTTGGCGTTGAGCGCCGCTTCCACGTTGGGCGGCAGCACCCGGTCAAACGAGAACGGCCCGCCTGGGATGGCGCGCATCAGGAAGAATGTGGCGGTAATGATGATGAACAGCGTCACGATCATCAGCAGAAAGCGCTTGGCCATGTAGCGCAGCACAGCTACACCCCCTCGATTTCACAGCGCGTGTTGGCCCGGGCTATCAACACCAGAACTCCTTCCGGATCGGATCGAAGATCCCCCATGCGCAGACTGCGGCCGTTCCCGGCCCGGACCCGCAGCGCGCCGTCCGCCCGGGGGGTAAGCCACGCCCGCGAAAGCCGCCCCTTGGACCATTCGGCGCTTACCAGGACATTGCCGCGCGCCACCAGCCCGTCAAACCGCCCGCTTTGCCAGCTGGCCGGCAGTGCGGGCAGCAGAACGATTTCGCCGTCATGGCTGTGCAGCAGCATCTCGGCTACCGCCTGTACGGCCCCCAGGTTGCCGTCGATCTGCAGGGGCATGGCATCCTCCATCAGCTTTGGCACATGGCCGATATTGCAGCAGCTGAACAGGTTGGGCTGGCATGATCGCCGCACCATCGCGCCGATCATGTCGCGCGCGTCGTCGCCGCGGCACAGCCGGGCGTAGAGCCCGCCTGCCCAGGCGCGGCTCCAGCCGTTGTTGCAGCCGCCGTTTGCGCGGCGCTTGTCAATGGACACGCCCATCGCCTTGAACAGTTCCCCGTCACGTTCCGTGATCTGATCGTAGGGGTAGGCCCCGATCAGGTGCGACTGGTGGCGGTGCTGCGGCTCCGCTTCGCGAACCTCGCCGTCCCACTCCAGGATTGCGCCGTCACGGCCGACGCGGGTGGGCTCCAGCCGCGCCAGCGCGTCCCGCAGCGCGGCCTCGAAGCCCTCCGGGCCCTCCGCCTCCCGCAGTACCTCCAGCGCGCGCAGGCAATTCCGAAAACCCAGCGCGATCAGCTGCGAGTCCATGGCGGTCATGCGGCAGAACGACACGCGCTCTCCCCGCGAAGTGTAGTAGAAGTTCTCCGGCGAGCTGGTGACGCCCATCACCAGTCGCCCGTCCGCTTCCGGCTCCAGATAGTCCAGCGCGAACAGCGCTGCGTCGCGCAGGATGGGCCAGGCGCGGCGCAGGAAACCCTCGTCCAGCGTGTAGCGGTAATGTTCAAACATGTCCGCCGCAATCCACAGCCCGCCCGTAAACCAGTAGGAGCAGTGGGTTCCCGCGTCTTGCACGGCGGTGTCCGCCCACAGGTCAGTGTTGTTGTGCAGCACGAACCCGCGGCATCCGTACATGCGGCGCGCAGTCGTAAGCCCGCTCTCCCGGATGCGCTCGGCCAGCCGAAAGTATCCCTCAAAGCAGTCGCTCATGTTCGCCGCGTCCACCGGCCAATAGGCCATTTGCAGGTTGATGTTTGCGGTGTACTTGCCGTCCCAGATGCTCATCAGATCGCGGCACCACAGCCCTTGCAGCGCCGCCGGGAGCAGGCAGTCGTACCCGCTGGCAAGCAGCAGGTAGCGTCCGTAGTGGAACAGAAGCAGTGTGAGCCGGTCATCCGGGGCGGCGGTGTCAGCGAAGCCCGCAGAGGCCGGGCCGTCGCCGGCGAACGCGTCGAACAGCCGGTTCATGGGCGGCAGTTCTCCCGCTAAACCGGTGAGGCGCACGCTGGCCGCTCGGTACATCGGCTGCCAAAGGCGAATATGCGCTGCGCGTACCCCGTCAAAGCCTTCGTCCAGCGCCGCGCGGGCGCGTTCAAGACACGCGGGTTCCGGGTTTTCCCCATCGAAATCGGTCCCCATGGCGATGTACAGCTCGGCTTCGCTGGCGTTCTTGATCACCAGCTTGTCCCCGATGCGGTCGAACGCACCGTCGCAGCGGCCCAGCATACAGGTGAAGAACTCCAATCCTTTCCGCCCGCCCAGGCTGCCCCTGATTGCCACGCCGCGCTCCGGAAACACGGCTTCGTCCTCGTGGGTGCCGTAGCTGAAGGAGGAGACGCGCTCGCCCCGCTCTACCCCGGCGAAGAAGTCCAGCACCGGCACCGCGGCTCTCACGCGAACGGCGATGACCTGATGGCCCATGGCGGCCACCGCCTCGATGGTGTAACGGACGCCGCGCAGGACATAGGTCTTGGTCGCCGTGGCGGTGTCCAGGTCCAACTCATGGCTGTATTCCTGAACGTCGGTGTCCCGGTGGCCGAAAAAATCCAACACGGCGATGCCCATCGTGGTGAAGTGGCGCTGGGTCTCCGGCGTACCGGTCAGCGCCAGTATCGCCAGCCTCTCGGCTTCCGGAATACGCCCCTCGCGCATCAATCGGCGGATTTCGGGCATCCAGCGCGCGGCATCCGGATTCACACGGTCACGCGGCCCGCCATACCAGGCCGTCTCCTCATTCAGATGAATGAACGCTTCGCGCACTCCACCCAACGCCATGGCGCCGATGCGTCCGGTCCCCAGGGGCAACCCCTCGTCATAGCGCATCGAGGGCCGGTCAAATCGAATTTTTTGATCCAAGCCAGTGTCCTCCGTAACGTCAGCGTATCGATCTTTAATACTTGGATATTTTCTTCTTGACAAATTGTCGATGATCAACTATGATCAATCAGTGATCATTTTCTATTGCATATCATAGCACAGGAACGCCGGGATGTCAATAGCCAACGAAAAATAGCGGAAGGAAAAGCACGCATGATCAGCGAGGATAGAAATATGCGCATCCTTCGGGAGGTCGGCCTGTCCGCCGGGCCGGTGGGCGCGAAGATGCTGAGCGAGGCGCTGGGAATTCCCCAGGCGACAATCGGCCGTACGCTCGTACGCCTGGAAAAACAGGGGCTGGCTGAGCGAGCCGGCAACAAGGGGCGCCAAATCACCCGGCGAGGACAAGCGCTGCTTCAAAAACAAAGCGCCGTCGACAGCAGAGCCCAGATCGCGCGCGACCTGGTGAGCTTATCCTTCGACGGTAACCGGGAGCGCCTGCTGGAAGTGATGCACATCCGCGAGATGTTGGAGCCCAAATGCGCGGCGCGGGCTGTGCGGCTGATTACCGACAAGGACCTGGTAGAGCTGGAGAACTACGCTTTCGGGCATCGCTACCGGCTGTCGCAGGGCCAAGCTGCCAACGAGGAGGACCTGGGGTTTCATCTGACCATCGCGCGGCTCAGCGGTAACCAAACGCTGTATAAAGTGCTTGCGCTGCTGCTGACCGACAACAACGCGTATGTCGAGTTCTCCCGCGCCGGGGAGGCCGAGCGAGATGTCCAGGTGACCGCACATTTTCAGATTCTGGAAGCCATCCGCAGCCGCGACTCGGATGCCGCGTGCGACGCGATGACCCGCCACCTGAATCAAGTGATCCAAGATGTCAAGCGTGTGTCCGCGACGGAGGAGGCCCTATGATTGACTACGTGCCCAGCATTTTCAACGATGTGATCGGCCCCGTCATGCGAGGGCCCTCCAGTTCGCACACGGCGGCGGCCTGGCGGATCGGAAGCCTGGCGAGGGATATGCTCAGGGGGCGCGCCTGCTCGGTGCTGGTCGAATTCGACGCGGACGGCTCGCTGGTGGAGACGTATCACACCCAAGGTTCGGACATGGGGCTGGCTGCCGGCCTGCTGGGAATCCCAATGACCGATCCGGACGCCGCCCGCGCGCTGGCGCTGGCCGAGGGGCGGGCCGACCTGACGTTTCGCGTCACGGACCGTAAGGCCGAGCATCCCAACAACTACGCGCTGACGCTGAAAGACCGGATGGGAGAGATTCGGTTTGAGGCGGTGTCCATAGGAGGCGGCATGATTGAATTGCGCCGCTTTCAGGGTGTGCCGCTCCGGCTGCGCGGCGATCTGCACGAGCATCTCGCCCTGTGCGATGACCCGGGAGCGCTGATGGCGGAGCTGGCCGCGCTGGGGGGGTGGGAGCGGCTGGAATGCCATGGGGCGGAGGGCCGAAAGCTGGTGCGCGCCGCGGCGCTGTCCGACCGCGCGGGGGAGCTCTCCCGGCTGCCGGGCGCGTGCATATTCCACCTGCGTCCTGTGGTGTCGGTGCTGTCCCCGGCGAACCTCTCCCTGCCCTTTGAGACGCTTGAGCAGTATGAGCAGGGGGTTGCGGATAACGGCCAGCCGATCTGGCAACACGCGCTGGCCTTTGAAGCGGCTCGCGGCGGCACGGACGAACGGACGGTGCTTCGCGAGGCGGGGCGCGTGTTGCGCGTAATGCGCGACGCGGCGAGGGAAGGGCTGGAGGCCGAATACTCCAACCGCGTCCTGCACCGTCAGGCGCATAAACTGTGTGCCGACGGCCCGCTGCCTTCGCCGCTTTTGAACCGGGCCGCAAGGCTGGTCACGGCTGTGATGCAGGCCAAGAGCGCCATGCTGCCGATCGTGGCCGCGCCTACGGCGGGTTCGTGCGGCTGCCTGCCGGGCACGCTGCTTGCGCTGGGCGAGGAGATGGGTTTGACGGAGGAATCCCTGATCCAGGCGTTGTTAACGGCAGGATTGATCGGGCTCTTTTTCGCGCAGCGGGCCACGTTTGCCGCCGAGGAGGCCGGTTGCCAGGTGGAATGCGGCGCAGCCTCCGGCATGACGGCGGCAGCCGTGGCAATGCTGCTGGGCGCGGGCGCGCGTCAGTCGCTTGGCGCCGCGTCAATGGCGTTACAGGCGGTAAGCGGGCTGGCGTGCGATCCGGTGGCCGGGCGCGTGGAAGTGCCCTGCCTGGGGAAAAACGTGATGGCCGGCGCGAACGCGCTGACGTGCGCCGCCATGGCGCAGGCCGGTTTTGACCCGGTGCTTCCGCTGGGCGAGACAATAGACGCCCTGATGCGAATCGGCCAAAGCCTCCCGAGGTCCTTGCGCTGTACGCTGGGCGGGCTGGGGGATACGCCCGCATCCTACCGTCTGGCGGAACGGCTAAGCAACGTGCAGAAGGAGGGCTGATATGCGGGTTTCCGGCTGTCAAGCTTTCCGCGGTCTGATACATATTGTAATAGCAGAGCGCCTGCAGATTTCCCCAATCTTTCGTACCCCCATCCTGATTTTAAATCCGAAATACACTTGCTACGAAAATAAATCCGCCTCATTGGTGATCAAATCAAAGAAATCGTAGCATTGTATCTTGACAACATAAGAATTTAGCGCTCCATGAAGGGAATCAAGGCACAGCAAACAGCAGCGGC
>Ga0123353_10013915_pt1 | contig 11564 bp, 8 predicted proteins | sample TergutLab28metaG_3_FD_92763 | JGI IMG/M metagenome (GOLD analysis project Ga0123353, IMG submission 92763) | Labiotermes labralis P3 segment gut microbial communities from Petit-Saut dam, French Guiana - Lab288 P3 | ecosystem: Host-associated > Arthropoda: Insects > Digestive system > Gut ... | reverse complement strand
TTCGCCGATTGCTTTGCCGTGGTCGGCATCGACCATTTTGAGCAGTCCGCTCTCCGGTTGATTCGGAACAACATACGGCGAAATAGGTGTCCAGTTTGTCGGCAGACCAACTCCGGCAACTTTTTCGTCGTGTAATGCTTGCGGTTCTCTTCCGACGGAATAGTCAACACCGGCAACCTTCATTAAATCGCCTTCGTAGGAAGCGTCAATGTAACTCTTTGCCCGTACTTCTTTGAAGGGCTTGTCGATTGAGACAGTTGTCTTCGGTGCCGGAACGCCGAAGGAATCCGGCGGTGCGTATTCAAGACGGATTGATTTTATGTCGGTACCGTCTTTTTGGGCGGAGATAACACGGTATTCATAGATGACTGGAATTTTTTCTTCTTCAAGCCAATCGGCGGATGCTTGCCGAAACAGCGGCGGCAGGTTGCCCAACTTGAAAATTTTTGTTTTCGTTAGTCCGCCGACGCTTCGCGGTTCGGGACAGTCCTGCATCGGTTTTATACCGGCACCGAGTACCCCGCCGAGCCAGCGGCTTGGTTCGATGACAATCACGGACATTCCTTCCTGCTTTGCGGCAACTGCTGCGGTCATGCCGGAAGGGGTTCCGCCATAGACGCAGACATCGACAATGTAGTTTCCCTGCGCCGCCGCATTTCCGGCTGCAAATGCGAAGGAAAGAAAAACGGCGAGAACCGCTAGAATAAAAGTGAACATGGTTTCACTCCTGTTTATGTTTTATGTAATTGTTTAACATCCTGCTAGAGTTTATCGCCGGCGTAACGGTGAAGTTGTGCGCCCTGCAATCTTTCAGCAGGCGGCAGCATGTAATGGTCATCGGGATTACAAGGTCCCGTTGTATTAAAAAATCTGACTGGACGTTTCATGACGGCATTTTACACCGGCAAACGGGGCTTGGCAATATCTTGCATCCGCAGGTGTAAAAACAAAAAGCATCTGACTTTGTGAACTACAAACAATCCGTGTCAAGCCAAATCGTAACGGGACCGTTGTTTATCAGTTGTACCTGCATTTCGGCTTTGAAAACGCCGGTCTCTACGGATATTCCGTATTTCCTGACGGCTTCAACGAAATGCTGATAAAGTATTTCAGCAAGTTCCGGCGGAGCGGCTTCGGTGAAACTTGGTCGTCTTCCTTTTCGGCAGTCGGCGAAGAGAGTGAATTGACTGACAACGAGCATTTTACCGCAGATGTCGGTGATGCTTCGGTTCATTTTACCGTTGTCGTCTTCAAAGATTCGCATTTCGGAACATTTTCGGGCTAGCAGTTCGGCTTCTTTTGCGGTGTCGTTTGTTCTGATGCCGAGCAGAATTAGGAGACCGGCATCGATTTTTCCGCTGACTTCGTTTTTCTCCGGCAGGAATACCGAAGCATTTTTTACCCGTTGGATACAAGCACGCATATATTTTGTTTGTTAATAGTATTGCGGGGGCTAAAGCCCCCGCCTCTTTAGTTTTCCCCAAAAACATAGTAGGATTATACCATGAAACCGCCGGTTCGGAAAAATCAAAGAGGATTCTCAATCAACCTAACACCGATGCTCGATGTTATCTTTCAACTCGTGATTTTCTTTCTCGTATCCAGCACGCTGATTAAACAAGAGGTCTCAATGCCGCTGCAACTGCCGGAAGCGAAGACGTTCATGCCTGCTGCGGAATCTGATAACCGGAAAATAACATTGAACATTCCCGCCACCGGTCAAGTGTACTTCGGTAATACGCTGTTGCCGCCGGACAAATTATTGGAACAACTGCCGAAGATATTCCGGCGCGAAGTTGAACAGCGGGGCGAAGCCGCAGAACTGCGAATCCGAATCAACAAAGACGTTCCTTACGGACCTGTTTCGCCGATTCTCGTCCAAGCCGCAAAAGCCGGTATCTGGAAGGTCTCGTTTGCAGTTATCGAAAAACAGGAACCTTAAGATTACCTCCAGGCAGATTTTCATAAATTGACATGGCGGCAAAAACCGCCAAAACTAATCGACAAAAACCAACTTTTCATTTCATAGATTCGTAAGAAAAAATTAGGAGAAAGAAACGCGAAAGAAATTTCGCTGCAAAAACTTTGTCTACCCTGCTAAAACACTTTTTATACAAAAAAATACAAAATTTTTCACGGGTATTGCATTCCGTGAAAAAATGTGATATACTGATTGAGTAATTGAAAATACCTGTCCGGCGTGGTGCCGGAATGGATTGAATTATTGAGTACGACAACAAACAATGAGAATCGCTTCGGCGACGACAGTTTTCTACAAGACCACCGGGCAACCGGAGTAGAAAATTATCGGTGGTATACAAAGTTGCGTGACTCCCGTTAAGGGAGTGTCGCGTGTATATCTACGGACAGAATCAGCATTGCGCCTTTCATGTTAGTGATGCGCCTCTTTGGTCGGAGGGATTGTTCCGTTTCTCATTGGCGTGCCGCTCCTGTTCTTGAGTGGTTCTGTTGGTGGCTCTGCCAAACTTTAATCCCTGACCGATACTTCACCATGTCGTATCTGCTGGCAATTTTTTTGTGACGAAAAGGTTGCCGTGGGCTTTCAAACCTTTATTAATTTTATAACCATGATGGCTTACGTATTTATTTCTGCTCTTTGTGTCATATTTGGGACTTTAGCCGGTTTGGTTTTCGGCTTACGTCTTGCCGCTTCTTGGAATGAGATACACCAAAAGGACACTCTCACCATCAGCGAAATTGAAAAACGCTATATTTCGCAATCGATTTATGCAGAACTCAAACAAAATTTTGACGTGTTGCAAAATTCTGAAAGTACAAGAATTGCTGATATATCTCGTTTGACAGAAGCAAATCAAAATCTTGAACATAATAATTCACAGTTATCGGAAGAACGCATTGATTTACAAAAATTTATAGAACAAAAGTATGCAGAAATAAAATCGCAAACTGCCGAAATATCACGGTTAACAGCGGAATTATCACGTTTGACGGAAGCAAATCAAAATCTCGAACAGAATAATTCATTGTTGTCGGCAGAACGCATTAATTTACAAAAAAGTATTGAGCAAAGGGATGCAGAAATAAAATCTCAAACTGCCGAAATATCACGGTTAACAGAGGAAAACAAGTACCGGCAGGAAAAAGAAATGGAAAGAGAAAAAGAATTTGCTGCGATTTTGCAACAAGTCCATGACAAAATGCAGGCGGACTTTGAAATTTTTGCGCATAAGATTTTTGAAGAACATAGTAAAAGATTCGGCGAGACCAATCAAAAAGAACTCGCAACGATAGTTGACCCGCTCAAAGAAAAAATAGCCGAATTTGATAAGCAGGTAAAAGAAGCTTACTACACAGAAGGGCAGGAAAGAGCGGGATTGAAAAAGCAACTAGAATATATCATTGAAATGAATACAAAAATGACAGATGAGGCAAAGAAATTGACCACCGCATTAGCCGGTAATTCAAAGACACAAGGAGATTGGGGGGAATTCCAGTTGGAAAAGATTTTAGAGGCATCGGGATTACAGGAAGGAACTCACTATCGCAAACAAGTAAATTTCAAAACGGATGATGGTGCTAATGTTCGACCGGATTACGTGATTGATTTACCCGAAGACCGGCACTACGTAGTTGACAGCAAAGTTTCATTGACGGCATACACAAGATATTGCGACACCGATGATAAAAAGCAGCAGGAAACCGCATTGGCAGAACATATAGTCAGCATTAAAAGGCACATTGACGAATTGAGTAAAAAGTCATATCACAATCTTGATATAAACACACTGGACTTCGTATTCCTTTTTGTTCCGGTTGAACCGGCACTATATCTTGCATTGCAACACCAGCCGACACTGTTTAATGACGCTATTAACAAAAAAGTGTGTTTGGTTTCCGTTTCAACGCTGCTTGCTACATTGAAAACGATAACATTTATCTGGCTGCAGGAAAATCAAAAACGCAATGTTTTTGAAATCGCCAAAGAAGCAGGAAATTTGTACGATAAATTTGTCGGATTTATAAAGGATTTAGAAACAGTGGGGGATAAAATTAGAGATGCACAAAAATCTTATGAAGATGCTTTTAATAAACTGTCGAGGTCGTCGCAAAGAGGAACAACAATTATCGGACGGATAGAAAATTTGAAAAGATTAGGGGCAAACGCAACTAAACAAATTGACCAAAAATTGCTGGAACAGCAGACAGACGAATAAATTTACCGACATATTAACGGAAAACTTTCTGAAAGGAACGTTGCTATGGACACATTGCCAAACTTTGCGAAACAGGATATAATGCGGAAATAATCCTGTCAATAACGTCAACAATCGTTTCATCATTTCAGAAAGGTTTTTTATGTCGAATACTTCACGCCGAAGTTTTTTGAAGAAAACGGCTGCTGTCACAGCCGGCTCGTGTTTAGCACCGGTCGTTGTTTCGTCAACCGCTCTCGGACTTGACGGCACAACACCGCCGAGCGAAAGAATCACTATGGGACTCATCGGCAGCGGTTCACACGGCCGCGGCTGGAATCTCCCGCTGATGTTCAAGAATCCCGACCAGCAAGTCGTCGCCGTCTGCGACCCCGACAAAGGTTATACCGCAGCAGCACAAAAACAGGTTGTCGATTTCTATTCCAAGAAATTCGGCAAAGAATACGAATGCAAATCATACGAGGACTTTCGCGATGTCGTCAACCGCAAAGATATTGACGCAGTTTGCATCGCTACACCCGACCACTGGCACGTGCCGATGTCCGTCTTCGCAATGAAAGCAGGGAAACACGTGATTTGCGAAAAGCCCACCCGCACTATTCAGGAAGGCCGGCTTATGTGTGAAACGCAAAAGAAGACGGGATTGGTTTTTCAAACCGCCTCTGAAAACCGGTCTATACCGGTGTATCAGCAACTCGTCAATCTTGCCCGCAATGGACATCTCGGCGAAGTTAAACACGTCAAAGTGCTTTTGCCGCCGGGCAACACAATGGCACGCGACCCGAACAAGCGCGGCGGTGAGACAACCGTGCAGCCGATACCGGACACATTGAATTATGAATTATGGACGGGACCTGCTCCGCTCTTGCCGTACATTCCGATTCGGCTTCATTATAACTGGCGTTGGAATTTGGCGTATAGCGGCGGTGTGCTGCCCGACTGGGGTTCACACTTAATCAATGCTGCGCAATGGGCTTTGGGAACAGACGATACGGGTCCCGTTGAAGTTCAAGGCACCGGCGAGTTCCCGCCGTTTGAAGAACCTTGGAATACGGCGAACACATTCAAACTTTATTACCGGTATGCTAACGGTATTACGATGGACGTATGGTCGGAAGTGCCGGGCATCAAAATTGAAGGTACAAAGGGCTGGGTACTTTCCCGCGGCTGGAGAAGTCCATTGACGGCAAGCGATGAAAAACTCCTGCAAATCAAGTTTGACAACAGCGGAGACGACAAGAAGGACTTCGGAAGACCGGAAAGCAACGCTAATGATTGGGGCGGCGGCGGAGAACACCGCGACTTTACAATTTGCATAAAGTCCGGCAAACCGCCGAAGCCAACCTATTATACGGCAGAGAGCGGACATCGGACGCATACGATAGCGCATCTCGGCAACATTTCGATGCAACTCGGCGGCAAGAAAATACTGTGGAATCCGCAAACGGAGACCTTTGAAGGCGAAAGTGCCGAGGAAGCGAAAAAGAATTCGTTCTTTGTACGTGAACAGCGTGAGCCGTGGTCTTTCGACAAGATTGATTCGTGGATTAACGTGGGCTAATAATTAGCGCAGCAACTGTATTTTTTCAAGGGGGTGAAGTCCAAAATTCCACCCTCTTTTACCTTTTACTACCCTTTGGGAGTCCTACTTGACAAAGTGGACTAAAAGAGTAATAATTAAAGGGTAATTACCGTGTTTTTCCGTTCAGAAAAGATAGAGAGGTTTATTAAAGAAAATTATGCCGAACATTAAAAGTGCAAAGAAACGTCTTCGTCAGAATATCGCAACGCGGGCGCGCAATCGGTCTGCCCGTTCTTTTGTCCGCAACCGCTGTAAGAATCTTGTGAAAGCCGTCAAAGAAGGCAACATCGAAAAGGTTGACGAACTGTTCAAACTGGCAGTGAAAACGCTCGACCAAGCCGGGTCGAAGAAAATCATTCACCGCAATGCTGCCGCCCGCAAGAAGTCCCGTCTCAACGCGCTTGTTCGTGCATTGAAACAGCAGAAGGCAGAATGAACCCTGTCAAACGACCTGACCGCAAAGAGATTCCCGAAGGAAAAATACCTTGTGAGTACTGTCCCGGCAAGTGTTGCCGATACTTTGCGCTGCCGCTGGATACGCCGGAAACCGAAAAAGAGTTCAGCAATATCTATTGGTTTATGCTTCACGATAAGGCGACCGTCTTTGTCGATGACGGAACCTGGTATCTCCTCGTTCATACGAAGTGCCGCAATTTGGACGACGCAACGAATCTTTGTTTGGATTACGAAAGCCGACCGAAGATTTGCCGGTCTTACAGTTTCAAAAAGTGCGAATATGAAGACCATTACGTCTATGACCAGTATTTTGAATTGCCTGAACAGGTTGCAGAATATGCCGCAGTTGTTTTGAGGGATAAGAAAAAGGGAAAAGGCAAAAAATGATGCTCCGGTTCGCTCTACTATTTTGCTTCTGCCTGTTTCCGTTAACGGTTCTTGCAGAAATTGACGATTCGTCCTACGAATCGCTCTTCAAGGCGGCATATCGGAGCGAGATACAAAACGGTCTGACAAAAGAAACACTGGAGGCATTGGTCAAGTTTGATGCACTCGAATTGATGTCCCTTGTTGAACCGCCCTATCGACGGAAAGAACCGTCAGAGAGTTGGGGCGCACGGCAAAGAGTCGCGGACGACACTTTCATCGTTGCCGAGCGTTTGTTCCGGGAAAAGCGCATCGACAAAGGCATCAACTTTCTCAAAACGATGCTGCCGCCGCAGGCACCGGAAGATGGAATGCTCACCGCCGGTTACGTCAGCGAAGCACTGCTCGAACAAAAACGATTTGAAGAAGCGTGGCAAATTGCCGATAGCGGTCTTCCATCAGAGCGAGCCAATAATATCTGTCGCTACATTCAGCGAACCATTGCGAAAACGTTCCATGAAGAGGAACGATCATACTTTGCTTTTTCGGCGGACTCGGCACATTTTAATCTTAAGTATAATATGTCTCTACCGGATCGTGAACGGCTTTTTCCGCCGCTTGTTCCAAACGAAGCCGACACGAAAATCTATCGAACGGAAGCCAACCGTGCCTTTGAAGAACTGCGGAAACGACCGAAACCGGCTCGTGACGAACGAGCCGTGAGATGGGCTACTGGCGATCCGTCCGTTGCCGTAGCACTGGCAGCATTGGGACGCAGCGACGAAGCCTTCGCCCTTGCAAAAACCGAAGACCATCGAGGGCAGGTTATGCGAACCATTCTGTATGAACGCCGCAGAAACGGTACGCCGGAAGAATTCGAGCAATGGTTCCAAAAGGCACGTGAACTCTATAAAGCGGAGGGGATTCCCGGCAGAAACGATCCGCGGAGAAACATAATGCCTACGCCGTGGCCTGCGACGAACAATTACATTGAGTGCTGTCTTGAATTCGGCAAATACCTTGACGCAATGGATGCCATGGAAAACCATGCCGGACAAAACGAACGCAACTTCAGGCATCCCGACAATCTTTTCTACAAAATTCCTCGCCTCAACGTGGAAACCGAGTTCCGGCACAACTCGAAGGAACTGGTCGAACGCATGCTCAAACAGCACGAAATCATTATCGCCGATGAAAAACGGGCACTCGGCACTTACACGGGTAGTCCTGATAAGAATAGTTCATCTTTGATCTATTCCAGTATCCTTGCGGCGCAACTGAACCTCGGTCTTGTTGACGATGCTCTCGAAACACTCCGAAAAATCACCAATTCTCCCGAAACCTATCGCAACTTTCATTTCATCGGCTTTCCCACGGGACCACTTGGCAGCATTGTGCTTTATGTACTCAAAAACAAGACACCGGAAGAGGCAAATCGAATCGAAACCGAGTCAATCGAGATGTTCAAAAAAGCCGACGGTGCCGAAAGACGAAAGTGGGAGGAACGCTACCTCATAGATTATTATCGCAATTTGGCAATGCGGCTTATGCAAGACGGCGAATCGGAAATGGGTGCCCGATATTTGAAAATGGCTCAAGACAAAGCGGAAGAACAACAAAAACGGCAAGAAGAGACGGAACAACGTGTTAATCCGCGTTCGGAAATGGAGAGGTTTTGCGTGGAACTCATTATAAGAGGCGAACTTGATAAGGCAACGGAAATTGCCGACCGTTTGGGGTTGCCTGACGTTTTCCTCTACTTGGCGGAAAGGCGAGCAGAAACAGGCGAAATGGAAAAGGCAAAGGCGGCGATGAATAAAACATTGGCGGCGATTCCGCCGGACGAGGTATTTCGACCGTCTTGGGTTGGCGGCACTCCGTATTCGAGGTTAGCGAGGCTTGCTGTCAAGTTCGGCGACAAGGAATTGTTCTACGACATCATGAATACCAAGGCAAAGATTGCCGACAAAGAAACATGGCATGAGGGTCCTTGCAGTTACCCTTGCAGAGAAGCGTTGAGCGATTTCACACGGCAACTGGCTGTTTACGGCGATAAAGACCATCCGCTGTTTTCACACGTGGAAAAGTATGCCGATAATTTTCAGGAAGCAGGCATCAGAGCCGAACTTTGCTTTTCGCTCGGTGTCAGTCGTGCGATGCTTGGCGACCATGAGAATGCCCGGCGTTTGTTGAAAAAGGGACTGATGCAGCCGCAAGAGCGGTATGGTTCCAAGCGTGCCTTCTGCGCTGCGGTGATTGAGGCGCGGTCGTATGAATAGCAGTGTTGCCATATTTTATCATCCAATACATTCAGCCGCAGCAACTTCAGAATTGTTCACTAAAAAACTTGCAATCGGACTGTACAAAAAGATACGCTTGCAAAGGAACTGAAAAAAGGTAAAATGTGTACTTTCAATTACTAACGCCGATGTTTTTGACAAGCAATGACTTCTTCTGCGGATTATCCTGCCCTTGATTGTGTTTATCAGCCCGACTCCGGCGGTTTTTTCGGAGAATACGGCGGCATCTACGTCGGCGAAACCTTGATGTCCCCGCTTGCCGAAGTTAAAGCCGCTGCTCTTGAAGCGTTGTCCGATAAAACATTCTGGGACGAATACCGGTATCTTCTCGAACATTATGTCGGCAGACCTTCGCCGATATATTTCGCCAAAAGATTGTCGCAGCAGTTGTCATCGGTTCGTGTATATCTCAAGCGGGAAGACCTGAACCATACCGGCGCGCATAAAGTCAACAACACGGTTGGACAGGCACTTCTTGCGAAAAGAATGGGAAAGAAGCGCGTCATTGCCGAAACCGGTGCGGGGCAGCATGGAGTCGCAACGGCAACGGTTGCTGCTCTCTTCGGGCTGGAATGTAAAGTGTTTATGGGCTCGGAAGACATCCGCCGTCAACAGCCGAATGTTCAAAGGATGAAACTTCTGGGTGCCGAAGTCGTGCCGGTCAATTCCGGTACCTCGACTTTGAAAGATGCAATGAGCGAAGCCCTGCGGTATTGGAGCGAAGTTGCGGACAGCACGTTTTATGTTGTCGGAACAGTTGCTGGTCCCGACCCATATCCTTACATGGTTCGGGAGTTCCAGAAAATCATCGGTGAAGAGTCGCGCAATCAGATGCTGACGATAACGGGTAAATTGCCGGATTGCGTTATAGCGGCAGTCGGCGGCGGCAGTAATGCGATAGGGATTTTCTATCCGTTTCTTGAAGACAAAGAGGTTGAACTTGTCGGTGTAGAAGCCGCCGGCAAAGGACTTGAGACCGGTGAACATTGTGCTTCACTGACATTGGGTACTATCGGCGTTCTGCATGGTACGAAGACGAAACTTTTGCAGGACAAGCACGGGCAGATTCACGAGGCGTATTCGATTTCGGCGGGCTTGGATTATCCGGGAGTTGGTCCCGAACACGCATACTTGAAGGACATTGGTCGAATACGGATTGAAACGATAACGGATAAGGAAGCGTTGGAGGCGTTTCACTTGTTATGCAAGTACGAAGGAATCATTCCCGCGCTGGAGAGTTCACATGCTTTAGCGCAGGTGACCAAAGAGGCGGGCGGCTTCAGCCCCCGCAGTCGCAACGTTCTAGTTTGTCTTTCAGGCAGAGGCGACAAGGACTTGCAGCACGTTTTGGATTACGAAAGTCAGTCCGCCTGCATGTTCGCCGGCGGCCCGTCGACCGCCTAACATAAAGCCCTGAATTAAATTATCAGAAAAAATAAAGCAGGAGTTTAATCGGTTATGTTGCGTACTTTCATTATTGCGGCTCTTTTTGTTTCGCTTTCCTTTTTCTCCGGCGTTGCCAAGGCACTTGTCACGATACATCCGCTGGAATCGCCTAACGAGGAGTTCAAGGTCGAAATTCGCGTCGGTCCCCTCGACCAAACGTGGGGAGTTGTGTACTTCAAAGGAAAGAAAATTCTTGAACTGTACAACCTCGGCTTCGAACTCGCCGACGGAGTATTAGACGGAGAATTCATTCCCACGCCGATGATTTCACGGGAATCCTTCAAGAAAATCCTTACCAGAGAATCTGCAAGACCTGTGAGACGTGCCAGCGGCATTAGGGTGCCTGACCCAACCCCGCGCGGAGTTCGCAAATCGTGGAAGCCGCCTTACGGTGAGCGGGACACGATACCGGAAAATTACAACGAATCCAACGTAGAGTACATAGGATTGATGAAAATCATTTTTCGTGCTTACGATGAAGGCGTTGCTTTCTGTTACGAATTTGAAACAAAGGAAAACGAACCTATCACGCTCAAACGGGAATTAACGACTTTTGCTTTCGACGGCGACCATCCCTGCTGGGCGGTCTATTCCGCACAAGGAATTTACCAACAAGTTCCTATCAGCAAGGTAAAAAAGGGCTGCGAACGTCCGCTGCTTGTCGAAGTTCCCGATGGACCGGCTATTTCCATCGGCGAAGCCCGACTCGTTGACTTTGCCCGAATGAAATTTCAACCAAGCAGCGGAAAACCAACGCAGTTGACTGCTTCCCTTGACGGCAATGTCGTGATTCAGGGAACCGGCAAACCGTACCGTTCACCGTGGCGTTTCGTGATGGCTGCCGACCATCCCGGCAAATTGGTCGAACATAATTATATGCTCCTGAATTTGAACGCTCAATGTGCGATTGCTGATACTTCGTGGATTAAGCCCGGCAAGGTTATCCGCGAAGTAACATTGACAACCGCAGGCGGCAAGGCGTGCGTCGATTTCGCTTTAGACCGGAATTTGCAGTACATCGAATATGATGCTGGCTGGTACGGTCACGAATATGACGACGATTCCGACGCAACTTTCGTTAGCATTGACCCGAAACGAAATCCGGCTCCGAATCCGCTCGACCTTCAGGCGGTGATTGATTACGCCAAATCGAAGGGAATCGGTGTGATTGTGTACGTTAATCGGCGTGCGCTGGAGAAACAACTTGACGAATTGCTT
>Ga0123353_10013914_pt1 | contig 11565 bp, 4 predicted proteins | sample TergutLab28metaG_3_FD_92763 | JGI IMG/M metagenome (GOLD analysis project Ga0123353, IMG submission 92763) | Labiotermes labralis P3 segment gut microbial communities from Petit-Saut dam, French Guiana - Lab288 P3 | ecosystem: Host-associated > Arthropoda: Insects > Digestive system > Gut ... | reverse complement strand
TAGTTTCAATATAATACTGATGCTAAAGAAAGCTATTTTAAAGAAATCTTGCCGGTGTGGCTCAGTTGGTAGAGCGGATCACTCGTAATGATCAGGTCACGGGTTCGATTCCCGTCTCCGGCTATAAAAAGTGCTGCATTGAGCGCGATTACGATGATTTTTCATTAAAATGTTTGTCGATTATCTGCACTAATATATCAAAATCCACAGGCTTGCCAACACAACTGTTCATACCTGCTTTTATATATCCAGCCACTTCTTCGGGCAGTACATTGGCAGTTACAGCAATAATGGGCACTTCTTTTCCCTTTGGTGTTTTAAGTGAACGGATTTGCCTGGTCGCTTCCACCCCATCCATTTCAGGCATATTGATATCCATAAAGATGATATCAAATTTATCAGGATTTGCTTTAAAGAGTTCCAATGCTTCCCGCCCATTCTCTGCGCATTCTATTTTTATTTGCGTTTCTTCCAGCATGGCAATAATAATTTCACGGTTTATTGCAACATCATCTGCCAGTAATGCGGTTTTACCTTTAAAAGATAATGGGGCATCATTGTTGAGTGATTTTATTTTTAATTTAGCAATAAAAATAAATTTTGAACCTTTTCCTGGTTCTGATTCAATTAAAATATCACCACCCATCATCTCGGCAATGTGCTTTGCTATATAAAGCCCAGATCCCACGCCCCCAAATTTTCTGTCTATACCGCCATCAGCTTGTTCAAAAAGTGTAAAGATTTTTTCCTTTTGTTCTTTTGATATTCCTATACCATTGTCGCTCACTTCAATTTGTAATGTTATGGTTTTGTCATCTGATTTAAGCGCAAATATTTTTAAATTTATTGAGCCTTGATTTGGCGTAAATTTAATAGCATTGGAAAGCAAACCGGAGATAACCTGTAGAAACCTTTTTTCATCACCTATGAGAGTACCAGGAATGGATGGATCTTTTTCAAAGGAGAATGATTGCATTTTAGCGCTTATTTCTGTTTTTGCCTCATTCAATAGTTCCTTTAATATGGCATCAAGATCAAATTCCATATCAACAAGAGCGAGATTGCTATGCTCTATATTGGAAATATCAAGCACATAGTCAATAAGCTTCAGTAAATGATGCGATGCGTTATTGGCTTTTACCAGATATTCATTTCTTTTATTATTGTCATCACTGTTTTGGGCTAAATGCACCATACCAATTATGGCATTCATGGGCGTTCGCATTTCATGGCTCATGCGTGAAAGAAATTCACTTTTGGCGCGGTTGCTTTTTTCTGCCAGCTCTTTGGTTAATATTGTATGCATTTGATTTATGATTTTAAGTTGACTTTGCACCCGTAATTCTACTATTGCCGGATTAAATGGTTTGCTTATATAATCCGCAGCGCCAAGGCTCAACCCTTTTTTTTCATCTTCAGCACTGCTTAGTCCTGTAATAAAAATGACAGGAATCATTTTGGTTTTTTCTGAGCTTTTCAATGCTTCAAGCACACCATATCCGTCAATTCCCGGCATAATAATGTCAAGCAGTATAATATCCGGTAAATATTCATTTGCTGCTTCTATAGCATCTTGTCCATCTTTTGATGCATAAATGGTATATGACTGGCTCAGTATATGCGTCAATGTCATAATATTGGATTTTTCATCATCTACAATGAGAATACTATTTTTCTTTGCTTCTTTCATAATCATCCATTTTTTATACCTGTTTTTTCTTTTAATACAGAAAGAGCAATAGCTGCATTTTTAAAATCAAAATCTTCTATATATTTCACAAGCTCTTCTGTTCCAATTATTGTGCGAAGTTCATCAAGCAGTCTTATACTTTCCGGGTTTCTGTTCTTAAGCATGGATTCCAATTGTTCAAATAATTGGTGCAGCTTTTCCTCATTAATAGGCACTGCTTTTTTTACTGCTGCAGCTTCTTTAAGCAAAGGCGCTAATTTTTCAAGAACAGATTTCAACTCTTTTTCCAGAACTTCCATTTCCTGTTTCATAATGGAAGTTTTGTTGTTTTTAATTATATCTTCCACTATGGCAGCAATTTTTTGCAGTTGTTTTTCTTCAATCTGTCCTGCATTGCTCTTTAAAGTATGAACCAACCTGTGCGCAAGCTTATTATCTTTATTCTCAAGAGCTTTATTTATCTCATTATATAGGGTTTTGTTGTTTTTTACAAAATTTATTTTAAGTTCTTTTGCCAATTTTGTATCATTTTCAACCTGATTGCCTTTAACTATTCTGGTAGTACTCACAGGAGATAAATATCTTAATAAGCATCTCCATAATTCCTGAGATGTGAATGGTTTGCTTATAAAATCAGGTATCCCGCTATTTTTATATAACTCTATATCATTGCTCATTATATTAGCGGTCATTGCTACTATGGGTGTGTTTACTCCCATAGAATGGATTTTTGATGCAGCTTCCAGACCATCCATTACAGGCATATTTATATCCATAAAAATCAAGTCAAATGGTTTATTATTGTTTTGGATACGGCTTGAAACAATATCAACTCCTTCTTTGCCGTTCTGCGCTACTATGGCTTTAAGACCCACTCTTGCCAGATGCTCGCATATTACCTGCTGGTTCATATCATTGTCTTCACAGACAAGCACTTCTGCTTCGAAATTTGGTTTTTCCAATTCATTGAACACGTTTTTTTCTACAGGTATATCGGAGAGTTCATCGGCTATGCTAAATGTCAGCTTAAAACTAAACTTGCTGCCGAGGTTGGGAGTGCTCTCCACTTCAAGTTTTCCTCCCATCATCTCCACTATATTTTTTGTTATGGGAATCCCCAGACCTGTACCGCCATATTTGCGTGTAATACTATCATCTGCTTGTTCAAAGGGCTCAAATATTTTAATGATTTGCTCCGGGCTCATGCCGATTCCTGAGTCTTTTATTTCAAAATATATTGTTGTTCTGTTTTTATCTGATGATACTACAGAGGCAAAAAGTTTTATCATACCTGCATGTGTGAACTTAACAGCATTGGAAAGAAGATTGATAAGCGCCTGACGCAGCCTGACAGGATCACCCATCAGTGTTTTTGTAATGGATGATTCTGCGTAACAATAAAGAGATATCCCTTTTTCCAAAGCCTTTGGCATGATCAACGATTGACAATGTGTAAAAATGTCATGCAGTCTGAAAGGAATGTTCTCCAAACTTAATTTGCCGGCTTCGATTTTAGATATGTCGAGAATATCATTTATAATATTGAGCAGCCATTTTGCATTATCTGAAATTTTGTCGAGGTACTCTCTGGTTTTTAAAGAAATATCGTTATCCAGAGCAAGTTCTGAAAACCCTATGATGCTATTCATAGGAGTCCTTATCTCATGGCTCATGTTTGCTAAAAAGATCGATTTTGCCTGATTAGCTGCTTCTGCGACATCCCGCGCAAGCCGCAATTTTTCATGACTCTTGTTTATTTCAGCGATATTAGCTAAATGCTCTCTCATGTCTCTGACATAAACTGCTACGAGATCTTCGTCACCATGTTTTACACGGACAAGAGTTATCTCACATGGTAAAGGATCTCCATTTAACAATTGATGCATCCATTCAATATGGCAATAACCTTCTTCAAATGCTCTTTTAAGGATCTTGGTACTTAATTCAATACTTTTTCCACCATCTGGCTGAAATTCAGGAGACAAAGATACAAATATTTTATTTTCATATTCTTCTGTATCTTTTATGCCAAATAGCTTCAATGTTTCCATGTTACAAAATACAATATTGAGATCTTTATTCCATAGAGTACAGCTAAGTGGTGTTGCATCAAGTAAAAGTTGCATATGCTTGTCTACTTTGAGCATGTGTTCAATGGTAGCTTTTAGTTCTATGGCAGCTTTCAATTCACGTAGATCTAGCGTATGCGCTATAACCACGTTTTGATCTTTGTATATTGTGCGAATAGCCACAATAGTGCATGGAACCAATTCTCCGCTATGTTTTTTATGGGTCCAGTCAAAACGGTGGTACCCTTTTTCAAGTGCTGCTTGGAAATGTTTATATCTCAGTTCATAAGAAATTTCTCCTGAGGGTTGATATTCAGGCGAAAAATTGCTAAACTTGGTAAGGTATTCTTTCTTGTCGGATAACCCGAACATATCCATTACAGCCTGATTGCAGTCCATGCAATTGAAATTTTCGTCAAAAAGAGTTATCCCGTTAGGCGATGTATCAAGCATCAATTTCAAGCGTTCGTCCGCCTCCTGTACTTTGGCGATTGTATCTATCAATTCAGTAATATCATCGCGCTGCTGCAGATATACTTTTGAACCATCAGGCCAGTCGATTATCCTGCTTATGATCCTGTAATGCCTGCCTGTTATTGGATTTTGCTCTTCCCAGAAAACAGAGTCGCCGGAATTGAGTTCCTGCTTTCTCTTTGGGCAAAAACCACATCGCTCGCCAAGTCCTATCTGAAAAAACTCCCAACATTTTTTTCCTTTAACGTCTTCTGTCAGTTGGAAAGCTGTTTCCATTTTTTCGTTGAGAAAAATTATGTTGTCGTTTTCAAGATCTGTTATTAATATTTGGGCTTCTACTGATTCCAGCAATTTTTCCATAATACTAAGCGCTGTTGTTTTTTCAGATAATTCCCTAAATGTGCTTGTATATCTTTGCATAAATGTTTTGGAGATTATTATAAAGAGTACTGTTGTGATGATCCCCAGAAGAGCTGCAAAAAGTATCCAGTAGTTCATGACACGCTGACTGGCAAGGGTCGAATCGATATTTACGCCAACAAACAACATACCGATCCTCTGGTTTTCCGATACAAGAGGGGAATAGTGAACACCATACATCTTGCCTAAAATGTCTATGATCCCAAGGTAATAATCTTCTTTTTGGCTGTATATTGCTTCTATGATTTTATCATCAGCTTTTGTCCCTATAATGCGATTACCGGATTGATCTGTGATAGTTGTAGCAATCCGTTCTGAACCTATAAAGATTGTGGCTTCACAGCCTGTATATTCTTTAAATTTATCCAGATACTTATTTTTTGCGAGGTCGTAATTGCAGTTGACTATACCAATCAATTTGTCTCCGTCATAAACAGGAGCGCTGGCATTAATTGTCAGGAGTCCTCTCAATAAAAGTGATATGGAACTTGATTTAACACCTGTCTGCAGTACAGCCGCAATGTTTTGCTGCATGGAAACATCATCTCCATATTTATCATTATAAGATCTGCAAAGCACGATCCCATTCGCATCACAGATACTTAAGAGATCAATACCTATAGAAAAATCAAGGAGATTATTTTTTAATGCATCGTAGTCTTTGCTTTTTATGCTATTTATCGTGCTTTCCCTGCTCGCTATCAATTCTGCCCGGGGCATTGCTCTTTCTTTAAGTTCTTCCAAATAATTGAAAAGTTCCTGTTTTGCTGTTATAGCTCTGTTAAACGTAAGTTCGGAAACAATGGCGTTTGTTTGCGCCTGCACTATGAAAATGATTACTCCCAAAGTGAGTATAAATATCAGTGTAAATATGATATAGACATTGTTTTTTGTTTTTTGCGAACCCACAACAGCTCCTCCTTGCTCAAATTGAAAATGAGGTCATCCATTAGTGATATTATATCAATTAAAAGTTGAAAATGGGAAGTAAAAGAGGCGGTTTATTACCTTTCTGTTAAGTCTGATTGATTCTAAAAATATTTTAAAAATATTTTTTAAGAGCATACAAAATAGTTTATATTTACTATAATGATTCTTATAGTATTTTAAAAAAAGTTATAAAGGATTTCATGGCTAAAAATAATAAAATCGAAAAATTCTTTATTGAAAAATATCTTGATTCACTTTTAAGTAATTCTCAGACACTTAAAATTGATTCTAACAGCAGGATCGTGATATTTAGCGATCTTCATATTGGCCGCAGAAATAGAAAGGATGATTTCCTTAACAATTCTTCAATGTTTATGTATCTGCTTGAACATTACTATTTACCGCGCGGTTATACACTATTTTTAAATGGAGATATTGAAGAACTCCAAAGAAATTCTTTTCATAAAATAAAGGGAAAATGGACAGACCTTTATGATCTTTTTAATAAATTTAGTTCAGAAGGAAAATTTTATAAAATTATTGGAAACCATGATATAGATCTTTTTAAGTATAAAGACAAATCAGGTATAAGCAATAATCTTTATGAAGCAATGATTCTTGATTTTGAAGGTAATAGCATACTTGTTTTTCATGGACATCAGGCTTCAATGTCATTCATTCTTACTTCAAAACTTGTTAAATATGGACTTAAGTATATTGCGCAGCCGCTTGGAATAAAAAATTTTACAAGGTCCTATAATAACACCAGAATTCACAAACTGGAACAATTTATCTATGAGTTTTCCAGTCAAAGAAAAATTGTCTCAATTATCGGGCACACACACAGACCTCTTTTTGAATCTCTTTCAGAGGTCGATTTGCTGCTTTACAAAATAGAAAGTCTGTTAAGGGCATGTCCTGAAAAAAACAATGATGATCCGGAAAATTTAATAAAATTTGAAGCTGATATAGAAGATGAAATAAGAGAATATAAGGAACAGATCAAAAATATTTATAAAGAAAATAATGAATATAGATTTAAAAGCAGTCTTTATAATCAGGAATTTGTAATTCCATCAATATTTAACTCAGGCAGTGTTATTGGGAAAACAGGGCTTACTGCTATTGAAATAACAGGCAGCGATATTTCACTTATACACTATTTTGACAGTAGCAAAAAAGTAAAAAACTATTCTTATAGCGAAGAAAGGATAAACCAGATCAATGATACTTCTTATTATAGAACTGTTTTAAAACAAGATTCACTGAGCTATATTTTTAGAAGAATAAAACTTCTTGGATAGCTGAAAGTGCTCCCGAAAATTGGCAGCATGGCTTGTACTGGCAATTCCTTTTATTTTTATACGATCAATTATTACTCTCTGTTTTATAGGCTGACAATTTTTTAACGATCCGGGAAAAATCCGCTTCGTCCAGGGTTTCCCGTAGCCATGTAACAAGTTCATCGTCCTGCTCGTATTCATAACGCTCAAGTTCAGCCATAGCCTCATCTGCTCCATCCATGTCGAAGTTTTTGCTTGCAGCAAGAAGTTTTGCCAGAGTTTCAGTGTCCAGCTTCTCCTTTCTGGATTTTGGTTTTTTTTCAGCATCCATTTTCCCGAGAAAATCTTCAAGAAGTGTAATAAAGTGTTCGACAGTTTCAATAAAATCCTGGTTATTGTTGGTAACGAAATTAAAATCACCTGATTTTGCAGCTTTTTCAAGAGCTTCAGCTTTAGATCCAATTTTCTCGGCAAAAATACCTCGGCTTGCTCCCTTTATCCCATGCACTGTTATAGCATAATTTGGCAAAGTTTCCTGGCGTACCTCTTTTACCTGTTCAAGCATGGGTCTTGTATTAACAGCGAAAGAACGGAGGATTTTCAAATACACCTCCTCATCGCCGCCAAAGCGTTCCAGACCTTTTTCCATATCCAGTTCATGATAAAAATCGCTCAATATACGCCGGTCAAGGCCGCCCCGTCTGTCTGAACTTGAGCGGCGTTCCTGCCCACTGCGATTATCCGGAAAGGTATTTCCATCAACGTTGATTTGTTTGATATCAAGTTTCTTTTCCTGCTCTTTGCTGCGTACCCATTGGCGGATAACAGTATCAAGGAGGGTTGTTTCAATAGGCTTTGAAATAAACGCCTGAAAACCATTTTCCAGAAAAATCTTTTCATTTCCTGCTATGGCATTGGCAGTGAGCGCAATGATGGGAATGGTTTTTGCATACTCTGTATTTATTTTCCGTATGAGCCTGGTTGCTTCAATGCCATCCATGTCTGGCATCATATGATCCATGAATACTGCATTATAATAGACGGATTCATTACTGATTGCATCAATAGCTTGCTGACCACTTGTCACACAATCGATTTTCATACCATATGGCTTCATTAGGCCTTTGGCAACGTCAAGGTTAGTCTCCACATCGTCCACTACCAGTACCTGCGCGTATGGCAGGCTGATTCGCGTTAGCCTGGAATCCCGTTCCCGTTTTCTCTCGGAATAATTAAAGCTTTTGAGATTGTCAGCTGTTTTTTTGCCTATCACTGTTTCACTTACAAATCCTTGCGGGATCTCTATTTTAAAAATACTGCCCTTTCCATAATCGCTCTCGACTATTATCGAACCACCCATTAAATCAAGCAGTCGTTTGGCAATAGGCAAACCTAATCCAGATCCCATGATTTTACGGTTAGCTTTTGAATCCATCTGAGCATAATCTTCAAACAATTTACTAATGTTTTCAGGCTGTATTCCTATACCAGTGTCCCGAACATATGCGGTCATTAAAACTGTTTCGCTGTCTTCCTGAATGCATTTTATGCCAAACTCGACTGTCCCTTCCTTTGTATATTTGAAGGCGTTTGATAAAAGATTGTTGAATATCTGCTTTACTCTTAACTCATCGCCAAAAAGCTGCGCAGGTATATTTTCGTCTATACTGAGAACGAATTCAATGGATTTTTCGTTTCTGTGCATGATACTTTGAGTTACAGCATCGTTTATCAAACTTGGTATGTCATATTCAATAGGAGTAATGATGAATTTTCCTGCCTCAATTTTTGAAATATCAAGGATATCATTGACAATGCTTAGCAATGCCATGCCTGCGTTGCTTATCTTTTCCAGATTCATGTAATCCTCTTCATGTAAAAATCCGGCTCCCAGAGTCAATTCAGATAATCCAAGAATTGCGTTCAAGGGAGTGCGCATTTCATGGCTCATGTTAGCAAGGAAACTGCTTTTAGCATGGTTGGCGTCTTCAGCTGCCTTAAGTGCAGCTTCCAGCTCAGCAGCGCTCCGTTCGATCTCATTCATCATCTGTTTATATTCACGAAGGTCACGCACATAAGCAGCAATGGCGTAACTATCCTCATAGGCAACACGTACAAGCGTAACCTCGGAAGGTAACAAGGTGCCATCCAATGCCTGGTGCATCCATTCAGCTGTGCATTTGCCTTCTTTAAATGCTTTATTCAAATAAATAGTCACCAGATCGCGTGATCTGGAGCCATTTTCCTGATACTCCGGAGAAAGTTCGTTGAATCTTTCCACATATTCGCGTTTATCTTTCACTTTGAATAGACGGACTGCTTCTTCGTTGCAGTCAAAAAGATTCAGATCTTTATCCCAAAAGTTTACAGCAAGAGGAGTAGTGTTCAATAAAAGCAGTGTGCGTTTGTGTACTTCGCGGATTTCTGCAGCTTGTGCATTACGGTTTATAGCATTCACCAGCATCAGTCCTGCAGAATGCAATATGTTTATCTCTCCTTCTGCAAAGTAACGTTCCATGTGACAATCGTCAACACAGAATACTCCCCAAAACTTTTCATTGTAAAATAAAGGAATAGTGATTGTTGACTTTAGTCCAAGAGGAGCCAATAAATTCTGATCCTCTTGCGGCAGTGCCGAGATGGGTCCGTTTAGATATTGACCGCGAAGGAATAATTCCTTCCATCTTGCGCTATAGGGTATTGCTGTTCCATTAGCGATAGGAGGAGCTTGTCTGCCAATGGCAGATAGCCATTTATACTTAAGGACAAAGTGAAGCGTATCGTTGCGCATTTCATTTGGCCAAATCTGTACACAATCCGCTTCCATACACTGACCAATAAGTTCCATCCCTTCCACTAATGATTCTTTGAAACGCTCCTCATTCGCTGCAGTTAGCAGAACGACTGCAACACGGTTTATAACACTTAGCAGCTTGTCCCGTTTTTCAATATCACCCATCATTTGTTTATGTTCGCGTAAATCACGCGTATATCCGGCAATAACTTCTTCGCCCTTTTGTTTTAAACGGATCAGTGTGATTTCTGCAGGCATCAGCGTTCCATCCAATAACTGGTGCATCCATTCAAGGACATATCTGCCTTCTTCGAATACTTTTTTTAGTATTTTGTATGTTTTTTCGTTTGACCGTAAACCATCAGGCTGAAATTCCGGTGAAAGTTCGAAATACCGGTCTATATATTCCTGTTTGTCCTTCATTTTAAAAAGCCTGACAGCTTCTTCATTGCAATCGAAAATTTCAAAATCCTTGTTCCATAATCTGCAGGCAAATGGTGTTGCGTCCATCAAGAGTTTCGCATTTTCATGCTCAGCTTGTATTTGAACTGCTTGCTTCCTGATGGTTTTAAAAGGTTTAATGGCGACTCTGGATATAAAAATGGAAATAATAGCTCCTGCTATCAGAAAAAGCAGGGAAGCCAGCAGTAACCCATTTTGGAGACCTTGCAGGGGGCTTTCATCCATTGGAGCTGATACAGCGATGAACCAGGTAGCTGTGGAATCAGTGACCCGCTTGTATACGCAAAGACGCTCTTTTTCTTCATAGAAATATCTTCCGGAACCATGATTGCTTATGATTATTCTCTGGAAGAATTCTCCAGCTGTCTTTAATTTAACATTGGTTTTTGACTCCTCAATAAAATTATGCTGTTCCAAAACAAGATAAGGGCGGTAATGAGAGATAAAGACACCTTTGCTATCGATCATAAAGATATTGCCTGTTTCCCACAGCTTGTATCCCGAAAGGATGTCAGAAAAAAACATTCCTGATATGGTAGCTGACATAATATTATCGTTACTCATTGGTATGGATATGTGCATGACAAAATCTTCTTTTTTGTTGTTGCTGTAATGCGGGCTTGATATGATTCTTCTGCCGCTTAAGACTGTCTGTATATATTCAGGCTCAAAAGTAAAAATATCATGGTATTCGTGCGAGCCATAATGTGCTATGACTTTTTTTTCTTCGTATACTGTGAGTGAAATAAATTCCGGAAATTCCTTTATTTGTGCATCCATGATTTCAAGCATTTTTTCAACAGAATCTGCATTTAGGAGCCGTTCAGCCACAGTTTCGGCATTTGATTTTAAAAGACTTATTTTTGTAGATACTACTGTATCTGCCACATCCAGGGTCAATAAAAACTCTTGTTCCATTGCCTTAATCAGGTTTTGTTTGGTAAAAGAGTGGCTTAGGAAATAATTCGCAGTTGTAAAAGCGATAATGATCGCCATAATTACCAACGCGGCTTTTACTCGCATCTTCACAGTATCCTCCGAACAAAAATATAGTACTTAATTGTATATCCGGATTTCAAACAATACAAGACGAATAAAATGTTGGAGGCAACCTATTATCGTATCAATTAGTTATATGGGCGATTTTTATCATTGCCTTTTCAGTATTTTCTTTTGTATTAAATGCGCTGAATCTTACAAAACCTTCGCCGCATTTTCCAAACCCTGAACCCGGGGTACAAACAACACCTGCTTTTTTAAGCAATGAATCAAAAAAATCCCATGAAGATGTTCCTGTTTTTACCCAGACATATGGAGAGTTGTCTCCGCCAGTGCACTTGTAGCCAAGTTTTATCATAGAGTCTCTTATTATTTTTGCATTTTCAAGATAATAATCGATCATGGCTTTTACTTCTTTTTTACCTTCAGAAGAATATATTGCAG
>Ga0123353_10013910_pt1 | contig 11566 bp, 7 predicted proteins | sample TergutLab28metaG_3_FD_92763 | JGI IMG/M metagenome (GOLD analysis project Ga0123353, IMG submission 92763) | Labiotermes labralis P3 segment gut microbial communities from Petit-Saut dam, French Guiana - Lab288 P3 | ecosystem: Host-associated > Arthropoda: Insects > Digestive system > Gut ... | reverse complement strand
CCTATCGGAAGCTTGGTAATTCGCGGACAAGTAGGCTCGGCGTTTGAAATAACGGGACTTAATATAAGCGCGGGCAACGCTACTCCCGGTACGCCTCCTCCCGCTGCGTTTAACGCCAATATGCTGGGAACTCAGTTTCAAGCGAACAGAGACGTTGAAGTTCACTCGACTTCCATAGAAGTTTTTGACAACACGGGAGCCGCTCATACCCTTATGATGACCTTTACGCATACCGGAACTCCAAACGAATGGCTTTGGGAAATTACCCCGCGCGAAGGACAAATGATTTTGAGCGGAGCGCACGGACGACTTCACTTTGCTTCGGACGGAAGCCCCGCTTCATTACAGTTTCACGACGGCAGCACGGAATTTAGATTTGACCCGCGCAACGGAGCAGGAGAAATGGCGGTAAGATTAGACGTCGGCATTGCCGGTTCGCACTTGGGAGTAACGCAATTCGAAAGCCCGACGACAACCGCAATCGTAGCACAGGACGGCTACCCGATGGGACAGTTGCTTGACATTTCAATAACCGAAACGGGCGAAATAAACGGACTTTATTCGACGGGTATATCGAGAACTTTGGCGCAGATTTTGGTGGCGGAATTCCAAAACCCCGCGGGACTTTTGAGAACGGGCGACAGTATGTGGGCTGAATCGCATAACAGCGGTAACGGCGTGTTGCTCAGAGCGGGCTCAAGCTCAAAATCCTCGATTAAACCGGGCGCGCTCGAAATGTCGAACGTGGATTTGGCGGCTGAATTTACCGATTTGATAAAGACTCAGCGCGGTTATCAATCAAACGCCAGAATAATATCGACTTCGGACTCACTTTTGCAAGAATTGGTGAACTTGGTCAGATAATATATAAAAAAATAACGGACGGCTTTGCGGTCGTCCGTTATTTTTTATATATATAAAATAAAAAATTCCCCCATCGTTTTGCGGCAAAAATTATATTATGTTTGAAAAATTCTCACAAAGGAGCGAATTGTGATTAACTTACACAGACTACGCGGTCAAGGATTTATACTGAACGCCGACTTAATTGAGTCGATAGAGGCGAATCCCGACACGCAAATAAAACTCTATAATGGAAATTCATATTTGGTAAAAAACAGTGTAGCCGAGGTTGTGCAAAAGGCGATTGAATACCGAAAACTCTGCGGCGGAACATTAAGAGTAGTTAACAGCAAAAGTGAGGAACTTGAATTATGAACATAGCGACAATTGTCGGCATTGCAACAATGATCGGACTGGTCATAATGGCTATGATGGGTACTACCGGTCCGGCGGCTTTGGGCGCATTTTTTGACATACCGTCAATACAAATCGTGGTACTCGGAACTCTTGCCGGCGGATTTGCTTCTTTTCCGTTGGCTAAGACTGTGAAAATTCCCTCTGTTCTCGCGCAGGCGATTGCAGGCGAAAAAGGAGATCCGATCGGAACCATTAAAATTTTGGTCGATTTTTCGGAAAAAGCCCGAAAAGAGGGTATCTTGGCGCTGGAAAGCGGTGCGAACAAAGTTCAGGACGAGTTCCTTAAGCGCGGACTTAACCTCGCGGTTGACGGCACCGACGCGGGACTTATCCGCGATATTCTCAAAGCCGAACTTTCGGGAATGGAAGCGCGCCACGAAGATTACGTAAAACTTTTCGAATATATGTCGGCGCTCGCTCCCGCTATGGGAATGATAGGAACGTTCGTCGGTCTTGTTTTAATGCTTGGAAACCTTACCGACATCGAAAGCTTGGGACCCAATATGGCTATCGCTATTATTACGTCCTTATACGGCGCAATTATGGCGAACTGCGTATTTACTCCTTTGGCAAACGCGCTGGGCGAAAAAACCAAGAAAGAACTACTGATAAAAAACGTAATGATAGAAGGTATAATGTCGATTGTCGCAGGCGATAACCCAAGAATCGTAGAGCAAAAACTTGCCGCATGCCTTGATCCGGTAAACAGGATAAAAGTAATCAAGCAGCGATAGGAGGGAATAATGGCTGAAGAGAATTTGGAAGAACAAAAGTGTCCTCCCTGTAAACAACGAATAGCCGCTTGGATGACGTCATACAGCGATTTGATGGCTCTTTTGGTGTGCTTTTTTGTTTTGCTTTTTGCGCTCAGCACCATAGATCCGGGTAAATTCGATTTGGCGGCGAGCTCTTTTCAACAGGCGTTTAACGGCGTTCTTACAAGTTTACCCACAGTTCCCATTCATCAAGAAGTAATACGTCCTCGTTTAGGCGGAGACGCGCAAAATAAGCGAATTGCCGCGGACGCCGCCTCGCGTTTGCGCGAAGTTGCCGCTCGCGAAAATTTGAACGAAGCAATCAAAGTAGAGGTGACCGAATCGGGGATTGCAATAAGAATATCGGACAGAGTAAGTTTTGAATCGGGGAGCGACAGGTTAATGACGCATTTTTCGGAAATTTTACAGGAAATAGCCCGCATAGCAAACGAAATGCCCGACCGCGAAGTTCGTGTTGAGGGACATACCGATAATGTTCCCATAAGAACGGTAAGATTTCCGTCTAACTGGGAATTATCTGCCGCTCGGGCGGTTGCGGTCATAAGACATTTACAACAGGACGGTGTTGACCCGTCGCGGCTTTCGGCAGTTGGTTACGCCGAGTTTCGTCCTGTCGCCAGCAACGCAACAGAGTCCGGTCGCCGCGAAAACAGAAGAATAGAAGTATATATAGAGTATCTTGAAAAACGATAAATAAAATTAAATAAACTATCTTATTTGTGTTTGGCACAACTTTTGAATATAAAATAGAAAACTTTTCAAGGAGAGCAAAATGCCGGTAGAAGAAGAAGAAGTAAAAGAGAAGAAAGTTAAAGAGCCGCCGAAGCCAAGGTCAGGTCCCAATATTGTTGTGGTTATAGCCGTGCTTTTGGCAGTTCAGGCGCTCGTTGCGTTTTTGCTTATAACATTTGCGCTTCCGCCCGGCGGCGGTGGCGGCGGCAGAGAGTGGGATGAGATTTTCCACCCCGAAGCGGCAAGACAAGTCAATCCTATGGACGAAACGATTATATTCAGAATGGAAACGACTTTGAGTATCGTCGGAGGACCGCAGGGAATGCACTTTGTAAGAGCGCGGCTTGCGTTGGCAACCGACAGGACCGATAAAGCAAACAACAGAATCGAGTCGGGTATTTTAGGAATAGAAACGCAAATAAGAAGCAGAGTGAACGGGTATTTGTCGTCATTGTCGTATGAAGAAGTGACAAGCGGAGTTATTCGCGACCATATCAGCGCTTCGCTTTTAAGAGAAATAAATTCGTTGATTGCGCCGGCTAACATCGGCAAATTATCGAACGTTCACATTGAGGAATTCCTAGTTCAATAGAACAGGATAATGTTGTAGAGACAAGGCACGCCTTGTCTAAAAAAAGGAGGACAAAATGAGTGAAATTTTATCGCAGGACGAAATAGACGCGCTTTTAACCGCTGTTGCAGGCGGAGGCGACGATCTTTTAAGTCCGGATATGGCGGCAAATTCGCCAAACGAGATTTCAATGTCTTCCGTTTCATCGTCGGGGCATTTTGCTTCGGGAGGAGAAGAGTATTACAACCCGTCGTCGGCGGACCCCGACAGTTTTGTGTCGTGGCTTTACGATTACAACGCCAGCGAAGACGAAGAAGATTTAAGCGAAAAACGCCTGAACACCTACGACTTTCGCCGTCCCGACCGCGTTTCCAAAGACCAAATGCGTATTTTGGAAAACCTTTACGAGTCGTACGCACGCCAATTTTCCAACACGCTTACAAACTATTTGCGCACGCTCGTCGAAATTCGGGTTGCCTCGGTCGAACAATTTACATATTCCGAATTTATTATGTCGATTTCAAATCCAAGCTGCATTCACCTTTTCAGAATGGAGCCGATAGAAAATACCGCGATATTCGAGATAAATCCGTCTTTGGTTTTCCTCATTATCGACCGACTTTTCGGCGGTTTCGGCAAACCGTTTGCGACAAGCAACGAACTTACTCCGATAGTGCAAAACGTTATACGAAATATAGTCTCGCGCGGACTTGACGACTTGGCGAATTCGTGGGAACACATGGGAGATTTCTCGCCGAAAATCACGAACTTTGAGACAAATCCGATGTTTATTCAGATTGCGCCGCCGAACGAAACGGTGATTCTTATCACTTTCGAGGTGCAAATCTCCAAAAGTATGGGTATGATGAGTATGTGTTTCCCGCACAAAATTATAGAACGTCTGTTCACGTATATGACATCGGAAAGCTGGATAACCACAAAAGTCCAGACGACTGCGGAAACTCGCAGAACTATGGAAGAAGAAATTCAAGGATTGAGCGTTCCGCTTTCGGTCCTCATAGGTCAGACAAAACTCACCATTCGCGACCTTTTGCAGCTGGCAAAAGACGATATTATATGCTTAGACAAGCAAAAAGACGAGGACTTGATTGTCCAAATAGGCGGAAAAAGTAAAATGGCAGGAAAAAGCGGCGTAGTCGGTCGTAAAAAAGCGATACGAATTACGGAAATTATAGAGCCGGAAGTGCCGGGCGTAACAAAAAGATACAGCGGCAAACGAAAATTGCAAGACGACGACGGCGATGACGATGACGACGATATGACTGTCGTTGAAAACGACGAAGATTTGGAGGATTAATATGTCGGATTTTCTTTCACAAGACGATATTGACGCGCTTTTAGGTCTCACAAGCGACGATGCTTCGCCGACCATAAACAAGGGCGAAATAGCGACAAACATATTGAATATGTACATAGAGCACGTCAAATCGGTGGCGAATACAAACTTGGGACGTCCCGTAAACGTAGAAATTAACTATGTTGATACCGTCAATACCGCGGTTATAATCGAGAAAATAGGCGCAAAATATCTTTTGATTGACGCTCCTTATTCGGGCGGATGCAACGGAAATATGCGTTGTATTATCTCCAAAGACAGCGTTGGTATTATGTCTGATTACATGATAGGCGGCGACGGCACGGCTCCGTATTCGGACGACTGCAAAGATGCTATGACTGAATTTTTCGGTCAAATTTCGGGTGCGTTTGCGACTGAGTTGGGCGCGAAAATGGGCTCTTCCGTCAGCGCGGATTCTTCCGCAATTATGGACAGCGCCGGCGGCGAAGTTCTCGATGGCGACATTACCGCATTTTGCTATATAAGCATAGATGGCTCGGAGCCGATAATTGTGCTTATATCGCCCGACGACATGCTTATAGAGGCATTAGCGCCTAAAGAAGTTCCGCAATCTTCGGGCTCAAGCGGCTCAAGCAATTCCTCTTCTTCCGCTCAGGCATTTGGCGGCGGCGGTATGGCGGCGATGGGTACGGGCGGCGCGCCTATAAATATTTTCTCTTCAAAAGCACCCAAAATAAACGTGGATATGCTTTTGGACGTAGAACTCGAAGTGACAATAGAACTAGGCAAAACGAATATTGCGATAAAAAAGGTCTTGGATTTGGCGCCCGGCGCGCTTGTTGAATTGGACAGATTTGCCGGAGAGCCCGTTGATTTGCTCGTAAATAACAAGGTCGTCGCAAAGGGTGAAGTTGTAGTAATAGACGAAAACTTCGGAGTAAGAATTATCTCCCTGGTATCCCCCGAAGAACGTATAAGAAGTCTAAAATAAAACCAAGGCACACCTTGCCTAAAAAAAACGTAGAGACAAGGCATGCCTTGTCTAAAAGAAAAGAGAGGACGATAATATGAAAACACACGATCTAATAATAGTCGGCGCAGTGGTAATGATACTTTCGTTCCCGCTTATGTGGCTGATAATGCTTTTGGCGACAGGTAACGCGAGACTGGTTTTCGAACAGGATTTGGCGCGAATGATAGAAGTTGCAGGTGTGGCTCGCCAGCAGAGAACTACCGACAGCCGCGACTCTATTATTGTAGAGCACGCCTACTCTTTTCACGCGAATATGCAATCTATCGACTCTCTTGCCACAGAGCGAGAAAGAATGGCTCGCGAACAGGAACGCCTTGAATTTATGATAGGCGAACTTCGCACTGAGAGAATGATAGTAGAAGCCGAAAGACAAAGAATACAAAACGAAAGATCGCGCATTGAAACGGCAATGGACAGACAAATAGAGCGCGAAAACACAGGCGCCGCAAAAAGAGTAGCCGATTTGGCGCGAATTTATCAGGCGATGCGCCCTGCCGAAGCCGCTCAAATTATGGAAACACTTTCCGAAGATTTACGCGTGGACATTCTTTTGGCAATGACGGACGACCGTCAAAGAAGCCGAATAATTTCCGCAATGGACATCGATAACGCAAGCAGCCTAAGCGAGTTAATGGCAGTAAGAGCCGGAGCCCGCGGCGGTAGAAGATAATTTCTCACCCCTGTATAGACCGGATAGATAGTTTACAAAACATTGTTTACACTAACCGCTTTCTTTTGAGAAGCCGCATTTTTTATCTTAAAACGAAATGGTGACTTCCATTCCGAATTGGGCGTTGTGGCTTAGGTTTTCGCTTTTTCCTCTTATGTTGCGGGTTAGATTATAGAATACGCGCGCGTCAACGTTTCTTGTTAAACGGTAGGTCATTTCCGGCAATATGGAGAGCGATATGTCTTCGTATCTTTGGTCTTCGTTTGTCCTGTCTCTAAGGATGGGATTGTCGTGTTGAGTTCTTGAATGTCTTATGCTAAGCGAATAATCCATATCGCCGTTAATTTCTATAATCTGGTCTCTGAAAATTCGCATTGTTCGCCCTCTTCGTCCGGGAACGTGGTAATTTGCCGTCCAGCTGTTTTGCGCGGTTCTTCTTTCGTTCAGAACAGTAAGTTCTCTTACCCAAACGCTGTCTTGGTTATATCTGGACTGATGAGTATGCGTTGTATCGAAGCTCAAATCAAGCTGGTAAACGAAACTCAGTCCTATTTTTCTTAGTCTGAAATTCGTTCTTAAAAGCGGCGTAAAACCCCAACTTATGGTGTTGTTTTCGTCTAAACTGTGATTTAATACTCCCGATAATCTTTCTGTTCTTTTGAATGAATAGCCCCAGTCAATGCGGAAAGTCGAGAAGTTTTGGTTTATCATTTCAATCTGTTCAAGCGCCGAAGTACTCATACCCAGTCGAAAATCGGGATAGATTATTGTTGTGTCGAAACTTTCCGGTATGGGGGTGACGTTATACGTTCTTGTCCAGCCCAAAGAGATTGTGTTTATCGAAATTTCCGCGGGCTTTGGTAATCTCAAAGCCGTTGAAACCGTAAAGTTTTGCGAGGTGTTTCTGGTGTCGGCGGCGTTTTCCTGAATTGCGTCTTCGCCCCACCAGTCGTTTCTGTTTTGAACTCCTCCGAACGCTTCCGCGTCGTTCATATTTCCCGTAATAAAATCACCCAAAGAACGATTGTAAATACCAAAAGAATAAAGCATAAATCTCGCGGTTGAACGGTCAAGCCCGTAGTCGAGATATTCCAGATCCAAGCGTGAATTTGCTAAGCGCATAGAAGCGGTATAGTTGAAATTTACACTTTCAAAACCGACTGTCTCAAAGCCTTTTGCCACATTCGACATCGACTGCGAAAATCCCTCGCGTTTGCTTGCCATACGGGCAATATCTTCAAAAAGGCGGCGCGTAAAAAATTGAGTGGTAAAGTTAAAAGTACTTGTGATATTCGTGCGCATAAAAGTCGTGTCTTCAAAACGATTGTCAAATTCAATATCCTGCGTGTAATTTCCCGACGAATTGGACGATACTGTCAGCCAGCGAGTAATTTCAGGCGTGAGAGAGAGTGTAATATCCTGACTTCGTCCGTGTTCGCTGAAAAGTATGTTGTAGGGACCGAATTCCTTGTCTAAACTTAAAACCGCTTCCCGTGTGAAATTACCTACGCCGCTGTTGTCCCAGCTTCGGATAAATCTTTCGAAATTTCTGTTTATGCCGAGATTGTAATTTATTGTCACAAACGGGTTTATGGGTCTGTACGTAACATTCATACCGTGCCTCATTCGCACGTCTTCGGTCGGGCGCGTAGTTAAAACATATTGCCCTGTCGTATCGATAACGTCTCTGATGGAAGAATAAAATTCGCGCCAGTCGTAGTCCACGTTGAACATATTAAAAATAACGCGTTCGGGAAGCAGGTTGAACGACATATTCTTTATGCGCCTCGAAAGCGTTGGGCTTGAATTTTGAGCAAACGGTTGCCATGAAAGTACCTGTATTGCCTCTTGCGACGGTGAAAAGTCGTATTCAAAAGCCATCGAATGTCTTATTGCCGTAGTTATTTCGGCGTGATATCTGGTGTCGAAATCAGCTCTTCGAATAAAACGTACCTCTTCGAGCGGAACAACGCCCATTCTTGCTAAAGAATCGGAGTAATTCATACTGTAATCTATGCCTATTCTATCGGCGGTAAGACGGGGACCTACTCTTTCGGAACGCCTGTTTTTTCTGAAGCTTGTGAATGCGGTCCTGCTTCTTCCGCGCATTTCGTATTTTTCGGAAAGGGTTGTGGGACCGCTTTCGGGACGACCTGTAATAAATCGTCCGAAATCTCCCGCCATATCCCGCAAATTATCGGTTTCTCCGTGCTCGTTTCGTAAATTTATATCGCTGTTGGGGCGGATTTCCGGACGTTCGACAACAGCCCTCACTTCGCCGCCCAAAGGTATATTCAAGCCCAACCTATCGGGGAAAAATCTGTCCATTCTTATACTGGAACTCGCTCCCGAACTCAATTGTGTGCGGCTATCCGAAAGTATTTCTTGATTCATCTGCCTGAAGCCGGCGTCCTGATACCTGAATTCCAAGGAATTGTCTATAAAGTCCGACCATCTTAAACGCATTGAAGCCCGCGCCGCCCAGCCCGACCTATCGCCTATGCCCGTCGCTCTGAATCCGTTTATCCGTACGTCGAAATCGCGTTCCCTGTCGGAGTTGTTTTGCACGCCAAAGGCAATCCATGTAATATTTGAAATGTTGGGCGCAATTCGGGTTTTGGTATAAACTCTTATGTAGTCGCCGTCGGGGGTTTGCCTTGAAATGTCTATGCACCCGTGTCTTTCGCCGTGCCTGTTAAACCACGAAAGTTTAAGGTCGGTAAGGTCGTCCAAATCTATTGTAAATCCTGCTCCGTTCCAGCCCGACGCTTCTTCTAACCGTCGAGTTCTAAATTCGTAAAATGTTAAGGAGTCGGTTCCCAAACGCACGACAAACCAGTTGCTGTCGCTTCTGACTATGCGACTTTCATTATCCGTCGCCCAAAATCTTATCGCTCGATAATTAGATAAATTCATTGCTTGCGAAGCTTCAAACCGCCTGCTTACAAAAACGCCTTCGCCGACGGACGAGGTGTCGCAGGTACTGCGTTCGTCCGTGACAATATTACTCCCTTGCGAGGGAGACAGATTTTTTATTTCAAGACGAAGCGTATAGTCCACCGCCTGTTCGCCGTTTATTGTATCGCGATTTTTAAGTTGCGGAACTCTGTAACCGCTTGTTGTACGGCTGTCGAGAATACTTGAAGATATTTGCCCTGTAACATCGCCCGCGCCGCCTTGCTCTTGTTCGTAAATCTGCTCTTGCCAAAGATTGCCTACAAACTGCATGCCCTCAAATTCAAGAGAATCCGATACTGCGTTTATATCGTTAGCCATTCCGGTCCAAAGCATTCTTACGTGTCTTATTGTGCGCCAGCCGTCATTGTTCAGCCAGCCGGGTGTAGCCGCTTCTTGGTAGGCGTTTAGCGATCTCAGGGAGTCAAGAACCGCCTGTGGAACAAAGCCGATTGGAATACGAATATGTACCCAACCGCTGTCCCGATCTGCGCCGAATCCGTTAAAAAACGGCATTCTTCTTTGGTTTTCGACTTCGCTTTCCCGTATGTCAATCGCATCTAGGTTGATGATGTATCTGAAAAAACCGACATCTCTGGGGTTAAACATGTGTCCGCTGATATTTTCACGGTCGGCTCTGTCGTTGCCCTGCGTTCCGTTTACAAATCTTCTGTTAGAGTGATTTGCCGAATTATGGTCATAAATTCTCCAGTTATCTTTACTCGGGTCAAATCGCCACTCGCCCAAGCGGGGATCGTTGTACCTCAGCGTGTCCCAGGTAGGGTTTGCCGGATTGCTGAAATTCGGAAAAACCCAAAATTCATCTTCGTCTGCCCGTCCGTCCAAACCAACGTCTTGCCCGGGGTGAAGTTCGTTAAAAAACGACTCGAAATCGTGTATTCCGTTCGGCAGACCGCCGTCAAGCGAAAGGTCTTCCGATACTTCGCCGAAGTCGATGGTAAGTCTTCCTCTTCCTCTCCTGTTTCTGTTTCCGTTTCTGTCTTCGCTAAATCTTACCCAAAATTCAAAATAGCGGTCGGATCTTCTGTCCGTAAAATGCGAAGACAGCGGGTAAGTTATACCTGCGAAAGGGCGGAGACTGTCGGTGCCTGCGACGGAAGAGATATTGTTGCGCAAATCTTGGTGTTCGGGAAACGGCTCCGCCACAAGTCGCAGAGTGCTTATTTTTTCGTCCTGTATTCGACTTGCCCAAGACGATGTCAGGTCGGGCGGATAAATTCCGTTGCGCCCTGCTCTGTTGTCGCCTGTAGCGGGTAAATACCAATATTGGTGCCATACGGGCGGATTTCTTATGAAATTTGCAACCATACTATTGTCCGGCGCGGCTCTGTGCCAATTCAGATGTGAAAGCGAAAGCGAAACGGTGCGCGCGGAAGTGCTGAAATTATCTATAAACGCCTCTCCGCCTCCCGCCGCCGCGCTTTTTGCCTGCGAATACGCCACTTCTACATTAAAAGTCGCCGTACTTTGCGCTTCTCGCTCAATAAGCGGAATTAAATTTATCGCCGAAGTCATCCAGAGCGGAGCAAAATCAAAATTTACGGTAGAGCCGAATAAAAAGCGGTTAAACGGCTCCGTACCTACTCGCGGCGTCATTTTTTTCGCGTCCATCAACTGCCACATTAAGGTTGTGCTTAAAAACGAATTTCGTCCGATTCCTGGAAAATTAAGCAGGGCGTTAATTCCGACAAAGGTTTTTCTGTCGAGCAAAAACAGCGATTCTCTCTGATAACTGACTTCTATAACGTCGGCTGCCAACGCTTTTGCCGAAAGCAAAACAGCCTGTCCGAAACTGTAATCTATGGAATAATCTATGTGACGTTGCAGAGTGTCTCCCGCCGGAGTCCAAAGTCGCTCCGAGTTTTCTACAACGCCGAAATCCAAATGGATAGTATTGGTTTGCCGCCTGCTTTTAGTAACTATTCTGAAAAGCGACTGATGGCTGCTTCTCTCGGCGTCGTTATAAATTAATGAGTTTATGTTCGACGTTTCATTGGTGTCAAGTTCAGGGTTGGTGAAAACCCAGTTAGGATTGAGGTTTGCATTGGTTGTGGCAAACGGCGGAATAAACATAAGTCCGTTAGCCAAGTCAAAAATATGACTTGCGCCTTTGAATAAAAGCCCGTTTTCGTCGGCAAGTCCCAAAATCGAAGTAAAGTGCCTGTTTCTTCTGTTGGTCGCCTCTAAGATTCCGCCTTCACTGCGAAAAATCTCCAAAGAGAAATCTTCT
>Ga0123353_10013908_pt1 | contig 11567 bp, 8 predicted proteins | sample TergutLab28metaG_3_FD_92763 | JGI IMG/M metagenome (GOLD analysis project Ga0123353, IMG submission 92763) | Labiotermes labralis P3 segment gut microbial communities from Petit-Saut dam, French Guiana - Lab288 P3 | ecosystem: Host-associated > Arthropoda: Insects > Digestive system > Gut ... | reverse complement strand
TGGGATTTGCAGGACTTTCATTTTGAATATTGTAGTAATTCACTGACTAAGAATAGGTTTTATACGTATGATTACCGTAGTTTCATCCGTCGTTATTTTAGGTGTCCTTGGGATTGTTTTGGGGGCATGTCTTGCCTACGCATCTGTGATTTTTGCAGTAGAAGTAGATCCGAGGGTTGAAGAGATTAACGGAATTTTACCAGGGGCGAATTGCGGTGGTTGTGGCACCGCCGGTTGTTTTTCATTTGCAGAAGGTGTTGTGAGTGGCGCTTTTCCCCCCAACGGTTGCCTTCCGGGTGGCAATGATGTTGCCGCAAAAATAGGCAAGATTCTCGGCTGTGAGGTTGGCGAAGTGTTACCCATGGTTGCGGTAGCGAACTGCCAGGGTGGTCATCAGGAGGCAAGGAAAAAGTTTGACTATATGGGGATAAAAGATTGGCAGGCGGCTCTTCTTCTGTCTGGTGGTCATAAAGCCTGTGGATATGGATGTTTGGGTTTTGGGAATTGCGTTACAGTTTGTCAGTTCCACGCCATTAAAATAAATAATAACGGGTTGCCTGTTGTTGATCATGACCGTTGCACAGGATGCGGATTATGTGCGAAGGCTTGCCCACGTCATGTAATCAGCCTGATCCGTAAAGATCAGAAAATCTACGTCGGATGTGTTAATCCTGAAAAAGGAAAGTCGGTCAAAGCTGTTTGTACGGTTGGTTGTCTCGCTTGTGGCGTATGCGCCAACAAAAATAACAATCCATCGGGAGATATTGTCATGGATGGAGGATTGCCCAGAATTACTTATGAGAGTAATCTGCGTATCCTTCCCGGGGCAACTCGTTGTCCCTCTAAAGCTTATGTTATTGATATTAGCTATCCATCTATAGAATATGACGAAGAGCTGTGTAATGGATGTGAGGGAAACCCCAAACCTCTTTGTATAAAGATCTGTCCGGCAAAAGGTTGCCTTGCCTATGACGCGGAAAAGAAGAAGGCAGTTTATGATAGCGGTTTATGTGTTGGCTGTAAGCTATGTTTGGCAGAATGTCCGGTAAAGGCGTTTAAATAAGTTTAGTCTTTTCAAGTTATGAGGAAGTTATTATGGTCATGAAAAATCAGTTTAATCGTCGGGATTTCTTAAAGTACTCTCTTTCCTTTGCTGCTGGTGGGGCAACGATAGCCATATTGAACCCATACCTTAAAATTGGCGATCGTATTGTGACTCTTCTGAATCCAGGTTTGGAAAAGCCTTTTAAGAAATCTTTCCTTTCCATGGGTACCTATGTTGATATTGCTATTTATGATCAAAATCTGAAAGGGAATGCCGCCTATATTTTGGCGAAAGCGGAAGAAGAAATCCTCGCTATTGCTCACCTGATGAGCAGCTTTAGTGGAACTAGTGATTTGGCTAAGATTAATCGCTCGGCAGGAAATGATCATGTTGTTGTTGATGGGCAACTTTGTGAAGTGTTCCAGGCTGCAAAAGAAATTGGCCAGGCAACAGGAGGTATTTTTGATCCAACTATATTACCCTTGTTGAACCTCTATGGTCTCAGAGATGATCACCCTGTAATCCCTGACAGGAAAGCATTGGAGGCAACCCTTGCCTTAATTGACTATCGGCAGATTAATATTAATCATAATACGAATCACGTCGGATTGTCAAAAAGGGGTTCCGCTGCAGATCTTGGTGGAATTGCCAAAGGATATGCCGTTGATAGGGCCGTTGCAACTTTGAGAAATCATGGTGTTGATCGGGCTGTTATCAATGCAGGTGGCGAAATTTATGCTTTGGGCGCTCCGAAAGATCAGGCGGGATGGGAAATTGGTATTCAACATCCTACGCGGCCGCGAGAGTTGGCAGGCCGGATTATTGTAGCAAACAAAGCTATTGCCACATCGGGGAACTATGAATGGCGGGCGCAAAGTAAAAATACCAATAAAAAGTTTGGCCATCTGATTGATCCGTCAACAGGAGATATGACAGAACCCATGTTGAGCGCCACAGTTGTTACCGATTCCACTATGAAGGCAGATGCTCTGTCAACGGCTGTTTTTCTTATGGGGTACGGGAAGGCGGAGGAATTTATCGCTTCCCAAAAAAATGTCGGTGGCGCTTTAATTCTTCCGCAAGGGAAAGGTGGTATTGATATCATCCAAACAGGTGATTTCCCGCATATCTTAGCTTAAAAACCTCATCATGTATTAAAAGATAAAAGAGAAACTTTGTAGGGAAGGGGAAACGCTTTGTTTCCCCTTCTTCATATTAAGGCTGAACTGATATGGGCATCCGTGTCATGCCAAATTGCATTTAACTTGGCAGCTATTTCATATCCGCTTTCGAAACACAAGAATGGCTCACTTATCCTTACCTTGCGTTTGTGCCTGTGCGGAAATTTCTCCAAGGTATTTGGGCAGATCAATTCCCGCGATACCAGCAACATCGTGTAAAGGAGGTAGGCTTTTTATCAGGCCGGATAGAAAATTGGCAGTGCTTGTTGTGTTGCCATCACCTGCTCCGGTTCCTGCGGAATCCCAAACCGTTATTTTGTCAATCTTGATATTTTTAATGGCTTCTACCTGCAGTTGTACAATTTGTTCTATTTTTTCTGTCATGAGAAGAGTAGCCGCTGCCTTGGCGTCACCATTACATCCCTTGATCAGTTCCAAATACCCGTTGGCTTTTCCTTCCAAAACTTTCCGTATACCTTCCGCTTCTGCCTGGTATTTCATAAGAATGGCATCCGCTTGCCCTCTTGCCTCGCGTCGGCATCGTTCCGCTTCTGCCTCTGCGTCTATTTCTACTTTCTGTTTGTTAATTTCCTGGCGCACAATTTCATCAGCCGTCAGGCGTTGGTGTTCCGCCCGGTACTGAGCTTTCTGTATCTCGACCTCCGCCTCGCGCCGCGCAACCTCTCCTCGCTGTAATGCGATTGCTTGTTTTACTTCCAGCTCAGCATTTGCGGCGGCGATATCGGCTTTGGCTTTGTTTTCACCGTCGACGGCAAGCGCTTCCTGCTGTTGTACAACAACACGCTGGTCGGCTTCCGCTTTCTTTTTCCCTTTTTCCGATTCGGCTACATTTTCTGCCACACCAATGACTTTTTGTTTGGTTGCTTCGGCCTCACCAATGATAGCGTGTGCTTCCTGTTGCTGCACATAAATACGCTGATCTGCTTCCGCCTTTTTCTTTCCTTTTTCCGCTTCCGCCATATTTTCCGCAACACGAACTTCTTTGACCCGCGTAGCTTCTGATTCGCCGATAGCCCCCTTCTTTTCCTGCTCCGCTACATCTACTTTTGCTTGGTTGATAGCCTCTGAAGCCGCTTTTTTTCCGATAGAGTCAATGTATCCTGATTCATCTGTAATATCCGTAATGTTTACGTTAATCAGGAAAAGGCCGATTTTATTTAGCTCGGGGGAGACATTCTTCCTGATGGCGTCGAGGAAGCTTTCGCGGTCCTGATTGATCTGTTCTATGGTAAGCGAGGCAACGGTGAGACGAAGCTGACCAAAAATGATTTCTTTGGCCATTTCTTCTATTTCCTTCTGTTCCAGGCGGAGTAATCGTTCTGCCGCAGCCGTCATGATTTCAGGAGAGGTACTGATGCCTACAGTGAAGGTGGAAGGAACGTTAATACGGATATTTTGCAATGAAAGCGCTTTTTGCAGGGGAATACTGATGGTTATGGGAGTGAGGCTGATATAGGCGTAGTCCTGAATCAAAGGCCAGACAATGATTCCTCCCCCATGAATACATTTTGCTGATTGTCCCTCCCCGACTTTACCAAAAACGACGAGAATCTTATCGGAAGGGCAACGCTGATAACGTGAAGCAATGAATGTTATGGTTGAAATAATCAGAATAATAAACGCAACAATAGGAAAAAGCCAAAAATCGAACATGTAATACTCCTTTTCAGTTTATTGTTTCTACAAGGACTGTTGTTCCTTTTACCTCAACAACATGTATCGATGTTCCTGTCACGATTTTTTCTCCACGGATTCCAATAGCATCAAACTCACGTAAATGATTGCGAATATTAAGCGTTACCCGTCCAATCCCTCCTTGGGGAATGGTTAGATACACCGTTCCTTGGCAACCTATCGCGTCTGATATTTGCAATGTTCCGCTTGATTGCAGACGAGTGGTGATTTTAAAGATTTTGCTGATAATCCATACCGAGGCGAATCCGGCGACAGCAGCGCCAGCAACAGAAAGGGAAATTCCCCCTTGGCATTGTCTATAGATGGCCAAACCCACCAGACCGAACATCATAAAAAATGAGGAAAGTCCATAAAGGGAGAGCAGTCGAAAACCAATATCGGAATCGGCATGATGCTCATCAATAGAAATGTCTGCAACCATATCCATACCTACACCCACAAGTTGCATAATGAACTTTATAAAAACGAAAAAAGAACCGATCGCAGCACATGCCAAGAAAAATATTTCTAACATACTGAAATCAGAAAAGAATGTCATCATACGAACTCCTTTTATCTTATCAATTTCCGGCTTTTGGTTTATGATATGAGAAACAGGACATCATTATATACAGATATACAACCAATGAAACGCTGCTTAAATGGTCTGCGGGAGATAAAGGATAAGGTCTGCCTGCAACACGGAGTGCAGTAGCAGTAACCGAGACTTATCGGTAGGATAAATCTGCGGACGCCGCGCAACGATTTCCTCGCAGAAGCATTTAATCAGCACTTCCATAAACACTGTGATTATCACTGATTATTTAATAGATACTCGCTTACGTTATCTTTAATCAACTGTGATGAGCTTTTATTGCCGAAGTAACCGACTCGGATGGCAAGTAATGTTGTTTCTCGCGTTTTGTATTCCAGGCGTATTTTTACCGATTCTCCTTTGATCAGAGCACTAATAGAACCGTCTCCGATTCTCCAATCAGGAACTACCTCTCGTCCTCCCATTTCAGCGACAACCGCTTCACAAGCACTTTTCAGTTTGTCAAAGGGAACATTATATTCCACCAGGAGTTCACCATTTACATAAAGGAATGTTCCTGATCCTGCTCCAACGGCAGCACCGCCTACGAGAAGGGGAACACACCCGCTAAGGCTCAAAAGTCCGGTGAAGCATGCGGCGGCCAAGTATAATTTCATTTTCATAAAAAACTCCTTTCTCATAGCTCCATTTTTATTCTAGGCTTGCAAATTCGTTAAGCAATTCTTCTTGTCTCTTTGTCAGGTCTTTGGGAATGGTGACCATTGTCTCTATGATTTGATCACCCCGCCCTGTACCACGCAGATGAGAAATACCCTTTCCTTTTAGTCTGAATATAGTTCCTGGCTGAGTTCCTTTGGGAATTTTCAATTTTTCTGAACCGGTTAATGTGGGGATTTCTACCTTTGTCCCCAGCGCCGCCTGGGTGAAAGAAATAGATATTTGACAATAGAGGTCGTCATCATGGCGATCAAAAAATTCGTGAGGTTCCACTTCCAAAAAAACATATAAATCACCGCTGGGACCGCCATTTTCTCCTGTTTCTCCTTCACCACGCAGACGAAGGCGCGAACCCGTTTCCACGCCGGCGGGAATTTTCAAATTAACAGTCTTGGTGGTTTTCGTTTTTCCTGATCCCCTGCACGAAACGCAAGGATGAGTGATCGTTTGCCCATGACCGTGGCATTGGGGGCATGTTGAGCTGATACTGAAGAATCCCTGAGTTTGTAATATCTGGCCTCGTCCATTACAACGTGAACAGATGGATGCTTTTTTGCCTGGTTCCGATCCCGTGCCATTGCATTCCTGGCAAGTAGTGTTTTTGTTAACGTCAATATCCATGGAAATACCCATGGCTGCGTTCATAAAAGAAATGTTCAGGTCGTAACGAAGATCTGCTCCCTGTCTTGCAGAAGGCCGTGTTCTGGAACGCCCTTGATGCCTTGTTCCAAAAAAATCAGAAAAAATATCATTAAAGTTGGAAAAGATATCATCAAAAGAAGAAAAACCTTGAAAATCGGATCCTTTCAGACCTTCATGGCCGAAACGATCATATCGTTGCCGTTTGGCAGTATCTGAAAGTATTTCATAAGCTTCTGCCGCTTCTTTGAACTTTTCTTCCGCTTCTTGATTATCTGGATTTCTATCTGGATGATAGAGCATGGCCAGCTTGCGGTAGCTTTTCTTGATCGTTTCATCAGACGCAGCTTTTTCAACGCCAAGAATTTCGTAATAACAACGTTTTGCCATATGGTTATATTTTTCGTCCTCCAACGGGTAGTAAGAAGCGACTGCCTTCTGGATGAATCTCAGATTATTTTGAGCACTTCGGGCGATACAATAGTCGTTTGCGGGGTTTGTGTCAATAGAAGTGGTGAAAAATCATCACAAATTTAGGAGAAATTTTGAAAGTTATTCCGTCCTCATCCCGCCAAAGGGGATATGGTATGAACAAGGAAATCCTGCTCTGGCTGATGATCCTGCCGTTGGTCTACAGCGGGGGGGGATCTGTTGCAGAAGATACCGCTTCCCTTCCAGGAGGCAATCTTCACTATAAGTTGACCGGCTCGGAAAGAAATGGCACTGAGACTGATCAATAGTATACAACTTATTTCTACATGTCTTCGTTCTCATCTACATCTTTTCGTAAAGAACCAGGTATTTGCAACCGCTTACTGTTATTTACGCATGCCCTCCGATGGATTGTAAGAATCATCGGGTGGATTACCATCCGCCCCTACGTGATGGGCACAAATCCGGTTTAAACACTCCTGCCTGCCCCCCCTGCTGAGTGACCTCTCCTCTGGCACCACCCAGCCAGCCATTGCTGTAGCGCCGTGAGACGCGCGCGGCGATCCGAAATTTCACGCAACACCGCCAAGCGTGGTGCCACTGGGAAAAGAAAAGCTCCTTGACCGTGATGTAAAAGCTGTGCTAAAGAGCCCTTACTTTTGAGACAAGCTGGTAACAAAATTGCCAGTAAGTATATTGTGGAAAACATCTGTAGCCCTTATGCAACACTCTTTCACTGCCATTTCGTTGTTATTATTCTCCTCATGGTAGCAGCCCATATTTATGATTTCATCAACGGTTTTTGCGATTCTGTAAAACTTTATTGCCACAATTGTGTCCGTCCATGTTTTAACGCCTCTACAGGCTGCTATCAGGGAACCTTTGTTCAATTTTATAACTGTTTTTTGTTGGTCGGGTTGCGGAAACGGTTGTGGCGGGTGTTATCAGTACATATTAATGATCATTCTCTTCGGTTTTTTTTGCCTTTTCCAGCGCTACTGTGTGGAATCTTTATTGTATGGTGGTTTGTTCTTTCCGGTAGTTTCTCTTTTCAACGCTGTTTGAGAATTTCTTGACCGGTCAGGCCGATTTCTATGGTGATTGAAGAAGGGCAGGGGGGCGGCATAAAAATTTTTGGTGTTGAAAAATGCATCTTTTCCCTTATTGGCGTCTATCAGGATATTATTTTTTCTACTTTGCCTTCATAGGAGTTTTTTCTCCTTATTTCGGGCTTTATCTCCATTCGCTCCGCTTTTCTGCATGGGAGATTGGCCTCCTGATGTCGCAAATGCTGATCATGCGTCTGTTTGGTCCCATGGTATGGGGATGGGTCAGTGATCGGTTGGGGCATCGCATGATCATTATCCGTTTCTGTTCCGCTTTCACTTTATTGGGATTTACAGCTTTTTTTTGGGTGCAGCACCTGGGAGGGATGCTGTTTGCCATGGCTGTTTTGTTTTTCTTTTGGAGTGCCACTTTACCCCTGGTGGAATCATTAACCTTTGACCATTTGCACGCGGGGCAGAATAGTTACAGCCGTGTCCGTCTTTGGGGATCCATCGGTTTTATTCTTGCCGTTATGGGAACCGGTGTTTTGCTGGATTATTTTTTACCGAACAGCGTTTTGTGGATATGCTGGATCTTTTTGGTTGGTGTATTCATTGTTGCCGTAACGTTGCCGGAATCTTCGCCTCAATCTTTTTCTTCACTCCAGAAGGAACAGGAGCAATCCTTTTGGGATACCCTTGCACAGCCCAAGGTAAAAATTTTAATCGCCGCCTGTGTTGCCATGTCCGCGGCTCATGGAGCATTTTATGTCTTTTATTCCATCCATCTCGCAGAATATGGTTACAGTAAAATGACCATTGGCTACCTGTGGTCCCTGGGCGTCATAACGGAAATTATCATTTTTCTGATGATGAATCGCCTGTCCCAACGATTTTCTTTGCGTGCCATCCTCCTTGCCAGCTTCTGGACTGCTATTTTGCGGTTCTTACTGATAGGATGGTGTGCAAGCTCCGTTATGATCATGGTGTTTGCTCAGTTAATGCATGGTCTTACGTTTGCCTCTATACATGCATCGGCTATTGCGGCCATTCATGCCTGGTTTCCAAGTTCCAGCCGTGGCCGCGGACAGGCCCTGTATTCCAGTCTGTCGTTTGGTGCGGGGGGATTAATAGGGGTTTTGATCAGTGGCCTGACCTGGGATGTATGGGGCGCCGCATGGACCTTTACCATTGGATCAGGGTTTGCTTTTTGCGGCCTTTGTCTCATTATCTTTGGTTTGCCTAAGAACGCAGCTTAAAAGAATAGCGCATACAGAAATTGCTTTGTGAAAAACCCGTTCCGCAAATTTTACAAAAGCGTTTCCAGTTTGGCCAATGCTTCGTCTAATTTTTGCGGGTTTGTTCCTCCCGCCTGGGCCATATCAGGACGTCCGCCACCGCTTCCCCCGACAATTGGGGCAATTTCACGAATAAGATTTCCCGCATGAAAACGTCCGACGAGATCTTTGGTGACCAGGCAGAGCAACAAGGCTTTATCCCCGCTCTCACTTCCCACCAGGATAATGCCGGATGGCAGGCTATCTCTCAGTTTATCGCCAAGGGTTCTTAAGGTTTTCGCGTCCGGTGCATCAACGCGGGTAGTGAGAATCGTTATCCCCTTAATTTCTCTTTTCTGGCTGAGAAGATCGAAGGAGTTCTGGAAAGAAAGTTTGTCTTTTAATGCTTCTATTTCTCGTTCCAGGTCTTTCTGATGTTTAAGAGCTTTTTCCACCCTTTCGGATACTTCCAGAGGAGCCGTCCGGAATAACATTGCCGCTTTTTTTAATTCTTCTTCCATTTTTTGGCAGTACTGCAGGGCGCCTCGCCCTGTTGTTGCCTCAATACGCCTGATTCCGGCGGCAATTGCCGATTCATGCACAATTTTTAAGAGTCCAATATCTCCGGTCTGGCGTACGTGGGTTCCTCCACAGAGTTCCATACTCACCGTGCCCATTTTAACAACCCGGACCTCATCACTGTATTTTTCATCAAAAACGGCGGTAGCTCCTGTCTTTACTGCATTCTCCAAGGGCATAACCGTTGTATCAACGGACAAATTTTCGCGAATAAATCCGTTACAAAGCGTTTCTACCTGAGCGATATCCTGATCGTCTATCCTGGAAAAATGGGTAAAGTCGAACCGAAGCCGGTCAGGGGTAACAAGGGAACCCGACTGTTTGATATGATCTCCCAAAACGGTCTTAAGGGCCGCCTGCAGAAGATGAGTTCCCGAATGATTCGCCTCTGTTGCCCGTCGTGTACTGTCGTCAACCTTCAGTGTAAGAGATTCTCCCACTTTTACCGTGCCCTTATTGACGGTGACAATATGAGTGATCAAATCCTGGAGGGGACGTTGCGTGGCCGTTACCTGAAGTGACATTCCGTTATCCGCCATTGTTCCCGTATCGCCAACCTGACCACCTGTTTCGCCATAAAACGGGGTTTCATCCAGAATCAACTCCCCTGTTTCTCCTTCGTGAAGGGAATTGCAGACCGTTCCCTCTTGGAGAAGGGCCAGCACCATGCCGGTTCCCTCTGTTGTTCCTTCGTAGCCTGCAAAACGGGTTTTAATTCCTTCCATGGAAAGCTGTTGATAAACTTGTGAAACCGCTTCTTCTCCGCTACCCTTCCATGATTCCCTGGCCTTTTCCTTCTGCCGGGCCATGGCCTTTTCAAAATCATCCATGGCCAGACTAAAACCATCATCTCTGACGATATCTGCTGTTAAATCTGTGGGAAAGCCATAGGTATCGTAAAGCTTAAAAACGATCTCTCCCGGAATGATGATTTTTCCGGCCTTTTTCAGCGAGGCAACTTCTTCATGAAGGATTTTCAGACCGCTGTCTAAAGTTTCTCCGAAACGTTCTTCTTCACTAAGGATAACTTTTTGGATAAAGGCTTTCTTTTCCGTGAGATCGGGGTAAGCTCGCTTCATTTCATCAATGACAATAGTTGCCGTATCATGCAAAAAAGGAGAATGGAGTCCCAGGAGTTTCCCGTGCCTGGCTGCACGTCTTAAAATGCGTCTTAAAACATATCCACGTCCTTCGTTGGAGGGAAGAATTCCATCTCCGATGAGGAAGGTTATGGCCCGGCTGTGGTCCGCAATCACCCGCGTGGAAATATCTTTTTCATGATGGGTTCCATATTGATGATGACATATCTGCTCAATGTGGCGAATAAGCCCTTTGAATAAATCCGTATCATAATTGCTCTTAACGCCTTGCACAACGGCGGTTAAACGCTCCAAGCCCATTCCCGTATCAATGTTAGGACAGGGAAGGGGGGTCAGGTTTCCTGATGAGTTCCGATCATACTGGGTAAAGACAAGATTCCATATTTCCAGATGACGATCACAATCGCAGTGGATATCGCAATCGGGGGAACCACATCCTGTTCCTTCGCCCTGATCATACAGAATTTCCGAACAAGGGCCGCAGGGGCCGGTTTCGCCCATCATCCAGAAGTTGCTCTTTTCTCCCATGGGAACGATACGTTCCAGGGGAACATTCATGTCCTCGTGCCAGATTTTAATGGCTTCTTTGTCATCTTTATAAACGGTGATCCAAAGCTTTTCTTTGTGTAGGCCGATCAGTCCTACGAGAAATTCCCATGACCAGGCAATTGCCTCTTTTTTGAAATAATCACCAAAAGAAAAATTTCCCAGCATCTCAAAAAATGTATGATGCCGTGCAGTTACGCCGACATTTTCCAGATCGTTATGCTTTCCTCCGGCACGGACGCACTTTTGCGATGTTGTGGCTCTTTTATAACCGCGATCTTCAAGACCCAAAAAACTGTTTTTGAATTGAACCATGCCGGCATTGGTAAATAAAAGCGTCGGATCGTCTTTGGGAACAAGGGGTGAGCTGGTTACACGGGTATGCCCTTTCCCCTCAAAAAAGGTTAAAAAACGCTCTCTGATTTCACTGCCCGTCATCATGATGAAAAGCACCCTCCCACACTCTGCATGATGAAACCCGCATAATTCCTGGTTTAGGATTTCAAATATCAGCTCTGCCGCAAAACCTTTTGACAAGAGGTAACGTCCCATTTTTCCCTTTCCATGCCGATCGAAGACCGACCGACCTTGTTGCTTTTTGGCGATCAACTTTTTTATGGCTTCGCCTTCACTTAGCTCACGGCGAATCATTTGGATTGCCTCGACAATCATGTCCCGGTCCAGCCCCTTGCCGGAAAGATCTCTTTCAATGACACGATTCCCCTGTAAACGATACAAAGCCAGTTGGCGGGTT
>Ga0123353_10013906_pt1 | contig 11567 bp, 6 predicted proteins | sample TergutLab28metaG_3_FD_92763 | JGI IMG/M metagenome (GOLD analysis project Ga0123353, IMG submission 92763) | Labiotermes labralis P3 segment gut microbial communities from Petit-Saut dam, French Guiana - Lab288 P3 | ecosystem: Host-associated > Arthropoda: Insects > Digestive system > Gut ... | reverse complement strand
TTGGATGACTGTAATGGTTCCACGTTTAAATTGAATGTTGACATTCTCAAAAATAACTCGATTGCTATAAGCTATGGACAAAGACTTGACAGTTAACATTTGTGATTACCTCTCTTTTGCCTTAGTCTATTTGATTAACGACAATCATAAATGATGCCAGTAGTAGGAACAATACGTATTACGTAGATGTCTGGTATGCCATTAACCCATCCGACGTAATTAGATGTCCACCATGATTCTATAACTTCTATATCCTCTGCGCCCAAATACCCTGGGTCAATCGGATAGTACGTATATATTATGGTGGCTGGGCCAGGCACGCCGACTATGAGGGTGGAAAAATCATCAACAGTAAAAATTATATGCGGGTCGGCGTATTCAGTACCTGGGAAATTACCTACATAGTAAACGTGCCATTCTTCCTGATTATGGTCAAAAACTAACACTTCATAGTTTTCCTGTGCATCTGCAACCCACCATCTGTTGACGTTATCTATCCATACTTCTTCGTAATATGGCGTGGGGTCTGCTCCGCCAGTGCGTGAAAAAGCCCACGCTGTCGCATAGCTATCGAAATAAGCGACAGCGTGATATGTGTCAAAAAGAAAATTGTTGACATAATAGTGGATTTCATAGTCCACATAATACCGTGATATCCCACGCTCGTAAGCATATAACAAATAGGTACCGATCCATCCACTTGGTGTCCATTGAGCGTATAAAGTCACGGTCTCGTTGGCTACATAACTACTTCCGGCCGATCCTATTTTCATTCCAGCTTGGTTGCACCAGCCTGTAAATATATAGTTTTCAAAAGTAGGTAAAGGTAGCGTTATAACGCTTCCAGCAGGAACAACTTCAGAAGACGGAGAAATATTTCCTCCATTCGCATTGTATGTGATGGTAACGTTTCCGCTGTCACATCCTGAATTAAGCAATAGTGGAGCTATAGAGAAAACTAACATTAAGATAACGAACAAGATTAAGGTTTTCTTTTTCATATATACCTCATAATAATGCAACACTTAATGACCCTCACCACATGAAATAGGTATCACGCTGGTCTCTATGATATTTACCTGATAATTAAGTATCATTTATTGTCCATTGAGCATACAATGTCATGTTCGTCATAGGCGTAAAGCTATCGCCAGCTCCACCAACTCTTGTTCCTCCGCTAAGTGCAGAATACCAGCCGTTAAACGTATAACCACTACGTGTAGTAGAGGGAAGCGAAAGACTGTTTCCTGTACTGACAAGTTCTGGCGGCGGCGAGTCGTCTCCTCCGTTCGTATTGTATGTAATGATTACTTCACTTGGAGCCCATTGAGCATACAATGTCATATTTAAACTCGCAGAAATCGGAATTATATACGAGTCACCAGCTTTGCCAACATAAATTCCGCCAGCTGTTGCTGTGAACCAGCCATTGAAGATATGACCATCGCGAGTAATTGCAGGAAGCACTATCGCACTTGAAGCAGGGGCTTGTAGTGGAGTTGGCGAAAGACCAGCGCCATTTCCAATGAAAGTTACAGTTACAATCAATCGCCATTCTGCTACGAGCACTATAACTATGTTACCTTGGAAAATTTTGCCATTATTCTCCTCTACAACGTAGTCAGCGCCAGCGGCACCAGCCATGACTCCTGTTTCGTCGCGCCAGCCGTTGAATACATAACCGCCACGTGTGGGCGTGGGGAGCGTAATAATGCCATTTGGCAGAACAACTAGGGCATCCTGTGAAACGCTACCTCCGTTTGTGGTGAAAAAAACGGTTATGCCAGGTATCCACTGAGCGTACAATGTTATGTCTGTCGCTGGCGCAAAACTGTCATCTGCTTCACCGATCTTCGTTCCTTCATTGGGCGCAGTGTACCATCCGCTAAAGACATAACCGGTACGAGTGGGAGTTGGAAGAAAAAAGGCACTTCCAGAGTGCTTGTTTTCGGAGATCGGTGAAACACTACCTCCATTTGCATTGTATGTAACAGTTATGTTGTTGGTGCTAACATTGCATCCTAGGCTACTACCCAGTGTAATCACAGGAAAGATAAGCAACAAGATAACGAACAGGAACACTCTTTTTTTCATACAGACCTCCTCTCAGCCATATCTGTCATAACTACCATTTAGCAATCGAGTTGTGGCGGAAACTGCCAGCCCACATAGTTTATATCATCGAACTGTCCCGAATTCGGTTGATATGTCCTAGAGTTTAGTGTAGAGTAACATAAGGATATAATAAGAGGAAATATTTTGCAACAGTCCCATATCCCATATAAATTTTATGCTTCACAATAACATTTTTATCAAGGGCGCGCGCGAACATAATCTTAAGAACATTGATGTAACGATTCCACGCGACAAGCTTGTAGTTGTCACTGGTGTTTCTGGATCTGGCAAGTCATCGCTTGCTTTTGATACCATCTATGCTGAGGGACAGCGCCGTTATATGGAGTCCCTATCAGCGTACGCACGCCAATTCTTGGGGCGGATGGAAAAGCCGGATGTCGATTATATCGAAGGTCTGAGTCCTGCCATTTCCATTGATCAGAAAGGCGTCAGCCATAACCCGCGTTCGACAGTAGGCACTATTACTGAAATTTACGATTATCTGCGCTTGCTATTTGCACGTGTTGGACATCCGCATTGTCCGCAGTGCGGGCGCGAGATTTCCATACAGACGGTGCAGCAGATTGTAGACTCGGTGCAATCACTACCTTTTGACTCACGGATCTTAGTTATTGCACCAGTAGTAAAAGATCGCAAGGGTGAACATAAGGATGCATTTGACGATTTACGCAGGAACGGCTATGCACGCGTGCGTGTTGATGGCCGTATTAAGGAATTGGACGGCGATATTGAACTGGATAAGAAAAAAAAGCATACCATTGAAGTGGTTGTAGATCGTTTGGTTGTCGGACAGGATGGTAATCAACACCGCATTGCTGATTCGGTAGAGACGGCACTAAAACAAGGCAAAGGCGTGGTGTTGATTTCAATTGAGGACGGAGAAGAGGTTCTCTTCTCGGAACAGCTTGCTTGTCCTGCTTGCGGTATCAGCATGGGCGAGATTGAACCGCGCACGTTCAGTTTCAATAGTCCGCATGGAGCTTGCCCTGCCTGTACTGGTTTGGGCGTGAAAATGGAATTCGATCCCGACCTAGTTATCCCTAATAAGGCTCTTTCGTTGGCAGAAGGGGCAATTCATCCGTATCAGTGGCAGACGTGGTATTTCTCTCAGTTGGAAGATTTGGCGCGGCGGCATCATTTTTCGCTCAATACACCGGTTAATAATCTTAGCGAAGAAGCTATGCAATTGATACTTTACGGGGAGAGTAGTGGTTCACATACCTCCTACAATCACTTTGGGAAACAGCGGTCACATTTTGGCGCTTTTGAAGGCGTTATTCCACGTTTGGAACGTTTGCATCACGATACTGATTCGGAACTGTCGCGTACTGCTCTTGAGCAGTATATGATTACATTACCTTGTCAGGTATGTCACAGCAAGCGCCTCAAACCAGAGGCGCTTGCTGTGACCATTGATGATATCAATATAGTTCAGGTGGCGGGCATGTCGGTAAGTAAGGTTTTGGGCTGGATTGCTGCTCTTGACGCTGAGCAAACAGTTCTCAGCGGGAAAGAACGAATAATCGCTCGCGAAATTTTAAAAGAAATAACTTCTCGCCTGCGTTTCCTTGAGAGCGTAGGGCTGGATTATTTGGCCTTGGAGCGTTCTGCAGGCACACTATCTGGCGGCGAAGGACAGCGTATTCGATTGGCCACCCAGATAGGTAGCGGATTGATGGGTGTGATGTATGTATGTGACGAACCCACTATTGGCCTGCATCCGGCTGATAATTACCGGCTTGTGGAAACATTCAAGCATTTGCGTGATTTAGGCAATAGCTTGGTGGTTGTGGAGCATGACGAAGCTATTATGCGCGCGGCCGACTATATTATAGATATGGGACCAGGAGCAGGCGAGCATGGCGGTGAGGTGGTTGCTGCCGGGACGCTATATGACATTCTGTGCTCTGAAAGATCTCTCACGGGACAGTATCTTTCGGGGCGCAAACAGATACTTGCTCCTCTAAAACGACGCATAGGCAATGGCGAGGAAATTGTTATCAAAAGAGCGCGGCAGAACAATCTCAAGAATATCGATGTGTGTATACCTTTGGGTAAATTGGTAGTCGTTACCGGTGTGTCTGGCTCAGGCAAAAGCACATTGATAAATGAAGTGCTTTACCGCAAATTGGCTCAAAAGCTCAATAAAGCGCGTGGAAAGCCCGGTGAAGCTGATGCTGTGCTGGGTACAGAGAATATTGACAAGGTTATCAATATTGATCAATCTCCTATCGGACGCACGCCGCGCTCCAATCCGGCTACTTATACAGGAGTATTTACTTTTATCCGCGAGTTGTTTGTTACTGCTCCAGAAGCTCGTCAGCGCGGCTATGCGGCCGGGAGGTTTTCTTTTAATGTGAAAGGCGGCCGGTGTGAGGCCTGTCACGGCGAAGGTTTTATCCAGATTGAAATGCAATTTTTGCCGGATGTCACCGTACCATGCGACGTATGTCATGGCGCACGCTATAACCGTGAGGTATTAGAAGTTAAGTTCAAGGGCAAAAATATCGCGGATGTACTGAATATGACGGTGGAAGAAGCATTGTTTTTCTTTGAACATTTCCCTAAAATAAAAAATAAACTGGAAACACTACATGCTGTAGGACTGAATTATATTCGCTTGGGGCAACCGGCTCCGCACCTTTCAGGCGGTGAGGCGCAACGCATCAAATTAGCGACAGAATTGTCGCGGCGCGCTACTGGACGGACGCTGTATATTCTGGATGAACCGACTACCGGTTTGGCGTTTGAGGATGTAGCGGCACTGATGCGCGTGCTACATCGTTTAGTAGACAGCGGGAACTCGGTGGTGGTGATTGAACACCATCTGGATGTAATCAAGAATGCTGACTGGATAATAGACTTAGGGCCTGGGGCAGGTGATGCAGGCGGTAAGATTGTGGTTATTGGCACACCGGAAGAAGTTGCTTGTCATAAAACATCGGCAACGGGATATTATCTTAAGCAATTGCTTACATGAAGCAAGGTGTTGCCGTTCTGCAGCTTACGCTATGTGACGTATATCGTTGAGCCTTCGGCGGTTTTTACCACATTGATACGTACAGGAAAAGCGTCTTTCAGTTCTTCAATATGAGTAATGATTAGTATTTTTTGGAAATCGTCTTGTATGGCATTGATTGCCTCTTTTAACTTTTCGATACCATCGGTGTCTTGCGTGCCGAAACCTTCGTCAATAATAAGCGTAGGCAAAGGTGCGCCGGCTCGGCGCGCAAGTAGCCTAGAAAGGGCAATACGCACAGCGAAATCAATACGAAAGCCCTCACCGCCGCTAAACAATTCGTAGTTACGCGTGCCTAGTTCGTCTGCGATTTTGATATCCAGTGTTTCGGAAGACTCCCCCTTTTTTGTGGTTTGCTGCGTTTCAAATACGATAGTCATTCGTCCATCGGTCATGCGTCCAAGCAAATGATTGGCCTCAGCTTCAATTTCAGGCAATGCTGTTTCAATCAGCATTGCCTGAATTCCTTTTTTACCGAATATTTGTGCCGCCTGTTTGTATAGCGATTCATTTTCCGATTCTGTAGCAAATCTTTTACGCTTTTCCGCCAAGTCATTTTCCATATCGGCTAACTGCGCTAGTTTTTCCTTAATACTGGTTACGTCGTCACGCGCTGTTTGTTGTTCTTTTGTTTGTTGTTCGAAAGAGCTGATTGCAATGCTTAGCTTGCGCTGTAATTCCGGACGCTTTTCCAGCACATGTGTTAGTTGGAGAAGGGTATGGTTGTCCTGTTCCAGCCGTTTCTGGATGTCGAGAATATCCTCAATATAGCTGGCTGCGCTTTCTTGCTCTCGCTGTAATTGTATGGCGGCTTCGTTTAGCCGTTGTTTTTGATGCTCACTATTTTGAAGTTGCAGTTTCTCCTGCTGCAGTTTTTCATGACGTGTTGCGTCGTAAGAAAAGGTGGCAATTTGGGCTTCAATACATGCCAAAGCTTCTTGCTCGGTGTGGGCGTAATCTCCGGTTGCAAGTCGATTATTTATAGCCTCCAGCTCAATCTTTGCGCCTGTTATTTTATTCTCGGCCTCAAAGGATTCTTTTAGAGATTGTGTCAAGTGTGCTTCACGATTTATGAATATTGAGCTTTCATCATTATAAGTATTTTCTTTTTGACGTATTTTCGCCTCGCCGTCTTCAATACTGTCGCTAAGCTTGTTGATGGCTTTATCATTTTCATCGATAATGTGCAGCATATTTTTCTTATCGGATGAATATTTGTTTTGTACTAGCGCCAGCTGCCCATCGCTTATGTATGATTCGCAAAGGGGGCAAATGGCTTTAGATTTATTTTCTACCAATAATCGCTGCTTTTCTACAATATCGGCTATGTACTGATTAGCTCGCTTGTTTTCATCGTATAAGCGCGAAAGATCCACTTTGTATTTGCGCAATAATTCTTTGCTGCTTTCAAGTTCTTTTTTAGTTTGTGTCAGGGCTTGTCGCTTTTGATCAAGTTTCTGCTTCTCAGCATCGAGTGATGCTACTTGAGCAGCACGTTTTCCCAATTCTTTGAGAGCATTCTCAATGATTTTACGTTGTATGTTAAGGTCATTCTTTTCATTGTCGCATACCTTCTCGAAAGGCTTGCATTTATCGCGTAAGTCAATGATTTGGCGTGCCTGTCGGTCCATTTCTTCGCAATGTTCTAGTGTCTTCTGAAATTGTTGATAGGCGGCTTCTATCTTAGGGCGCTGTTCTAGCAGTGATTTATATTCGTCGATGCGTTTCAGGCTCTCCAGATACTGTTTATTTTTACGTTTTAAATCTTCGCTACTGCGATGGATAGCAGTTATTAGCTGATCCAATTGCGTCTGTACGCTTGCAAGTTGCTGGTCTTCTTGGCGTAGCTGCTCCATGGCGCTTCCCAGCGCGTTTATTGCGGATACTGTTGCCTTAAAGTGTTTTTCTCTTTGTAAAAGCTCTGCTTCGTACGCCGGCTTATTTATCAGCTTAGCTTCTATTTCGCTGATGCTGCCACTTATCTGCCGCTTATTCTCCTGAGCAATTTTACCTTGCTCTTTCGCACGCTCTTCGTAACAGTCATAGATTTCTAGTCCAAGTATGGTAGCCAATACTTCTTTGCGCTTAGAAGGATCCTGGCGCGTAAATTCATCAGCGTGTCCTTGACGTAGATAGGCGCTGTTAATGAAAGTGTCGTAATCCATATGCAAAATGGATTTAATTTTTTCTTCGGTTTGGCGCATTCGCTCGGCTGTCATTGGAAGGAATTCACCGCTGCTGTAGATATAAAGGTTTAAACTGCTTTGCCCCGAGGCTCTCTTCCCACTAGGGCGCGTGTGACGGCGGATAACGCGATAATGCTGTCCGCCGGCACTAAAATCAAACTCTACCTCGGTTTCAGTCTCGCTTTGGTGGATAAGGTCATCATCGCTTTTGGCGCGTGATTTACCCCATATAGCCCAAGTGATGGCATCTATAATTGATGATTTGCCAGCGCCGTTATCGCCGGAGATACAGGCTGTATGTATGGCGTTGAAGCCAAGTTGCGTGCTCTCGCCTTTGTACGGCAGGAAATTGCGTACTCTAAGGTTAACAGGGATCATATTTTATTCCAGATAGTCTTTAAGTTTGCGGCTGCGAGTGGGGTGGCGCAATTTACGTAACGCCTTAGCTTCTATCTGGCGTATACGCTCACGGGTGACATTAAATTCCTTGCCAACCTCTTCCAGTGTGCGGCTTCGTCCATCCTCTAACCCGAAGCGCAGTTGCAGTACGCGGCGTTCGCGCAATGTAAGACTGGATAGTACGCTGTCAATCTGCTCTTTGAGTAGTGTACGAGAGGCGGCGTCAGGTGGTGCTATGGCATTTTGATCCTCAATAAAATCACCCAAATGGCTATCTTCTTCTTCTCCGATAGGTGATTCCAGCGATATGGGGAGCTGGGATACTTTTATAATTTCGCGCACGCGGTCAGGTGTCATTTCCAGCATGTCGCCGATCTCTTTGGGTGTCGGTTCTCTGCCATATTCTTGTGACAGCTGACGGCTGACGGAAAGAAGCTTGTTTATAGTTTCAACCATATGTACCGGTATACGAATAGTGCGTGCTTGGTCGGCAATGGCACGCGTGATGGCTTGGCGAATCCACCAAGTGGCGTATGTGGAAAATTTGAAACCGCGATGGTAGTCAAATTTTTCCACGGCGCGTATCAAGCCGATATTGCCTTCTTGTAGCAAATCAAGTAGCGGCATGCCTCGTCCGATGTGTTTTTTGGCTACGCTTACCACCAGACGCAGATTTGCTTCAATAAGGTGCTTTTGCGCTTTTTCGGCTTCGGCACTTATATTGCCAAAGTAGTTGCTAAACTTCTTTTCATGTGTCTGGATAGCTGTGATGAATTGGGCGTCATCGGCCAGTCTGTCTAAGCCGCTCAGTTCTTCTTCAGAAGATATCTGATCAATTACTTCACATGGCAGCAGACTGGAGTTAAGTGACAGATTAATAATTAGCTGCTCAATATCGGTTACCGGACGGTCAAGTGTCTGTGACAGCGCTGTCGTCATGTTAGGGTTAATTTCGTTATTGATGGCTTGATGTAGCTGTTGATCAAATACGGCTTCTTTGAATGCTGTAGTGTGATTCAATGCCAGTTCTTTTCGCAGAGCATGTAATAGCGGCGCCGCAAGCCCAATTTCTTTGAGCATGGCTTGCATAACTTCGGTAGCAGTCGGATTATGCCCTGATCTTTTACGAAGACAAGCACGTATCTCCGCAACGTGTTTGCCCCTTTCCATTTTCTGAGCTAGGTTTTTCTCATCATCGGCAGTTAGCAGTGGCACGCGCCCGATTTCGTGCAGATACATTCGCACAGGATCATCAACAACAACAGATTCTTCAAATTGTTCAAAAGTCGCGCTTACGTCTGGAGTTGGCACATCCACTTCTTCCAGAGCTTCTTTTGTTGGCAGCTCCTCGTCTGCCTCTTCCTTTAGAGGTTCTTCTTCGAGATCCTCTTCTGCTTCATCTTCTTTTTCTTCTACTTCTTCGTCTTCAACACATTTTTCAGATTTTTTCTTGGAACTCACTGATGTCTCCTCTTCTGTTCTCTCAAGTGTTCTTTTTCGATAAATAATTCCCGTAGCTGGCTTCCTTCTCCAACAGCAAGCCTATCCACACGGTTATGAGCCAGTCGTTTGATATAATCTTCTCGCATACGCAGTATCGTCTCTGCCAGTTTCATATCCAGTTTGTGCGGGAGCAGATTGTATCCAATCAGATGCTCATAATATTCCCATAGTGCACAGTCTAGAGATTGTTTTATATGCAAAAAGTCTTTGCTGGTAAGTATAGCATTATAGATCTCGCGGTTTTCAGAGTTGTCAAAATACTCTGGTAACAGATTTGCGCACTGCTTAAGCATCTCGGGATACTGTAGAATGATTGCAAGACAATACTCTTCAAGTGGGTTGGATACGGCCGCTTGGCGTTGTTTGGCAGCAATGGCTTTTGTGGGTGCGCTGTGGCTTTTAGCAAGTAATATTTCCAGCCTTTTTGGACTTTGCCGCACTAATTCTGCCAATTTATTCAGATAAAATGTTTGGCGCACAGGATTATTTATTTGGGATACAATCGGCATTAGTTTATCAACGGCTTCGCTTTTACCGCGTGCGGTACTCAAGTCTATTCCGGATAAGGTTCTTTTAAATGTAAAGTCAATGGCTGGTATGGCCTCTGCGATTAACTGCCCCCATTGGGAAGGGTTCTGTAACACTATTTCATCAGGGTCTTGCCCTAATGGTAAAAGCGCTACGCGCATTTCAGCTCCGAGAGCGTTTTCCAGCCATATTGAACGCATGGTAGCGCTTTCTCCGGCACTATCGGTATCAAGAGCCAGAATCAAGTCTTTGGTGAGTTTTTTGATTATTGCAATGTGATTTTCGCTGATGGCGGTGCCCATGGAAGCGATAACGTTTTTGTAGCCGTATTGGTGCGGCAATATGACGTCCATATAACCTTCAACAATGACTGTCTGCTCTTCGCTTCTCATAGCATCTTTTGCTAGATGCAGGCCGTAGAGGCTGGAGCTTTTATCAAATAGCGGCGTCTGCGGAGAGTTAAGATATTTTGGCTGGATATTATCATCAAGTGTGCGTCCGCCGAAACCGATAATACGTCCGCGGGCATCTGTGATGGGAAACATCAGGCGATTGCGAAAGCGATCGTGGCGGGACTTGTTTTCGTTCTCAATTGCAAGCCCCGCTTTAAGCAGTTCTTCAATGGAAAAACCTCGCTCTAACAGATGCGCTTGAAGCTTATCCCAATTGTTCGGACTATAACCAAGTTTGAAAGTTTCAACAGAAGCTGCATTTAGACCACGTTTGGATAGGTAATGGCGTACTTTTTGTGCCTCCGGCGATTTTAACAATAATTGATGGAAATACTCCGCAGCCATTTGATTAGCTTGATACAATCGTTCGTATTGTTCGCGAATCATTTCCTGTCCGGTATTTTGCGGTAGTTCTACGCCGCTTCTCTCAGCTAATATTTTGAGAGCTTCCCCGAAGCTAATACCATCTTTTTTCATCATAAAAGAAAAGACATCGCCGCCAGTGGCACAGGCGCCGAAACAATGCCACCGCTGCTGGTCGGGATACACGAAGAAAGAGCCATGTTTTTCTGAGTGAAAAGGACATAACCCGCGGAAAGTCTTGCCAGCCTTAGCAAGCTGGGTATGCTGTCCGATAACCTCAACGATGTCTATTTTCCGTTTTACTTCTTCAACTGCGTCCATACGATTCTTGTTTCTGAATTATAGATTATCAGATTGGTTAAATTCCAAATTTACTAGCTAAATTGAGGGCATATTGATCGGTCATACCGGCAATGAAATCAACAATATGCCGCTTTGTTTCGTCGCATTCGATTCCATATTCTTCCGGCAAGTATTCCTTGTGTTGTGACAGATGTTCATACAACCCCTGCACTACCTTTCTGGCGTGTTTCGCGTCTTTGTTTTTGGATTGAACAATATACACGTTCTGGAACATGAATTGGCGTAGTTGTTCAGTGGCTGCGCCAATATTTTCGCTCATGCGTATGAGAGGCTTTTTTTGTGGCTTGACAAGACCCGTTACTTCCCACGATGTTTTAATAATATCACATACCATAGTGTTGATACGTTGCGAATGCGAACGTCCCAGTACACTTGAAACATTGGAAGGGAGATCATTTTCTGTCAAAATACAAGCCCGGAGGGCATCACTTATGTCGTGGTTGATGTATGCGATAGCGTCTGAAATTTTAACTACTTCGGCTTCATATGTACTGCTTGTATTCAGCTCATTGTGAAACATTCCTCTATCGCTTTTTGAGTGATGTAATAAACCGTCGCGTACTTCCCATGTGAGGTTTAGTCCTTGCCCGTTTCTTTCTATCTTTTCCACTACGCGTA
>Ga0123353_10013905_pt1 | contig 11568 bp, 15 predicted proteins | sample TergutLab28metaG_3_FD_92763 | JGI IMG/M metagenome (GOLD analysis project Ga0123353, IMG submission 92763) | Labiotermes labralis P3 segment gut microbial communities from Petit-Saut dam, French Guiana - Lab288 P3 | ecosystem: Host-associated > Arthropoda: Insects > Digestive system > Gut ... | reverse complement strand
ACTGAACCGATTCTTATTATCCTTACCGATGTACACGGTGGAATAACTGCGGTTTCACTGCAGACATACGTTATGTCCGCATCGGCTCTCTTTTTAAACTCTTCCGCGATCAGCGATCCTAACCGCCCGGTGGCAATATTTGATATTTTTCGGACTTCATCTATTTTTTCTGATGTGCCGCCCGCCGTAATTAATATTTTCATCATTTTCTACTCTCTTAATCTTTATGGGAAAAAATCATTTTCTTAACATATCCGAATTGAGAATCTATAATCTCTTCCGTAACCACCTTAGCGAGAGCCATCGTGCTTATTCCTTCGATAAAAAACATAATATTCATCGCTAAGTCTTCTAAAGCACCACTGGATATTTCACCTTGTTCCGCACCATATCTCAATAACTCCAAAACTATGTTTTTTGTGTTGAGAAATTGCTCATAATAGAATTTTGTGTCTTGGCTGCTTTTATGAGAGAAACGGTATTCGTGCATAGCCATAAGCAAACTGCCGTCCATATTTAACAGACGTTTTTTTTGTTTTCTCAAATAATCATCTATAACTTGCTTGCAGCTTTTGTTTTCCTGTATTCTGTTTTGAGTGTCCTTTAACTTCTGTCTATTATGCTCCGATATGACTTGCATGAAGATTTCGTCAACAGAACTAAAATATAAATAAATCCCGCCCCTGCTTATTTCACACTCATCTATAATATCTTTCATGGTAACAGCCGCAAAACCTTTATGAATAAAAACCTGCTTTGCTTTTGTTAAAATGAATTCACGCTTCTTGTCAGATTTTTTATACATCGCTTTTATCTCCTAACAAACAAAACTGACACGCATGTCATAATTCATTATATGACATGCGTGTCAGTTTGTCAAGGGGTTTTAGAAAAAATCTTTATAAATATTTTTTATCGGTCCAAATAACTGAAAAAGATCTGTCCTCTCAAAAACAGAAAGAAGCCTTAAACTGTAGATATACACTTGTTCCTATCGCTTGTGGTATACCCCGCTGCCGGACTACTGAGGTATTTTGGTGGAAATCATCTTGTGCTTATCAACAAAAGCGAAACTTCATATGACGACCGAACAGATTTAGTGTTCCGCGAAAATATCGGGAAGGTGCTTTCGGAAGCGGTTGAGAAAATAGAATAAGTGCTAAGAAACACACAAATCAATAATACTGGACAACTCCTCCCGCATAAGATCAAGCGGGAGGGATTTTTATGCCCGAAAATAGAACTTTACATCAGGACAACCTTGCTGTTAAAACACCACCCGATAACGTCTGCCAAATAAAGACTAACTCTACAAGTTTTACAATTTTGTCTTATTTTTCCGGTGACAGAACATATATGGATATTGTAAGAAGCGCCCTTGAACGGGAAGCAAAAAGCCTCTGAAAACGGCCAAATGGCTTGCTCTGCAGCCTTTTTCATAACATGATAAAAAGGTAAAAGCAGGCCGTTTGTTGCTGGGGAAGGAGATGTTTTTTAATTGAAACAGCAACAAAAAATGACCGCTCTGTATTGCAGATTATCTAAAGATGATGGCGGCGATGCGGAGAGTAACAGTATCGGCACTCAGCGCATGATGCTGCAAAAATACGCCGAAGACCACGGTTTATCTATATTTGACGAGTATGTCGACGATGGATTCACCGGAACGAATTTCGACCGTCCGAATTTTAACAGGATGATTCAGGACATCAGATCCAAGAAAATCGGCACAGTGTTGGTCAAAGATTTATCACGCCTTGGAAGAAATAATGCCCTTGTCGCGTACTATACCGAGATTTTTTTCGTTGACTATGATGTGAGATTTGTAGCGATAAATGACGGTATTGATACGGATAAAGGCGACAATGAAATAATGCCTTTCAAATCGGTTATAAACGAATACTACGCCCGAGACATCAGCAAGAAAGTTCGTTCGGCGAAGAGAACAAGGGCGCAAAACGGTGAGTTTTTGGCGGGACTTTCGCCTCTCGGCTACTTGAAGGACCCAAACGATAAGCACAGATTGATAGTGGACGAGATGGGTGCGAAAACCGTTCGGTATATTTTTGGACTTGCCGTCAGCGGATTTGGTACATCACGAATCGCAAGACAGTTAAACGACGAGGGAGTTCCGACCTGCCGCGAGTATGCGTGCCAAATAAGCAACTTTTTCTCGGAGGGCTACGCGCCAAAATTTCCGCCCGTGTGGACAGCGGCTTCCGTGCGGTATATTCTACAAAACCGCACGTATCTTGGAAGTGTGGTCAACGGGCGTAGCACTACAAAGTCATTCAAAAACAGGCAGCGGGTATACTTGCCGGAGGACGCACGGATCGTTGTAGCGGACAAACACCCTCCGTTGGTAAGTGAGGATACCTTTGAATTGGCTCAGCGTGTTATTCAGGTCAAGCAACGGGTGAATATGAGTAAGCAAGAAAACATCTTTGTGGGACTTTTGAAATGCTCTGATTGTGACAGCAACCTGTCCTATGCATCACGCAAAAACACTAACGGCGGCGGGATGTTTATATGCAGCCGCTACCGCACGCGAGCGGCGCGGAAAGGTCTGTGCACCATGCACTACATAGCTTATGGCGAACTCTATGAAGCGGTTTTACAGCATATCAGGCAATACGCGCAGGAGGCGAAAGCCTATGAGGACAATTTCCGTGAGTATGCCGAAAAACTGTGCTGCGAGAACGGAGACAAGATTCTGCGGCAAGACTACCGGGAAATGGAGCGTTTGACAAAGCGCTGTAACGAGTTAAATACGGTGGTTCAGAAGCTATTTGAAGGATACGCGCTGGGTAAGATTTCGTATGAACAGTTCTCGGCATTATCCGCCGGATATGAAACAGAACAGGGCAAAATCAATCCCAAAATAGACGAGCTTCAACGTCAGCTGACCAAAGAACAAAATAAAACCCGAGATATAGAAAAGTTTTTAAATATGATTAAAAACTATATCGACATACCGGAACTAAACCGTGGTATTCTAAACGAGCTTGTTGAGAAAATCGTGGTTCACACAGGCGAGGGAAGAGCCCCGAACCGCACCCAGCGGCTTGATATTCATTACCGCTTCGTTGGGGCGTTTACAGCGGATGCGCCTGCCGTCAAGTATCGTTATATATAATCCTGCGTGTATGTTTTTTTCTGCACTAAATCACCGCAATATTTTTCATTGCGAAGAAAACGTAGAATAACCGTGTTTGACCATTCTGAATTATATTTAAAGCTTTTTATGCCGGATTCACGAAGTTCCCGTGCTATGGTATGGCAGCCCTTGCCCTCGGCTACAAATTTGTGAAATATCAGCCTGACAATTTTCGCGCCCTCCTCATTTATGAACATTTTACCGCCGCGCACATCGTAGCCAAGCATATCCCGCCCAAATACCACGCCCTGCTCCATTCGTCGTTTTTGCCCCCATTTGACCCGGTCACTCGTCTTTCTGGATTCTTCCTGCGCTATTGACGACATAATCGTTAGCCGGAGTTCCGCATCAGGTTCGAGGGTGTTTATATTATCATTTAGGAATATAACGCCAACTCCTTTGCGCTTGAGTTCTCGGGTATAGTAGATGCTATCCAGCGTGTTTCTGGCAAAACGTGAAATTTCTTTCGTGATAATCAAGTCGAGTTCACCGCTTTTGGCACACGCAATCATACGGTTAAATGCCGCCCGCTTTTTGGTGCTGGTTCCTGACTTTCCTTCATCGGCAAAAATTTCCGCTAACTCCCACTTGGGATTGCGTTCTATGTATTCTTTAAAATATCTCTGCTGGCTTTCAAACGAATTTATTTGGTCGTCTTTGTCTGTGGATACACGGCAGTACGCGCCCACGCGAAGAACATCCTTTTCCGACATTTTATCTTGTACCATACGCTCATACTTATTCAACAAAATCACCCCACATATAGCGAAAACATATGCAGGGTTGGTTGTCCGCTATTCGATAAAGGGGCTGTCCTTTTGAAGCTTGAAAGTCCAGTGGGAATGTCTCTTTTGACAAAAAAATCAAAACCCTTGAAAAATCTCTGAATTGTGATAAAATGGTATTCAAGACCTTTCATCAAATCACTATGTGTTATAATTCTAACATGGGGGTGTTATCATGCTTTATGAATACCAGCTATCCGCCCAGCGGGAGGATTTCTATAATATTACTCCGCAAGTCCGCGAAGCAGTCTCTAATAGTGGCGTTGTGAGCGGCATAGCTGTGGTCTTTTGCCCTCATACTACGGCGGGAATCACCATCAATGAAAATGCCGATCCTGATGTTGTACATGATCTTCTGTTCGGATTGAAAAAGGCTTTCCCTGACCGCCCGGAATTTCGTCACGGAGAAGGTAATAGCGCGGCACACCTAAAAGCGTCGGCAATGGGTTCGAGTGAAACTATAATCATTGAAGGCGGCAAGTTGCTTCTCGGTACTTGGCAGGGCATATACTTTTGTGAGTTTGACCCGCCGAGGAATCGCAAGTTTTATGTGAAGGTGATGGGGCAGGGCTGATGGATAGCTTGATTTATATCGAGAAAAAACCAATATTAAGCGTAAAAATGGGCAGGGATTACTACGCTAACTACGCGAAAAACTGAATCATGTAGGACACGAAGACTATATTTATGATAAAAAAATAAGGTGTGTAAAGATGAAAAATGAAATACAAAGTAAACTTGCGCTGTTTGCGGCGAACGCACAAGCGATAAGAAAAGATTTCACTTGGCATGATACACTGGTCAAAAAAATGGCGGCGTTATTATACGCACTCGATAATAGATCTATCGACTGTGCCGCGATCAGAGACAGCCATACTCAGATCAAGAACAGCACCGGTGTTTTCTCTACGTTCCGTGGCAATATGGCATTATGCGTCGCAACTATACTATCGCTGAAAAATCGTGTGGATCTGTTCGCTCATACTATGTCAGTATATGAAATGTTGAAAAACGAAAAGTTCAGAGCGTCTGACTATCTCGTTGTAGCCGCCTATGAAATCGCCTCTCAAGCGAAACCGGAGGAATACGGGCAAGTCGTAACCCGCACAAGAGAGTTCTATGACAGCATGAAATCAAAAGGGTTCTTCCGTATAGGGCAGGACGACTATATTTTCTCTGCTATGCTTGGCCTGTCAGATATTGAAGTAAAAGCCGGTACAGAACGTATCGAACAGCTTTATCAGCGGTTTAAGCCCGAATTCCGGTCAGGAAACAGCGTGCAGGCACTTGCTCAGGTGCTGGTTCTTAGCGGGGATTGCGACACAACGATAAATCGTATTCTTACAATAAGGGACATGATGAAAAGTCAGAAAATACGGCTCGACAAAGCCTACACACTCCCTTCTCTCGGTGTTCTTGCGCTACTCCCGGTTGATGTAAATACCCTTGTTCGGGATATTGAAGAGTCCGTGGCGTTTCTCCGGGCGCAAAAGGGATTTGGTTCTTGGTCTGTTGACAAACAGGCGCTGTTGTTGTTTGCAACTGCGATTGTTGCGTCTGTATATGCAAAGGATATCGAAAACGGTGCGATAACAGCATCGGTTTCCACCAGCATCGCCAGTATACTCATTGCCCAGCAAGCAGCTATTATAGCAGCGGTATCAGCAAGCGCGGCTGCATCGGCGGCGGCTGCTGCGTCATCGGGCTGAAATGGAAATCTATAAAAACCCAAACTGCAAAAAAGTCCGCGGCAGTCACCTCTTGGAAGTCAGTTGCGCCTACTGTAAATGTTTCATTGCCAACTATCAAAAAGTTGGTGAAAGCAACTTTGTAAAAATGTATAACGACAGGATCATTGAGGGAACGATTGATTTTTCGCAGTATCACGGAGCCTTGTTTTGCCCCGGCTGCAGGGAACGTATAGCCACGCGCTATATTACAAAAATGGACAAGAAGGAAGCATACAGGTTTGTGCCTTCGGCTTTCAATAAAAGGAAAGTGTAAACATATGTATTTTAAATCTGCAAAACTAACCTTTTATATCCCGCACGCGACATCACTGAAAAACAAACGCCAAGTCTGCCGGAGTATTGTCGATAAGACACGTCAGCGATTTAATGTCTCGATTGCGGAAGTGGATACGCAAGATATTCATCAAATTTTGACTATCGGAATCGCGGTGGTATCAGGCGCCGCCGCCCATGTTGAGCGGTCGCTGGACGAAATCATCCGCTATATGGAAGATCACGCCGACGCGGATTTGACAAAGGTGGAAAAATGAAGTAATAAGGAAACTAACGAAAGGAATGGTTAAATATGACAATCAACGGATTTGTTAAGGCAAACAGCATGAATTATCAGCCCGGGCGCACAGGCGGCATCCAGTTTCTTGTTATCCACTACACCGCGAATGATGGCGACAAGGCTAAAAGCAACGTCAATTTTTTCGCCAATAACACACCCAAGTCAAGCGCCCATTACTTTGTGGATGAAAATGAGATTTGGCAAAGCATTGAGGATAAGGATACGGCTTGGCATTGCGGGCAGGGAGGAATGCCGTCTATCGTACACCCAGATTGCCGTAACAACAACTCGATAGGAATAGAGATGTGTTCCCGCAAGAACGCAGACAAAACGTACTATATCAAGCCGGAAGTTGTTGAGCGGACTGTGCATCTTACCGCTATGCTGGCTAAAAAACACAAAATCTCTCTTGAGAACATAATCCGTCACTGGGATGTGACGAGAAAAGTATGCCCGGCGCCGTTTGTAAATTCGGCGGTAAAGACGGGCGAGATGGCGGACGGCAAGGCGCAATGGTCGGCGTTCCTGAAGAGGGCCGGCGAATTGATTTCCCAGTAGCATGATCGCTCCCGCAGTGATTTCCGCGCAGCCCAAACAGTGATCATAAAAATGTAGCTAACAAGGGGCAAAAACCATGCGGCTATTTATCTCCATAAACTTTAATAACGATACGCGCTCACGACTCATTGTCATACGCGACGAGCTGCGCTCTCGCTCGGAGCGCGGCAAATTCAGCTTGCCGGAAAATCTGCACCTGACCCTTGCGTTTCTCGGCGAGTGTAACGCGAGACAGACCGCTGCCGCGAAAGCCGCTATAGACGCGGTAGGTTTTGAGCCATTCGATTTGACAATAGAACGCGTTGGATGTTTCAGACGCGATGGCGGTGATATTTGGTGGGCTGGAATAAAAGGGAGCAAGCCGATACTGGATTTGCAGCGCGAGTTGACGGACAAACTGATTGGCGCAGGATTTTTGCTTGAAAAACGCGAGTACAAGCCGCATATCACGCTTGGGCGTGAAGTCGTAACAGACGTTGTCCCATGGCAAATTGAGCCGTTTGGTGAAACTGTGGCGAATATCGAACTTATGAAGTCGGAACGCATCAACGGTAAACTGACATATACTGCGATTTATACAAAAGGAGCAAAATAAACATGGATAATGAACAATTATTAAGAAATCCAGATATTTACCCATCGGATGAAGTCTTGAACGCGGCACTTGTAAATGCTTATGATTCCTACAAATCTTTTACTCAAAAACTGCCGGATTTAGGCATTGAGATAGAGTGGCGGTATTATAACGATGGTAAAGCGTGGCTCTGCAAGTGCGTTCATAAAAAGAAAACTGTGTTTTGGCTTTCGGTGTGGGATGGTTTCTTTAAGATAACATTATTCTTCACTGAAAAAACCAACAAGGGTGTTTATGAACTGCCGATTTGTGATGACATTAAAACAAGATTTACAAATGAAAAAAATGTCGGTAAGCTAATCCCGCTTTTGCTTGAGATATATGATGAATCAGCTCTTGATGATGCTTATGCGCTGATCTCTTACAAGCAGAGCTTAAAATAATCCGGCGGCATAGCAGAGGTATCATCTGAATATGGACAAGCCGTAAACTCATACCGTTTAGCATAACTTGATTAAAGGTGTTGAATGGTATGAATCCTCGTAAATTTATTTATATCGGAGAACCGATACCGAAAATTGATAAAGTCGAACATAAAGAGTTCCTGCTGAATTTTCAAAAGGCTATGCTTCTATCACTGACAGAGCGGAAATTGCTGACAAAAAACCAAGCGGAGCGGGTATTAGATAAACTGACCATACGCTCATAATCCACCTCTTGCTAATTACCCGATTACATGATAGAATGATGGCACTATTTTAAGGAGGTTACGATCCATGAAAATAAGTCCATATGTATCATTCAACGGAAACTGCGCGGATGCCGTTACTTTTTATGAAAAGGCATTCAATGTGAAAGCAGAGATCATGCGGTATAAGGAAGCGCCGCCGGAGAACGGCTATCAGACGCCGGAAGGCACAGAAAACCTCGTTATGCATGCTCAATTTGAAATTGACGGCGAGATTATTATGCTCTGCGATATGCCGCCTGAGTCTCCTGCAAAGATCGGCAACAACATCGCTATCATGGCTGAATTTGATGATGTCGATTCGGCAAAGGCGGCGTTCGATGCTCTGAAAGAGGGCGGCAATATTAGCATGGAGCTTCAGGAGACTTTCTGGAGCAAGTGTTTCGGCTCGCTCTGCGATAAATTCGGCATAAACTGGTACATCTCAATTGGCTGCCCTTGATAATACCGGAAAATGACAATTGCGACGAAATAATTATACTTGTAATATAGGAGATAAATTATGGACAAATTCTTACCATCGCAAAATCCGCCTGGAAATATGAAAGTCGAAAAAACTCCGCTATTTATTGCAATCGGATTTGACGACAACGATAAAAGCGGCTTTACCTCGCATAAGGGAATTGAGGGTATGAAATGGGCGGTTGACACATTTATGAACCGCAAAAATCCCGATGGATCAAACTGTTCATGCGCGTTTTATAATCTTTCCAGGTACATAACAGAAGAAGAATCGAGAGAGCTTCCGCATTTTGTAAAAAAATCATGGAAATATGCAGCTGACAACGGCTTCGAAATCTGTTGTCATACACATAACCATCATGATGGCTCGAAATTTACTGTTGACGAATGGCTTATAGAAATGAATAAATGTGTTGATATTTTGACTAAGCCATATGTAGAGGGATGCAACAGTGACGACACAGGAATCGGAATTGCAAAAAGCGATATTAAAGCGTTCAGAGCACCGTATTTGGCATATAATGATAATATGCTCAAGGCTGTTGAGAAAATGGGTTTTTTATACGATTCTTCTATTCAAGAGGGGTTCCAAGAAGATCACGACGGGACAAATTACTATTTCCCGTACACACTTGACGAGGGAAGCCCGGGGAACAAAGCTGTTCGTATTAATGACCCTGGGATTGATGAGATAGGAAATCATCAGGGGATTTGGGAAATGCCGGTACAAGCCATAATTGTTCCGCCCGATGATTTATGTGAAAAATACGGAGTCGAAAAAGGACTTAGGAAAAAATTCGCCTCTGAGCAGTATTATTTCTCCGAAAGTGACGGAAAGATTTGCGGCTTAGATTATAATTGCTTAGCAGATTTTCAAATGACTGCTGATGAATTGTTGGCAACGCTTAAATACACACTGGATTTGAGGCTAAAAGGCAACCGCGCGCCTTTTATCTTCGGCGCACATACGGCAATTTATGCGTTAGAGTATGAAAGCGACCCGACAATAAAAATATCCGAGCAAGAGCGCAGAAGAGCGATAGAAGAATTTTTGGACTACGCTCTTAGCAAATCGGAAGTGTATATCGTGTCTCCGATTAAAGTCATCGAATGGATGAAGAATCCAAAGGAACTATAAATAATCTAAACCCGAAGACCCGCTATCCGGCGGGTTTTCGCTATGGCGGAGCATTTCCGGAATCGATGTCCCTATATCGGTCAGCAATCCCTTCAGCTCACCGTGAGGCATGGTATACCTCTGGCTCAAATATCTGAGACTGGCGCCCAGTTCGCCGTCTGGACCACCGTACTGCACAGGGAATTAAAAAACCCTGCAACCCTTGGTTTGACTGTCATAACGATGTATAACCAAAAATATTAAGTTACTCCGGCAGTCAACCGATTAGGGAAGCATACCCCTCGTAAGACACACAAAGTCTTGCGAGGGGTATGCGTTTTTTTATTGTTCATCATTTTCTCTTGCTGATTTCTCCTCGAACCATTCGTCAAGTTCAGCATCGGTGGCGGTGTTGTTTGTATCGGCGACAATGGAGTTCGGTATATTTTGCGTTATGGGTTTTCTTTGCAGAATAATCCCCGCCGCTGCTAACAGCAACGCAAAGACGGCATACTGCCCGCAATTCCCCATATAGAAACTTGCGACGTCATATTCATTTCCGCTGGTAGCCAGTTGTCCCGCCGCTCTCGCTTGTGAAATAATATCCGAGCAATGGTTGTAAGCCCACAGCGCATACGCCGCTAAAAGCCCCGCGAAAATGTAAAATATTATGCTCGGTATGAGTTGTATAATTCGTTTATTCATCTTCGGCATCCTCCTTTATAAGTGCGTGATATTCTTCCCCACTCAACAACCGCCCCGCTCGTATTCCGATTACCTCGTCTGCGATAGCGGTTACGTTTTCGGAATGGGTAACGATAATCACGCATTTGTTTTCTTCGTGTGCCAAGCGCACAAGAATTTCCAACACAGCTTGTTCCGTTTCCGCATCGAGGTTGCCTGTTGGCTCGTCCGCGATAATCACATCGGGGTTATGAGATAACGCCCGCGCTATGCCGACCCTTTGCTGTTCGCCGCCGGAAAGACGTAATATTTTACGGTCTGCGGTTTCACGGTCAATACCTACCTTGTTCAGCAATTTATACGCAGCTTCTTTTTTCGCTTGTTTGTCTTTAATATCGTTTTCACTAATATTCATAGAAAGCGTTATGTTATAAACTGCCGTGGAGTTCAAGAGCAGATTAAATCCTTGAAATATAACGCCGATACTTTTTGCGCGATAATCGTCACGGTCAAGTTTCCGCAAATTATTTCCGTTATAAACAATATCGCCTTCTTTGCATACGTCTAAGCCGGAAATAAGCGATAGCAGAGTGGACTTTCCCGCGCCGGATTGCCCGATGATGGTGTAAACCTTGCCGCTTTCAAAAGCGGCGTTTACTTCATTAAGCACGTTTTCCGTACCGCCGTCATAACGGTAAGACACATCAATGATTTCTAAACATTTCATATCCGACACCCCCTAATCCCGCTCCATCAATATTTTGATGGGTTCATATTTTGTTATCCGGCTGACCGATACCGCCCCGGCAACAGAAGCGAGCAAAATTGAAACGCCGAGAATCTGTATAATCGTTATCGCATCCAACCCGATACTGATTTGACCGTCGCCAGTCCAAAGCGCATTTGACACAGGAGTTGCAAGCGCAGTCCCGGCGAATATACCCGCAACAAAGCATATAAAAGTGATAGCGATTGTTTCAACCCAAAGACACAAAGCCACTTTCTTTTTCTTCAACCCCATCGCCCTCAAAACGCCAATCTCATATTTGCGTTCACGAATTGCAATTATAGATAAAAGAATCATTATTGACGCGCCGAACACCAACACGATAATTAAAAAGGTAAGCGATACATCTTTTAGGCTTTCAATGGGTTTTATCATTCTCCTGTATGCCTGTT
>Ga0123353_10013904_pt1 | contig 11568 bp, 6 predicted proteins | sample TergutLab28metaG_3_FD_92763 | JGI IMG/M metagenome (GOLD analysis project Ga0123353, IMG submission 92763) | Labiotermes labralis P3 segment gut microbial communities from Petit-Saut dam, French Guiana - Lab288 P3 | ecosystem: Host-associated > Arthropoda: Insects > Digestive system > Gut ... | reverse complement strand
AGGTAGATGGCACGAATCGAGGAGAGGAGAGGTGCATGAAGAGTTTTAGTGGGGAAATCCGAGGGGAAGAGACCAGTTAGAAGACCTAGGCGTAGATGGAAAGATAATATTAAAATGGATCTGCAGGAAGTGACATGGGGAGGCAAGGACTGGATTGGCCTGGCTCTAGATAAGGACAATTGTTGGGCTCTTGTAAAGACGGTAAAGAGCTTTCGTTTCTCATGAAATACAGGGGAATTCTTGATAAATGTTAGCTTCTCAAGAAGGACTCTACTCCATGTAGTTCGGTAAGGATGGTGAAGCAACATTGAAAAGGATGCATAACGAACATTTTAAAGAATGATTATTGAAATGTGCCGAGAATGATGATACGTACATATTATAATGCATGGGTAAGGGGTGGGTTACTCCAAGGTGCAAATTTTCTGGCTACACATTCCCCACATTTCCGGACGCCAGGTCGCTCACGTTGTTGAATTGTGTTCGATGGCGCCAAATAGTTGGGGGGTTTCAGTATAGAAGTTGTTTCATGTCACCCTGCGGGCACGTGGGATTTTGAGGCGGCTCCTATATTTTTGGAAACTGTGTGCGTCCCTGGACTGTATCCTGCAATTAATCCACGTCTTCGTGATAATAATGTGCCGGGATAGCTCTGTCGTTATAGCGACTCGCTACGGGCTGGACGGTTCGGGGATCTAATCCCGGTGAGGGCGAGATTTTCTGCACCCGGACAGCCCGGCTCTCGGGCCCACCCAGCCTCGTATACAAAGTGTACCGGGTCTTTCCTGGGGTAAAGCGGCCGGTGCGTGGCGTTGAATACCCATCGCAATTTAGCGCCGAGGTTAAGGAAAGAGTAAAGCTATACGTCTACTCCCTTCTCTGGGCCATCGTGGCCTGTTCTAGGGTGACCTTTGCCTTTACCTTCGTGATAATAAGCAACCACGTGACAGAAAGAAAAGTCTGCGTAATAAAATGACACATTTTAACAGACGTCATGTGACGTTAATATCTTGGAATTTATCTGCTGCTGCTAAACGATGAAAAAATCCGGAGCCATGCGTTCCTTTTATGTCCGTTTATGGCAACGTGATCTGAAAACGGTAAACTGCATAGTTCCAATATAAACACTTGTCACTAATGATAATTAATTAACAGAGTAGTGTAGGCGTTAATACTGCACCATAACGCTTTAGCAAATGAATTATATCAGCTATAAATACACGTTGCACACACCGCGTTATGATTCAAACATTTCTGGAATAACAATGTGTCATTATTCTATAAGAGGCAGTCGCCATGTGCTCTGCATATTAATTTGTACTGTGTGCGTCACGTACGGTACATTTTCTTGTTAAGTTTATTCTGGTATGGAAACAATGGCTGGCCTACGCTGAAATGCCTTATGTGTTCAGAATCCTGTTAACAAATTAACCGTTCCATTGTCGGAAAATACCAGTTTTTATTGTTCTGTTTTCTTATGTGAAATCAATAATCTTCATAAAATTGCAGTCTCCCTGACTAGCGTATAGGCGTCTGTTACTAATTACTTCTCCTTGGCCTGAAGTTAATTCAAACGATGTTTTAAAGTTTACGTCCTTCCTTACAGTACGTATACCGCCACATCGGTCTGTTTATGTTGTTTCGGATAATGATCGCTGTCAAGTGTAAGACTGATCCGACATGTTAAAATGCAACATGTTTAATTATCGAGTGGTATTCAGCAACCAATGTGGTTTGAGAGGGGGGGGGAGGGGGTTGTAAAATTAGAGCCAAAATTTTTTTTTTACAGAAGTGCAAATATCGGCAGTAACGTTGGGATTGTTGAAAGCAAAAGACCAACTTGATATCACTTGCTATTTTATTTCACTTCTTATGTACTCAACATGTTTCGGACATTAATATATCCATCATCAGGAGCTTGCGACTATTCTGTTGAATTACCAGATTGGTCGTGTTGTTCTTGTTTCGGTGTGGTTGTGTTGGAATGGTGTCCGTGTTGACCGCATAAGAAGTGAAATAAAATAGCAAGTGATATCAAGTTGGTCTTTTTGTTTTCAACTATTACAATGAAGCACGGTTCAATAAATATAAGATAAAAAGTTGGGATTATTTAAACTTCGGAACAAAAAAAATACAAGAACCTGACTAATATATAAATAAACAGTGAATGAGAAAATTGCTTATATATTTTTTAATTTGTGTTCAGTCACCAGACGTACAAACAATATCGCAGGAGCGCAGCAGTGTACATAAATCGAGACGTATTTACGTAGACATATAGGAATACATAAATAATACGTAAAGGTAGAGGTAAAGCAGTCCCGTTACAGGCCTGGAGTGACCCAGAGGGTTACAGGAAGTTAAGGTTCTCAGATTTAAAGACAACGGTACAGGATGGTGATAAGGTTGTCAGCCTTTATCCCCAGGAAATGCTCCTGATACTCAGTTCTGCTACAGGCTGGGTCGACCCCAGGGCCGTAGTGCGATCGGAAAGATTTTATGACACCAGCTGGGATCGAACCAGCGACCTTCTGATTTGTAGCACAGCTCCTTAACCACTGTGCCACCGCGGTCCCATAAATGATACGTACTCTTCTAAAATACGTATAAAATTTGTACAAAAATCTACTTAGCGCAATACGCAACTGATTTTTAAGAGGAAAAGTACCTCGTGAAATTACGTTCGCTAAACTGAACAACTAACGAAAATACAGCTATCGTAATCGTCTAAACTGAAAACACAACAAAGATAATGTTTTATGCGGAACAAATCCTTGACGTTATATGGTGATAGGAACAAACGTTACATTTTTATACATATTTGTGAACTAGAGAGATCTCACTAATAATGCATATTGTCAGTGTACTTTTTAAATTTTTTTAAAAGTATGCCTGATGATGGTTCGCTATGCCGAAACATACAGTATTGTATGACAAATATTAAAGAATTTTTTTTGACTGTAATACTTCGTGTGTATTCAAGGTAATGTAACACGACGGAATTAATGAGAATAAAATTATATATTCTTAGCAGATTTTTAAAAATACAGTCCCGTAAATATAAAGACTTCTCGGATGAAATATGACGTAAATCTCTGTAGGCCTAAAGTCCAATTTCTCAACGTTTTCCTTATTAATGGCATACTGATCACTGTATTCAGCTTGTACTTTTATAGTATGGTTTGAACCTCCTATCTCTCACCGTCAGGGAAAAGTACTGATGGGGTGTTCGAAATAAGGGTACTGACGAGAACATTTGGATCTACGAGAGGGCGATTTGCAGGGGGTTGGAGAAAACTACGTAAAGACGGTCTTCTCGAAGATACAAATTTTGTAGCACGAATAACGTGTCGGCCAGTAAGCCATTACGGACGTAGTGTCTCCGAAACTTCGAATTATAAGCTAAGTTGGACGGCTGTACCTTGAAGGTGGAGGCGCTGTGGTTTCCCAGAACATTGATGTTTACCAGTCGAGACGGCGTTATGTGCCGGAAGACGTGCATTTTTATAAACACTGCTGTGATAAACTCATATCGTGGAGGAACTTTATGGTTTGTACTTATCGCTCCCTCCCCACACACACACACGCACACGCACACGAACACGAACACACAAACACACACAAACACGCACACACACACAAACACGCACACACAAACACACACACACATACTGAGCAGTCCAGTTGAAATCCAAACTCCTGCACACAGGAACCTTATCAGCTGCAACATGGCCGCACCGCCGCTTGTGTTATCGCCCAGCAGTATTCTTCCGCCACTTTCGTCTCGCTGCGCTTTCATTTCCGCAAGGAAAATTTCGGCACGAAATTTAAAAATGTCACTATTTTAAAATTGTGTGTCTGAAATTGCTTAACCAGAAACTGCGTAAGTCGGGCAGTGTCTGTTCTGACCTGAAGTACCGGCTGGTGCAGCGGTAATGCTCTGGACTTGTTTTTGATTGTTGTCCCGTTCAAAACACGGCCGGAACTTCGGTTGTCCTGAGGTTGAGTGGTTTTCTTCTGTCATTTCTGGGAAATTCCGTGACAATACGTAGAATGTACCATGATCGCGTCGGTCTGTGTCATTCTCAGTTAACCCTCTATCAGCCCCTTGCAGCAGATACTACAGTTTGTTTTTGATACTAACACCGTCCCTATATAGTCCGCAACAGAAAAACTGGCAGAGCAATGAAGAATGAAATCCGAATGAGTAATTTTCATAATTTATACTTTGCTACACGGTGTTATATGATTTTATTTTCATTTACGTGCGTATGTCGGTGTACCCATTTACCGATCCATTCATATATTTACCTATCTATTCATTTCGGTCCTGTATTCAGCCATCCTTCCTTCCATCCATCGATCTAGCTTGCTTTTTATCTGTGTTAATTTCTTCCGTTCTCACTTTCTTTAACGTTATATTTTTCTTCTGTCTTTTAGACAAAGAAATATTGGGCATCTCATGACACGAACTGAAAATGGGGGGTGGGGGTTGTGGGGAATACGTGCTCATTTTTGTGTGGAACATTTCAAAGGCAAACTTAGCAAGCATGTAAATGTGAAACCGAACAGGTCACGTTTAAAGGCTGATATTCTGTGGGGTGGGGGAGGCGACAGTAGTCTGGCAACAAAGAATTTTCTATTTCCTCATTAGACTACTCACTATCTAAGCTACTGTTTATGCTCATTTATAGGCCTGAGTTGTGTTTCTGAAGCAAACGCGGCACTTTGTCTTATGTGAAAGTCATTCATTAGCATTAAGATTCAATCGAGAAAATGGAATAGTAAATCACAGACTTGCAAGGTTACGGATGTCTTTCGTTCTGACAGCCCTTTCGTTTACATACCGTTCGCTCGGCCAACACTTGTCATTTTTCTCAGAATACCTGTGTCGGTAGAAAGGAACTCCGCGAGGCCGTAGGTACAGTGAGAACGTTGTGTTGCTGTTCAATAGCAAATTGTCTCCCCTTATCGAAGGTTCTGTTCAATGTCTCGCGTGGTTGTGATTTAAAAAAAGTCGCGTTCCCGGTATCAGTTTTATTTAGAGAAGAGTTTGTAGGGATGTAGTGCATGAACTGATTATTAACTAATTAAGAAAGCCTGTGTTTTGTGTTGCTTTCTATGTAACTCCGTTGCTAAGCAACCGTTAGGAAATAGGAAGTATAGTCCATCTAAAGCTATAACTGACTTGGTGACTAACGAAGAAACTGAAAAAGTGACTATCCTATAGAGAAATAGTAGTTATCATAAACGTTGTTAATATCAGCAACTCCTACTGACTCCACAACCCTCACAGTCTGGTATCCTATGTCTTCGGCAATGAAGACATAGGCAGTAGCTTCTTCCGAATTGTTGGCACCCGTCTATCAAACTGCATGCTATTATGTCCTGTAAGACCAAACCTTAACACGATTCGCTCCATTGAGTTCACGTGTTTTAAAGTTCAAAAATTTAATTTCAATGTTCGTGACACATTTTTAACGTTCTTCATGTAATCAGAGATTTTATGCTGGTACTGATAGTGATATAAAAAAAATAATTACATATTGCTCTGACCATATGTAGGATTACTTATTTTCAGGAATGGCCCATCGTCAGTCGTTACAAAACAAACTGAATTATTTGTTGTCTTCAGGTGAAAAGGGTGTGGGGAATGGGGAGATACCTGTTCAGTTTTATATGACAGCAAGTACCATTCCCCGTCTGTTGGAAATACATCCATTGTTTGAAACACAAACTTATTTTTTAGAACAGTATAAAAGTGCTCAGAAATAAAGTGGTCTTACTTTGTTGTTGTTGTCGTCGTCGTCGTCGCCGCCGCCGCTGCCACCACCACCACCACCACCACCATCATCATCATCATAATTATCATCAACATACTCAGATGTTAGTATTTTCTGTTACACATGTAAATCTCAGGTCTTGCAGCCTGTAACATTATCTTTTTTTTAGAAGCAAAATGTTATACTACTCACCGACGTAATCTGGCGTTCCCAGTATCTCACGTATCTCAGTTCCTTCGAGAATGACTCTCGAAATCTCGAAATCGCAGAGCTTGACGTCACAGTCCGGAAAGTCGGCCATCATTACTAGATTCTGGGGCTGTAAAAACAGACGTGCTTTAACATCGGTTCTTTCGAGAATCACTCTCGATATCTCGAAACAGCACAGCTTGATGTCACAACTTGGAAATTCAGTCATTGTTACTAGATTATGGGGTGGTAAAAACAGCATTTTTTAAACATTTATGCTGCAAAGTTAGAGAATGTAACGCCGTGTATTATGGTAGACAAAGGCAGCACGTCCTCCAAAACATTCGTAACCATCTTCAGTGTAGTTCCGAGAAGGTCGCAGAATTAATACTCACTGCCTTGAAAACATCAAATTTCATAGTACAAAATTAGGCAATGGAAGAAACACCTGGAACTACCTGTCACACGGGACTGTAAATTAAACCTGTATACCGTATTCCAAAAAGGAAAAGCTAGAGAAACTACGCGTTTATAAATTCTGTCATCGTTTTCGAAACCATTAGCACTGTTCTTAAGTTTCTCATACGCACACGCACATGTGAGCCCACATGTGTGCCACGTTTGCCGTGAAACGTTCTGACGTTCATTTCAGGTCTGCCTGTTAAGGACGGTACAGTCAAATCCATAACTTAGCACAAGACACACAGAAAAGACAGCAAAAGCCCACATCATTCGGCACAAACTACCGTCATTATGGGTAACTTATGTTGTGTGTGAGTGGTCACATCACACAAGATATTTGGCCTGATCTAAATATTTATGGCCGCGAAAAATCTCAAATAATGAAAGTAAAAATAAAGTGAAGATGCCATTTATAATGAGTAGCTAGCTATCAGATATCTGATTGGCATTGTCCAGTCTGCTGTCAAGTACTATAATGAGATGTTTCAAGCACATGACAGCAATACAAACAGAAGTCGGAGCACGAAACCCCCGCTGCCAGGCTCCCAATATGTTAACCCTGCCCCATGACTTGGCACCTGCCAGCCATTGTTCAACAGTTATTTCATTTGGAGCGTGAAACAGCAGGGCTGCCAACCACTTCTTCCAACTTAATTAACAATTCTGCTCGTTAGGAGTACAATGAAACAATTGTGGACATAATTAAATCTGTTTTGTTGCCCAGACTGTTGCACGACAGTGAACGAAACGTGTGTGAATTTAAACAGCACTACACAGCGTCGTTTCCTACAAGATAGTAATCTTCATGGTGATCTCGGTGAGAATTTCAAATCTTGCGTATGTCAGTTCACTTCACGATTTTATATCTTATTCATTTAGGATTCTTTTTAATATTATCCACCCATGTGTGGAAGGGGGGGGGGGCTAGAATGAGACTCTGTGTGGTTTTGAAAAGCTATATTTCTTTTGAATGAAGGGCATGAAATACTTCGTGCTAGAAAAAAAATTATGATACGTCAGTACTAATTAGTAGGCTAAATATATACTGTTACAGCTTGTTTAACAGATTGGCTGTAGTCATTAGCGATACAGCGGATGAGCACTGGCAAAAACCTGCTGTTACCAGACGCATCCAAGAAGATGTATATGAACCCCAACTAATAAAGTTATTGATATATATATACCAATAATTTATATATATATGTAGGGGTACGCGGTGGCGCAGTTGGTTGAGGGACTGCGCTACAAACCGGAAGGTCGCGGGTTCATTTCCGATGATATCATTGGAATTTTTCATTGACATAATCCTTCCGGCCGCACTATGGCCCTAGGGTTGACTCAGCCTCTAACAGAAATGAGTACCAGGAATATTTCCTGGGGTAGGCGGCTGTTGCATAGGGCTGACAACCTTAACACCTTCACATGCCGATTGTCATGAAATCTGGGAGCCTGAACCTCTTGGAACCCTCTGGGCCTGTCCAGGCCTGTAATTGGATTGGTTTACCTTTACCTTTATGTATGTATGTATGTATGTATATATATATATATATATATATATATATATATGTATATGTATACACACATATACACATCTATCCACCCACATAAAGGAAAGGGAATTTGGGAGACATCGGCGTAGATGGAAGTTTAAAACTGTAGTATTCAGGAAAGGACGAGAGTTGGACTGGGCTCAGCCCTTTCCGAATGGGGTCAGGTGGCTGGAACATCAAACGCGGTTCTGATCTCACAACATCTGTGCAAAGGTCGGCAAATTACAGGAAAGCTGACCGACTATAGTCTGCACAGGAAGGTCTTTGCTCCTCGGAGGTGGCTGTAGTAAGAGTTTCTAATCCCTGTGACAGCAGCGCTTCTGACGGAGGTTTTAGTGGATTTCTCCCGTCCTTCCAGGGACATGTAGGGGGCCGTACTTCGCTTCGGGCACTAACGCAAATTATTCGCAGTCTGGGCCGGACCGGGGCATGTGGGCGCCCCGGGCAGGCTAATAATTTGTTGCCACTTCAGACCGACATTCTTTAAACTTTTTCGGCCTCGGACAGGACTGGCGAAAGTTTTTGATGGCGCGCGACCAAATAGTGGATAATTTTCTGAGAAATATTTCGCGTGTTCAAACCTGAACTTACTAGCACCGCGTTTCCGATTATTGCGGTGACGTCTTAGCGCCCCTTATGGGTTAGTGCTGCCCCGAATAGTTGTCCAGCTGCCCCGCCCTTAGTCTGACCATGTTTTTTATTTGGCCCAACAGCCCAAAGTGGGCCAGGACCTCCTCATTCCCGAGGTTTCTAGATCACACACAACGACGCACCACAGTCGGTAGGACTCCTCTGGACGAGTGATGACCTCGTCGCAGAGACCTCTACCTGACAACACACAACAATCACAGCAGATAGACATCCATGCCCCCGGTGGGATTCGAACTCACAATCCCAGTAGGCAAGTGGCCGCAGACCTACGCCTTAGACCGCGCGGCCACTGGGACCGGCTGTCTGGTCCTGTTTGCCGTTCATTATTCACTAATCATCCTAGCATTCGACGCTGTATTGTGAGATACCGACCTCGTCCAATATGCAGCAGCTCTATTTGCCCTGGAACGTAAACGAAAGCTGTATCTCCGCACGATACGGTGGGCAAGTCATCGCCCCTTTAGCTTCCCTCGCCGTGCGATTAATCTCCACCAACACATTTCCAGCCCACACCGAACTTTCCAGTCGACACATATCACGCAAAACCCCACTACTCCCACGAGCTTTTTTCTCGCCCAACTTTGCACATTGCCTTGCATCTCAATCAAGGATAGCGACGAAGCCATGTGCCCTGAGGCGGGCAGTGTCGGAGCATGAAACAAAGACCACATTTGGTAGGGTAGGAGGTAACTTTGGGACGCGCTCACCCTATAATTCGTAGTCGTCTTACCTTATGTCTGCTCTGTGCAGTTATTACAAAAAATTATTAGGTAATGTGGGTCGGGTAGCTCAGTCGGTATAGCGACTGAGCTACAGGCTGTACGGTCCGGGATCGAATCCCGGTGGGAACGATACTTTCCGCCCGTCCAGACCGGCCCTGGGGCCCACAAAGCCTCCTGTACAATGGGTACCGGGACTTTCCCGGAGGGAAATTGCAGCCGGGGCGTGCTGCTGACCACTCACCCCCTTCTAGTGCCGCGGTCATGGAAGAGTAGAGCTATACCTCTACCCACCATCTGGGCCACACCGGGCCTGTAACGGGATCACTTTACCTTTTTTTAATAGGTAATAATATTAATCCAATTACATTGAATCCAACGTAGTACAAGTAGTAGAATTGTATTAAAATATCGTTACATGTTTTGGCCAATCCAGGCCATTTATACACCCTGGAAAGTTCTCCTAAAAATGCCCTGGATAGGCTGAAACGTGTAGGGACGAATATTAATGACGTTTACTGTATTTTAGTATGTAGTGTCTGCTATGTTACATTTATCGAACGTAATAAACAGTTCGGAATTTGTGATTTTCGCTCTTCTGCGATGTTACGCAGCGTAAATTGGTTATATACCGACGTTACAAGACAACCTATCGACCCTGTCTTCAAAGGTCAAGCAGTCCAAGTCCTTCTTTTCGGAATGCTTGGCCCTTGAAGATGGGCCGATAGGTTGTCCCGAAATTTCGGTAACTTCCAATCTACGCTGCGTAACATCACAGAAGAGCGAAGATTTCATTAACGTCGCGGCGAAAGCCTGAGATCACGCGTAGTTCAGAGGTCACATGGCCAAAATATATTGTAAGCCTAAAGGTCAGTCAGTCTGTATTTACTGTTACCACAGTTGGCGAGTGGCTCTTCAGAAGGAGACACATCAGACATCTCGGTCGAAAGGATACCTTTCCTGCTGCATATTCCCTAGGTTCCAGCTTCAAATCTCAGCCCCGATACTGAATATTTTGAGAGGCTATTCGAAACAATTCTCATTACCTTCACAGAATTGCTTATATAGTACCTGAAATTGTCCACGACCACATTATTCCACACCATTTCAAATTATTCGCTGATAATACTCTCAATCAAAATTATATCTTCTGCATTATTGTCGGTGTCTACCCTAAATAAGTAAGCAGTACGCGCCCCGTCAGGCTCGGCTTTTTACGTTTCTGGACGCTGCCTAAGCCTAGTCGTGATCTGAAAATGCATACAGAACTGTGTGACAATTTACATATACAACACGCTTGACACAAAATCCGATATATATATCCAGCCTCTTCGGGGGTCCCCAGGCAGCTGCACATATTGCGACAATATTAAGGCAGCTCTGAGCTCCAACTGTGAACTGGATGTATCCTCCAGGCTGTCTTATGTTGTCTTCTAGGACGTGACGCCCTGTAGTTTGGTAGAAGTGTAGGGACGTTTCAGAGGAACCAAAAGATAGCAAGCTACATCTTGCCGTTTGGTAATATTTGTGAGGTGGTGATCTAACACGTTAGCTACAGCGGTAGAAATCCAGCTTGCAAGACAAATCACCTTAGCTGCAAATAACTTTGAACACTGTATTGCCCGCCAAGGAACGGGTTCTTCAGGCCTCGTGGAATTGCATACGAAAGTGACCTAACGGTGCTACTGTGTCACGACAATGTCGGTGCCGTATGCTGAAAGTCGCTGTGTGTCGTTGCAGTGTGTTTCGGGCAGTCGTCTTGTTTTGTGTGCAGTCTATTTCAATAGATGTAACTTCACGGTGTAGGCCTATATGTTGTGTCATTCCCTAACTGAGACCATGGAAACTTGTAGTTTTTAGGCGCATTTCGCAAAATTGCGAAAAGCGACTACAGTCAAACCTCAGTTCACGAACGCTTCGGATCATGAACAATTCGGTTTACGAACAAAACTAAAACTAAAACTAAATTAAGTTTTCGTCTATATTTGATCTGCTTAGTGTTGTGTTTATCTTTTTTGTGATAGGTTTAATGGTTTCCATTGATTTTGTGTTAAGAACTTGTGCACAAAGTACTGTTGTAAAAGTTTAAATAACAATCATCTGGGGTCCAGGAACGGATTAATCCATTTTACATTAATTCCTATGGGGAAAATAGTTTCGGTTTACGAACGACCTTCAGGAACGAATTAAGTTCGTGAACCGAGGTTTGACTGT
>Ga0123353_10013902_pt1 | contig 11568 bp, 9 predicted proteins | sample TergutLab28metaG_3_FD_92763 | JGI IMG/M metagenome (GOLD analysis project Ga0123353, IMG submission 92763) | Labiotermes labralis P3 segment gut microbial communities from Petit-Saut dam, French Guiana - Lab288 P3 | ecosystem: Host-associated > Arthropoda: Insects > Digestive system > Gut ... | reverse complement strand
TCCCTTTTTCCTCATTGTACTTTAGCTCAAAGTTTGGTACGATAATCATGCCGTAAGGTAACGGGTCACGGCGGTATCGTTCAAACTTTCGTCGGGGAGAGGATACCGCCATGGCCTACTTTTTATTTTCAGGCAAAATTATATCCGCCGACGGCGGACATTGCAAGAAAGCAGATTATATTGCTCATGGTCATTGTCCTTGAGCAATTGAGAAACCTTTCAGGTGAGCATTAACATAATAAGCCCAAATCAATCCTGACCGATGGGGAAATAAACCATTCAATGCTATGGCCAAGCCAATCATCACCCATAAAGCGGGCAAATAAACCATTGCGGATTCAATTAGGAAACCTAACGGCAATTCACCTGCGTCAAGCACGCTTAAACCGCCTGCATACAAGCCAATCGCCCCGTGGGGAGCGAACGCAGCACTTCATAGCGCCCTTTTTCTTCGTCGGCACGGGTATGTCGCACCACCAAAAATATGTTTAAGATACCTACAGCGACACCAATCAACAATAACAGCATATTGGCAAAAAGCGCGCCGTAGCTGTCAGGGGCATATTGGGCAACATAATCAGATCCAATGAACGAAACGAAGGTGGGATTTGCCATTACCTTTACCATTTCATTCCTGCTGGCTCCGTCTAAGACGCTTTGCATAGACACAGCCAGTCCTGCGGTTAGCAAAACAACGAGCGCAATCCAAACCGAAGAAGCGATACGATCCCTGCGCAGGATAAATTTCGTCAGTATTAAGGAGTTCTCGAATTTACCCTTCATTTTAAGCTCCCTCTTTCTTGTAATGCTGCATGAACAACTCTTCCAAAGACGGCGGTGTGCTTTCCAGTTTTTTGATTCCGAACTGATATAATGAAATATCCTTATTATTTCACTACTATTTACCGGAGAACCTACCAAAGCTCGAGTTGAAATAGATGATCCATCAAGAGGGAAACCCTTTGTTGGTATTAGGGTTTGCATGGATGCATTTGATCTAAACACCAGTAATAAAGCTTATAAAGAAAATTCTGGATGATGAATTTATCGAGTATACTTTGTCTGTGGATATTTCTCCAGTCAGTAAAACGGTAGGTATAATCCGACTAGTATCTGATCAGTTCACGTATGAGGCTGGTACAATTGATAGAGATAGGCAACTTGTAAATGAGGTTGATTTGATTTCATATCATGCAAGGGTTGGATGCGAAATAGTAATGGATATTCAAATCAATGACATTTTTTATTTGTGCTGAGTTAGCATAAATTAATTTTGTAATGTGGGAAGCAATCATTGATGAGACAGGTGTACGACATCCATATTAAGAAAATGAGTTGGCAGACATATCAGATGATTCTTATGTATATAGAAACCAAAAAACCTACTCTTGGATTGAGTTAGAGCAGACTATTTAAATAATTTGCTGTTTAATGAAATATAATTATTCGCTGTGTAATAGCGTGACTATAACCTGTGCTACTTTTTTGTAGAAATAGTATCAGCTACTTTTCCAGCTACCTGTTGTATAGAACACTCCGTGCAGTTAAGTATCACTTGGTGCACGTAATGCAGATAAGCCATTGCAGTTATTAACGTTTGATGCAGTTAAATGCTTGCTGTGCACTTAAAGGCAGTTGCGACAATGCTTTCGTAATGAGCAGGTAGTCGGTTCGAATCCGACCAGAAGCTCCAGAGGCCTCTATTACGAGGCCTTAATCTTTTGGTATTGGTGGTTTTCACGTTATAGGAAAACGGTGAGCTTTTTTGTTCTGCTACTCTTTTACTCAGTTTCTGATTTGCTGTATTCTATCTAGCCCATTAATTGCCGCTTGAGTAAACTTGACAATCTTACTTTTTCTGCTACCTTTTTACTTCTGCAACAGCTACATACTAGCTGCACCGTTTTCAATAGATGTACAATCTGTTGCGATAATGCGGGGCTATTTCTTAGCAGTACTGTCTCTGATGATAATTTGCGTGCTAACTATCTCTTTGACAGGTTTGACGGACTGCTTGTTTATCTTTTTGAGCAGTATTTTGAAAGCTCTTTGAGACATACCGATCTTAGACTCCATAACAGATGTCAGATTTATTGGGAACATAAGTTTTGATTGAATGTTATCAAATCCCACAATGTCATAATCACTTGACATTGTGTACCCGTACGTATCAAGAATATGAATCATTTCCCAGGCTATCATATCACTGAAAGCAACTATTGCACTAAACTTAATGCCGCTTTCTATTATATCCTTGATAGTTTTCCAGTTTTCACCGGCGGTTATTGAAACCTCACAGACTAAATCCGACTCATAGGGGATTTTTGCTTCCGCACACGCCTTTTTATAACCTTCCAAACGCTCAATTGCACTGGAGATATATAAAGGACCGTTCAAAAATAAGATACGCTTATGCCCTATACTGATAAGATGTTTTGTAGCAAGATATCCGCCATTTACATCATCACAAACAACATAATCCGTATCAATATCACTAAAATGCCTTCCTATTAGCACAAAAGGAATATTGGTTTTCTTTAAAAAAAGGATGTTTTCACTACTTTTTTGTGTTGGACAAATAATTATACCGTCAACCATTTTTGCTAAAGCCGACATAATAGCTTTTTCAAGCTCTTCATTCTCATCTGTGTTAAGAATAAAAGTAGTATATTTTTGTGTTCTTGCGACACGCTCTATCTCCTTGATCATTATTGAAAAGTGCGGATTGGTAATATCTCCCAAAATCACTGCGATCGTATTAGTCAAACCCGACCTTAATGCCCCTGCAATGCTGTTACCGATATATCCCATATCTTTAGCTGCTTTTTTTATCAGCTTAACAGTAGACTCGGATATGTCAGGTTTATCCTTAAGAGCTCTTGATACCGTATTTATGGTGAACCCGGTTCTCTCAGATATATCCTTTAAGGTCACCGGTGTCTTAATCGAACCTCCGCCATCGTTCATACTCTTACACTCCGTTATAACTTTCTCTTTGCTCATTATACGAGTCATGGTTTTTTTTGTCAAACTTGCAAAATTAGAAATAAAAAAAAGTTTTTTATTGATTATTGACAAAATGATTTTGATATGTTTAAATTACATTAACGTTAACAATAACGTTAATGTAATTTAAAATTTGGAGGTTATCACATGAGAAGAGTACTTTGCATAGTTTTAGCACTTGGGCTGTTGTTAACTGTTGTTTCTGCCTGTGCCGACTCTACACCTGCACCAGAGGCACCTGCACCAGAGGCACCTGCCCCTGAGGCTCCCGCACCCGAGGCTCCTGCCGAGACGCCAAGTGGAGGCGATTCAGGATTTGAAGTTGCATTAAGCCTAAAGACGATTACAAATGATGCGTTTCAGCTTCAAATGTCAAATGCTGTAGAAGCAGCATGCGAAGCAAAAGGATTGACTTTTACGCTTGTTACAGCGGGTGATGATGTTGCCACACAAGTAACACAACTCGAAGACCTTGTCACAAGAGGTGTTGACGCACTAATCGTAAACCCGATGGATGCAAATGCAGTTATTCCGGCTCTGCAAAGAGCCAAAGAAGCAGGCATCCCTGTTGTACTTATCGACAGTACGATTGCTGATGGAAATGACGACTTGTTCATCTCTTACATTGGCACAGACAACTTTGCTGCTGCCAAAATCGGCGCCGAAGCTCTAAGTGAAGCGATGGGTGGCACCGGGGAAGCTATACTTGTACGCGGAGCAAGTGGTAACTCTGTAGGTAACGCTCGTGCAGACGGCTTTAAGGCAGGTCTTGCCTCCGGTATAGAGCTTGTTGGTGAGCAACCCGGTGATTGGAGAGACGATGTTGCGAAGCAAGTAACCGAAAACATGCTGCAAGGCAATCCTGGAGTGACCGGAATCATGTCAGCTTCCGACGTTATGGTCAACGGAATAATTCAAGCTATTGAAGACTCAGGGCTTTCAATTGATAATATTTATATAATGAGCTTTGATGGAGACAGCATCGAGTTGATCAAAGAAGGTCTTGTATTTGGCACAATGGCACAGTTCCCTGATGAAATGGGTAGGATCGCTGTTGATGTGCTCTATCAAGTAGTGACAGGAGCAGCTTCTGCAGATAGCTTCGACAAGTTCATAGATTCAGGAACAGCACTCTTTAACGCAACGAATCTTCCATAAATAAAGTAACCCTGCTAATTTGGAGCGCTCGTCATTGAGCGCTCCACTTTTAAAAGAGAAAGGACAGATGAACATGATGACAAAGCAACACAGAAAATGGATCAAACCTGTGAGCGTTGCATTATTGATAATTATTTTGTTCATCGTTGCAGGGATCAACATCCCGCGTTTTCTTTCTCTTGCAAACATACTGAATGTAATGCGTCAAAACACGACAATTGCGCTGTTATCGCTTGGAATGACGATGGTTATTGTCGCCAAAGGAATTGACTTATCCGTAGGTGGTCTGCTTGCTTTTTGTGCAATGCTCAACGGGATCATGATGAACTCAGGTTTTCCGCTAGTGATGACGATATCTGTGAGTATTATAGCTGGTGCTGCTCTTGGGCTGTTCAATGGTGTGATGGTTGAAAAGCTTGAGGTACCGGCGTTTATTACTACGATGGTTATCGGCCAGGTAGCAATCGGACTTTCACTGATGATAAGCGAAGGTCAATCTCTGGGCGGCTTTAGTCCTGCATATGTTTTCATTGGCAACGGCATGTTATTTGGTATTCCTGTATCAAATTATATTGCAATAGCTTTCTTAGCAATCTCTGTTGTTATTCTCACCCGAACTCCGCTGGGCACTCATATTTATGCTTTGGGCGGAAATAGTACAGTTGTTAAGCAGCAAGGAATCAGCACTGCAAAAATCAACTACTTTGTTTTCACTTTTTCAGGTATTTGCGCTGCTATTGCAGGTATTGTCTTGAGTGCACAAATGAACACAATTCATCCAACCCAAGGCAGCACTTTACAACTGGACGCTGTAGCTGCATGCGTAATAGGCGGTGTAAATCTTGCTGGTGGAGAGGGCAAAGTATATATGGCTTTTCTCGGTGCATTACTGATCGGCTTTTTACGCAACGCGCTGAATCTGCTGGGTATGCACCCATATTATCAAAACCTGATAGTTGGAATAATCATAATAGCGATAGTTGCGATCAGTATGCTAAATAGAAACAAAAAAATCGCTGAAAGCCAGGTTTTCTGATAATCTTTACCTCAATAAAGGAGCATTGAGCGCATGGAATCAAAACAAATGATAAGTCTTGATTGGCGAACGCTTCTGAAAAAACACGGAAGCATCGTTATTCTGGTAGTTATTTGCCTGATTGCCTCAATAATTGTGCCCAATTTTGCAAATCTTTCAAACTTTATTCTTATTGTCAGACAATCTGCGATCCCGATTATTGCCTGCATAGGCATGACGATTGTACTTATGACAGGTGGGATAGACCTATCTGTTGGATACACAATTGGTCTTACATCGATTTCAGTCGGTTTGATGATAACATCCCTTTCATTACCATATTGGCTGGCAATCATCCTGACATTGGGTATCGGTATGTTGGTTGGCTTTATCAATGGGTTTTGTGTTCAATTAATACGTGTCCCGGCGTTTATTACGACTCTTGGTATGGGATACTTAACACTCGGTTTCTCTCAGATCGTTAGCAACGGATTGTCAATTCACAGGCTGCCTCCAGACTTTCTGGCAATTGGAAGAACCCCGATAGGAAATTTTAATTCAACAGTACTGATAACCATATTTGTGTGTATTGTCTTCTACTATTTATTGCACCGCTCGACTTACGGTCGCCAACTGTCTGCATTCGGTCTCAGCGAACCAACGAGCAGGATGTCCGGTGTTCCGATTTCCTTCATTAATTTGTCAGTTTATGTAATTAACGGATTTCTTGCCGGTATTGTCGGTATCCTCTTAACGATCGATGTCAACAGTGCTCAACCGACACTTGGTGGAGGAGGTTATACTTTTTCAGTTATAACAGCGGCTTTACTCGGTGGAGCCAGTCTTTACGGCGGTGTAGGTTCGGTCATAGGTGCGGTTTTCGGCACCTTGATTCTGAGAGTGATCCAAAATTGTATCAATCTCATGAATGCACCGTTTTATCTCAGTGATGCTATTGTAGGAATAATCATACTCTTTGCAATAATTTTTGAAAACATAAAAAACAGAAAGCTTTAAAAAGGTGGTCTCGATGCAGGAACCTGTTTTAGAAATGAGAAATATCACGAAATACATCTTTGACGCATACGGTAAACCGTTACGTGGTACCGATGTGAAAATATTAGACGACGTAATGTTTGATTTACGTCAAGGCGAAGTACACGTTCTTGTCGGAGAAAACGGTGCGGGAAAATCCACATTGATGAAAATACTCGGGGGAATAATTCCGCAGGATGAAGGCAGTATGAAAATCTTTGGTAAGCAAGTCCACTTCACCACACCGAAACAATCACAAAAGATGGGTGTAGGGTTCATTCATCAGGAGTTGAACTTATGTATGAATCTGGATGTTGCCGAAAACCTGTTTCTTGGACGCGAAATCGCTAATTTGTTTTCCGATAAAAAGCAGATGTATAAAAAAAGCAGCGAAATGCTGTCAAAACTGGGATTTGATATCAACCTGAAGACACTGGTGCGCAATCTATCGACAGCACAGCAACAAATCGTGGAAATCGTTCGAGCAATTTCTTACGACAGCAGAATAATCATTATGGACGAACCAACAGCAAGTTTATCTCAATCAGAGATCAATCATCTGTTTAAGGTCATAAAATCTCTGCGTGAACGGGGGATAAGCATCATTTACATAAGTCACCGTTTTGAGGAACTTGAAGAAATAGGCGACAGACTTACGGTTTTGCGTGACGGACGATATGTCGGCACCATAGAAATGAAGGATTTCGACTACGACAAAGTTATTCAAATGATGGTCGGGCGCACATTAAATCAGATGTACACATGTACACATGTTCCATCCGATGAACGAGTTTTGGAGGTAGAAGAGCTGAAAATCGGACCGTCTACACAGCCAATAAACATAACAGTACGCAAAGGAGAGATTGTGGGCATCGGTGGTCTTGTCGGCTCGGGGCGCACTGAGCTTGCGAAATGCATTTTCGGCGCGCGAAAATTCTTCGGTGGAAAAATATTATATCAGGATGAGGTAATCAATAGACCAACACCGCGACGGATGATTTCAAAGGGACTTATGTACTTGACAGAAGATCGCAAGTTCGAAGGTCTTATCCTTCGAATGGATCTTATTTGTAATATCACAATAGCCTCGTTACGTCGATTGTTTCGGTCTACATTTATAAAAAGAAAACAAGAAAAGGTTATTTCTGCCGAAATGATTGAGCGTCTCGGAGTTGTATGCCGCTCATCTTATCAGCTTGCGGGAACACTCTCAGGAGGAAACCAGCAAAAGGTCGGTCTGGCAAAATGGCTGGCAAGTAACCCGACGTTACTGATCCTTGATGAACCAACTCGCGGAATAGACGTAAATGCAAAAGCCGAAATCTACCAGATAATCGATACATTGGCAAACTCCGGCGTAGCAATACTGATGATTTCATCGGAACTGCCGGAATTGATAGGTATGAGTGACCGTATTTATGTTATGCGTCGTGGAACGATCTCAGCAGAACTCACTGAAAAGTCTGAATATACGCAGGAAAAAGTACTATCATACACTTTGTAACAAGTAATAAAAGGATATAATCACATGCCAAAAAAAGAGCTAAAAGGCATAATATTTGACGTAAGGGAAATGGCATTGCATGACGGTCCGGGTATCCGCACTGTTGTGTTTCTAAAAGGTTGTCCGTTGCGTTGTGTTTGGTGTCATAACCCTGAAGGACTTGAACCTGAAAGACAGATAATGGCGGCGACCGGAGGATGTACAGATTGCGGTTCTTGTAGGGCGGCATGCATTCAAGGATTAGATAGAGATTCCTGCACACTGTGCGGCGCTTGCATTACAGCCTGTAATAAACGACTTCGCAAAATATGCGGCAAAGAGTATACATCCGACGCTCTGGCAAAACTTATAATGAAAAACAAAGATTACTTTTCAAAACAGGGAGGGGGAGTAACCTTTTCCGGCGGGGAGCCGACAATGCAGGCTGAGTTCCTGATAGTTGTTCTTAAAAAACTGGATGGGATGCACCGGGCTATTGAAACCTGCGGTCATTGTGCAGCAAACATATTTACATGTGTAATTGAGCAAACGGAGTTAGTTCTTTTTGATTTTAAAATTGCAGACTCAGAAAAACACCGAAAATACACCGGGGCAAGCAATGAACTGATACTTGCAAACCTGGAAGCATTAAAAAGAACAGGTCAGCAGTTTATTGTACGAATACCACTGATACCCGGAATTAATGATGACTCGGTAAATATGCGTGCAACGGCAAAGTTATTACAAAATACACCATCATTACAGAGAGTGGAATTGTTACCATATCACAGAACAGCAGGTTCAAAATATACATCTGTCGGGCTTGAGTACAGGCCGCCATTCGACACACAGCAATCTGTCAAAATCATGCCGGAAATATTTGAAGAATATGGAATTTCCTGTCATACACTTTAGATTAACATATGATGAAATAACATAAGGAGAGACTAATGTCTACACCATATATAAAAAAACTGCGTAAGCGCTTTATTGATGATTGCGAGCAAAAAAAATACCATCAGGCTCCAATAGATAAATTTGAACTTGCAGAGCGATATGCGGCAAAAAAACATTCGGACACAGAGCGTGCTGTACTCAGACTGCAAGCTGTGCTAGAAGCTGAGAACCCATATGTATGGGAAGATGAAAAAATTGCTCTAATACGCACGGTGACTGTTCTGCCTGAGATATTCACAATGGTGGAGATGGACGAATTACGCCAAAAATACACAATTCACGAGCAAGGTAAGGTCTGTAATATCACACCGGACTACTCTCTACTGCTCGATTGCGGCTTTGATGCCAAACGAAAAGAAATCAACTCGCAGCTATCTACTGCCGATGCAGGGCAGATGGAGCTTCTCGTAGGCATGTTAAGGACATTGGACATAATAGAGGATTTTGCGTCACGCTATCATGTCGCTGCTGTTACAGCAGGCAATTCTATAGTGGCGGAAAGCTTCTCAATAATCCCCGCAAAACCTCCGCAAACTTTTCTACAAGCACTTCAATTTCTACGGCTTTTACATTATTGCTTGTGGACATCGTTTAACTACCACAATACCCTGGGCAGATTTGATCAATACTTATATCCCTATCTGAAAGCAGATATGGAGTCCGGTCTTATCGATGAAGAAATAGCGCTTGAGCAACTTGAAGAATTCTTTCTTTCATGCAATAAGGACAGCGATTTGTACACCGGAATGCAGCAAGGCGACAACGGACAGAGCATCGTACTCGGCGGCTTTGACGAAAACGGCAAAGGTCGTTACAATAAATTATCGCAGTTATGTCTTGATGCCTGCGAGTCACTTAAACTAATTGACCCAAAAATCAATTTGCGTGTCAGCAGCAAAACACCCCTCTCCCTTTATGAAAAAGGAAGCCGTTTGACAAAACTGGGACTTGGATTTCCGCAATATTCTAATGACGATATAGTCGTACCGTGTCTACTGAGTTGGGGCTACCGTTCGGAAGATGCTTACAACTACACCGTTGCTGCCTGTTGGGAAGTCATCATACCCGGTTATGGCATGGATATACCGAACATCAATGGTCTCTCGTTTGCAGCCGCAGTTCAGGAAAGTATGCCGGTACTGCCAAATAAAAAGAACTTTAATGCGTTCCTTGATACTGTGCACAGTACAATTGATAGCAAGGTTAGTAAATTAATTGATCCAATAGGCGAGGTTTATATGGAACCGGCTCCGCTTATGAGCATGATGATGCACGATTGCATTACAACTATGCGCGATATATCCCATGGCAGCCGGTACAATAACTACGGAATCCATGGCACAGGTCTTTCTACCGCTGTTGACTCGCTGGCAGCAATTCGTCATTATGTATTTGAAGAAAAGTTTTTTTCAGCGCAACAGATGCTGGACATGGTGGAAAATGACTTTCAAGGTTTTGAAAAAGAAAACAACATCTTGCGCTATGAAGCACCTAAAATGGGAAATGATGACGATAAAGTCGACAGCCTTGCAACGCAATTACTCGACTGGTTTGCTGACGCTGTCAAAAATCGAACAAACAGCAGAGGCGGCATTTATCGTGTTGGCACAGGCTCTGCAATGTACTATATATGGCATGCGGTCGATGAACCCGCTTCAGCCGATGGTCGCCGAAGAGGAGAACCTCTTGCCTGTAATTACTCGCCAAGTCTTTTCAGCCGTTGCAGTGGTCCGATCTCAATAATAAAATCATTCTCAAAGCCAAACTTAAACCGCGTTGCAAATGGTGGACCTCTTACTATCGAATTACATGACATGATTTTCAGAGATGATGAGAGCATCAGAAAAGTAGCGATGTTCGTAAAAAGCTTTATGGATATGGGCGGACATCAAATGCAGATAAACACGATAAACCGCGACACATTGCTTGATGCACGCAAACATCCGGAAAACCACCGCAACCTTATCGTGCGAGTCTGGGGATGGAGTGGCTACTATGTAGAACTCGATGAAGTGTATCAAGATCACATCCTCAAACGCACAGAGTTGTCATTTTAAATAAAATGCAATAAACAACAGGCTGTATTGCTTGTTGTCGCATTATCTGTTGAGTCGGAATCAGAGCTAGAATCACATTGAAAGCCGTCTTAATATATGGTAATATAAATCAAGAATTATTCACGTATGTCAGGTTTCCATCGTCTGATTGTATATACTGTAAGCACTACTAATAAACGGTTTCTTACTAATATTCTGGTTGATACGGTCAGTGAAAGATTGTAAAAGTCCTCACGACTACTACATATGCTAATTTTTATTAGAAATATTGCTTGCTAATTGGTATCCTTAACTCACAGAGCAGCTGGACTCGTTTAGTGCGCTTAATGCAGGTAAGGGCGTTTCGGTTGCTACGTTTTGTTGCAGATATTTATAGCTGGTGCACTTAAAGGTAGTTGCCTACATCACTCGTAATGCATTCGTAATGAACTAGTTATCCGTCGGTTTTTGCCTGAAATTTAATACTTGCTTCTGTAGCTCAGCTGGCCAGAGCAGCGCATTCGTAATGAGCAGGTAGTCGGTTCGAATCCGACCAGAAGCTCCAAACCCTTGTTATTAGTGGCTTTCCGAACTTGATGTTTTGGGAAGCTGCTTTTTTGCTCTGCTAATTTTCAGAATGAGGTAGTTGCTAATTTTTTGACTTAGTCATGTGAATTCTCCTTTCATGCAGCCAGGCAACTACGACAAGCGCCTGCGTCCGGAGATAGAGTTCATTAATGTTGACAAATTGAAAGCGCAGATTCATAATGATTGTGACACAGTGCGGCGTTATTTTTTGGAGGATCGCAATGGGTAGGTATATTGTCAACCGCTTGATGCAGGGTCTGTTACTTGTTTTTGTCGTAACGATCCTGGTC
>Ga0123353_10013901_pt1 | contig 11569 bp, 9 predicted proteins | sample TergutLab28metaG_3_FD_92763 | JGI IMG/M metagenome (GOLD analysis project Ga0123353, IMG submission 92763) | Labiotermes labralis P3 segment gut microbial communities from Petit-Saut dam, French Guiana - Lab288 P3 | ecosystem: Host-associated > Arthropoda: Insects > Digestive system > Gut ... | reverse complement strand
CGATAAATCGCGAAATTGTATCAAAGACATCTGCATCCCTCCCAAAACAAAATGAGCCGCGGAAAACATCCGCGGCTCTTAGGCAAAGCGCTTGAATGGTCTATCCGATCTGAAGGCGGGCTAAATGCCCTATTCTGCTCAGATGCGGTTCTTTTTCACACCGAGATTCCCCTTTGCTGTGTAATGTGGATAGTATAGCAGAATGGGCGGTGGGCGTCAAGCGCGGGAAGCGTCTAAAAAATCAACGGGCTTTCGCCCAAAGGATATGAATGTCGGCGGAGCAGAGAGTGCGAAGATGCTGTCCTCATTGCGCGCCACATACTCGTTGAGATCGCGCTCGCACCTGTATTGCAAACGCGCCTCCTCGGCAATAACGCCTCTTTGTTGCAAGCGATCGACGAAATCTCCCTCATCTTCCATCTCATGTCCCCAGCCGTCAGACAGGAAAGCCGCCCGCTGCCTTTGATAGTCTTCACCGCTCGCATGAGGATTCGCGAAACGGATGCAGTCGTTCATCCGTATACCAACGTCAACGAGGCCCAGTTTGTGCATCATGAAAGGGGTTTTCGTCCCGATGCACTTATCCGTCCCCTGTGTTTCTAGTTCATGCTTCCATAGTTTTGATAGAAGGCCCAAGTTGCACTGCCCCTCCACGTCCAACCCGTCGATGTGCAAAATCGCGTTTGATACATTCCAATTCGGCTCGATGCAGATGATCAGGCCGCCCGGCGAAGCCGCATCGATCATCCTTGAGAGCATTCGCTCGGGCTGTGGAATGTGCATCAGCAGAGCCTGACAGATCACGATGTCGTACTTTTCGGGGAATTCCTGTTCCAGCAAGTCGCATTGATGAAATGCCATCTTAAATGGCGCGTCGGCATATAGCGCCTTCGCACACTCAATGAGCTTCGCGCCCTTGTCGTAGCCGGTGTAAGTGCTGACGGCCGGCATGAGGGGCATCAGCGCGCCACCAAGGAATCCGCCGCCGCAGCCGAAATCGGCGATGCATACCGGCGCGGTGATGCGCCAAACCGATCTGATCAGCAGTTCTAGATAGTCGTCGTTGAACCAGACGGTTCTGGTCTTTTTCAGATATTCAATTTGCGTATCCCAATAATACTCGCCCATGTGCTCGCTCCATTTGACGAAATAATCCTACCGAATCGCCCGGCACTCCAGATAGTACCGCTTTTCATGCGCCTCGCCCATCGAGAAGGTTTTCCGCGGCAACGCGCCGCTCTTTCGGACGCTCTCAAACAGGATCGACTTATCGATGGGTTTGAGCAGGATGCTGCACTGATTCTCCCCCGCGAGCCCTGCCGCGACGTCGTCGCCGTGCACGTAGTCGATCTCGACGCCGGGATTATTCCCGACATACTCATCCAAAAACGCCTGCAATACCGACAACGGCAGCGGACGGTCGATCGGCTCGATGCGCAGCGGCAGACGGCTCTTCTCGCCGATCAACGTGAACATCGCATTATCTTCCGAAGCATCCATTAAGCCCATCCCACAACCTTGCAGCCATGCGAGCAACGCGCCATGCAACGCCTCCGCCCCCACGCCCGCGAGCGTGCGGTGAATCGGCTCAAAGACCAGCGAAGCGTCGTGTAGGTTGTTCAGCTCCACCAGCGCGTAGCGGGCTGGGTGGTTCGCACGCTCCTCCTCGGTCAATTTTTCCTTGAGCGCCACCCAGCAGGCCTTCGCGGTCGCGAGCGAGTGGTTGCCGTCGCCCACCGCGTACAAGAGTCCCTTCGCGCGCGCATGAAGCCGCTCAAGCGCGGCGATCATGCCCGGCTCCGCCTTCCCGTCCGCCAGCCAACCCCGGATGTGCCCGCCATCCATCATCAAATCGAAGTCATACAGCGGCTCGAATCGGTCGCGCGCGGCATAGAGCGGCTCGATCAACGTCTGGTCGGGGTCGTCCACCAGCACCAGCACGTGCGGGGATTCCAGATGGGCGTTCTTGCGGATCTTCACGCGAGGCGGGATCCGCTCGAGGATCGTGCCCTCGGTGGCTCGAATGGGCGATGTGGAACCCGCGCTGTAATCGTAATGCTCCAAATCTACAGCCGCCATCAATCCCAGCCGGACGCCGGTAGAAATCTGCCGCTCCACCAGGACAAATCCTTCGATCCGTCGAGTCAGCGTCTTGGCGAGGTAGTGATCCATCGCGCGGTTGATGTGGGCAATTCGCGCGTCGCCCTCCTGCAGCCGCGCCTCCGGATAGATGATGTGAAGCGCGGAGGGCGCATCGCCCACCAACGCCCCAACCGTTTCCCAGTACTCCGGCTGCGCGGTGTATTGATCGCACGCGACGACCGCCCATTTCGCGTATTCCGTCTCCGAGTTCGGCAGCAGAATCACAGGCGCCTTCAACCCGTATTGCTCACACGATTTGCTCATACATGCTCCTTTACCGCTAAAACTGCCCCCGTATGGAGGCAGTTGATGATATAAGACGCGAAAGACTACTCCTCGTACTGTACGGCGGGTTTCTCGAAGAAATCCACGCGCGGTTCGAGAAATTTCATCTGGTGCGCCGCGCCATCCTCAATGAAGAAGGAGAGCGGCTCGAAGATGTAATCCCAGCTCCAAATCCGCTCGTCAATCCGTAAGAACTCCCGCACCCGCTCCGAGCCGTCCGGCACCAGCGGATGGATGAGCGTGAGCGCAACCCGCACCGCGTGGAAGGAATCGACCAGCAGCTGCGCCCATTCATCGGCAGTTTCCGCCACGCGGGACAACTCCGCCCAGCGCTTGTTCGCCTGACGCAAGTATTGATCTAAAAGCTCAAACATCTTGTTAAATTCGAAGCGGTACATGGCATTCTCCACCGCGACGATCAGCTCGTCCGCCTCTACTTTGATCTCCGGAGTGATAGACCGGTCGGGCAACGTACTTCCGAAGTGCTTCTGCATGGTGTAAAAGCACGAGCGGATCAGGCGGTTGTAGATATTGGTCGTCAAATTCCCCTCGTAGATCACCGGGTCGTACTCGCCCTTGAGGCTTGGGTCAAAGGCCTTGGGTGAAAAACTGACGCTGCTCTGGCCCAAGTTCATGTGAAAGAAGTGCAATCGAAGTTGTTCGGGGGAGTACACTTCCAGCAGCTCTTCCGCGCTCGGCGGTTTGACCGCGCCGCTGGACGCAGCCTTCTTTTTCATGTACAGCACGTGACGGTTGGGGATGACGGTGGTCATTTGCAGCTGTCCGTCCGCCGGGGCGCAAGTCTTTTCCGCGCCGTCCTGCAGCGCCATGAACAGCCCCGACTGCGCGACCGAGTAGAAGTAGATATTGTCCTCGCCGATGAACTGATAGACCCGCGCGTCCTTGCTAGACCAGAAATCCCTGTACGCGCCCTCCCCCATCCCCCGCGTTTTCAGGCAGGCCTTCGTAAAAGAGACCGGCGCCCAGAGTGATTCGGGCCACACCCAGAAGGTGAGATCCTTCGCCCCATCCCGCTCGGGTACCTCAATCCCCCACGGCACGTTTCCGGAAAGGCGGAACGGGACGAGCGTCTTGCCGGTGCGGCAGCGGACGCCGCGCGCGGCGAGCGCCTCGACGGCTTTCCGACGATCATCCAGCGATGAGAAGACGAGTTCGAAGGAGGATTTTCCCTCATCGATGAGGTCAAACGATGGCAGCTCACCGCGGATGGATACGACTTCCTCCATCGACTCCTGCTTGACGTAGATGGACGACGGCGCGAGAAATTCCTCGATGACGGACACTAAATATTTCCGCGTGGTCTCATTGTGATCCAACGATTCTTTATACGCCTCGAGCAGCGGGCGAAAGCGCACGAGGTCGAAATACCAGTTCTCGATTTCTCGCAATTCCGGCGTCTCTCCGGATAACGCGCTGACCGGCGCGATTAGCTCCTCCGGGCTGAATTGATGGCCCAGCGCGCATTCATCGGCGTAAGCGGTCTCCGATTTGCAGCCCTGGATCGGGCAGCGCCCCGTCACCTGGCGGCCGTTGAGGAACACGTTGTTGACCGCGTCGTAAAACTGCCGGGTGGCGGTCAACGAAAGATAGCCGCCTTCGTAGAGTTTGTTGAAGACTTCGGCGGAAAGCGCTTTGTGGATACGGCCGGGCTCGTCCAGCGCCGACGCCGCGTATAAATCTAGCGCGATGCCGTATTTTTTGAGTACCGCCTCCTGATCGTCGTGGTTCTTGCGCACGAAATCCTCGATGCTACCAACAAACGCGCCCGATTGGACGCGCTCCTCGTATACCTTTTCTACCCCCGCGCCGTAGCAATCGGTGCCGGACACGGCGATGACGTACTCCGCGCCGATGCGATCACGTAAGAATCGCGCATAGATATCGGCGTGGAGCAAATTTCCGCCCACGTGCCCGAAATGCAGCGTCTTCTCCCCGTAGGGCATCCCGGCGGTAACGACCGCCCTCTTCGGAAAAGGCGGGCGCTGCTGCCGGATGGAACCCGTTTCGTCGTTCAACTGACTGCCCTTGTTTTTACCGTGCTCATCCATTGCAATTCCCTCCATTTCCGTGTAGTTTGCCCATGGTATCGTTTTCACGCGCGTTTGTCAATCCTCTGGGCGGTAAAATGCCGCAAGGCCGGGCGTGAAAGAGAATTTTTACATAAAAGGGCGCAGCAAACAAGCCGCACCCGATCCCCGGTATCCGATCGCAGGCCGTTCGTTACTTCTTCTCCGGCTTCAGGAAGCTAAACAGCAGAACCGCCAAGAGCGCGCCCGCCACAGGCCCTAAGATAAAAACCCAGACCGACGATAACGCCTCGCCGCCGGCAAAGAGGGCGGGCCCGATGCTCCGCGCAGGGTTCACCGAGGTGCCGGTCAGCGGAATCCCCACGATATGGACAAACGTGAGCGTCAGCCCGATCACGATCCCGGCGACGCCGCCCTTACTCTCGTCCGACGTAACGCCCAGAATCGTGAAGACGAAGATGCATGTGAGGATAATTTCGACGATCAGAGCGCCCCCCGTGCCGCCCGCGTTGGCGACGCCGTTGGAGCCCAGCGCGCCGGTCAAATCGGTAAGTCCAAAGGAGAGCAGGAGCTTCAGGAGCCCCGCGCCCGCAATGGCCCCGGCGACTTGCGCGATGACGTATCCGGCAAAATCCCCCGCGCCGATCTTCTTGCGCATATACATCGCCAGGGAGACCGCCGGGTTGATGTGGCACCCCGAGATATTGCCGATGACATAGGCCATCGCGACGATGGACAGGCCGAACGCGAGCGCCACCGCAAGATGCCCGCCTTCCGGTGCAACCCCCAGGAATACCGCGCTGCCGCACCCCATAAACACCAATACCAGCGTGCCGACGAACTCCGCAATGTACTTCTTTAACCCTTGCATTCAATCTTACCCTCTCTTTCGTATAATGTTTAAAGGATACCATTTTTATCCAATAAAAACAATCGTTTTCCATTGTCTACTGCAATTCGCTTTTTTCGGCAAGATGAGATGGACAAATTATCCTGTTCCCTGCTATAATGTGGCGGTATTATCTCATCGCTAAGGAGGCGACTTCTCTTGACATTTGACGCGGCGAAGGAGCAATTTCTAACCACCATCCGAAGGCTTACGCACCTCGTATCGGCCACCAGCTTGCTCTATTGGGACATGCAGACCATCATGCCGCCCAAGGGCGCTCCGGCGCGCGCGCAGGTGGCGGGCGCAATGCAGGCGGAGTACTTCCGCCTGGCCACCGACGACGGGCTCGGCGCGATCATGGATGTACTCGCGGAAAACGGAGACAAGCTGACCGGGCGCGAGGCGCGGATACTCACCCTCATGCGGCGCGAATACGACCGGAACAAGAAGATTCCCGCCGACGAGTTCGAGGCGTTCAGCGTGCTCACCGCGCAGGCAAGCCACTTCTGGATGGGCGCAAAACAGAACGACGATTACGCCTCGTTCGCCCCGTATCTGCAGCAGATCATCGACTACTCCCGCCGCTTTACCGGGTACTGGGGCTACGAGGACAAACCCTACGACGCGATGCTCTACGCCTTCGACCCGGCGCTTTTAACAAAGCAACTCGACCCGATCCTCGCCGAACTCCTCACCGGAACGCGAGCATTGCTCAAGCGCGTGGGTAAGAACACCGAGCTCAGTACCGTCACCGTGCCGCCCGAGCGCCAACATTTGGTGGCCGATTACTTGCTACGCACGATCGGTTTCGACATGGACGCGGGGAATCTGTACACCACCGAGCACCCCTTCTGCTCCAGCATCCACTCGGGGGACACGCGCGCCACCACCAAGTTCCACCCCGCCATGCCGCTCTCCTCCATCTTCAGCGTCCTGCACGAGGGCGGGCACGGGGTGTACGATCAGAATGTGTCCGAGGATTTGGACGGAACCAATTTGCGCGACGGCGCGTCGATGGGGATCCATGAATCACAGTCGCGATTCTGGGAGAACATCGTGGGCCGCAGCCGCGCGTTCTGGCAGACGCATTTGGGTAAGGTCAACGAACTCTCCGGCGTGTCGCTGTGCGACGATCCGGAAATCTTCTTCCGTGCGATCAACGCCATCGAGCCCTCCTTCATCCGCATCGAGGCGGACGAGCTGACGTACAATCTGCACATCATCATCCGCTACGAAGTGGAAAAGGCGATCTTCAACGAAGGGATCGACAGCGATCAATTGCCGGAGCTGTGGGCGTCGAAATACCAGGAGTACCTCGGTATCCGCCCCAGGACCTACGCGGAAGGGGTGCTGCAGGACAGCCACTGGTCGGGCGGCATGTTCGGCTATTTCCCATCTTACACCATCGGGAACCTGTGCGCCGCGCAGTTCGCCGACGCGTTTGTTAAGCAGCACGGCCCGCTCGAGGGACATATCCGAACGCCCGAAGGCCTCGCGCTGATCCTCGACTGGCAGAAGCAGAACATACACCGCTTCGGCGCGGAGCAGACGCCCCGGCAGATCATGGAACGCATTTGCGGCGAGGATGTAAATCCGGCGTTCTTCCTTCGGTATATGGAGAAAAAGATGGCAGCGGTATATAAGGCATAAAGAGAGCAAACCCTCGTTCTGTGTCATTCTGAGCCGCAGCGAAGAATCTTTCCTCCAGCAATCGCGAGGTGTTAAAGATTCTTCGCTGCGCTCAGAATGACAGTTAAGAGACTTTTTCTACAGCAGAGAGGTCATTGTGCAATGCGCGCAATGGCTTCTCTGTTGATCTGTCGCCGATCGCCTAGACGATGCAGCCCTCGCGCTTCACATGCTCGCGGCCCGGATCGTACGTCTCCCAGTAGACCGCGTCCTCGGTGTACTGCGTGCGCGGTTCCGGCGTCTCGGCGGGATAGCCGAGGTAGACGATGCCCATCGGGTGCACATCCTCGGGGATGCAAAGCAATTCCTTGAGCTCATCCATGAGGAAATAGCCCAGCCACACCGCGCCCAAATCCATCGCCGTCGCCGCGAGCAGCATGTTCTCAATCGCGGCGGCGCAGTCCACTTTGCCGATGTCGCCCTCCCACGGAATAAACTTGGGATAACCACACACCACGATCGCCGCCTGCGCGTTGTACTCGTCGATGTCGGCCTTGTCCTTCATCGCCTGGATCATGCTCGGGTCGGTCACCACGATGAAATCCCACGGTTGGATGTTGCACGCCGAGGGCGCGGCCATCGCCGCTTCCAGCAGCTTCACCAGCTTCTCCCGCTCTACAGGTTTCCCGTCCACGAAACTTCGGACACTGCGCCGCGCGTACAGGTTCTCAAAGACGATCGTTTCCTTTTCTGTCATTGTCGCTCTCTCCTATCTCATATTGTTTCATCGAACAGAATTTCAAACTCAAACTCGTGCTCGAGGGGAATTCCGTCGATCCCGCATGTTGGCAATTCGCCTTTGAGCCGCCGGGTAGCCTCCATGCTGCCGATATGGACGGCCTTCAAGGAGAATCCATACTTCTGATAGAAGCGAATCGCATGCGTATTGTCGTTGGTTGTCACCAGCCATACGCGGCGGCAGCCCCGCTCCTTTGACAGCGCGATCGCCCGGTCAATCAGCGCCGAACCGACGCCGCGATTGGATACCAGCGAGAACAAGATGGCAATTTCGCAAACATCCTCTTCAATCCGATAGAGTATCGCGCCGGCGAGCTTGCCGTCATCGACGGCGACGAAGCCAGGCAAGACGCCGGTATCGTAGAGGACCCCAAGCGTCACCACCATCGGGCCGCCCCACTCATTCGCGACGAACTGATCGATCTGCGAGCGGTATTCATCGGTAAGCGGAATGATCTTCATTTTCATCTCTCCGAATCATCACATTCTTCGCATATTCTGGTGGACACAGTATAACATAATTGGTTTTTTGATTCAATCGGCGCGAAAGCGGTAAATCCCTAAAATAAACAAAACTTCGCCCGAAAAAACCACATGTGAATTTACTTTCATATGATAATCTTTCATTTGGTTTTACAAAAGAAAAGAAGGTGAGGGCAAATCATGAGGAAATTGGGTTTGGTGGTCTTGGCGCTTCTGCTCGCGGTGGCGGTGTTACCGGCGGCGGGCGCGTCTGCCGAAGATCTTGGTAAATCGATGCTGGGCGCATTGGAGGACAGCGTCAAGGAATTGGGCGCCGCCTTTGATATCGTCAAGGAAAAAATAGAGGCATCCGGCGATGCCGCCACGACCGATATTCTAGAGTGGCTGGCGAAAATCAGCGCCGGTTTTGAGACGATTCAGGCGCATTTGGAAGCGGACGCGGGCGAGCTGACGGAAGAGGCAAAAAGCGATCTCAACGCGGCCATTAGCAATATTCACGCCGGTCTTGAGCGCCTCCAGGCAGGGGCGCTTGACACCGTGGAGGACGCGGACGGCAAATTGCAAAACGCAATGGACGCGGCGCAAGCCAGCGCCGACGTGATCGAATTCTACCTCGCGTTGGTGAGTTTCGAAATCAAAGAGGATGTCAAGGGTAAAGTGCAAGGCGCGCTCGACGATGTGAACAGCGCCGTCGCCGACCTCACGGCGAAGCTGGACGAGATCAAGCACGACGCGGTTGCGCGCGTCAAGAGCGATTTGAACGCCATGGGCGATAAATTCGAATCGATCAAATCGTTCGTTGAGACCGGCATGTCCGAGATCACCGATCAAATCAAACTGAATACCGCAGAGGCGGTGGCAAACATCAGGGCCGGGATTCGCGACGCGAAGGCGCAGCTTGAGGCAATTGGCAACGATTTAGGGGAGCAAATCGCCGGATTCGCCGACCAGGTTGAGAGCGGATTCAATCACCTGATCTCGTTCTTCAAATAGGGTTTTCGCGTAAAAAGGGAGGCGCGAATTTTGCGCCTCCCTTTTTTGCGATCCATGTGCCGTGAATCTACAGGAACTCAATCTCCCCGTCCTCGACGGAGATCCACACCGCCTCGGACAGGTAGCTGTTGTTGCGGACGTCCCGCATCTCAAATAGGTACATGAAACTGCCGTCGCCCAGATCCATCTCCTCGAATCGAGTCTGAGCCGTAACGGTGATGCGCTCAAGCGCCATCTCAGTCGCGTCGTCGTCCGTTTCGTAGTACATGACGTAATGCAGCGGCTCGACGGTATCACCGGGGATGAGCGGGCGGATATTCCCCGAACTCATTCCGTTGTCGTCTATGCCCTTGCGCGCGCCGAGGACTCCGTATTCCTCGGTGGAGTAGATGTAGCTGACCAGCAGCGTGAACCTCTCGCCGTTGAGCAAGATCGGCACGGCGTACACCTGGTACTCGTCCGCCTCGTCGGAGAGCTCCATGTACACCAGCGCGCCGTCGATGCTGCCCCACACCCCGCGGAAGTTGTCGGTAAAAATTCCGTTTTCCCAGTCGGCGTCCAGATCGTTGTCGCTGCCCAGGAAGATCGCGATGCCGTCCTCCTCATCTATGTACGCCAGGTTAAAATAGATGCCGGAGAGCTGATCGGCCACGTCGCGCCCAAGGTCAAGCACCGCATAACCGTCGTCGGTGATCAGGACGGGGTGATCCTCCAAGGAAGTTCGATCGGGCATCGCAATCTCTTGTGGCACGACCGGCTCGAATCCATCGTCCGATGCATAATCGATGATATACTCGACCATCGCATCTGTCGGTTGCCCGGTGAGCTGCAGATCGAAGAAATATTCAAACGCGGGGCTGGTCCCGATCTCCGCGAAGCCGCTGAAGTTCTCGTAATCGCCATTGTAGTTGTAGTAACAGGCCAAACCACTGGCCGCGCTGCGCAGCGGGCCCTGTACTTGGTAGTAGACGGCGTCATCGAGCGCGGCGAGTAGCGCCTCGCCCGACGCGGACAATAAGTCATTCCCCATCGACTGACGCACCAAATCACCTAAGTCCACCATGTTGGTATAACCTTCGGAACTGTTGTTGCCGCCGTAATTCTCGGCGCTCCGGGCGATGCGCCCAAAGGAGTTGAAATAAACCGGGTCATCACACGCGGAGAGTAATGCCTCCATGCCGACGAGATTGTACGCGTCCAGAAGCGCGTCCACCGCCGAGAGGTCGATAACCGACAGCGTGACGTCATCTTCCTGACCGATCGCCTCACACCCGGCATAATAAGTGTCGCAGATGATGCGCCCCCACTCGCCGCCGTGCATTTTCGGATTCTCGACAAGCCCCTGAAAGAGCCCGGTATATTCCCATCCGCAGCCCGGCTCCACTTCCTCCGAAGCGACCATCCAGCGCGCATAGGGGGCGAGGATGCTCGCCGCGTCAATCGTCGCCATAAGGCAGGCGTCAAAGCCAACGAGTTCAAATACCACGCCGGCTTCCTCATGAATCGAGCTGAAAACCAACCCGATTTCATTGAGCGAGAGTGCGTCGCCGTCGTAATTCTCATCAAAGGCCACGCCCGCGACGCTGCCGCCCCCGTGGTTCCAGAAGATGACGGCCTGATTATCCGCCGGGAAGTTTTCAGTACAGAAGCTCAAAAATTGATACAGCGTCTCCGGATCGCCCATGTTCGCCTGCGGCAATGTGCCCAGCACTTCAAACCCATCGCTGTCATAGAGGCAGACGGTCAGTTCATCCGGATCCATCGCCTCGTTCTGCCATTCCTGCGCGCCACCCGTCAAAATCACGACGGAGATATTCTCTGGAAGCTCGACCTCCAACATCTCCAATAAATCTTCCGTCGCAAAGCCGTATTCCGATTCGAGATCACTTCCGCATAGATACCAATAGATTGCCCACGTGTCAGAAGCGTTCCCTTGCGCTCCCACTCCAACGAAAGAGCCGGTCAACCAAACCGCCATGAGCACAGTCAATAAAATCATGATGCCTAACTTTCGCTTCATTTGTAAGCGCATCCTTCTCCACCTTTCATATTCCCAAATGAATCTCCAGCCCAATGATTTCCTGTATTCATTATACACATAGGCGTATCATCCATCAAGCGTAACGCAAAATAACCACAAAAAAAGTGCCGACACACTCCAAAGCGGAGTATTCCGACACGGATGGCTCCTCAGGTAAGACTCGAACTTACAACCCTTCGGTTAACAGCCGAATGCTCTGCCATTGAGCTACTGAGGAATATGCGGGGGAGAACCGTGGAATACCGAGAGATATACCGAAGG
>Ga0123353_10013900_pt1 | contig 11569 bp, 10 predicted proteins | sample TergutLab28metaG_3_FD_92763 | JGI IMG/M metagenome (GOLD analysis project Ga0123353, IMG submission 92763) | Labiotermes labralis P3 segment gut microbial communities from Petit-Saut dam, French Guiana - Lab288 P3 | ecosystem: Host-associated > Arthropoda: Insects > Digestive system > Gut ... | reverse complement strand
TTGCTACGCGAAAGTTCCGTTGCTGAGGGCGTGTTTTCCGACAAGGGTTTCCTTTCGCCCCGGTGTGTATTCCGCCAGCAAATACGATTACAATTGAACCACAGCAAAAACCAGTTAGCTTTCTTCTTACTGGATTGCGTATCCAGGATGCTCTTTCTTCCCACATGCGTCCCGCCGGTGCGTGCCGGCACCGGCAGGGTGCATATGGGGCAAAGGAAAAACAACAAGCAGCAAGAACAGCTAGATGTCGAAAATGCGTTGACGCGCGGAAAGCCATTAGTGCAAAAATGAAGCGAGGTATGCAACATGAGAGGAAAAACACTGAAAACAGGCATAAGGCTCGTAGGGCTGTTGTGCCTCGCGGTGGCCATGGTTTTGGCCTTTCTATACACCCCCCTGCCCGGTACCCTTGCCGAACCTGGCACGCCCAGGGGCGTGGGCGCCGTGTACGGGCCGTACACCGTCACCCACACCGACGACGGCGCCAGGGATCTTGTCATCAGCGGTTCGGGCGGGGTGTATGAAATCACCGTGACCTGCGACAAGGCGATCATCGTCAACAACGCGAACTGCGTGATTGTCCTGGCCGGCATTAGCAGGTCTTGGGTCGAGTCCCGGATGCAGATCAACGGCAACTCGAACGTGACGCTATACCTTGCCGAAGGCACCACGAACATCATCAACTGCACCGGCACGAGTGGAACGAATAACCAGGCTGGCATCTATGTCGCGCCAAACGCCAGCCTCACCATTCAGGGCCCCGGCAGGCTGGAGGCAAACGGCGGCAATGGCGCAGCCGGCATCGGCGGCAGTTACGCAGATAGCTCAAGCGGGGCCATTACGATTGAGAGCGGCACCGTTGTCGCCAAAGGAAGTACGTATGCTGCCGGTATCGGAAGCAGTCATTATGGAGCAACCGGACCCATTACCATCAAAGGCGGCAGCGTTACAGCCACAGGCGGTAATATGAGTAGCGCCGGAATTGGCGGCGGCGGCTATAGCAGCAGCGGATCTGTTACGATCACGGGCGGCGAAGTCAAGGCCACGGGCGGGAACAACGGCTCCGGCATCGGCAGCGGAGGGTTCAGTACGTATGGGGTTGTCAGCAGCGTTGCTGTCACCATCAGCGGCGGTACTGTTACCGCGCAGGGCGGAAGCTCCGGCGCCGGCATCGGCGGCGGTTATGGGACCGACGGCGGAACTATCACGATCACCGGTGGGGATATCACGGCCACGGGCGGAAATATCGGCTCTGGGATTGGCGGCGGCAGCCTTGCCCCCGGCGGAACGATCAATATCAGCGGCGGCAACATCAAGGCTGTCGCGGGGGGGACTACCTCCGGTTTATCTTCAGTTGCCGGTATCGGCGGCGGCGGCAACGGGGTGGCGGGGTCGACCAACGTCGGCAGCGGCAATATCACCATCAGCGGCGGAACGATAGACGCCATAGGAACCAACAACGGCGCCGGCATCGGCAGCGGCCCCGCTGCGGATATCGTCGGCACGATCACAATCACCGGCGGCACGATCGTCGCGCGCAGCCAGCAGACAGAGGCTTCGGGCGTGGGCGGCGGCAAAAACACGAAGGTGAACGTGATCATCACCGGAGGGAGCGTTTACTCCACCAATGCCACGGGGATGATCCGCGTAAATACCGATCCCTCGAACGGCAGCCAGCTCGTATACCTCATTGGCGTCAAGCTGCTGGACGAGGACAGGAACATCCTTCCCGATTCAGAGATAACTGTCAGCGTAAAGGGGGGGACGCCCTATGACTACAGCGCCATGACCAACAGCGAAGGCATCGCCTACCTGTGGCTGCCGGCAGGCCCGCAGCACGAATTCCTGCTGTATAACCCGGATAGCGGCACATATCTCGACTACGTCATGGAAGTGAAAGTGCCGGCAAACCCGGTGGAGTATGACCCCTCAACCAACACCGCAGCAATAGAGCTGAAAAGCGATTTCCCGCATTGGTCCTTCGCTAATGATTCAGAAGACGAAAAGGCCTACGGGGCCACGCAGCTCACCCTGGATATCGATCACAACAACCCGGGAACGCATCCGGGCAAGAGCATCGCGGGCGTAAAATGGTTCCGCGAAAGCGTGGAGCATCCGGAAAATACCCAGGACTCATTCGATGCGGGTTTCGCGGCGGCGGCGGGCAACAACGGCACCGTCAGCGGCGGCACGAACGAGCTCCTCCATACGATGAATATAGACAGGAACGGGCGCTATTGGGTACAGATACACTATATCGGCGCGAACACCGGCAAGGACGTCTACCACGTGGCCTACCTGGATGTTGACAATATCTATGTTCCGATAGAGGCGCATGTCCGGGACTGGAATGATACCGACGGCATTGAGGCGAAGGCGTATGCCAAGCTCACGCGGCCGGAAGACAAGCCCTATGGCATACCTTACGACCTTGACGGCGTGACGGTGCTGGCAAGCCCGCCGCAAGGGTATGATGCGCTGGCGTATCCGCGCAACGGGAAAATGCCAAAATCCTATTGGGATATAGCCGTACCGGGAGCTCCTTTCGAGGACGCCGCGGCGGACGCGGATTCCGCGCTGATTACCTTGGACAGGCGCGCGGATAACAACAGCAACGCGGATGCAAACAGCGACGCGACACATAAATATTACACGGTAAACTACACGCGCAAAACGAACGGCGTCAACGTCGAGATCACCAAGACGGTCACAGGCGACTTTGGCGACGAGACCAAGCAGTTTGACTTCACGATATACTTCGCGGACAGCGCGGGCAAGGCCCTGGGCGACAACATGACTTTCAATACAGCCGACGGCCCGATGCCGCTGGACGAACACGGCAAGGCGGACTTCAAGCTTTCCCACGGCCAGAGCATCACCATAGAAGGCGTCGCGCCGGACGGCAAGATCTGCGTCATCGAGGCGGAAGACCCCGAATACGATGTCTCCTGGCTGGACAGCGAAGGCGAGGGAGGCGACAGCGGGAATACCGGCCCCCTCGACATGACGCCGCAAAACCGCAGCCTGGAGTTCATCAACGAATCCAAAGCAATCGGCGTGAACGTCAAGATTACCAAGGCGGTCAGGGGCGACTACGCCGACAAGACCAAAGAGTTCCGCTTTACGGTGTTCTTTGAGGACGTCACCGGCGCCTCCCTGGCGAAGGATACCATCTTTGATTGCGAAGGCGCGCTGGAAACGCTGGAATTGGAGGAGGGCGGCAAAGCAAGCTTCTTTCTCGCCCACGGCCAGAGCGTCACCATAAAAAAGGTGCCTTCGAACGGCAAGATCCGCATCGCCGAGGAGGAAGGCGACTACTATGACGTCTCCTTCGCGGACGAGGATGACCCCGGCACCGAGCACCCCGGAAATGTCGGCATGTGGGATATGACGACGGAAGACCGTGCTTTCCTTTTCATCGGCATAAGAAAAACGGTGGCGGAAACCGGCATCTCAATAGGCGACGCGGGCATCACGCTGCTCCCCCTGTGGATTGCCGCGACGGCCCTGATCTACCTGGCAACAATGAAGGCCTACCGCCGCAGGAAGAGAGGCGCGCTGAGATGGAGATGAATCCCTGGGGTGCAGCCTATCCCAACTATCAGACCAACTGGGCCAACGCATACCTGCCGGACAAATACACGCCGGATTCCATGCCGCTCCCAGCCTGGCCGGAGGACTTTCTGCCGGAGCCCGCGCCGGAATCCATGCCGGAGCCCGCGGCGCAGCGCTCCCAGGAGCCCCCCATTTGGCGGGAGCTCAGGTCGCTGGGGATCAAGATCGCGGTAATCGTAGCCAGCGCGCTGCTGCTCGTTACCTGCGTGTATGGATTCCATCGCAGCGCGGAGCCCGGCATGAACCCCTCGATCAAGGACGGAGACCTTGTTATCTTCTATCGGTTTAATAAGAAATACCGCGCCGGGGACCTCGTCCTGCTGGCCTTCCAGGGGAAGGAACAGGTGCGCCGGGTAATCGCGACAGCGGGCGATACCGTGGATATCACCGAGGATGGCCTCACGATCAACGGCGCTTTGCAGCAGGAGCCAGGCATCTATCAAAAAACCCAGCGTTACGCGGACGGCATCCACTTTCCCCTTACCCTGGGAGAAGGCCAGGTGTTCGTGCTGGGCGACGCCCGCGAAGGCGTCGTGGACAGCCGCATATATGGCCCTGTAAACGCCAGAAACACCCGGGGAACCGTAATCACCATATTCAGGCGGCGCAACCTGTAACCGCAGGAGCGTGTATTCCGACAGAAAGCATCCAACCGGCGCGCATGTTTTCCGACAGGAAAACCTTCTATAATGGAGATGTGCCCAAACGTAAACCCCAGCATCGGGAATAAACATGAATAAGGTTGCGGGGCGGAAGAAGGGCCCTCAACCAATCCCCAGCCTTATCCATGTTTATCATAAAAACAAAAAAGTCAAAAAAGGAGACAATCACATGAAAACCAAGAAAGCGCTGCTCGCGCTTACCCTGGCGCTGGCCCTGTGCCTGAGCCTGGCAACCCTCGCCTTCGCGGACAGCGGGCCGATCACAGGCGACGAAGCGAACCCGGTCAAGGTAGCCTTCACCAAGCTTCTGCAGCTGCCCGCGGGCACGACCGTGCCGACGGCCAAATTCGAGTTCCTGGTGACGTCAAAAACCGTGGACGGCGATGCGGCCACCAAGACCAACATGCCGCTTATCGGTACCGACGTTCAGCAGGCCGGCGTTATCGCGGGCATCGTCCCCATCAACTACCAGGCGGGCGACAGCGCGGGCATCGACCCGGACGCGGACGACGTCGTCACGGTCCCGAAGGAGTACGATATTTTCAACGGCATCACCTGGCCCCACGCCGGTGAGTATGTGTACACCATTTCGGAAAAGCCCGGCACCTACACCATCGCGGACGCTGCATTGGAAACCATGACCTATTCGCTTGCCGAGTACACCCTCAATGTCTACGTGAGGGAAAATAAGACCACCGGCAAATATTACATCTATGCCATCGGCGCGATCATCGATACGCCGGACAACGAAGACCAGACCGTGGACGCCAAGGTTGACCCCACCCCCGACGGCGGCGAGAATGAATTCGAGTACAGCCAGATGACCTTCACAAACACCTATGTGAGGACCATAGGCGGCGGCGGAGAGCCCACGGACCCGGCTGACGCTTCCCTGGCCATCGGCGCCCAGGTTGCGGGCAATTTCTCCAGCACCTCGATTTACTTCGACTATACCCTTAAGCTCACCGTGCCCTCGCTGCCCTCCATCCCCGGCCCCACGGCCTACAAGGCGTATGTGGTGCAGGACGGCAAAATCGTCACCACGGAAGCGAACGGCGCGCCGGAGGGCAAGGACTACATCGAATTCGTATCCGGCACACCGAACACGTTCAAGCTCAAGGACGGCCAGCAGCTGGTGTTCACCAACACCCCGGTCGGCACGAGATATGACATCAAGCAAGAGGGAACCACCGCCTACAAGGCCAGCGTGATCGTCACCTACAACGGCGTTGCAAAGCCTGCCGTTTCGGGCGCGGACTTCGGCGACCCCGTTGAGGTCAAGAACATGCTCGTCGGCGAAACCGACACCAACGCGGCTTTCACCAATGCACGCAACGACAACGTCACCCCCACGGGCCTTGACATTGGCAACCTGCCCTTCTTCGGCATGATCTTCCTGGCGCTGGGCGCCGTCGCGGCCCTCGTCGCGGCCAAGACCCGCAAGAAGAGCTACAACTGCAACTAGGAGAACGTCCCCCAAAGGATGTACAAAAGCAGAGGTAATTACAGCAAAGGGCGTGTAAGACAAGGACGTCACACTGCAAAAGACGAAAGGCAATCATTGACCCCTAAAGGAGGCACCCCATGCGCGTAGCGGCCGGAACAGCCAGGAAGGCGATACGGAAAGCCAATGGCATCGTGGACACGGCGGTCCTAATCGCGGTCCTGCTGCTGGTTGTCGTCGGCTGCTACGCCATGTGGGACTCCAAGCAGGTACACCAAGCGGCCAGCGCCGCGAACTACGCGATATACAAGCCCACCGCGGAAACCGGGGGCCACTCCTTTGAAGAGCTGCGGGCGATGAACCCGGAGGTTTTCGGGTGGCTGACGGTGTACGGGACGCACATCGACTACCCGGTGGCGCAGGGCCCGGACAACATGAAGTACGTCAACACAAATGCGGAAGGGCAGTATTCCCTTTCCGGCGCGATTTTCCTGGACAGCAACTGCGATCAGGATTTTTCCGGTTTTCCCTCCATCCTGTACGGCCACCATATGGAGAAGAACACCATGTTCGGCGAGATTGGGCTGTTTGCCGAAAAAAGCTACTTTAGCGTCCGTAAATACGGTATGCTGTACTACGGCGGGCAGGAATACGGCCTGGAGTTTTTCGCTTTCGTCCACACCGACGCCTACAACGGCGCGGTGTTCAGCGCAAAAATTGCCGGCAAGGAAGCGCGGCAGGTATACCTGGACATGCTCCTGCGCACGGCAATATACACCCGCGATATACGGGTAACGGCGGATGACCGGATCGTGCTGCTCTCCACCTGCTCGTCAAGATCAACCAACGGCCGGGACATCCTCGTGGGAAGGATCACAGACACAACCTGGGAAGATGCATTTAAACCAGACGAAACGGACAAAAGCAACAACCTGTCGGCGGACGCGCTGTCCCTGTGGGCGCAAGCTCCCGTTTGGGCCAGGATCGCCCTCCTGCTCCTGCCGCTCGCGCTGCTGATGCCATTGTCCTTCATGATAAGAAACAAGAGACGTTCCCGGAAAAATCCATCGAAGGAGATAAAGCGCAGATGAAAAAGAAATTCATGCAAGGCGGAAGAATATTTGCCGTGGGCGTGGTTCTGGCCTGCCTGATGGGCCTGCTGATTCCAGCGGCTCACGCCGCGCGGCCGGGAGAAATTGTGCTGACGGTGCGGCAGGTTCTTACCAATGCGGGGACGCCGCTGCCGGAGACAACCTTCAGCTATAAATTGGCCCCGGAGCTCGCGGCCAACCCGATGCCCGCCGGCAGCGGCGAGGAGGGCTATGTCTTTTCCATAACGGGGACGGACGATCTGGACATCGGCCCCATCATCTTCACGCAAGCGGGTAAATATGCCTATGAAATTGCCCACATCACATCGCCGCGGCCCGGATATACCTGCGACCAGAAGGTCTATACGCTGGAGATCTACGTGAAGCGCGACCTGGACATTACCGTTGTGGCCCGCAAAGCGGACGGAAGCAAGGCACCGGACATCAAATATGAGCACTCCTACAAGCTCTCCAGCGATCCGAGCGGCATGGCCGACCTGCCGGTCGTGAAAACTGTCAATGGAAACCCCGCCAAGGACAGCGCCTTCACCTTCCGGCTGGCGGCGAAAAATCCGACCGACCCCATGCCGGCGGGCAGCGCGGACGGCGTGAAGACCCTGCAAATCACGGGTTCGGGCCGGGGTACGTTCGGGACATGGAGCTATACGGCGCAAGGGACTTACTACTACACCGTATCGGAAGTGAATTCCGGTGAAAGCGGATATACCTATGACACCGCGGTTTACACCATCACCGATACCGTAAAGGCCGTGGACGGGCAGCTTGCCGTAACGCGCGTCGTCACGAATGACGCGAAAAAACAGGTGACCTCCCTGTCGTTCATAAACACCTATACGCCGGGCGGCGGATCAACGCCCCCGGACGGCAAACCCGGCAAGCCAGGCCCTGTCACAGGCGACGAAACCGGGGTCACGCTGTATTTTGTCCTGTTCTGTACGGCGGGCATCGCGGCGCTGGGAAGCGTAACCTGGCTGCTGGTTAGCAGGCGGCGCGGAAGGAGGAAGCGGAATGAGAGCGAGGCGTAGAAAAAAGCGAAACAGGATTTTTGCGTGGATGCTGTTGGCGCTGTCACTGTGCGCTATGGCATTCGCCGGGCACAGATTATGGGGGATCCGACGGGCTTACCGGGCAGGCGGCGACAGCTATACGCAGCTGGCCGGCCTGGCGCGCCCCGACCCGGAGCTCCCGGGTATGCCCATTGACTTCGCGGCCCTGCGGTCGGCCTGCCCGGACGCCGTTGCCTGGCTCCATTGCCCGGATACCGCCATCGACTACCCAGTCATGCAGGCGAACGATTATGACCATTACCTGCGCCGCCTGCCGGACGGCACATACAACGTCAATGGGTCGCTGTTCATCGACTATAACTGTGCGCCGGATTTTATGGACCGGCTGACGGTTATCTACGGGCACAATATGAGATCAGGGCAGATGTTCGGCTCCCTGAAGGGATATAAAGGGCAGGCATATTATGAGAAACACCCCTATATGTATCTTTATACCGAGCAGGAAACCTACCGCATTGATTTGCTGTACGGCTGCGTGATTGGAGCCGGGCAATGGCGGGAACGGGCTTTTATGTATGAGGCGAACCTGGAGGCGCTTATTACCTACGCCGCCCGCAACACCACGTTTGCAAGCAAAACGCAGTATGCACCGGGCGACAGGGTCGTTGCGCTGTCTACCTGCTCCTATGAGTTTGACGGCGCGCGCTATGTAGTGATTGGCGCGCTGGCTTCTGTCGGCCCCAGCACCGGTTATTCGACATAAGGCCGGCAGTAACTAACGTAAGTCATAATGGCAGCAGGCCAATAAAAACAACCGGGCAATCCCTTTGAGGATTACCCGGTTTTACTCTGATTGTTGCAGTTAGGGCTATTTCAACCCTATAGAAAGCGAGAAAACCTTGATATACAAGGCTTTCTCAATGGCGGAGAGCAAGGGATTCGAATTAGCGAATAGCCTCGCTGCGCTGCTTTATCTTACCCCTTGCTGTCTCCTGCAACACTTGTACATAGCGGTTTATGCTGCTTTCTGTACCGCCGTACATTATCCGACCTTCTCTTGTTCGTTGCACCAATTGTTGCAGCTACGTTGCAGTGAATCACACCCTGCCGGGGCTGTTTATGGCAATGCTAAAAGCGCATTATTTCAATGCTTATAAGGTCACTTCCCCGCGCTCAAAGCTCTCCGCTATAAGCGCGTCTAGGATTTTGTGATACATCAGGCGGTTGGGGGAATAAACATAGTTCGCAAACACCTCTATGCCGTCTCTATCGAAAAACTGACGGATTGCCGCCGCACATCCGGCACTCGTATTTATCCCGTTTTCGCATACGCAGATAATATCCAAGCCAGCGGTTTTAGCGTAGAAAACAAAATGCGCAATTATTTCCGCTTCGGGGAAGAATATCTCTCCGGCAAGATGGAACTTTTCCACTAGGCTTAATTCGGGGCCGTCCATCGCAACTTGATACGATTCGATATGTAACGGCAAATTCATTGATCCTCTGTTTATGTCATAGAAGCAAATCACCGCCGCATTGCTGAGAATCCCTTCTTGCGAACGCGTTACAACTTGGTCTCTGGAATAGATTCTAACTTGCATGGTTCAAACCTCCATCAGCTTGTTCTCATACAATATTACGCTGAAACGCCCCGCCGTCTCTGCCCGTTCCCTTCTTTGGATTCTGTCTCTGTCTCACAAGTGTATGGCAATGCTATGTGTGCGTGCGTGTAATACGGCTGAAACACCTCACCCGCCCCGCCAGCAGAAAGCGGAGCGGGCGGGCTTATCTATCAAGCCTGCCCACTGTTGTGTTGGTCATAGAGCTTTAGCAAATCAATATAGGCTTGCAACTGTGTGTAGCTGTATTCAGACAAGGCGAAGATGTCGGAAACTAGTTGACTGTCCCGCGCGTGTGTCTGTTCATCCGTGAATCGCTTGCAGACATTACTTGCGCCAAGCAGATAGTCAAGCGACACATTATAGTAATTGGCAAGCAGGAGAAGCGTATTGTAGTCCGGCTCCCTCGTTCCTTGCTCGTAGTTACCGAGCAGCCCACGCGACAAGCTCAACTCATCCGCCAGTTTATATTGGCTCATCCCTTTGGCGTTGCGCAACTCCCGCAGCCTTTGGGATAGGCAACTCTTTTGTTCTTCCATAATCTTCACCTCCCGGACTTCCTTCATTATAAAGGATAACGGGAGATGCTTCCAGCGATTACACGATAAGTTTCCGATACGCTATTGACAGACACGATACGCTTCTGTATAATGGATGATGCAATTAACAATTATATGAATTTGGGAGGAATAGCAAATATGAGCTTCTGCACTAAGTGCGGCAATCAGCTTGCGGCGGACTCCTCGTTCTGCCCGAAATGCGGGACGCAGGCCACCACCACAGCACCAGACACCACAATACCCCAGTCCACCCCGCAAAAGGCCCCCCAAGGGGCCACAAAGGCCCCACAAGCACCAATCCCACAGGAACCCACGCCGCCCCCGACACAAACCGCCCCAAAGCCGCCCCGCAAGAAAAAGAAAACGCTGCTTGTCTGCGCAATCGTTTTTGGCGTTTTCGTGTTGCTTATGATTGTGTTTAACGCTATTGGTGACAATATGACGCCGGAAGAAAAAGCCGCGCGGGACGCGTCAAGGAATGCTGCGGCGACGACTGTTAACACGGCAAATACCCAGCGGCCTGAAGTCGGCGGCACGATGGAATTTGGCGGCTATACCTGGCTTGTGCTGGATGTGCAGGGCGATAAGGCACTGCTAATTACCGAGCACATCATCGAACTAAGGGCGTTTACTACGAGCGACACAAGAATCGACAAGAATAAACCCGTACTATGGGAAGACTGTACGCTGCGGGCCTATCTGAACGAGGAATTCTACTATGAGAAATTCACTCCGCAGGAGCAGGTGAGAATTTTGGAAACCCGAAACGCGAACGAGAACCCGGCGTATGGCGCGGACGGCTGCGACGATACGATAGACAAGGTATTCCTTCTGAGTGTAGAGGAAGCGAACAAGTATTTCGCAGATGGCGACGGAAGAAAGGCAAGATACACCCAAAAAGATAACAGTGATCGCTCATTTGACTCTTGGTATCTGCGAACGCCCCTCACGATTGGCACTACCAACGCTCCACGAGTTGCGTATGTCTCCGAATACAGCGGTGATGTTAGCGATGGTGTTAGTGGCGGTACTGGTGTTATGGGATATAACGGCGTTCGCCCTGCTTTGTGGCTCAGCCTGTGACCCTCCCAAAATCTCATTCACCTGAAAGGGGCAACATATGATTCGCTACTTCATTGACCAAAGCGGCAACACCCGTCAGACGCACAGAAGCGATAACTTGGAGCGATGGCGGGCAATGCTAGAACGTGCAGGCCGCGACCATGATGCAATTGACGCTTTCATAATAGAGACGCTCGAAGATGAAATTACCATAGGGAAATTCCCTATCACGCCATCTTATGTCTTTTCCTCGCGAAACAATCATTGGAATAATCCTCACTTGAAAGCTCTGAATGAAGTTTTTGGTCGTGGTTCGAATGTGCCGCGCTGGTATCTCGGCTCCGTTGCCTATGAGTTTTTTAAAAATGACCGCAATCGCACTTGGGATATAAGGAAAGGCTATCTGCCAAATACACAAGGCGCTTCCTATTGGCCGGTACAAGAGGAAAGCACCCGCTAACACACAAAATGTAAGGCAATGCTCAATT
>Ga0123353_10013899_pt1 | contig 11570 bp, 8 predicted proteins | sample TergutLab28metaG_3_FD_92763 | JGI IMG/M metagenome (GOLD analysis project Ga0123353, IMG submission 92763) | Labiotermes labralis P3 segment gut microbial communities from Petit-Saut dam, French Guiana - Lab288 P3 | ecosystem: Host-associated > Arthropoda: Insects > Digestive system > Gut ... | reverse complement strand
TTGAGTCTCGCGTCTTGTATTCCAGAGATCTCTAGTTCTTTTCTTTTCTTCGCTTCTTATTTTATCCAGCCTTGTGTATCCTGTAACACTTCTTAGAAAGTGCATTTCTGCAGCTTCTAGGCGAGTCATGTCTCTCTTCATGGTTACCATGATTCGCTGCCATACAGTAGTGATGGTCTAGCTTCAACTTTATAAAGTTTCATTTGGGTATCTGTACGGGTATTCTTTAAGTGTTTTCTAATAGTGCAGCATGTTCCTTGGAATCTGTTTATTTTTTTGTCAAAATAATTGATGTTAGCATATTTCTATTTTTATTTCATGAAAATATCTTTTCCTGTTCATTTTCTATTTAAGTGGAGGCAAAGTGTATCAGCCCACCCTCAATAAAAATTTCTATTTCTTAGAATTAACAGTAAAAAATTGAATTGTTTATTGTGTCCACATAACTGTCATATACAGCAACATTTCAGTCTGTGAAACAAGTGGAAATTATGCCACATATAAGATCTACCTTTATGAACTTCGCACAATGTAGGAGGAAGAAGTTAAGAACTTCATACTGTAGGCAAAAATTGTAGCCAAGTGATAGCAGAAATTGACCTTGTTTTGAATTGTGTTGTACGTTACATAACAGATATGGAATTTTTAAATCTGGATTATATATCTGATCACGCCTGCAAAAGCTGGTAATGACAGTTGTAGACACACTTCAGAAGCAGCATGTAATGATTTAGAAAGCCTGTCCTTTTGTTTCAGTTATTGGGTTGGTGATTACTTTGACTGGGGTGCCAGTGTATTACATATTTGTGAAAAGGAGGAACAAATCACAAAGAAATGACAGTATTTTCAGTAAGTACAAATGATAGTTGTCGGATAAAATAAGGACCCTGTATTTTTGTGTGTATATATATATATATATAAATTTATTACTTAATACATCTATATTATATCTAACATATAATTATTTCACTTAAACTAGCAGAAATGTTATTTTCATTTCTAGAAGTTCACTGAACACACCCCTCTCATAAAGTGAACAGTTTCTGTGTTTGTCAGTGATAAAACCAAATTGATCTTCATTATTTTTTACTGTGTGTCCATTTCAGATAAGATAACATGTTTATTGCAAACTCTACTGGAAGTGGTTTCACCAGAGGAAGAGGAGAGGTTACTTGGACCTACAAAAACTTAGGCATCAATTTTATATGTTATAAACTGTCATTTGCTGTAACATTCCATGTCAGCTGTTCAGATATAAAAAGAGATTACATCAAGGACCCCAAAGTTCCTTCACTGTAAATCTCATTGAGACATTTATTTTTCATAAATGTATGTTTATAAGTGTAAACTCTAAACATGAAATCATTTAATTTATCAGTAAGTGAGGTACAATGTACTATGAAGTGAACTGTATTACAGTCTGTTTAATGGGAACAACAACATTACTTGTATACTTAAAATGTTAAATTGTTTTCCAGTTTATGTAGAGTGCATGTCTATATATATATGCAACTGTTGTGGTTCTCTGATGGTAGGCATTACACACATTTTGTGCAGCAAGTTATTATACTCAGTATTTATAATAATATAACCAGTAAATACCAAGTGAATGGGTAACTGATCATATGAAGCATTCACATCATTTTGTGTGTGAATCACTGTATTTTAAGTTATCAGGTACAAGACTGTTTAAGTAACCTGTTTGCCATTGTGGACAGAATAGCTTCAGTATGTGGTAGAGCAGACTTTTCTGCCAAATATGCTGAGTGCCCTAACTTCAGTGTTTTGTTTTCAGAGATCCCATATGAATCAAGAGGGAGATGTACCTGTAGCCTAACAGTACTGTAGTCTTAACTTTCTTTTGTTTGTCATGAGAAAAAGTTAAGTTCTTCATTAAGTAACTTTGCAGCAGCAAGTTTTAGTTGCATTTTAATTCATTATCAATTCATATGTTCACAAGACCAAAGTACACTTAGCACCTCTTTTCTTTATCTTGAAAACTGTAAGACTTATGGGGAAAGTGTTATGGATGTAGAGTTGGCATTCCATTCTGTCAAATCTGCCATTTCTTCAGCATATGCATCTCTTGCTTCAACAGCTTCTCTAGCTTCGTGCTTAGCATGCTGCAATTCTTGCTGAAGCTGCTCCTGCAAGTCAGCAATATGATGTTCTGTGTCTTCCACTATTGTGCTCAGTTTCTGTTTGGTGCCTGCCAGTTCATCAATCTCAGTTTTTTTTTTAATCCATATCCTTCTTGAGCTTCTGGAACTCATGTTTCCCATAAGCAGACAGGTCTCGAATTCTCATTAAGGTATCTGGAAATCTGCTGTTCAGATTGTTTCATCTCACATTTTGAAACCGTAGATTCACCAGTTTCCCCTCCTGCTCTTTCTGACATCTCGGGTTTAATTTTCTCCAAATCTGACATCAGCTGCTGAATCAAATTTTGTACTTCTTCTAGCTCCTGCATGCCAGTTTATCAATCTCAGTTTTTTTTAAATCCATATCCTTATGGAGTTTCTGAAACTCATGTTTCCCATGAGCAGACAGGTCTCAAATTCCCATTAAAGTATCTGGAAATGTGCTCTTCCGCTGTTCAGGTTGTTTCATCTCATATTTTGAAACAATAGATTCACCAGTTCCCCCTCCCGCTTCTTCTGACATCTCAGGTTTAATTTTCTCCAAATATGATGTCAGCTCCTCAATCAAATCTTGTACTTCTTCTAGCTCCAGCTGCAATTTCTCTGCCTCCACCTCCGCCAACTCTCTATCAAGGGTGGCCATCTCCACAATCTCAGCATGCGCATCTCTAGCTGAAACTTAAGTTCTCATAGTGACCTTGCCACGTTATGTCACCTGGTATGTGATACTGTGTCATTGCATGTGTAGTTCCCAACATTTAAAAAATCATTATCTTGTATTCTGAAGATGAAAGCCGCACAGTCTTTTGAAACACTATGAACTACTTGCTCAGTGATGGAGTGTCATATCCCAGAAGACTTGTCATTTCTGCCAAATAGTTCTGTATCTTTTTATTTTGTACTATGGCAATTAAAGTAATTAAAATAAGTTCTTTATCTGTGTAGCAGCTTATCTCAGGATTAATGAGAATTTTTCATTTGGACATGTCTGTTGTCTGTATACAAAGATATACAATGTTCTGCAATAATGTTAAATTGTGTGCAAAGAAAGAGAGACACATAATGTTTAGGATAGAAGTCTGTGATACATAATATATCCTTTCTATTCATACACTGGATAACATACAAAGAAAATATATCTGTGATTGTACAAGACTGTTTACACATATGTATTCTGTGCACAAGTTGCTTCTTTGTTGCAGAGTTTAATTAATTGTAAGTTATCTGTAACTATTTTAAAAGTTTGATATTATCTAATCATGGTAATAAGTGTCTCTGATATTTCACCAGAAATTAGTGATGTGGTTAGGTGGTACATAAGCAGACTTCATATTGGGTATGTTCATAACATGAGTCACATTCATGATCATAATAATCCTATATCATTGCTAAAGAAATATTATCCATTTGAATTTCCACCCATGCAGATAGTTCCAATTACAGAAGGGGAGATAAGAAGTGTAATAAGTTCCTTGAAGTCTAAAAATTCATCTGGTTATGATGAGATTTCAACCCAAATATTAAAATTATTTGGAAATCACATTAGTAAGCCTCTTGCTTTTATTTTCAATAAATCTATAACAATAGGTGTCTTTCCTGAACAACTAAAATATGCTGTTGTAATCTACTTGCATAAGAAAGGTGATATATCAAATATGGCTATCTACAGACCAATTTCTGTTATCAGTGTTTTTGAAAAAGCAATGTATTGTAGATTAAATCAACACTTACAGTCTACAGTATACCGGCTAATGAACCATATGGATTCAGGAAAGGTCTCTCAACTGAACATATTACTTTCTCACTTACAGATAATATATTAATGTCTTGGAACAAAAAAATCCATATTGATGGAATCTTATGTGACCTTTGACTGTCAATCATGATGTTCTAATAGCAAAACTTACACATTATGGGATACAGTAATCAACCCTAAACTGGTTTACATCTTACCTATCAAAAAGGAGAGAAAGAACAAAATCAAGTTTTAATAAAGACCAGATTTGTTACACTACTTGGGAAACTGTAAAGCAAGGAGTATAAAACAAGGCTCTGTGTTAGGCCCGCTACTTTTATTATATACATTAATGATCTACCAATGAGTGTAAAACATTTTTCTAAAGCTATATTGTTTGCTGATGATAAAAGTGTTATATTCACTGACAAGGATCATAACAGCTTTAAACAGAAAACAAATCTTACCCTGACTAGCCTGAATCAATGGTTTTAAATTAATAAACTAGTGCTAAATATCACAAAAATAAATGAAATAAAATTTACACCTAAAACTACAGCACATGTTCTTTTGGTTATTTATTATAAGGATAATGTAATAGATGAAGTAAAGAGTACTATATTTTTAGGTATGCATATAGACAATCATATGAATTGGAAAAACTGTGTAGAACAAATTCTTCCTAAATTGGGTGCTGCATGCTACTCAATAAGGAAATGAATTCACACTTTAAATCCGGATGTTTTGCATATGGTCTACTTTGCATACTTTCATTCAGTACTTCAATATGGAATAATCTTCTGGTGCAATTCAACACATGTGCATCAAGCATTTAAACTACAAAAAAGAGTGGTCAGGTTAATGTCTGGTACAGCACCGAGGTCCTCATGTAGAAATCCTATTTAGAAAGCTTAATATTTTACCTATTGCATGTCAATATATATAGTCTTTCATGTTGTTTACAGTAGATAATAAAAAAGACTTTCTCACTAATGCATACGTACACAGTTCGGACACCAGAAACAAAAATCATTTATATTTACCTGTTGTAAGTTTATCTTGTGTTCAATAAGGAGTTTCATACTCTGGGGTCAGAACCTTTAATAGCCTTTGAAGCAATATACAGAGTTATAGAAATGACAGGAAAAGATTAAAAAACAAGTTACACATATAACTTATTATTCAGTCCTTTTATTCATTTACTGAATTTCTAGATTGCAAGATAGACAAAGATAATATATAAAGTACACAACTACTATTATGACTGGCTACCTTAGTAGTAAATACTTTTACATTAATTATGTGTAGATTTTATAACTAGAGCTTTGAAATTTTTCCATTATCATTAGAATAAGCTTTGTGCATGTAACTGTTCCACTGTGAATGATGGCCTGGAGTAATACTTTGGTTTACTCCTGTGAATGTGTTTATTTTGTTTTGTTTTACTGTCATATCTTGTGAATGTATTTTTCTATGTGTCTTGTGTTGTCTGATGTTTATCGACATGTTCCATATTCAGATGCAATTGCTGCAGAGACTGGATCAACAGAATGAATATGTATGTATGTATTCAACTAAATGAATAAAGTAGAAAGGCCTGCATTATAGAAATAGACTGCTAAGCAGGTAGGCATAGGGTTTCAATTAGCTGTGTTTGTTCATAACCTCAGTTTCTCTTGGTAAATGTAAAGCTATTGTAGCATCTTCCAAATTTGTATTAACTCACCGTTCGTGACCATTTTCCTATCTCATTTACTGCTACAGTTCAGAATAACTCCACACAGTATGGCCCAACCTGGGAAGCTTATCTATTCACAGTATGATTTAATAATACAAGAATTAATCATATTGTTTGGGACTGCAAATGTATTTAAGAAATATGGCCCTATTTGAATAACCTTGGCTTTCTTTTCTCTCCTATCTGCACCACTTCCTTGTCATATGTATGCTAAAGTTATCAGGTCCTAACATTACTATGTCTTTAGTAAATGGTGGAAGGGAATCAGCTTTAAAAATGGGTAATTTTATACTTTCTATAATGTGTGACATGTTTATACAAAACAGAATTCACAAAAACATTAATTTAACCATTACTTGCATCAGAATTGGACAAATACAGATGACTATCCTTAATTTACATTCTTTGAACTAATTTACTGACTTCTCAATGAATATGGAGGTAGTCAATGAAATGGCAAGCTTGAAAGAAACAAATCACATCACTTTATATGTAATTTATTGTAAAATTCTAACATGTTCCTCACAGGCACTTTGTACTTACAATTTTGGATCTGTTTTAGATTGCATGTCTTTATAATGCAAGATAAAAAAAATGCCAGAAAATTTAACTACAATACTCCTCAAACTGTGCACTGTAACATATGCTTGCAGAACAAATTACTGATGTGCACATTACTTTTCAGTTCTATCCTATCTCATACACTGGGTAAGCTGCCACACTGCAGATACTGTTCAGTCACTAAGCTTATTCAGTCAGATTAGGGTGCATGTTAGCTTAGTGGCTTGATGTTTTCAGATAAGATACACTTATACACATTGTAAGTCATATAGCTTGATAAGAAACCACTCTGTAACGGTTCATACTGTTTTACTCAATTGTGAATAAATTATATTTTGTCTGGTAATGATAATGATTCCAATATTGATTCAAACGACTGAAATGTTCGCAGCACTGGGCTATCACAGTCTTCATGCACCTGTAACTGTGATCCTTCTGAAGACATGTGCTGTAGGTTATCTGTCTCATCTGTGATAGTCTCATGACACAGGAGAACTTTGTCTTTATTACTGTTATCCAACACTACACTCATCGTCTCCTCACTCCCAACTACCTGTGGCACATCTTTGCTTAGAATGTCTAATGTGTTTGTTGAGTCTTCATTTAAGACTAGTCCCTGAACTACATCTTTACTCAGCACGTCCAGTTCAGCACTTGTACCATCGTCTGCAAAAAGCTCTTGGATCACATTGTTATTAAGCACATCTAAAGATGAATCTTCTTTATGGCTGGTGAGAGCTTGCAGTTGTTCATTGATCAGATTCCCCACAGTGGCATTCAATGTGCTTGAATCATATGGGCCTCCAAGTGGAATTTCATCTCTGTTGAAGCCATCGACAATAGCTGTTAATTGCTGTATCCGTGAGTCATTATTATTACTCAGCATAACTGTGAAACTATCCCCTGACCCTAATTTGCTGTCACAGACTTTTGAACTTTTTAATACGCATTCAGTACCTGTAGCGTGCAATGAAGTATTCTGTGTGTCGTCACCTATGAGTGACAGTTTCGGATTAATGGTATGACTAACAGGAAGGATCTCTCTTCGAAATGCCTCCTGCTCTTGAACTCTGTTATCCACTTTTATTGTTTTCAGAGGTGCACTTACAACTTGGTTGGCTCCTTCACTACCTGTTGGCATCGAATCACTTTGTTTAACATTAACCACCTCGGCCACTTGACTATTATTCACACTGTTCAATGTCAATGGTGCCAAAGGACATTTTTCATTCATTGGAACAAAGAGTGGGCTTAAATTATCTAAGAGAATTACTGTTCCTCCTTCATTAATAAGCAGGGGGTCCCTTTGGAAACTGTGTAGTGATGCCTCATCCATACCCCTGGCAGTGACAAGCTGTGTTAGTCGAGTGTTTAAATCTGTTACTATAAATGTTGCATTTCCATTTGTACCTTCCTGCAACAGCTTAAGACCATTGGCAATTATCATATTTCCTTCAGATGCTTTATTTTCTCTACTGTTGGTTGACAGTACTTCTTGCAGTTGTTGTGTCTCCATACTAAATGGTTCTAAACGTTTATCAAAATCTGAAGCAATTACAGGTTCTGGCACTTGTTTCAAATTTTCTGACATGTTTATGTCTGGATGATTTATTCTTGTTAGTGTGTGCATACGATGTTTCCTCCTCTGAAGACTCAAAATTTTCTCATCACTATCTGGATGGTGTTTCCTAAAATGGATTTTGAGCTTATCAAGACGCATTGTTTGGTACAAACACAACGGGCATCGTTCTAAGAACTCTTCTGCTACTGCATCATGTTTAACAGCATGACGGCGCAAGTTCTTCGACTGCGAGTATGACTGACCACATACTTCGCATTGGTAAGGTTTCTCTTTATTGTGCGTCATGAGATGTGACATGACATTTTGTTTCCTTGCAGATTTAAAATTACATTCTGCATGTGGACAAATGAACATGTTACTGGTATGAACAAGTGTGTGTGCCCTGAACGTACTTTGGTATGCAGTACTAAAGCCACATTCAGAGCACAAATGTTTTTTCTCTGGAGTGTGCACTGCCATATGATTCTGTAAGCCTTGCTTCCACTTGAACGCTCTATTACAAAGTGAACATGAAAATGGCATTTCAGTGGAATGTTTAGGAGTATGAGTGTTCAATAATGCTCGTGTCTGAAACCTCACATTGCAAATAGTACAAAAGAATGGTTTGGGATGATTGTGCTGTTTGAGGTGATCTTTCAGTTTTGCAGGATTTTCTGCTTCAAAGAGGCACAAAGAACAAACTATCTCTTGGTGATCTGCTTCTAGAAGATGTTTTATCAATTCAAATGCTTTATAGCTGGAATATCTACATGCATAGCACGTGTTTAACCTTCCAAGATGTGTCTCACGATGCTGACGTAACAATATGGAGCTTGAAAATTTTAATTCACATATATGGCACATATATGGATCAGGAGCTGTCGAATTATCCACATTGCTACTTGAAATTGAAGAATCAACCTCCTTCTCACTGGCAGCCATATTACTAACAACACTAACGCTGTCATCCACATTACCAGTCTCACTTAAGGCAAGAGGTTCACTCTCTGATTCACCAATATTTCTTCCAGTATCACTTGTTTCACCACCCTTTTGACTATAAACTGCTTCCTCAGTAAGTTTCGTCTCGTCGTTATTCACAGCATTTACATCATGCTGAACATCAGTGGATACTGCATCCTTTTTTAACTTTTTATGGAACTGCTGTTTACTCTGAACTTCGGGTTTTCTTTTTGTTTGTGATGCATACTTTTCATTGTACTTGTCACAGATCAACAATAACTCTGACACATCAAGAACCGTGCTTATTGATCTGATATGATCAACATGTTCTTTTTGAATTTGTATTTTGCCTAAATACATGAAGTCCAAGACTTTTGCAGTACAGTCGGAGCAATCCACTGTTCCTCTGCCATAACCTGGTCCTAAGGGAGGAAGGTTTAAATGCAAGGGATTCCTTAATGACCAGTGTTCCAAAATATCTTTTTGTATTGTGGTATTTATGTGACTATTTTTATTATGCTCAAAATCTGAATAACCGGGCATTCCTTTCGATGTTGACATAAATATGTCATTAAAATAGGAACTAAACGAGGCCAACACACAAGAATGTACTGAAAATTTAACACCTCCAACAATTAGTACCACATCACAAAATCTGCCAGTCCGTCTTTGGGAATACAAACATGAAAGAAGCTTACTTGGCAAATTTTGATTAACTGACACACAATTCTCCGCTTTCTTGTTCGCCATGCTTCCGCAACTGGTTCATTCCACGGATTACACAATTTTTAATCTGTGGTACAATGAACCCCGGTGTCATTTCGAACAAACTTCCGTTTCTTCCCAATTGGCGCCACATTTCACATGAAGATGACTGCGGTAAGCATGTAACTATAGCATTGCTATGTAGCAAAGTATGAAAACAAGACTTAAATAAACCATTAATATAAAAGAATTGCAGAGGAAAATGCAATAATATAAGCTTTGAATTGGAATGTACGAGTGTATTTTTTTTAATAAACAATTTTCTATATGAAACCCACATTTTGTTGGAGCTTGCAGCCTTATCTTTCTTGGTTGTCGAAAGTGACTAGTGTTTTTTGGAGTCTGTAATTTCATCACGTTTCGAACATGCGGTTTCACGACCTGAGAGACAGTATAGGATACAGGTAAGACGCTGCGAAGAACATTTGCAGGTCAGTGTTTAGTTATTAGAATATAACTTCAAATCATCCTACTGTCACCACTGCAGTACCGTCATAACCTCCCGTCATATCTAGTAACAGCAGGTCTGTGGTTATATATGGAAGTATAACATATTTAAATATGCCATATTTTTAAGTTTGTTCCTTTCTACTTCTTCAGAATTTGAATTTACGGAGAGTTGCATAATTGTAGGCGTTCCATAAGTGATGACTCAACTGCATGGAAATGTTTTCTGAACTAACCAAGAAATTCCCCGCAGTTTATGGAACTCGAAGTTTAATTGCCATTTTCATAAGATTTCGCCACTTGTCCCTATCATGAACCAGATTAATTCAGTCTACGCCTCCCATCCTATTTGTGGATACTATTTTCTGATCTACATCTTGATTTTCCAAGTGGGCTGCTTTAGACTTGTCCTTCAAAACACTATGTATTTCTCTTCTTTTCATACGTGCTACATGTTCCACCCCTGTCATTCCTGTTTGATCTCTCGATGGTATTTGGTGAATAGTGCCATTTTGTTATGCAAATTTCTCTCCAGTCTCCTGTTACATCTTTCCTTCTGGCCCAAATATATTCCTCAGCACCCTGTTTTGAAACACCCTCAGCCAGTGTACATCCCTTAATTTGAAGGACATAGTTTCACATCCACATGAAAGAAGAGGGCAAAATTATAGTTTCATATAATTTAATCATATTTTCTTACGTAGCAAATGTGAATATCAAAGACTGGACCAAATGGTAGTAGGCATTTCTTGTAATGAATCTGTAAGTTATATTAATGTATAAATTCTAGAAGTCTTCATTGACTGATCCTAGTGCTGCTCTGACTTCAGAAATTGGCATGGAACAAAGGCATCTAATCATCTCAAAGTTGTGACTATAAATAGATGAAAGTCCTTCATTCTTTTTATGTTACTAACAGCACTTATTTCTAGATAATGTCTTGTGGGTAGCTACCTGTAATATTCACTATTTGTAAATGCAATGATTGAGTGTTCATCACAATGCAGATATCACTGTAATGGAGTAACTACCGGTTAAGTTACTGTTCCATACTTATATGAGTTAAAGGTGAAGTTGTCCGTGTCCACACTGTGAAGACACAGGCGGAAGAGAGGTATAGCTTCACTCATTCTTAACCTTGGTACTAGATGGAGGCTAATGGTCAAAATCACGCCCCAGCAAGGAATTTCAGTACCCAATGAATAAGAGGTGAGATGGGCCCCACGTAAGTGGTCTAGATGGTTGGGGGGAAAAAAATCTCTTTTCCCTACTGGGATTCGAACTGTGGACCACCCAGCTACTGACCATGCTATCCCAGCTGTTACTTTATGTGAGAATCAAATAAACTTTTATCAGGTTTGCTAACTCAGTATTGGTACACATAATACATATAATAAGTGTGCGCCGCATGAAGACGTCTCGGTCGACAGACTGCATATATGACTGTGGTCCCATAACATAATCTTATAATACTTACCATTGTGTTACAGTTGCCTACAGTGTTCAATACAGTAACATGCTGTACAGGTTTGTAGCCTAGGAGCAATAGGCTATACCACATAGTCCAGGTGTGCAGTAGGCTATACTGTACTGTCTAGGTTTGTGTAAGTACATGTTTGCACAATGAAGAAATCGCCTAATGACGCATTTCTCAGAAAG
>Ga0123353_10013898_pt1 | contig 11570 bp, 3 predicted proteins | sample TergutLab28metaG_3_FD_92763 | JGI IMG/M metagenome (GOLD analysis project Ga0123353, IMG submission 92763) | Labiotermes labralis P3 segment gut microbial communities from Petit-Saut dam, French Guiana - Lab288 P3 | ecosystem: Host-associated > Arthropoda: Insects > Digestive system > Gut ... | reverse complement strand
TATAGTCACGACCCAATGCCGCCTGACGAGCAGACGTTTAGATTAACAATTATTAATGCGCCTGTAACGGGGGATAGTCCTATGGTCATATTGGAACCAGGACTTGAAAACGGTGGATGGATTGCCATCTCACATGGTTACCCTTTTGAAACAACGTACGATCTTACAGGTACAAACCCTATATCGGTTATCGTTACGGTTAAGGACTTGGATGGAAATGATGTGCTAAGCTTTATTCATAATGCATCCACCCGCACTATTACGGCCCCTGATAACCTTCAACCGGGAATATATGCAATAACAATCGAGGCAACAAATTCCTTCGGAGTATACGAAGATACATTCGAATTGGTTGTTGAAGCAGAGGCGCCTGCTTTTGTACAAGGCGATCACGATAATTATGTCTTTGGATGGTCGGTAACAGATGAAGAGACAAAAACATTCCAAATTAATGTAACGGGCAGTACACCTATTTCCTATTCACTAAAACCTACCCAAGGTTTGGATGGCGCATTGCTGTATCCAATGTATCCGGATATGCCGGATGCAGACGCAATCTTTATTAATGAGGAGGATGGTGAATTAACTATTCGCGATGGTATCGCGCCTGGGTTATATTACTTTACTATTGTGGCAGAAAACAGTGTCGGACCCACAGAGCAACAGTGCATGCTTTGGGTAAATGAAAAGTATAAACCCGAAGACCCTGAAATTATGCAAGCCATGTCCTTGGTGTCGACTTCATTGACCTTGAAAGAGCCCCTTGAGTTAGCGCCAATCATAAATTTCATCGAAGTCGACAAGAGTTTTAAATCCCGTGCCGGCCTGCATTTGGCAGTGATTGAAGCCGAGAGTGTTTTTAAAGCTGCTTCTGCAGCTGGAGACCTTAAGCCTTACATCGTACCTTTAAACGATGTTACAATTCGCTGGGATGACAAACAACGTGATGTCTATACCCACGACCGAGATACCGTAAACGGCGCCGCGTTTATCTCTTGGGACTCGAATATATGGATTATGTTTGACGATCTGATTAGGAGAGATGTACAGTTAACGGATCCAAGGCAGAACAGCCCGGTGCCTTTCCCTGGACAGATAATGCTGGGGCCTCAGTCTGGGTTTCAACAAAAGTTCTACCAAAAAGAGACTTTTAAAGGTCACAACTTTGAAACCATAAATGATTCATATCACATATGGAGACCGTGGACCGCATTAGAAGTTGGTTTGGACCGTGACAGATTAGATAATATGGGCAGACATGAAGCAGAAACAATTTATATCCCCGGTAACAGTATTTGGGGTCCGGGCAGTATGAGCAAGATTGATGGTCTTCAAAATTATTATCAAGATACGATTCAGGCAACGCAAAGTAATCTTACTACAAACCCAATTCAGCTGCTTGATTTCGGTCTCACCCTTACCGCGATGAACAGTGTAAAGGGCGGCCAGTTTGATGTCCAACTTGACACCATAACGACCATAGTCGGTGATTACTTTGTCGGATTGAAGGAAAACAAGAACGCAAAACTTTCTTTCATCCAAGAAGGCGCAACAATTACCTTTGCAGGAAAGGATGTAAAGAGCGGCATAACCACGGACGCATTCTTAGACATTGCCTTTACTGCCGGCTCTAACTTGGAAAGTAAAATGATTGACGCAATGGGCGTATCTGCCGGCAAGGGAGACAGTTTCATTTATTCCTTCGCCCACCACGGAGATTTACCTGGAACGGCGACCTTCGAGGTTAAGACTGAAATTGCGGCTGGCTCATTAGTCAACGTATACAGATATGATAACGCAACGGATGGTTATACCTTGATTTCCGAGCAGACAAAAGTTGCGGCAGGCGGAGTTGTAAAGTATAAAAACAACTCGATGTCGGATTACCTGATAACGACGGAGACGATTTCAGGGGCTGCGAAATCGGATATGGTGAAACTAAACGAAGGCGCGTCAGACTCTACAGGTTTGATAATCGGCCTTGTATGTGCTGCTTTGATTCTGGCTGCTGTTGCGGTTGCTGTGATTGTGTATGTAAGAAAAAACAAGACTGAGGTAGCGAGGGGGGCAAATGAAAACACGTAACATATTAACTGTATTACTTTTGTGCGTTTGTATATTTGCACTGGCTGCATGCGGCAACAGTGATCCTGATCCTGATACTTCACTGATGGGAAGATATGTCATCGTGAATATCCTTGACGACCCAGAAGAGACAACTTTTGCCGAACTTGAAGAAATGTACACAGACAAAGACGAGAACATAACAGATTATTGTTATATCGAGTTCAAGTCTGGTGACCGGTTTACCCTCGTCATGTTCGGCGACGAAGAAGCCAAAGGAACATATGTCCGTGACGAGAATACATTGACGTTTAAAAAATCTGACGATTCTTCATCATCTGCAACCATCGAGGACAACAAAATAACATACACCTATGAAACCGGCGCAAAGTTGGTCTTTGAAAAGTGAGTTTTGATTGCATGGTTCTAAGGTATGTTAAATGGCGATCAGGCAGCGAGACTGTAGGGAGGAAAAATGATGACTGAGAGGAGCAACCCCAAAGTGATTCAAAAAAGAAAAGGATTTGCGAAACTACCAATTGCACTTCTGATGACGGCGGTGCTTACGATGGTCGCGGGGATTGCGATGATTGGCGGATTTACATTCGGCAAACCGATGACGGTGAATGCGGCGTGGTGGGACGGGAAAACAATCGCAACCGAATTCGCGGGCGGAGATGGCACGGAACAAGACCCGTACCAAATATCCGACGGCACGGAGTTGGCGTATTTGGCAAAGGTAATTAATGACGGTACCACTGGATTCAATGCCGATACCGTCTATTATGAACTTACCGATAATATTATTCTTAACGACACAACGGATTGGGACGATTGGATTGCATCTGAACCAGCAAACACTTGGAATCCGATAGGGACAACTAGTACTGCTTTCGCGGCTAATTTTAACGGCAACGGTTTTGCAGTGTACGGGGTATATATAGAAGACAGTAGCAGTAATAGGCTAGGGTTGTTCGGTGCTGTTAGCGGCACTGTAAGCAATGTCGGTGTGGAACAAAGTTATATTAATGGGAATTTTATTGTCGGCGGTATAGCGGGAGATGTCAATTCCGGTAAACTAATAAACTGCTACAATTCGGGGAAAGTTTACGGTAACGGGATGGTCGGTGGCGTGGCAGGAGTCAGCGTTGGTGATATAGAGAGTTGCTACAATACGGGTATGATTGCAGGCTATGGCGTGGCGGGTGTTGGCGGAGTTGTGGGACGATTATCTGGGGGAAGTAGCTTTCCAAGGGTAATGAACTGTTATAATACAGGTACGGTTGTAAGCAGTAATGGTGTTGTCGGTGGCGTGGTGGGAGCTGTTACTCTCCTTACCAGCGGTGATCCCATCGGTTGTAGCGTAGTGAATTGCTTTAATTTAGGGATCGTTTATAGTATGGACGAGGCCGGTGGTGTGGTAGGATCGGTTTCTAATTCTGTCAGCGGTACTTGTGTGATAGCAAACTGTTACAATTTGGCAAGTGTTAATGGCCTCACTGATATCGGTGGTATAGCGGGATCAGTTCAAGGTTCCAGTACCAGCATAACGAACTGTTATTTTCGAACGGGCACTGCAGCATATGGCACAAACAATGCACTTGGATATGGATCCCCTTTATGCAAAACGGACAAATTCGGTTATAATGGGGTTATCACGCAGGATAATAACGGCTACGCAGGCAAACAACTTTTACATGCGCTTAATGATTGGGTTTCAAGTCCAACGGTAGGACTTCCCGGTGATTATTCAGGGTGGCATGGAATACCATATCCAACATTAAAATTATCCAACACCGAATTTGGCGGCGGTAACGGTTCACAATCAAACCCGTACCTTTTAGCTAACGAGGTTCATTTTAAATTGTTTGCAGATCTTATAAACAACGCTGTCGAAGGATATTGCGAAGAGACGGTTTATTATAAACTTACTGATGATATTTGTCTTAATAACATATTTAATTGGCAAAATTGGGCGACAAAAGCACCCGCAAATATTTGGAAGCCGATAGGAAATCAAGCAAATCCTTTCAACGGCAATTTCGACGGTAATGGTTTTGCGGTATATGGGATGTACATAAATAACCCCGATAATTCATTGGGTTATGAAGGGTTGTTCGGTTATGTTACCGGCAAAGTAAGCAATGTAGGTATAGAACAAAGTTATATATTTGGCGGTTCCAGAACGGGAGCAGTGGCAGGGGCTGTCCAAGGCGCTGGTGCAAGCATCACTAACTGCTATAATGCGGGAAGGGTTGTGTCGAGAGACAGTTATGTATATTTTTTCGGTGGTGTAGTTGGGGAAATTGAAAAGAATGGCAGTGTAACGGATTGCTATAATATTGGTACTGTAATTGCATGCGGTACTGGTAGTGCTGACTATGTAGGCGGTGTCGCTGGAGGTAACTTTGGTGGGCTTATGACAAACTGCTATAATATGGGAATGGTTACCAGCGTCGGCAATATTGTAGGTGGCGTTGTCGGACGTCTTGGTGCTAGTGATAGTGTACCGGGTAATGTAACTAATTGCGTTAATATAGGTCTGGTTTCAGGCAGTGCTGGCGTAGGTGGTGTGGTTGGGCAAAACCGTGAAAACAATCTTGGCAAAATATCTAATTGCCATAATACAGGTGCAATTATCAGTGTCTACGGCTCCGGCGGAATAGTGGCAAGTTTGGACGGTGGAAGTATAACGAACTGTTATAATACAGGTGCGGTCAGCGGTGCGGAATTAGGAAATAGTGGTGTCGGCGGTGTGTGCGGTAGCTCATCCCTTTCGGGAGGGACTGTCGCGAACTGCTATAATACAGGTACTGTAACGGCGGGTGCCGCCACTACGCCTCGTACCGGTGGCTTGGTGGGACAAAATGCCGGTTCAATAGCGAACTGTTATAATTTAGGTACGATTGAAGGTTCCACAGATTGGTCCGGCGGTATAGCTGGAGAAAATGCCGGCGGTATTGAATATTGTTATAACTTGGAGGGATTCCAGAGCGTAGGCACCGACACCGGCACCGGCACCAGTAAAACGGACGCATTTGATACAACCGGTACGATTATTGGAAACGAAAACGGCTTTAGTGGCAGAATACTACTACACGCACTTACTGAATGGGCTTATAATCCAACGGTAGGTTCGATTTCCAGTTATGCAACCTGGTATGATATGCCATATCCTACATTTTCGTATGCGTTGTTTTTTACAGGAGGTGATGGTTCTGCTGCAAACCCGTATCTTATTTCCAATGAAGTGCAACTTGAATTTTTAGCGCTTATCGTAAATGCAGGCGACACGGTGTATAACTCTGCTACTGTCTATTACAAATTAGCTTGCGATATTTACCTAAATGACACATCAAATTGGCAAAACTGGGCAACGGTAGCACCTGCAAACTCTTGGACTCCGATTGGAAGCGCGACAAACAGTTTTAAGGCTAATTTTGATGGTGACGGTCATGTGGTATATGGAATTTATATGAACTCGACAGCTAGTTATAGAGGACTATTTGGTTATACTACCGGCCCAATAACAATACGTAATCTTGGTATAGAACAAAGCTATATAAGGGGCGGCAGATTTACTGGCGCTGTGGCTGGGTATACCTACGGTAGCATAACTAATTGTTATAATGCTGGGATAGTCTCTGCTGCAGTTGGTGTTATAGATTTTGGCGGTATAGTGGGATATGTGAGAGACGGTTCCATAACAAACTGTTATAACGTAGGAAAAGCTTCAGGTAACAGTGTGGTAGGCACCAACAACAATAGCAGTGTAACGAATTGTTATTACTTGGAAGGTACAGCAAATTCAGGTGTAGGCAGTGGCACCGGCTTAATAGATAAATTCGACGCAAACGGCCTTATCATCGAAGATAATAACGGATACGGCGGCAAAATACTTTTTATCGCGCTTAACGATTGGGTGTCTGGCGAGGGTGGCTCGGCTTCGGGTTATTCCGAGTGGTTTACTAAACCTTATCCACGACTCAAACAAGAAGTGATTACAGAGATATGTGTTACAATAACGCCTCCGGTAAATGGACCTAATAATAGTATGACTATGGATATACCTGCGGGTGAAGAAGACAAATATACGATCGAATTTAGGTGGTATGATGTTACTAATGGTGAATATATGAACTCGTGGAATTTTATTGGCGGCAGAATATATTATGCCGAGATAACTGTTCTCCCGCATAGTTGGGATGGATATATTTTATCGGATTCGCTCGATGTTTACATTAACGGAACCATGGCGAACTTTTCGGCAGGCACGTATTTCCTTCCGTTTACACCAGCACTTGAAACAATAAGTATCGCGGAAATACTTGGAGTCACCGCACCCGAAAATGGAACGACACCTGTAACGACAATAACCGAGACAGCTCAGTTCACTGGCGCGATTTATTGGATACAGGTTCCTACTGCTGAAGGTATGATTCATGTTGCTATGATAACGATTAATCCGAAAGAGGGCTTTACACTTGATGGCGTGGCGGCTGACTTCTTTACAGTAGCAGGCATAGAGACTGCCAACTTCACAAACAGCGGCGTAATAACCGCGGTGTTCCCATTGACGGGAGATGTCCTTCACGTTCATAGTTTTGTTAAAACCAACGCGGTTGCGGCGACTTGTACAACTGCGGGCAACGAAGCGTATTGGACTTGTACTGAATGCGGTAAGTTTTTTGCGGATTCATTGGAAATAACAGAGATTAGTGAAAACGATTGGATTATTCCGGCGCGTGGTCACGACTGGGAAACATTATGGACTAGCGACGGAACGGGACACTGGCACGCTTGCTCATTGTGTGATGCGATAAAGGACTTTGAAACACATTCAGGCGGACAGGTTTGTGATGTATGCGGATATAATGCTGAAGCACATGTCCACAACTTCACAGTTGAAGTCAAGAACAATGAAACGCTAAAGTCCGCGGCAACTTGTACAGAAGCGGCAATGTATTGGCTTTCTTGCTCTTGCGGTGAGATTTCAAATACGCGATTATTTGTGGGTGAGGGTCCGCTTGGTCATGACTATGCAACAGAATGGAGTTGTGACGGAACAGGTCATTGGCATGATTGTTCACGATGCGACGCGAAGACAACCAAAGCAGCGCATGATGCAGGCACATGGTTTACAACATTAGAGCCCACTGTTGATGATCCGGGAACAAAGGAACTACGTTGCACGGTTTGTGGCTTTGTTCTTGAAACAGGAACGATACCGCCAATCGTAGTTGTCGAAGGCGGCGAGACCAAAGTTAATCAACAAGAGGGCTATACATTTACAATCCCCGGCGACTTTGATGAAAATGTAATTTTGAAAGTAGGCGCGATGACACTTGAAAAAGGAACAGATTACACACTAGCCCCCGGAAGCACAATCGTAACGATAACCAAAGCGGGCCTCGCAAAGATGGGTACAGGCGAGCACAAAATCGAAGTTATATTTTCGGACAGAGGTCAGGCTGAAACAACACTGACAATAAATCCGGTTAACAAAGACGGCTTTCCTATTTGGGCAATCGTGCTTATTGCTGTTGCCGCACTCGGGTTAGGCTGTGCCGGAACTTGGCTTGTGATTAGAAAGAAGAAAGTGTAAAGAAATTAAAAAGGGGAGAAATCATGAAGACAAGAAAACTACTTGCATTGATGATTGTACCGGCACTGCTGTTCGTTTGCGTGTTTACGCTGACGGCTTGCGGCGCACAGCATACACATGACTGGAACTATTGGGAAGTAACTACGACCGCGACCTGCACGGTGACGGGCGTCGAAACAAGAACCTGTACGGACGCGGGTTGTTCTAAAACAGAAACACGCGCCATTCCAATTGGCGCAAGCGCGCATGTTTGGGGTGGGACTTGGGTTGTAACCGATAATACCGCAACGGCGGACGGATATGAAACATGCACGTGTACGCTTAATCCCGCGCATACGGCTACCAAACCGGGCGGCACAAAGGGGCTTGAGTATGACTCTATCGATACTCCCGCTACGGCATATAGGGTTAATAAGGGTACGGCGGAAAACAAAAATATTGTTATTCCCGCGACTTATAAAGGATTGCCCGTTACCGGAATAGTAGTTGGTACGTTTAAAGATACAACCATTGAAAGCGTTGTAATTCCGGCAAGCGTTGAAGAAATCGAAAGTAAGGCGTTTATGGGCTGTACAAATCTTAAAAGTGTAACTTTTGCAAGCGGCAGTCAGCTTAAATATATTCGCGATGATGTATTTGAAGATTGTAATAAAATAGAAAGCATAACAATCCCTTCAAGCCTGGAATATATAGGCTTTCGAGCGTTTTATCAGTGCAAAAGCCTTAAAACCGTAATATTTGAAAACGGCAGTAAGCTTCAAACTATAGGCGGCGAAGCATTTAGCGTGTGCTCAGCGCTTGTAAGCATAGTAATTCCCAAGAACATAAATATCGGCAAGGACGCGTTTAATAACTCCCGCGCAGGGATCACTGTTTATTCTTGCTACTCTAATTTACTAGAATGGAATGTATGGGTGAATGATCAGGAGTTTTTGGGCGGCGGGAAAAATTATGAACTTACAAATGCAACACGCAAGTATTATTCGGAACAGGCCCCTGCAACAAATCCAAGTAATTATTGGCGTTATGTTAACGGCGTTCCGACAGTTTGGGCGTAAACGACTACTAACTGCAATTTGGGTCAAATCGCTTGACAGCAAAAAGCTAAAGTGATAACACCACATTGAGTGAGAGTGGAAACACCTCGAAATATAAAAAGGAGAAACACATGATGACTGAAAGGAGCAATCCGAAAGGGATTCAAACAACAAAAAAAGGTTTTGCAAAAACACTGTTGATGTTGGCTGCGATTATGATGATAGCGGGCGTTGCGATGATCGGCGGGTTTGCATTGCCGAAACGCGGTTCAATTACTGTGAATGCGGCAATTGCCCCAGGTCCAAACAAAACAACCACTTGGGATTTTGCGGGTTATGTTGGCGCTTCCGATACAGGCAGTGGCCCAGGATGGAATTGGAATGGCGGCACAAGAACTTTGACGTTGACCAATTTCAATTTTACATGGGATATCGCCGGTGTTGTTGGGGACGTCTTTGATGGTGAGACTATTGTTAATACTCCTATTGAGGCTGTTGGGGCAATCAGGATGCCTAATAATTCGACGATTAGGTGTAGTGGCACGAATAGTATTATTAACGAGGGAACGGATCCAGCTAGTACGTCTATTACATACGGAATTATGCACGCGGGTTCACTTACAATTAACGGTACCGGGGACCTGAATGTCGAATGCACAGGAAGCGTAGGTAATACGTCCGGTGCCATATACGGCCGTACTGCCAGTAACAGTCTTGTTGTTGCCGGAAATGTTCTTGTGAATGCTACAGGGCCGGAAACGACAGCTGGTGGTGGCTTGGGCGGCGGTGTGTCCAGCCAGTCTTGCGGTATTATGGGGGATAACATTGTTGTCAAGGATACCGCATGGGTTAATGCAACAGGTGGTCCAACCCAAGGTACCGATGCCCACAGTATTGGGCTCAGAAGGTCATCTTCCACAACCTTCTTAAACCTCACAGTCAGCGATAACGGGAGAGTTGTTGCAACAGGCGGCACGGCTGCAAATGGCAACAGTTACGGTTTTTATGGGAACTCTACCGAAGCCGCTCTTATTCTTGACGGCGGAAACCTTACTGCAATCGGGAACACACGCGCAATGTCCAGTAATTACATTATCGGTTCGTATTGTCCATATGGAGTAAGTGTAAACGCAGATGGCAGCAGCCAGACACAAGGCAATACAGGTGGAGGTTCATTTGAAATTACCAGCGCATATAAGTACGCGGCAATTAACAGTCCGCCTAAGGTAATCGGAACCGTTTCAATTGACGGTGATCCAGCCTATGATGAAACAATTACGGCAAATATAACAGGGGTAACATGGAATCCTAATACTATGTTGACGCCAAATTTCCATTATTCCTGGTATCGCGGCGATACTAAAATAATTAACAAGAGCAGCAGCCCCGATTATACATGTGTCTTTGCTGACATTGGCAAGGAAATCACAGTTGAAGTCGGCATAAGTTCATTGATTCGAAGTGTAACAGAGTCGGTGACGGTTGGAAAAGCAATTCATACCGACACTCCGTCGGAAGCGCCATCACTTGCCAGCAGAACCAAAACAAGTATTACGTTGAACGCAATCAGCGATTGCGAATACAAAGTAGATGGCGGCGAATGGCAATCCGGCACATTCTTTGACGATCTTGCCGCGAGCAAAGAATATACTTTCTATGCGCGATTTGTAGAAACCGACACACATAAACCGAGTGATACGGCAACAAGTCAAGCACAAATCAGTACCTTAAAGGCGACACTTGACATTGTCAACGATGGAACATTCAAAATTATCGGCAATGCGGTGTTTGGCGAAACTTTATCGGTAGATATAAGCGCATTGACATCCGATCCTGAAATTGACGACCTTGGCACACTTTCATATATATGGTGGCGAAGTGGAATCGGCTCGGGCCCAGGCGCGGCAATTGATGGCGAAACACATGCAACATACACACTTACCATAGACGATATCGGTTTTCGTATCTCTGTTTATGTCAGTGCAGCGAATTGTGACGGATATGTTACGCCTGCCAAAACCACAAACGTAATTAAAGCAACTCAACCTGAAATCCCGACATTGGACTATGTAGTAACCAATCCCACCGGCCCTTTCCCAAAGACTGTTACAATTACACTTGTCGAAGGTGCAGAGTACAGTTTTGACGGAGGCGATACTTGGGCTGATAGTGTAGGTGCTAACGTTTACGAATCAACAGAACCAGAAATCCTTGAACTTTGCATACGTATGAAAGAAACGGACACGCATTTTGCGTCAGATATGGCAACCGCACACGTCGACACGACGAATCAACACCAGGCACCGGACGCGTTTACATTGCAATATGAAGTTATTGAGGTTTATGTTGGAGGAACATTCAGGTTCGTGTATAAGGTTACAATCCCGGCAACACCGGGCGCGGAATACTGTTTTGTTGACAGTGATGACGAATATGAATACTGGAGCACCACAGAAAATGTAGTACTATGCATGCCCGACACGACGATTACAGGATATAAAAGAATGAGGGCAACAGAGGGCTATCTTGCCAGCGAATCGGTCAGCGACACAGTTACACTTCCGGTGTTACGGGCAGAGACGCCGACAGCAACCCCGAACGGCGGTACATTTGTGGGTTCGGTAACTGTTACATTTTCTTGTGCAACGTCCGATGCAGTAATTTATTATACAATAAACGGCACCACGCTTAACGAGGAAAATGCAATAGTTTATACCGGTGCGCTTACTTTGACCGCTACAACCACAATTAGTGTCATCGCAGTTCGTGATAAAATGGAGCCTAGCGAAATTTTAACCTTTACAATCACAATCATTGATTATGCTGTTTCGAACGGTGCGGATGGCGAGGTCAAGGTTGACAGC